>BNJS01001207.1_pt1 | contig 161662 bp, 214 predicted proteins | sample 8540461 | NCBI WGS metagenome assembly BNJS01 (sample SAMD00202454, study PRJDB9452) | human saliva metagenome | isolation source: human saliva | place: Japan | reverse complement strand
ATAAGAGGATGATGTGAAACTATTAGATTAACATTATTAGCTATAGCTTCTTCTACGACGTCAGTAGTTACATCTAAACATACTAACACTTTATTTACCTCATTATTATTGTTTCCTAACAACAATCCAACATTATCCCAATTTTCTGCTAACTTGACATCAGCTAGTTTATTTAAGTGAATAAATACATCTTTTACCGTTCTCACAAGATCTACCTCCTTATCTTATTATCATTTTTATTATAACATTTTTATGAAAAAAATATTGCCATTACGAAACTTATTTTGTAACTAAAATAACATATTTATTCCATACAATATTTTTCTTATTATATAAAAATATAACTATACAAATTATTTTACCCTATAAGTATATATATTCTCAATAATTTTGTTTAATTTTTACACTCATCCTATGAATACTAGACATTTTCTTTATAATATATTATCATTGTTCTTATAAAAGAAATTCGTAGGAGATTATTATGCAAACTGTAGAAGGTTATCTAAATAAAAATTATCTTTCATAATAAAGAAAATAATTATTATATTTTATCTATATTTTTAAATGATCAATATGATTTTGCTGAAGGGGATTATTTAAGCGTTGTAGGAACATTTAATGACTTCGACTTTGTTGAAGATGAATTATATTCATTCAAAGGTGAAATAGTCCAACATAGAAAATACGGAACTCAGCTATCCGCGATTGTAGTTGAACCTGTAATCGAAAAAGATAAAAGAAGCTATTGTATCCTACTTATCAAGTTCCATTTTCCAAGGTGTTGGTAGAAAAACTGCTGAATTAATAGTAGAAAGTTTAGGAGTTGATGCACTAGATAAAATATATGAAGATAAAGATGCACTATTCGCAATAAAGGGTATCCCTACACAACGTAAAGATACTATTTATGCTACAATCGTCGCAAATAAACAAACTCAAGATATTATTTTAAAGCTAAACGAATATAATCTTAGCAATAATTTAATTTTGAAAATCTATAACTTTTACAAGCATAACACGTTACGTACAATTACTGAAAATCCTTATTCTCTAATTAAAGATATAAAAAGGAATTAATTTTAAAAACAGTAGATAAAATTGCAGAAACTAACGAAATTGCTGCGAATGATCAAGAAAGAATACTATACGGTTTTATTTATACTATAAATACATATTGTTTTTCTACTGGTAATACATATATTTCAAAAAAATAACTTACTATACAATACTTTTAACATATTATATTCTTCTAGAAATATAGCTGTCGATAAAGAAGACATACTAAAAGCATATACTTGTGCTCTAGATACTGCAAAATTAATAGAAATTGAAGATAGAGGTTTTCTTACCAGAAATATACTATTCAGAGTATTCTATCTATAGTGATATAAATAGAAGATTAGAAATGAAAAATACTGACGATATTAGCGAAAAACTTCTAGATAAATATATAGAAGAGGTTGAAGATGAATTAGGAATAGAATATGATATAGTTCAGATTGCTGCGATAAAAAACTGTATACAAAATAACTTTTTCTATTTTAACTGGTGGTCCCGGAACTGGTAAAACAACAATTATACTAGCAGTTATTAAACTCTTCCAAAAAATTAATAACTATAGTATTCATGACTTATTGGATGAAACTAGAAATATTATTACCTTATATGCACCTACAGGAAAAGCGGCCAAAAGAATGTCAGAAAGTACAGGCTTTTATGCATCAACAATACATAAGGCCATTGGTTGGAGCACAGAAGATGAAAATATGGAAGAATTTGTCAGTGATAAGAGCATAAAATCTGAATTGGTAATAATAGATGAATCAAGTATGATTGACGTATTCTTAATGTATAACTTATTAAAGATTATTCATAAAGATGCGAAAAATCATTCTAGTCGGTGACAATGATCAATTGCCATCAATCGCTCCTGGTAATGTTCTTAACGACCTGATTAATTCTAAAGCCATATCAACAGTTAAATTAAATAAAATTTTTAGGCAAAGCGAACACTCAAGTATCATTAATATTTCCCACTCTATTAAAAATAATATTCCATTCGATATATTAGAAAATTTTGATGATAAGGAATTCATCTCAGCTAATAAAAATGAAATGATTAATGTAATCTCTGCGGTATATGACGATTTACTTAAAAACACTAGTAAAGAAAATATCCAAATTCTCGCTCCAATCTATAAAAGGAACTAGTGGTATAAATGAAATTAATACAGCTATTCAATCAAGATTTAACGATAACGAAGAACAAATTGAATATGGAGAATTGATATATAAGGTTGAAGATAGAGTTATGCAACTTGTTAATAGACCCGAAGATAATATATTTAATGGAGATATAGGTTATATAAAAGAAATTTATAAAGAAGGTAATAAGTTAAAGATTGTCATAGATTATGATGATAATTTTTGTTACATATGAAAAAGCAAAAATTAAATCAAATTACCCTTTTCGTATGCATGTTCTATACACAAAGCACAAGGATCAGAATTTGAAAATGTTATAATTCCTTTTATTGATAATTATAACTTTATGCTCAATAAAAAATTTAACTTATACTGCTATCACACGTGCAAAGAAAAACTAATATTATGTGGAAATCATAATGTTTTTATAAGTCAATCGAACCTACAAATACTGTCAATAGGCAAACTGCTCTAGAATGGTTCTTTACAACAGACAGAGAAGCGGATATTGAAGACATTAAAATTGATGAAGAGCTTAAAAACATTTATATTAGATTTTCAAAATATAAATACTATTGACCCTATGATTGGTATGGAAAATATTAAAACCTTCAGATTTTCCTGTAGTATCATCAATTACATATATAAAATGACCTGGACATAGAAAATCTATATCCAGGTTTTGTCTATTACATAGCTGCTAAATCACGAGCAATTTTATCTATGTCATTAATATTTAAAAATGCTGCTGCTATTGCAGAACCATTTTTTGCTGCAACAGAACTATTTTCACTGCTGCAATCATATTATTTAGTTAGTGCATCTAAACGAACTAATTTAGCCTTAACTTCATCTAATTTTTCATACTCAATATTTTCATTATTTAGCGTTTTTAGAGTTGCTATCGAAGAATTTACTTTATCAGTCATCTCTTTAAATTTCTCTACCTTATCGCCTAAAGGACGTCCCTTATCAAGATCTGTTTCAATAGTTCCTGCTAGTTCGTCAAAAGTAATTAATTCTTTTGAAAATGAACTTAGCTTATTCTTCATATATTCACTTTGAATATTTTGTTTGTGAAATATTGTAGTTCTTGTTAGCACTATCTTTTAAATTAAATGCAACTGAGTTTTTTTTATTTTTTTAGTTACAATTTCAATATTGAAATCTTTATTACTAAACTCGTTTGAATTAATATTATCAATATTTAAAGTTTTCCCATTAAAATTATTAAGTTTTAAATGATTTCAATAAAGATTCAAAACCTTCTTTGTTAATAACTTCATCATTAGTAGTAATTATCAACTTTATTATCTTTTTTATCAAATTCAGTTTTTTTCTAGCTGGTTTAGAGTAACAGAATTTGTAAGATTTTTGCAATTGTTCCGTAGTTATATCCGACTTAGAACTACAACCTTTGCAAAAATTAGCAAGGTTGTTAGTAATATTATTAGCTTTTTCATTACTTATTAGAATAATTCTGGTGCTGAGATAATGTTTAAGTTTTCGTCAATTTCAAATACTAAAGGAGTACCTGTTGGTAAGTTAAGATCTAAGATTTTTTCATCAGAGATGTTTAATAAGTATTTGATTAACGCTCTTAAACTGTTACCGTGAGCAGAAATAAGTACGTTTTTACCAGCTTTAATTTGTTTAGAAATATCGCTTTCCCAGTATGGTAATACACGATCAATTGTAAGTTTTAAGCTTTCTCCTGTTGGAATTTCATTTTCAGGAATATCTTTATATCTATCGATGTTTCCTGGGTACATGTCACTAGATTTATCTACTGCAGGTGGAGCTACATCGAAACTTCTTCTCCAAATGTGAACTTGTTCATCACCGTATTTTTCTGCTGTTTCAGCTTTGTTTAATCCTTGTAAAGCACCGTAGTGTCTTTCATTTAATCTCCAGCTTTTGTTTACTGGAATCCATAATAAATCTAATTCTTCTAAGAATAAGTTTAAAGTTTTGATAGCACGTTTTTGGTAAGAAGTATACGCTACATCAAAAGTAAGACTAATTCTTTAAGTGTTTGACCACCTTTGATAGCTTCTTGTCTTCCTTTATCTGTGATATCAACATCAACCCATCCTGTAAATCTGTTCTCTAGATTCCATTGGCTTTCACCGTGTCTAGTTAATACTAATTTCATTAAGAAATCCTCCTAGTTTTATTATTATATTTTAATTATACAATACTTTTTAGTATTAGTACATAGTTTTTATTATAAAAAAACATATTGAAAAACGTTATAGGTATGCTGATTTTTGATAAATTACATATATTTTTTTCACTTTCTGATATATATTAAGAAAAAATAAGACTAGCTGAATAATAATTTCCATCTAATCTTATAATAATAAATAATATTTTCTGTTCATAATAACTTTATAATGAATATTGTATTTTTAAAATACTTTATGCTCCACTTTACCCCTTTTTACAATTTTTAACTTGTTAGTCTCAAAAAAAGTAAAGACTTTAGCTAATAAAACTAATATAACTATCCAATATATAAACATACTATTACCTTCTTTCATTTTAATACGTAAAAACTTAATTTTCTTTGTACTTATATAATAACATACGGAAAACCGAAAAATCAAGAGAAAAATTCATATTTCTTAATTTTTATTATATACCCTTGATTTTATATACGGTTTCCTTTTATAATCAATATATAGATAGAAAAATAGATTGGAATGTAATATTATGACTACAACTTTTAGTATTAGATTTAAAAATGTTTAAAAAGAAAAATATAAAACAGGCTGAACTTGCTCGTTCAACAAAAATTACACCTTCATCAATTAGCGATTGGTCTAAAGGCAAATACACACCTAAAAGAGATAAATTACAAATTATAGCTGAATATTTATCAGTAAATCCTGCATGGCTTATGGGAGAAAGTGATACAATGGAAACAGAATCTTTAGATAGTAATTTAAATTCCAACAATAACTATTTAGATGATGTTTCTAAACTTCCTATTTTAGGAACAATCTGTGCAGGGGATGGTGTTTATATTGAAGAAGAATATGATGAACATATTTTTATCGATCAAGGTATGCGTGCTGATTTTGCACTACGTGTAAAAGGTGATAGTATGATAGAAGCTGGTATATTCGATGGTGACCTAGTTTTCATTCGTCAACAAAGTTCTGTTAGAAACGGTAAAATTGCTGCTGTTAGATTAACTGAATGGAACGAAGCATCTCTAAAGAAAATTTTTGTTAAAAATGACAATGTAATTCTTTATCCATGTAATCCTGACTATGAACCTATAGTAACACGTAATGTTGAAATTATCGGTGAGTGCGTCGGTGTATATAGAGAACTATAATTTTATAAAAATAAGAGTTTCTTAGATAAATTCCTAAGAAACTCTTATTTTTTTAAATTCTTACTAATATAGCCATCCTATCTCGGCCATTTATATCTTTATACACTTCAGCCTTAAATCCATTCTCATTGGCTAGTTTCAGTATCTTCTCTCTTTGATCATATCCTATTTCAAAAATACTATACCATCTTCTTCTAAATATTCTTTAGCGTTTTCTACTATTTCTCTATAGAAATACATACCATCTTCTTCTGCGAATAAAGCAAGATGCGGGATCGTAATTTAAAACATTATCTTCCATTGTTATTTTATCATTATATGCTATATATGGAGGGTTTGAAACTATAATATCAAATTTCTCATTTATATTTTCAAAAATATCAGATTGTATAAATTTAACCTCTGCCTCATTCATTATCGCATTTTTCTTTAGCAACTTTTAAAGCTTCTTCACTTATATCACTTGCAACTACCTCTAACGACTTAGATCCAAGTTCTTTTCGTAAAGTTATTCCGATAATACCACTACCTGTACATAAATCTAGAATTTTTATATTATTTTTATTAATAGATTTTATATACTCAATAACCTTTATATATAAGTTCTTCTGTTTCCATTCTAGAGATAATACATCTTTAGTCACTTTAAACTTTTCCTATCGTAAAAAGTACTCAAAATCCCACAAGGTGACTTAATGGCACATCTTCTCTATATGTTTTATCAATTAAAAGAAAAAAATACAATTCTTCTTTTTCTTTTGATAAGTTGCTCAGAAATATTATTTGTAAATTGTTGAGAATTTTCATCCAATATATACATTAATAAAAATCTCGCTAATGATTCTTCTTTTCCTTGTCTTCTTAAAAGAAGACAAGCTCTTGTTATAGCTTGCCTTCTGTTCATTATAGTTCTTCACCTTTATTTAGTTCTGCCATCTTCTCAGCTTGTTCAGCAATACGAAGCGCTTCTAGCACTTCATCAAGTTTACCTTCCATAATTTGGTCTAATTTTTGAATAGTTAAACCAATTCTGTGATCAGTAACACGGTTTTGAGGGTAGTTATAAGTTCTAATACGTTCAGAACGATCCCCTGTTCCAACTTTAGATTTACGTTCAGCATCGAATTTAGCTTGCTCTTCTTGTTGATATTTATCATAAACACGAGCACGTAAAACTTTCATAGCTTTTTCTTTGTTTTTAATTTGAGAACGTTCATCTTGCATAGAAACTACTACACCAGTAGGAATGTGAGTTAAACGTACTGCTGACATCGTTGTATTAACCGATTGTCCTCCTGCACCACTAGATGCGAAAGTATCAACACGGATGTCATTTTCATTAATATCGATTTCGATCTCTTCTGCTTCAGGTAATACTACAACTGTTGCAGTAGATGTGTGAATACGTCCACTTGATTCTGTTGTAGGAACACGTTGTACACGGTGAGCTCCACTTTCAAATTTCATTTTAGAATACACATCTTCACCAGAAATAATAAAGATCGCTTCTTTAATACCACCTATACCAGTTTCAGAACGTTCTAAGACGTCAACTTTCCATCCTTGTGATTCAGCAAATCTAGTGTACATACGTAATAAATCACCAGCAAATAATTGTGCTTCATCACCACCAGCTGCTCCACGAACCTCAACAACAACGTTTTTCCCGTCGTTAGGATCTTTTGGTAATAATAAGATTTTTAATTCTTCTTCCATAGGTGCAAGAGATGGTTCTAATTCTTTGATTTCCTCTTGCATCATTTCTTTCATTTCTTTATCTTCTTCTATTTCAAGAAGTTCCTTAGTATCTTTAATTTGTTGAACTATATCTTTGTATTCTCTAAATACAGCTACAGTTTTTTCAATAGAACGTTGTTCTTTAGAATATTCCATAAGTTTTTTCGTATCACTTACAACATCTGGATCACTAAGTAATTCATTTAGCTTTTCATAACGTTCTTCAACTATCTCAAGTTGTCCAAAAATTTCCATTTCTTCCTCCTAATTTATCTTTCAATCTCATGACAATGACGACATCTAGCTTCATATGATTCACTAGCACCGATAACTACTATTGGATCATCATATCTAGCAGGTTCACCATCGATCAATCTTTGACTTCGACTAGCTTCTTTACCGCATTTATTACAAACAGCATGAAGCTTTGTTACCATTTCACTTACAGCCATTATTTCAGGCATCGGGTGAAACGGTTCTGCTTTGAAATCCATGTCTAATCCTGCTACAATAACTCGTATCCCATCATCAGCAAGCTTATTAATAACTTCTACAATTTTTTCATCAAAGAATTGTACTTCGTCAATTCCTATGATATCATATTTTTTATCAATAATATAGTCATAAATCTGTTCAGCTTTATCAATATTCACAGACTCATAACTATTTCCATTATGTGTAGAGACCATATTCTCTTCATATCTATTATCTATAGACGGTTTGAATAGAAGTACTTTTTGTTTGGCTATTACCCCTCGTTTTATACGTCTTAGTAATTCTTCTGATTTTCCAGAGAACATACTTCCGCAAATACATTCTATCCATCCGAATTTTCTATTTTCTATCATTATTAATCCCCTCGGGCTTATATTATACAATTACTAATAGAATAAAAACAGACAATCCAATAAAGAAATGTCTGTTTTATTTTTCTTACTTGATACCGTATTTTTGTTGAAACGTTCGATACGTCCATCTGCTTGAGCGAATCTTTGACGCCCTGTGTAGAATGGGTGTGTATCTGAAGAGATCTCAACTTTTAATAATGGGTATGTATTTCCGTCTTCCCACTCGATAGTTTCTTTAGATGGTTTAGTTGAACCACTTAAAAATTTGAAACCACTTGTAGTATCTAAGAATACAACTTTACGGTAATCTGGGTGAATTCCTTCTCTCATTATTATCGTCTCCTTCTGCCCTGAACGCTTTTAATACGAACAGAGTTATTTTTCAGTGAGTTAATCACATACCTTATTATTATAAATAATAATCTTAAAAAATCAAGTACTTTTTATTAATATTTGTAAACTTTTTGTTGACACCTTGCATTATATTTCCGCTATAAAATCTCTTTTTTTATTATAGTTGAAAAATATAAAAGAGACAAACTATTATATTCGCCTTTTAATAGTTCATCTCCTAGTCTTAAGTTATTATTTTATCTCATCAGTAGCAACATCTTCTCCGAACCATTTATTTGATATTTCTTGGAATTTTCCTTCTTCATATAATTTACTAAATGCTTCATTCACCTTTATTAACAAGCGTAACATCCGCTTTTCTCGCTCCTGCTGCAAAATGCTTCACTATCAAATCCTGCATTTAAAATATCAAAATATTGGAGTTTATTCTGTTGTTTTAAATAATAATTTGCATACACTTTATCAATTAATAATGCATCAATTCGATCATTTTCTAAATCAATTAACGCCTCATTAAAACTTTCATATTGAGTAGCATCGTTACTCTTCACAATATTTTTAAGAACTTCTGGTTTCTCATTAAAAGTATCATATCCTGACGAACCATTTTGAGCACCAAGTATCTTATCTTTTTAGTTCAGATATATTTTTAATTTTTTTAGATTTTTTTACTACTACAACTTGCTCGTTTATCATATATTGCTTTGTAAATTGAACAATACTTTCTCTTTCTTTAGTCTTTGAATATCCATTCCAAATTAAATCAATATTACCATTTTTCAACTCAGTTTCTTTTAAATCCCAGTTAATTGCTTGCCACTCAACTTTTATTCCATATTTTTCAAAAACTGAGTTTGCTAAATCTATATCAAAATCCGACATTTTTTTACCACTCTTATCTTGGAATCCCATAGGCACAAAACGTATTATCAAAACCTATAACAATCTTCTTATCTTTTTGAAAATCTTCCCAATTATCTTTTCTAGGTTTGTCTTTTCCTCCAGAAGCACAACCACTAATTATTAAAACACTAATAAGAAGGGTAATAAGTAGTTTAAATTTTTTCATTATTATCACCTCTTACTTTGGTTCTACTTTCAGAATACTATCTGCAATATTCTCTGCGAATTGTAAATCGTGAGTTACAACAATCTGTGTAATACCTAATTCTCTATTTTTAAGAATAAGTTTCTCTACTTCTAATCTAAGCTCTGGATCTAATGCACTAGTAGGTTCATCATAACCTATTATTTTAGGATCAATCATCATTGCTCTTGCTAAGGCAACACGTTGTTTTTGTCCACCTGATAATGAAATTGGATAATTGTTTACTTGCTTATCTAGGCCAAGCTTATTCAGCAAAGTAAGCGCCTTTTTTTCAGCATCATTTTTAGACATATTCATAGTCTTAATTGGAGAAAGTACTAAATTTTCAAGAACTGTAAGATGCGGAAATAATTGAAAATCCTGGAAAACAAATCCTAATAAATTTCTCTTTTCTAATTCATCAATTGGAAGTGATTCACCATTGTAAATAATTTCACCAGAATCAATTTTTTCTAGTCCCGCTAACATTCTTAACAACGTAGTTTTCCCACCGCCAGAAGGCCCTACTATCGCTAAAATCTTATTCTCTTCTACAGTTAGATTAAAAATTCTCAAGAATTTGTCTATCTTTAAATTTTCTTACTTATATTTTTTTAATTCTAACATGTGTTACCTCCTATCGTAGTTATAACGCTGTTCTACTCGTTTCGATATTATTGTTACAATACCAATAAGTAGTAAATAAATTGCTCCAGCAACAAACATCGGCAATAAACTTGCATCTCTATTAGCAGCTGTTCTACTAGCTAAAATTAAATCACTTATTCCTAATGCATATACTAAAGAAGTATCTTTAACTAAGCTCATGATTTCATTAAATACACTCGGTAATACAATCTTTAATAACCTGCGGTAAAATAACAAATCTAATAGTTTGATATTGAGTAAATTTTTAATACTTTAGCAGCCTCATATTGACCTTTTGGAATCGAGTCAATACCACCTCTAAAAATTTCAGCAAAATACGCTGCATAGTTTAACGTAAATGCAATAATAGCAGCAGGTAATCTATCAAATCGTATCCCTACTGAAGGTAGTACATAATATATAAAAATTAATTGTAAGTAACAACGGTGTTCCACGCATTATCCAAATATATATATTGATAAAATAATTTCAATAACTTTATATTAAAATCTCATAATAAAAGCTATAATTACACCTAACGGAATAGATAAAATTAAAACTAGGAAAAATACTTCTAAAGTTATTAAAGCACCTTTTAATTAAACTAGGTAATATTTCCATTAAATATTCCATATATTTCCTCCTTTTAATATTTATTAACCACACTCGACACCCATGTAGTTGGTTGTTTTTTTGAATTTTAAAATCTAATTATAACACAATTTTATAAAACAAAAACCCTTAATAATTAAGGGGCTAAATATTCATTATTTATTTAATTTTTGAATCGTGGAATTTTTTTCATAATTCCTTCTTTTGATAATAAACTTCTAACTGTGTCAGAAGGTTGAGCTCCATTACCTAACCATTTTTAATGCTAACTCTTCATCGATTTTAACTTCTGCTGGTTCTTTAACAGCATTGTAAGTACCGATAGTTTCGATAGAACGTCCATCACGTGGAGATCTTGAATCAGCAACAACGATACGGTAGAAAGGTGATTTTTTAGCACCCTAATCTTTTTAAACGGATTTTTACTGCCATGTTTGTACTCCTTATGTTTCAACTTTTTTATTAATTTTATGTGTGTGTGTTTATGAAGTGTTTTAATGAAAAAGTTGAATCTATAACGCTAAGTTTTCTAAGCTAGATATTATTCTAACATTAAAATAAAAAGTATGTCAATACTTTTCGACGAAAAATTGTCAACTTTTTTTGTTGACTCGTCTAATCCCTATTATATCAATTTTTTTCTATGCTATGTAAAGATAAAATATTTATAAAATATTTCATCATCTAAAAAAGTCTATTAATTAATCAGAAAAATATAGAAGTGCAGTTTTTGATATCGATTTTTATTACTTCACTCCCTATTTTAACTTTTAATCTTCTAATACTTTAGCTATTTCGTTTAGAACTTGTTCTTTACCTATTTTAGTGACAGAAGAGAACGGAATAATAGCCATATTATTAGTTAAATCTAATTCACGTTTAATTATTCCTGTATTCTTAGCAAGTTCATTTTTAGAAATTTTATCAATTTTAGTTATAACTATAACAAATGGAATTTCATAATAGTTTAAAAAAATTCATTCATCTCTATATCATCTTGAGATGGTTTATGTCTACTATCAATTAAATGTAGAACAAAAACCTAAATTTTCACTATTAGTAAAATACTCAACAATCATATCATATAGTTTTTCTTTTTCTGGTTTTGATAATTTAGCATACCCATAACCTGGTACATCGACTAAAACTAACTTATTATCAACATCAAAGAAGTTTAATGTACGAGTTTTACCAGGTTTTTGATGAAACACGCGCATAGTTTTTTCTTTCTAATATTGTATTAATAAAAGATGATTTACCAACATTTGAACGACCACACATCGCTACTTCTGGTTTATCATGTTCAGGATATTGTTTTTTTGAAACTGCACTTATAAGCAGATCAACATTATGTGTATTTAACTTTTTCATCTTTATTCTCCAAATACTATTTTAAATACTTCTTGAATACTGTCAACTGAATAGATAGTTAATTTTCTCAAGTACTTCTTTCGGAATATCAATTAGATCTTTTTTATTCTTAGTAGGAATAATTATTGTATTTATATTCATTTTTTCAGAACTTAAAATCTTCTCTTTGACTCCACCTATTGGTAAAACTTTTCCATGTAAAGTCATTTCTCCAGTCATCGCTATGTTATTATCAACTGGTTTTTTAGTTAATGCAGAATACACCGAAGTAGTAATAGTTATACCCGCAGATGGTCCATCTTTTGGAACAGCACCTTCAGGAACGTGTAGATGTATATCTATTTCTGAGAAATTAATATCCTCAATATTAAGATTTTCAGCATTAGATCTCAAATAAGAAATCGCCATTTGTGCTGATTCTTTCATTACATCCCCTAATTTTCCTGTAAGAATAATCTTACCATTTCCTTTAGATACACTTGTTTCAATTTCTAGAGTATCTCCTCCAACAACCGTATAAGCTAGACCATTAACCAAACCAATCTCAGGTTTAATATTTTTATCTTTTAAACTATATTTTTCAGGTCCAGCAAAATCCTCAAGATTAGTAACACCTACTTTGGTTTTCTCTTCTCCTTGAAGAACTTTTAATGCTGCTTTCCTACAAATAGAACCAAAAACTCGCTCTAAATTCCTTACACCAGCCTCATAAGTATATCCATTTATTATCTTATTAATCGCCTGTTTACTAAAAGTAATTTGACCTTTTTTAAGACCATTTTCTTTAATTTGACGTGGTATTAAATATTTCGCAGCGATATTTTCTTTTTCTTTAATCGTATAAGACTCAAGTTCAATTACTTCCATCCTATCTCTAAGTGGTGCTGGAATTAAACTCAAATTGTTAGCTGTAGCAATAAATAATACTTTTGATAAATCAAATGGAATATCTAAATAATGATCTACAAATTCATTATTTTGAGCTGGATCGATTACCTCTAGCATAGCTGCAGCAGGGTCACCTTTTTATATCAGAAGCCATTTTATCAATTTCATCTAATAAAATAACTGGATTCTTAGTTTTTATTTTCTTCAATGATTGAATAATTTTACCAGGTAAAGCACCAAGGTAAGTTCTTCTATGTCCACGAATCTCAGCTTCATCATGTACTCCACCTAAAGAAATACGAACAAAACTTCTTCCCATAGAAGCGGCAATCGATTTAGCTAATGAACTTTTACCAACACCTGAGGTCCCTGATAAACATAAAATCGGAGATTTCATATCATCTCTTAGTTTTTAACTGCTAAAAAAATTCTAAAAATTCTCTCTTTAATTTTCTCTAAACCATAGTGATCTTCATTAAGAATTTTTTCTGCATTCTTTATATCTATTTCATCAGCTGTTAGTGTGTTCCACGGAAGAGCAACAACAGTATCTAAATAAGTTCTAATGATAGAATGTTCAGGACTCATTACCGGTGTTTTTTCTAATCTATCTACTTCTTTTAATAACACCGCTTTATCCTCTTCAGATAATTCAATCTCATTAATAGCTTTACGAATCTTTTCAATATCGTCATCTTCTGGCGCTATTTGTTTCAACTCGTCTTGTACAACTTTCATCTGTTCACGTAAGAAGTATTCCTTTTGTTGAGTATCGATATTAGCTCGAACCTTCTCGTCAATCTCACGTTTAAAGCTATTTCCAACTAAGAAAGCTTCTAAACTTCTATTTAAGAAAATAGCCTTTTTCTCTAAATCTAACAAGAATAATACACGTTGTTTAAGCATTTTATCAATTGGGAAAAACTTAATATTTTTATTGATAAATTTCTCTAAATCATCGGTTTTATAGTAATCAATATCAAAGTTTTCCTCTTTTAAATAATTTAGAAAAATTTGTTCTGATACTGTTCAATAAACCTGTTTTTATCAAAACCATTATCCATAACTTCTCTAATATTAATCTCAAGGTGTTCAACATGGTTATTGTTATAAACACCACTTTTTACCTCAGCAATACCATAACATTGGTACTCATATTTTTTATTCTTTTTATCAATTGTTAATTGGCCATATGTCCCAAAGAACACATTAAAACCATTACTATCAAATACATCTTCTTCAGAAAATGAATCATCATAACTATCAATTGGTTTTCGCTTATATGTTACAAAAACTGGAATTTTTATCTTTCTTAATAGTTTTAATTGTTTTTAAAAATTTTTGTCCGTTACATCTATTGTATAAGTATTAGACGGAAAGAATAAATCTCTATTCTCTAATAAATAATATTTTTGTCAAAACGAACTCCTCTCTAACCTATTTATTTTTAAAATTGGTTTTTGTTTTTATTAATTACGTTATCACGTGTTACTGTGCAAGTTTTAATACCTTTTTTACTTGGTATTTCAAACATAACATCAAGTAGTAGTTCTTCAATAATAGAACGAAGTCCACGTGCACCTGTTTTTCTCTTGATAGATTCTTTAGCAATTTCTTCAAGTGCTTCTTCCTCGAAAAATTAATTTAACTATCCATCAAGATCAAATAAATATTCATATTGTTTAACAACTGAATTTTTTGGTTCAGTTAATACTCTAACTAAATCTTTCTCATCAAGTTCTTCTAGATAACAAACTACCGGAATTCGTCCAATAAATTCAGGAATCATACCGAACTTAACTAAATCTTCATGTTTTACTTTAGAAATAATATCTTCATCATCTTTTTAGTTCATCACTCTTAGAAAAAAACCTATAACTTTTTCTCCTAGACGACGTTTGATTATTTTCTTCTATACCTGAGAAAGCTCCCCTATGATAAATAGAATATTTTTCGTATTGATTTTTAATCATTTCTTCTCCAGGGTGTTTTCTTCCACCTTGAGGAGGAACACTAGCAACAGTACCTTCTAAAATTTTAAGAAGAGCTTGTTGAACACCTTCACCCGATACATCACGAGTAATTGATACATTTTCACCCTTTTTGGCAATTTTATCAATTTCGTCAATATATATAATTCCTTTTTCAGCTCTTTCAATATCATAATTAGCATTTTGAATTAATCTAAGTAAGATATTTTCAACATCTTCTCCTACATAACCTGCTTCTGTAAGCGTAGTTGCATCCGATATAGCGAAAGGGACATCTAGCATTTTTGCTAAAGTTTGAGCAATCAATGTTTTTCCTGATCCAGTACTTCCTATTAAGGCAATATTACTTTTCTGTAATTCTATATCGTGATTTTCTGCAGCTTTTATTCTCTTATAATGATTATAAACAGCAACTGCAACAGATTTTTCAGCCTTTATCTTGACTGATTACATATTCATTTAAATGCTCCATTATTTTTGAGGTTCTAATAATTTAAATGCTGGTTTATTATTTTGCATTTCTATATTCTATTTCTTCTTCAATTATATCTGAACATAAATCAACGCATTCATCACAGATAAACACGTCATTCCTAGCTATCATTTTTAAAAAAACTTCGTTAGTATTTTTCCACAAAAAGAACATCTTACTTCTTCTTTTATTTTTACCATAATTACACTCTCACATTATTGAACTTTATCTTATATCTTATTATCTTTTTATTATCTAATCTATTTAAAGCCCAAAAAGATACACATTATTATACCATACAATACAATCTAGCAAAGACTATCATATAATATTTAATATTAAACCTTTTATAGTAAATCACAGACTATAATAAATTTAAAATTTTAAAATTTTTCACCTATTATAATTCAATTCTTAAAATTTTATATGTTATTCAATTTCTTAATTATAATTCTCCCTTTTTAGTAATGTCATATTAATGGTATAACATTCTATATAGAAAACAGGAGGAATACTATGTCATTATTTTCAAAATTAGGTGAAAATATAATTTTACCTCAAGACGTATTAATTCAATCAAAAGAAACAGCAGCTATTCCAGGTGCGATTAACGCTACAATTGGTATTGCTACATCTAATAAAAAAGCTATGGCTTTACCTTCAATAAATAAAGTAATAACAGAAATTAACAATTCAGAATACTTACCTTATTCTCCTACACCTGGATTACCAAAAATGCGAGAATTATGGAAAGAAAAAAATCCTAGCTGATAACCCTAGTATTAATAAAGACTTTTTATCATTACCTATGGTTACAACAGGAATTACCCAAGGAATCGATATCGCAGCAAATCTATTTAGCGAAAGTGGAGATGCTCTTTTACTACCAAATCTTTTTTGGCAAAATTATGCTCAGATTTATACAATTAAGCTAGGAAATAAGATTTATAAATACAATCAATTTGACGAAAAACAATGAGTTTAGTATCTCAAACTTCAAAGAAACTCTTTACAGTATCAAAGAAGATAAAAATTTCTAATTTTAAACTTCCCAAATAATCCAACTGGTTATACACCTTCTGATGTTGAATTAAATTCACTAGTTGATGTAATAAGTACATATGCAAAAGAAAAATAAAAATAAACAACTTATTATTGTCTCTGATGATGCTTATTTTGGACTATTCTTTGATCACAAAACTCCTACATTAAGTGCTACGTATAAATTAGCAGAAAATGAAAAACTGTTTAATAGTCAAACTAGATGGTATCACTAAAGAATTTTTATAGTTGGGGACTTCGTGTAGGTTTTTTATTACATACTATACTAAAAATGATGAATTAAGAAAAATTCTATTAGAAAAACACAAGGTTATTTGAGAAGTACTACATCATCTCCTTCTAACCTATCGCAACAAATTGCTGTGAGATTGTTAGACAATAAACAATCATTAGAAGAAAAAGAAATCAATGATAAAATAATTGAAGAACGTTATAACGAATTAAAAACAAGCTATTTCCAAAGAACAATTAGATCAACTTGTTAGAGTTCTTCCATTTAATTCTGGTTACTTCTTTACTATAAAATTGCCATCAAACATTAATACACATGAGTTCAGACTTAAATTCTTAAAATGAATATAAATATGGCGTATACTCAATGGATGATGAAACTATATAAGAATTGCATTCTCTTGCTTAGATAAAGAATTAATTCCAGAACTTATAAATAAATTCAAACAATGCATTAAACAATTTTTAATAAATACGACTTTCAAAAAGTTAGATTAATAATAATCATACTTTTAAGTCGTTTCTTTCTATAATCTTTGAATATTAAATTTTATTTAATTGATTTTTCAATAATTCAACCATATGTTTATTGGCATTTAATTCGATATCATTATTTAACTCAATAAAATCATATGTTCCATACTTATTATCTAATGCTGCTTTAATCAGATAATCTCGTGACATTTGGATTTTTAGGTAAAAATAGGCCCATGTAGATATGTCCCAATCAGATTATTGTATAAAATACCCTCTTTTTTATCTTCATCATTATTTCCATATCCTACTACTACATTTCCTAATGTTTCATAATTATGATATGTTCGTCCACCGTGATTTTCAAAACCTACTATATTTCCAAATTTTTCGGATTCAACTAATATATTACCAATTAAGCGCGGTGCATCCTTTTTTGATTCTGTATAAAAGTCAAGAATATTTAAACCAGGTAATTTATCACCATCAACAGTCTTATAATATTCTCCTAAAAATTGGTAACCACCGCAGATTGTAAGAGCTGGTATCCCATCTTCAATTGCTGATTTAAATTCATGTTTAATTTTACTAAATTGTTCTGTCGCTATACATTGTTCCCTATCAGAACCACCACCGATGAAAAACATATCACAATCTGTAAGTTTTACACCATCAGTCGAAGTAATATTCTCAATTTCTAAATTGATACCTCTCCATTCACAACGTTTTTTTAGCGCAATAACATTTCCAATATCACCATATAAATTTAATTTATCTGGCATAAAATGATATAATTTCAAATCCATAGAATTACTTCTCCAATTCTTTTTGAGTTTCTACTAAAGCCGTATAGTTCGGAATAGCAATTGCATATTTCTCTTTATAACTTTTTAGTTTTTCAACTGCTTCTGAAATACTTTCTAAAACAACCACATTAGCATTAATTCCTGTATACTTCAATCTCAGCGCTAATTCTTTTGCGCGTTTACCGGAGCAAACAATATTATTAATCTTTTGACCGTTCAGTATGTCAAAATCAGTATCCCAAATCCATGATATATCAATACCATCAGCACCATTATCATTCAATACTAATAGATAGTTAATTTCTTCTTTTATCGAATTAGCAATTGCTAAAGAAGCATTTAATCCAGCCGGATTTTTTGCTAGATTTAATAAAACTGTTGAACCACCTGCTAAAGAAATACTCTGCATACGTCCATTAGTTGCAGTATATGATTCTAGACCGTATTTTATCTTTTCATCTTGTAATCCAAGTTCTTTTAAAAGTGAATAAGCTGCAAGTAGATTATATATATTATAATCACCAGCTAGTTTTGTTTCAATTAAAAGTATCTCCATTAATAGTCATATTAATAAATGGTTCTACATTAGCATTAGTTACTTCCATATTTAACATCTTGGTGTTTAAAATCACATTTAGAACAGTGGTAAAAACCAAGTTGACTATAGTGAACATGATCATAAATTAGTTCCATACCACAATTAGGACAGAATTTAGATTCTGAAATACCAAAAATCAGAAAAATTTATAAGCATCTTTTTGAAATACCAAAGTATATATTATCTTCACCATATTTTGAAAGTCTTGTAACTGAATGGATCATCACTATTTAATATAAGTTGAATATTTTTCCTTCTAGTTGTTCGCCTATTGTTGCTATTAAAAGTATCAATTTCACCGAATCTATCAATCTGATCTCTAAAAGAAATTATTTATAACAAACTTAGTAGGAGTAATATATTTCATTACCCTTCTAATTGAACCTTCATCAATCTCTATAATTGCTAACTTTGTATCATTTTTAGCTTGAATAGCAAAAGTTGAAATAATCCCATCCAACATATTTGCTCCTTCAAAGTTATTTATGAAATTTTCTCCAGCAGTTTTTAGGGTGTGTCCAATAAGATTTGATGTAGTTGTTTTACCATTAGTTCCGGTTACGAATACAATTTCATCAAAATCACTAGCCAGTTTTGTTAGTACATTGTCATTTACTTTTCTTAATACTTTACCCGGTAGATCCGTCCCTTTTTCACCTGCAATTTTACTAGCAGTTCTAGTTAATTTCGCTAAATTTCTATAAAATCCTAGCATGTTTTCTCCTTTTATAGACTATTTTGTGATGTATCAAATTTATACCCTATTCCCCAAACAGTAACAATCATCTGAGCAACTTTTGGAGAAATTTTATCGAATTTTTTTCTTACACGCTTGATATGAGTATCTACAGTTCTTAAATCAGAATAAAAATCATAATCCCATACAGCTCGTAAAATTTCATTACGTTTAAAAGCTTTATCCGGAGATTTAGCTAAAAATAATAATAAATCAAATTCTTTAGGTGTTAATAAAACTTCACTATCCTCAACAATTACTTTATGTGAATTAACATCAATAATTAAACCAGGGAAAACTAATACATCCTTCGTATATAGCTCCGGAGTATAAAATACACTACGTTTTGTACGTTGAAGAATAGCATTAATCCTTAACATAAGCTCTCTTGGGCTAAATGGTTTAATTACATAATCATCTGCACCTAATTCAAAACCTTCAACCCTACTTTGTTCATCTGCTTGGGCAGACATTATAATTACAGGAGTAGCCTTAGTTTTTCTAAGTTCAGATAGAATAGACTTACCATTTAACATTGGTAATTGTACATCTAATAGTACACAAGAATAATCCATGTATTTTAGACGTTCTAAACCATCATGACCATTACTAGCTTCATCTACAATATATCCTTCTTTTTCTAGATACATTACTAATAATTTTCTAATTCTTTCCTCATCATCTACTATTAATATTCTTTCTGCCACAATACATCACTTCCTAATCTTACTTCTCACCATTCTTAGCTTTATTAATAAGTCTTTTAACCTCGTGAATCGTAAGGGTTCTATATTCACCTTTTTTCAAACCTTCTAATGTTAAGTCTTCAATAGATTCACGTTTAAGTTTCATAACTTCATATCCTAAAGCTTCAAACATTCTTCTAACTTGTCTATTTTTTTCCCTCATGGATAGTTAATCTAACTAAAGTATTACCACTCTTATTTTTATTTTTTACGATATTCACCTCTGCCTTAGCAGTTTTATAATTATCGATTCTCACACCATTACGAAGAATTCTAAGGTGATTATCTTCTAATTTACCATTAATTTTCGCAACATATGTCTTTCTAATCTTATGCTTAGGGTGCGTTATTAAATTAATAAACTCACCATCATTTGACATTATAAGTGCTCCTGACGTATCGTAGTCTAGTCTTCCAACCGGAACAACACGCTCATTAACATCCTCAAAGAAGTCTTTTACACATGTTCTATCTTTTTCATCTGACATTGATGTAATAACCTTCTCAGGTTTATAAAATAGATAGTATCTCTTATTTTCTTTTAGTAAACGAACACCTTCTACGATAATAATATCACTTGGTTCTGCTTTTACACCTAGTTCTTTTACGACTTCACCATTAACACTTACTTTTCCATCAAGAATTAATTGTTCAGCCTTTCTTCTTGAAGTATATCCTGATGCAGCTATTAATTTTTGCAGTCTTTCTGCCATGTCATCCTCCTAATTTTGTAAAAATTTATTAATCTCTTCATTACTAACAATTTCCGATTTTGGCAATTGTTCTAAACTTTCTAAACCAAAAACATCTAAAAATATGTCCGTAGTTTCATATAACTTAGGCTTCCCAATAGTATCCAAAGTCTTATTCGATACTATAAGCTCCTTACTAACAAGAGAGTGTAATATAGAATCACTACTTACACCCCTTATCTTATCAATTTGAACTTTTGTAATTGGTTGATTATAAGCGATTATCGCTAATGTTTCTAGAGAAGCTTTAGATAACTTAACTAGATTTTTAGAAATAACAGCTTTTTTTATTACCTCTGTCATTTCATCCCTTAAGAGCATTTTTATAAGTTGATCCAAACTTTTTAATAATCAACGAATTATTGATTTTATTATAATCTTCACAGAATACATTCAACATATTTTCCGCTTCGTGTTGTTCCACCTCCATAAAGGTAGAAAAATATTCAATATTAAGACCATCCTCTCCCTTCATAAAGAGTAAAGCCTCAATTATTTTCTTTTGTTTCATCTAATAGCATATTAATTTTTCCTTTAATTTATATTCTAAAATGATTTCACCATCTTTGTCAACACATAATAATTCTTGTTCTTTTTATCATAGCTAAGATTCCCATAAACATCAAGACTATCTCATTTTTGAGAATATGTTTTTACAAGATTATAAAAAGTGCATCTTCGGTCTATTTCTGAACTTATGTATAAGTTCCTCTTTTACCTGTTCAAAAGAGACTTCTCTACGATAACTAATTAAAGAAACTTCGCTATCTTTTTCATCAAAAGATCTAAGAATATTCTCCATCGCCCTTAACAATTTAGTAGAAGGTATTCGAAGTGAATCGACACTACCTTCTACTTCTATATTAGCACTTTCTTTATCTAAAAATTGAGCTCTCATTCTTTGAAGATTATCTAGTTTTTCACTCAATTCTTTGTAATTTTTATAATCAAGAAGCTGTTGAACTAAATCCTCTTCATCACTAATATTTTCATCTTCAAACTTAGGAAGTAAATTCTTACTTTTTATATGAAGCAAAGTTGCTGCCATAACAATATATTCTTCTGCATTTTCTAAAGAAAAATTCATCGTTATTATTTATATATTCCAGATAACTTTCTGTTAGACGTGCTATTGGAATATTATAAATATCAATTTCCATCTTTTCTATCAAATGTAAAAGTAAATCAAGTGGTCCTTGAAAAACCTCTAAGTTAACATTATACATTAATTTTTATCCTTTATTAATTGTTTTTCTTGGATGATTAGTCATTGTTCTTTTAGATTTATTCCCTCTAAACTTGAGAAATACAATTTTAAGCTATGAATGTTTTTTTCAGCCCAAGTAGTTCTTGAACTTCTTCGGCTGGAACTTTATCTTCAAGCAAATGAATAGCTAAAGAATTTCTAAAAATTCATAGTATTTAATTCTTTCGTCAAACCTAAATCTTGTTGACGTTTTTTTAAATATTTTTCCAAAAACCTTGGCGACTTATACCTTCACCATCATGATTTAAGAATAACTTACTATCGTCCTTAATATCAGGATATTCCTTTTTCAACTCTGCGATATAATTTTCAATCGCTTCAACTGATTCTCTATTTAATGCAACAGTTCTATACCCTTCTTTTTTCTATATTTTAAGAAACCAATAGTAGTATTAACGTCTTTAAGTTCTAAGTTAATACACTCTGTAGGTTTTATACCTATAGAATAAGATAATTCAAATATCGCTTTATCTCTATAACCGATAAGATTATGTGTTTTTCACATCTAAAATTTTTTGAAATTTCTTGTCTTGTAAAAATTACCAAATCTTGATGTTCTTCTTTATCAATATGTACATCGATATTTATTCTATTAGGAATAATTTTTTTCCATCCATAAATATTCTACAAAAAAATATGGACAGTAGAAATCGTTCTTGATAATGTTGCTGACGAATACTCTTTTTCTCTTAAGTAATCAATATATCGAGCAATGAATTCTCATTAAAGCTCATGAATAATCATCTGTTGAATATCCTCTTTCAGCTAAATATAAAAGATTTTTCAAATCCCTATCGTATGAATTAATAGTATTTGTTGAAAACTCTTTTTCCATTCATTAGATATTCATTAAAATTGTTTAATACTGTTTCACTCATATAAATACCCCTTAGTATTAAAAACTACCCTATTTTTTTGTTTCTATATTGATTATAACATCTATAAAAACTTTATGTAAATGCATTTTATAACAATTTTTCTTGAAATATAAAAATTCCAAGACAATTTAAAAAGCTAATTAAAACATTCTAAAAATCGCTTTGAAATTTTATTATTTTTTATACTAATTTTTCTTCCAAATTTATTATAAATAACAACAATAAAAACTAAATTAACAGAAATTATACCAATAGAAACAATAATCGCTTTTATGTAGATAATATTTCGACATAGCTGCCCTCTAAAATTACACCGAATAAAAACACACTAATTACTGTAGAATAAATAATTAACGGTGTTTTACTCTCTTGTTTTTCAAAACAACAAGCTTGTATAGATGCTCACTCATTGAACGTAAATTACCAGTACAAAAATACACTAGCAAATACTAAATTATTAACTTTTTCTAAAACCATCATATTGAATTGCGCAAATAAAAAGAAATAACGATAGGGTCTCACATCGATCCCAAAAAAACTGGTGTTTTTATTGAAATTACTATTAAAGCCGTCATTTGTATCAATAATAACATAAATATATGCTTGAAAATAGATAACTCTTTATATCTGTGCTCGATAAATTTGCTTACTAATACCCCTACAACAAAAAGAAAATATAGGGATTAAATAATGTAGGACCTCTCCATAATTTCCCTCAATTAAATCAATACCTACAAAAATTAAATTCCCCGTTTGAGCATTAGTAAAAAAATACCTCCACAGTTAACAAATGTATATGCATCAAAAACCACCCATAACCGTCAATAATAAACAGAACATCAATTGTTCATGTACCGGAAGATTTTTATTGATTAATGTCTCTCGTAAATTCATAAACTCTAAAAATCACTCCTCATAAAAAAATTAATCAAATATAGTTTCCCAATTTTCGATATTATTATAACAATCGAAACACATTTCTAATTGTTTTTGTCGTTCTTGTTGTTGATAATTCTGGTAATTCATCAAGTGAATAAAATTCTGCTCCCAATGTTTCAGTATTTTCAACAAAACTATGACTCACATATTCACATAAAACAAACACCTTAACCATTCCAAATGGAAAATTTACATGATGATGTCTATTATAATCAAGTACTGCAATAATTTTCACAGGATTAACAACAGCTCCTGCTTCCTCACTAGCTTCTTTTATCGCATTCTCTTTGATACTCATATTAACATCTTGATAACCACCCGGAAGAGCCCACTTACCATCAAACTGTTCTTTAACTAATAAAATTTTATTATCCTAATAACAGCTGCTCTTGTTTCTACTTTAGGTGTTTGATATCCCAATTCTCCAGCGAAATCTAGCTTAACTTTCTCTACAGGAATATCATATTTATATGATAACATTTCACATGCAATTTCTCTAATTCTTTCTGATCGCTCTCTATCAAATTTATCTTTACTATAAGCTAAACTGCATTGAGAAAGAAATTGAAGCTCTTGTGCCCATTTTTTTCCAAACATCATTTTTAAATACCCTTACTATATCTTCAACACTTCTAATAAAAATAGCATTTTTAACATCTAGAAAAATCATATTCTTGTTTCATTAAGAATACATTAGCCAATGTAGAACTAAGGTTATTTTTATTATCAGTTAAAAAACAAAACATTAGATTCAAAAAAATGTCTGGACTTTCAATAAATTCAAAAGGTATCTCATTATCAAAAAAACACTTGTTTTATATCACTTGAAATATTATCTTTTAAATTCTTATCGATATATAATTTTTGATACATAAACTACCTCCAAAGTTTTATTTATTTTATTATATCATATTTTTTTGAAAATTTCTAGAAAAACTATGAAAAATTAGATTCATTTTCATTGTTTTTTTGTACAATAACATATATATATATATCACTACTTTAATTATTACACACAAATGTTATAAATACAATTTATTAATAAAAAAATGTTGCTAGATTTCGATAATAGTTGTATAATAATTAGTGTAAGAAAAATTAAGGAGTGATAACGATGAAATATATTATTTCACTAATTTGGTCATTTATATTCGCATTTATTGTAATATTTATCGTATCATCTATTTTAGGTAGCAATGGTGAAGTTAATACACTTCGTGACTGTGCTATTCTTTCTGTAATGTTTACAGTATTTGTTGCATTACTAGACGCTGTAGGTTTAGATAAAAAACGTTAAACGAAGCTATTTAAAACTTTTAATAAAAATTTTTCACAAAAGAAAGTAGGTATTGAGGTAAAATCCTCTTTCCTACTTTTTTTCTTTAAATATGAGGAGATGATAATATAATGAATAATGTATTAGCTACTATGTGCTACATTGACAATGGCGATAGTTTCTTAATGTTAAAAAGAACAAAGAAAGAAAACGATATTCACGAAGGCTTAACAATTAGTGTAGGTGGGAAGTTTGAGCCTGGGGAAAGTCCTGAAGATTGCGTAATTAGAGAGGTAAAAGAAGAAACAAACTTAGATATTATTAACCCTAAATTAAGAGGTATCATTACCTTCCCTAATTTCGATGGTGAAAGAGACTGGTATACTTATGTATTTACTGCACCTAACTACAAAGGTACACTGACAGAAGATTGTAATGAAGGTGACTTAGTATGGGTGAAAAAATCTGAAATCCAAAATATAAAAACATGGGAAGGTGACTATATCTTCCTAGATTGGTTAGTTAAAGATAAACCATTCTTCTCAGCTAAATTCAATTACAAAAATAATGAATTCGTAGACTACGAAGTTACATTTTATGAATAATTCAATAGGAGTAAAAATTATGAATATAGAAATTAATAAACAATTCAAACAAAAAAATATCGTGTCAGATACAAATACAGCTAAATTCATGGGAAGCGGTGATCTTGAAGTGTTAGCCACTCCAAGTCTTGTGGCATTTATGGAAAATGCTGCTAAAACATACCTGAATGCTTTCTTATCAGATGAATTTGGTAGTGTTGGAAGTAATATAAATATTAACCATCTTGCTCCTACTTTGGTTGGTAAAGAAATTACAATTCAAGGAGAAATTACAGAGGTTATTAAAGAAAAAAGTTATTATTTTTTTCTTTAGAAGCCTTCGAAGAAGATAAAAATCAGTGATGCTTCTCACACGAGAGTAATTATTAACAATAAAAAAATTTATTGATAAATTAACTAAATAGAATACTAAATAATTTTTCAAGTAAAAAGAAAGGCTGTAAATCTACAACCTTTCTTTTTTTACAATTTTACTTATTAAAAATTCGTTAGAAAACATTAATTCTAAGAAATATTCTTTCAGTACTTTAATATATGTACCTCTTCATACCTAATGATTTAGATTCAATAATACCTGCACTCTCTAATTTTCTAAGAGCATTTACGATTACAGATCTAGTAATTCCTACTCTATCGGCAATCTTACTAGCAATTAATAATCCTTCTGTTCCATCTAATTCTCTAAAGATATGTTCAATAGCTTCTTTCTCAGAGAATGATAATGAGTTCAGAGCCATATTAACCATATCTTTATCTCTTGCTAAGTTTTTCTCTTTATCTTGTTTTTCATGTAAAATCTCGATACCTACTACTGTAGATGCATACTCAGCTAAAACTAAATCATCATCTTTGAAATCATTATCCATTCTACCAATTACAAGTGTACCTAAACGTTCTCCACCACCTCGAATTGGTAGGATTACAGTATAACTGTTTCCTTCAAAGCGTTCTTCTTCTTCTTCAGGGAAAATTGATAATGGTTCTTGGAAAGGAATATTAACCTTTGTGGCATAAACTTTTAATGTTGCATCCAAATACGCTTTAGGAACCTTTCGTTCTTGGATAATTTTTTCCATACGTTCATTTGAATAATCAACGATTGAATCATAACCAAGAATATTTCCTTCAGTATCTAGAATATAAACTACTGAATCTAAAATTGGACTAAGACGCATAGCCATAGCTTCAAAATCTACGTTATCGTGACGTCCTTCTTGTAAAATTGTACTAATTTTTCTTGTTTTTTGTAATAAACTTGCCATTAATTTTCTCCTTACAAAATACTTCCCTGACTATTATAACATTTATTTTAATAAATTGTAAGGCTTTTTAAAAATTAATTTAATCAATTTTGAAATTTTCTAACAATTCTAGCGATCTTTTAGCATATCTTTCATATTTTTCCTTTTTATCTTTGATTCTTTCAGGAAGTGGTTTGATAATACCAAAATTCGCATTCATTGGTTGGAAATTTTTACTTGTGCTATCTACAATATAGTTAGCCATTGCCCCTATCATTGTTTCAGTTGGAAATACTACTTCTCTGTCTTCAGTATTATAAAGCGCATTTAACGCCGCAACAATACCTGAAGCTGCACTTTCAACATATCCTTCTACCCCTGTCATTTGACCAGCGAAATAAATATTTTTCTCTTCTTTTAATCTATATGTTTTTTCTAATAATTGTGGAGAATTTAAGTATGTATTTCTGTGCATAACACCATATCGTACGATATTAGCATTTTCAAGCCCAGGAATCATATTAATTATTCTCTTTTGTTCACCCCATTTAAGGTGTGTTTGGAAGCCAACAATATTGTATAGAGTTCCTTCACTGTTATCTTGACGCAATTGAACAACAGCATATGGACGTTTATCAGTTTTTGGATCTTCTAATCCTACTGGTTTCATCGGTCCAAATAATAGAGTTTTCTCTCCACGTTTTGCCATTTCTTCAAAAGGCATACACCCTTCAAAGTAAATTTCTTTTTCAAATTCTTTTAACGGAGCAGCTTCAGCTGTTATTAATTCATTATAGAAATTAGTGAATTCTTCTTTTGTCATCGGACAATTTAAATAAGCCGCTTCTCCTTTATCATATCTTGATTTAAGATAAACTTTCTCCATATCGATAGAATCTTTTTCTATAATCGGTGCTGCTGCATCATAGAAATATAATCCATCTTGTTTAGTATAGTTTCTAATATCTTGACTTAATGCATCTGATGTAAGTGGTCCTGTTGCTACTATTACAGGTACATCTCCTTTAGGAATTTGTGGTAGTTCTTCACCGATAACATTAATATTTGGATGATTTTTAATAGTTTCAGTAATCATTTCTGAGAATTTATCTCTATCTACCGCAAGTGCTCCACCAGCTGGTACTTGTGTTGCATCCGCACATTTAATAATGATTGAATCTAACATTCTCATCTCTTCTTTTAATAATCCTACAGCGTTAGTTATATTGTTAGCTCGTAGTGAGTTAGAACAAACTAACTCTCCAAAGTTTTGTGTTTTATGCGCTGGAGTCATTTTCTTAGGTCTCATCTCATAAAGATCAACCTTTACTCCACGTTTTGCAAGTTGCCAAGCAGCTTCACTTCCTGCTAGTCCTGCTCCAATTACAATTACTTTTTCCATTAATTATCTCACTTTCTATTTTATAATAAATCTGAAAAATCTTCTTTTTCTTCTTTTTAGCTTCTTGTTCTTTCATATCTTGAGTAATAACTCTACCATTTTTATCAAATAAATATGTTTGAACACTATCTAATGTCTCAGTTATTAAATCTGAGTAATCATCTCGTGCTTCATAAGCTTTAATTTTTTCTAATCTTGGTTTTGTTTTTGGTGCCTTTGGTGTGAAAATTGTGCAACAATCTTCAAAAGGAAGATTAGAAATTTCTAATGTTTCAATTTCTTGAGCAATTTTAATTATATCTACTTTATCCATTGTTAATAGTGGTCTTAATATCGGTAGATTAGTTACCTCATTAATACAATTCATCGACTCTAGTGTTTGAGAAGCTACTTGACCTAATGATTCTCCTGTAGCAATTGCTAAACATCCTTCTTTTTTAGCTACTTCTTCAGCTATACGTAACATGAATCTTCTTGTCGAAGTCATAGTATAATTCGATGGAACACGTTTAACGATCTCTGTCTGTAACTTAGTAAAGTTAACAACGTGTAATTTAATTTTCCCTACTACTTGACTTAATTTTGTAGTTAAATCAAAAATCTTTTGTAACGCTTCCGCAGAAGTAAAAGGAGGTGATTGGAAATGAATCATTTCAACTTCTACACCCTTAACCTGAAGTGTGTGTGCAGCTACTGGTGAATCAATACCACCAGATAATAGTAATAAAGCTTTCGAAGAAGTATTAACTGGGAAACCTCCCACTCCTTTTATAAAATCAGTAAAAATAAATATTCCTTCACTACGAACTTCCACATTAATAACAAAATCCGGTTGTTTTACATTTACTTTTAGATTTTTGTAGTTTATTAACACATGACTTCCAAACACATTATTTAATTCATTTGTGTTGTGCGGGAAGTTTTTATTTGGTCTTTTTGTTTGAATTTTTAAATTTGTATTCCTTATCTAACTTAGTTTCAAGCAGCTTATCAATAACCTTCTTAGCTTCTTCAACATCTAATCCAGCTCTTAATACAGGAGAAAAAAATTATGAATACCTGGTACTCTTTTTAATCTTTCCATAATTTCATGAACATCTTCATTGTGATCTAAAATGTATATACATTCTATCTCTTTTTGTTTGAACATGAAAACCTGTTAACCCTTGTAAATTATATCTAATATTTTTTTGTAAGTTTTTAGAAATTCATTTCTATTTCCAGATTTTAGAGTAAGTTCTCCGTATCTTACTATAATATGACTAAATTCCACTTTCAATTACCTCTTTAAATTTTTATTGTACTCATCTATTAATACTTCAATAAACGTTTCAACTTCTTTTCTTGTAGTTTCATGAGAAACTAACTCGAATACTACCTTCTATATTTTCCTTAGATAATCCCCTTGCATACAATGCCTCATTAAGATGGAATGTTTTTGAAGAACAAGCACTAGTTGTAGAAACCATAATATCTCTATCATTCAAGGCATTAACAATTACCTCACCCTTAATTTTTGGTAAGCTAATATTAACAATAGAATCCATAAAGTTTTCACCCAATGGTGAATTAATTACTATATGCTTATATTTAGAAAATTCATCAACAATAAGTTTTTTATATTCCTTGTGTTTAGCTTTTATCACTTCAACTTTTTCTTGCGATAATCTTAATGATTTTGCTAAACTTACAGCAGCTGCTACATTTACTGTTCCACTACGTAATCCATCCTCATGTCCACCACCAAAAGTAATATTATGAACTGTTCGTCTAGATTTTAAATACAACACTCCTATACCTTTTTAATCCATGAAATTTATGTGCAGAAATAGAATAACTATCAACTTTTGAAAGGTCAATATTATTTTTTAATACTCCTTGCACACCATCAACATGAAAATGAACTTTTGGATAATCTTTTAGTATCTCTGAAATTTCATTGATAGGTTGAATTGCCCCGAATACATTATTAACTTGCATCACACTTAATAATATAGTTTCTTTAGTTAATAATGTTTTTAAATGATTTAAATCTATAATACCATTCTCATCAACATTAACATAGTCTAAAATAAAACCACGTCTTTCCAATTCTCTAAATGTTTCTAAAACTGAAGGATGTTCAATCTTAGAAACAATAATTCTATTTCCAAAATCTTTCTTGTGTTCAACACTTCCTAATAATGCAATATTATTACTCTCGGTAGCACATGAAGTAAAAAAGATACTATCTTCCCCTACACCAAGAATAGTCGCCACTTGAGCTCTTGCAGCTGAAAGAAGCTTATTAGTTGTTTTTCCAAATTTGTTGATACTAGCTGGATTTCCATAATAAGACGTATTAACTTCCACAAAAGTATCTAGAGCTTCTTTATACGGTTTAGTCGTAGCACAATTATCTAAATATATCATACTATCTACCTTTCTTTCTCAATAATTAAATATGTTTTTTTAAAAAATAAACATATTTTTTGAACCACTATAAAGTATATAATAAAATCAATTATTTATCAATTAAACAGGATATATTTAAAATATCTACATTCATAAATTCATCGTAAAGTTTTTAAAAGTATAAGAGGAGTCTCTCAAAAAAATATGAAATTTTCATATTAATAAGAAACTCCTTTAATTATTTATAGTTACTCTTTATATTCATTTGCTACAACATCTTTAAGAATTTGATCCCATTTCGGTAAATTTCTATCTATTCTTATAGCACGATCACTATCTGTTCCTAGAATATTGTGAGAACTTGAAGCGATAATAACTACTTCTCCATCCACAAAAAAATTCATAAGAAAAAATCGTTTTTAATTCCACTATGTTTTTCAATCCATGCTTTTATAAAAAAATATCTTGACTATTATATCTTATATTAGATCTTATCGAATACTTAACATCAATATCAGCATAATATAAATTATAGTTAATTAAAGAATCGATATCTATACCTAAGCCGTTTAAATAATACTTCTTAGCAAGATTCATCCATTCATAAATATATTTATTATCTAAAAAAACCAGCTTGATTGAAAAATTTCTTTTCTAATTTAAATTTAATTGTTTTTCGTACACTTTATTTCTCCTTTGCAATCAATTCTGAAATTTTTTTCCATTAAAATAGCAGTAATCTCGTCATGAGTTTTACCTTCCTCTTTTTAAAGAAGCAGCATCTATCTCATCACCAATTACTATCTTAATACTAGAAAAAAATTCTAAAATTTTTATTTGGGATAATAGCAAATGGAATAATTTTTGTTTTTGCTCTCGTAGCGATAAATGACGCTCCATTATGAGATTGACCAAGGTCTAAATCTTTTGAATGAGAACGAGTACCCTCAGGAAAGATCCCTATAACTTCTCCTTCTTTAAGTAATTTAATACTATTATTTATCGCTGTTCTATCAAATGTGCCTCTTTTTATAGGAATTGCTCCTGTCGCTTCTAAAAGCTTGTTTTAACAAAAACTATTTTAAACAATTCTTCTTTAGCTATGAAGCGGATATTTTTCTCGAAAAAAAGCTGGGAATAATAATGGATCATGATTACTCAGGTGATTCCCTGAGATTACTACACCTTTAGCATTTTCTATTTTTTCTTTATTAACAATCGTAACTTTATAAAATATTTTATAAAATAAACCTAATAATATTCTTACAAAATTATACATGCTACACTCCTATTTAATTTTATCTTTCTACAGCTTTCACTAGTTCAGTCATTTTATCAACAACTTCGTCAATAGTCATAGAAGTCGTGTCTACTAACGTTGCAGAATCAACTTTTACTAGTGGAGCAATATCTCTATTTTCATCTTGCCAATCTCTAGCTTTAATATCTTCCTTAACTTTTTCAAAATCAACATTTTCTAGACCTTGACGTTCAAAGTCCAATACCCTTCTTCTTGCTCTTTCTTCAACAGATGCTGTTAAAAATATTTTAACATCTGCATTAGGTAGGACAACTGAAGAAATATCACGTCCATCCATAATAATATTATTAGTATGAGCTAGATTTCTTTGAGTATCAATTAGGAATTCTCTTACTGCAGGAGATTTAGCGAATAATGAAGTATACTTACTGACTTCTGCAGTACGTATTTTATCACTAACTTCCACATCATTTACATATACATATTGAACTCCATCAACATATTCTACTCTAAAATCTAAATCTTCAAGTAATTCTTTAATTTTATTTTTCTTCCAATTCTTTTTAGATCATTAGATAGAAAAAATTATACGTTAATGCACGATACATAGCACCAGTATCAACATGAGTTAAATCCTAGTTTTTTTCAGCTACCATTTTTGTTATCGTACTTTTTCCAGATCCTGCTGGCCCATCTACAGCCACTGATACATATTTCATTATATACCTCTCAGACAAATTTTTTCAATATACATTATAGCACAGACTTGCTTTTAACACTACATTTATACGAAAAAAATTTTTTTCAACATCAATATCAATTAAACTCAATCTAGAAATTTAACAAGATGTAACTCTATAATTTTACTTAAGCTTTAATCCTGCTAATCCTGCTAGTGCGTTGTTTTCTAATTTTTCCTGCTTCATGTATTTTTTCATATCTACACGGCTAACCTTATCTTTCTTACTTGATTTAATTCTCTTATCGACTTCTTTTTGTTTCAACGAATTTCCACATTGACAGCGATATGTAGCATTTTCCCCATTTCCGAATAATGTCATTTTTTTATGACAATTATCACAACGAAGATTTGTTAAACGGCTAATCACCTTGCGATTACGACAGCTTGGATTAGAACATTTTAGCATTTTAGTTCCTTTTTTATCTACTTCTAACATAAAGCTATCGCACTCTTCACATTTCTTACCACTAATGTTATCATGCTTGAACTTATCTTCACTATCTTTAATTTCTGCGATACAAGATTTTGTATATTGTTTAACATCATTTAGAAACTTATCTTTAGAAAGTTTATTTCTAGCAATATTATCAAGTTGTTTTTCCCATACCGCTGTTAGAGACGGACTCTTAAGATTTTTCGGAACTAAATTAAGTAGCTGTTTAGCCTTATTAGTAGTTTTAATTCTTCCATTATCCAATACTAAATAATCATTCGTAAACAGTTTCTCTAATATATCCGCCCTAGTCGCAACAGTTCCGATACCATTTGTTTCCTTAAGAATTTTTCTTTCATTCTCATCATCAACAAATTCAAATGGATTTTCCATAGCATATATTAAACTACCTTCAGTATAATAACTAGGAGGAGTAGTTTGTTTCTTATTATAAACTAATGATTCAAGTTTAAGACTATTATTCATTAGATTAATAACTTTATCTTGGGTTTCTTCTTTACTTAATACTTTATACCCTTCCTGAAGAACTTTTTAGACCTTTTTGCTGAAAAACACCTTATTTTCTAGAGTAAATGAGTAAGTTGTTTCTTCATATTTATAGTCAGGTAGTAAGTTTTCTAAAAAAATCTTTTTGCCACTAAATTATAAATTTTTCATCTCCATCTCAGACATAGACATATAATTTGGTCTTTGTTCTGTAGGTATAATCGCATAGTGATCACTTACTTTTTGCATTATTAATAATTTTCTTAACATTTAAGTCTTTTTTTCTCTAAGTAACTTTTCCGTAATTTCTTTAAAATCTCCACCTATAGCCTGCACACGATCTCTTAAAGTATTTTTCATATCACTTGTTAAATATCTACTATCCGTTCTAGGATATGTCAATACCTTATGTCTTTCATAAAGACTTTGAACAATATTCAGTGTCTGTTTCGGTGACATACCAAATAAAGCACTTGCTGTTTGTTGAATATCTGTTAAATTATATAGTGGTTTAGCCGAAGAAGTCTTAGATTTTTTTGAACATCATTAAATTTAATGTCTTTATTAATATTTTTCTTAATAAACTGTTCTGCTCTATCTAAATTAAACTCACTGTTACCACAGCTAAACTTAACACCATCAATTTGAGCTTCAAATGTAAAATAATCTTTTGGCTTAAACTGTTTAATTTTTTCTTCTCTTTCAAAAACCATCTGTAAAGTTGGAGTTTGAACTCGACCACAGTTTAAAGATGCATTATATTTCAGAGTTAAGGCTCTTGAAGCATTAATCCCAACTAACCAATCCGCATTAGCGCGAGCTATACCAGAATGATATAATCCTAGATATTCTTTTCCGTCTTTTAAATTTTTAAATCCATCTTTAATCGCCTTATCAGTTACAGACGAAATCCATAGACGTTTAATATTTTTATTACATTTAGCTTTATCAATAATGTAGCGAGCAACTAACTCTCCCTCACGTCCAGCATCAGTTGCAATAATAATTTCTTTAACATCTTTTCTATTTAGAGCATTCTCCACTACTTTATATTGTTTAAAAGTCTTCTTAATAACCTCAGTCTTCATAAATTTCGGAATCATCGGCAAATTTTCTAAGTTCACATTATTAAATTCTTTATATTTATCCGGTGTTTGAAGGGTAATCAAGTGTCCCAATGCCCACGTAACTACATATTTATCTCCCTCTAAGCAACCATTCTTATTATTTTTAGCACCGAGATTCCTCGCAATATCACGAGCAACCGACGGTTTTTCACAAAGTACTACACTTTTCATCAATAATATCCTCACATATTTTTCTATACTACTATAATTATTATAATAGAAATAGATTAAAATAACTAGTAGAACTTATAATCACTATCACTTTCCTTCAACAATAGTTGTAAAATACACCTTATATATATTATAATTTATATAACAACAAAGGAGGATTTGTCTATGAAACTTTATTTAGCAGGAGCACTATTTAATGAAGCGGAGATCGCTCAACGTTTAAAAGAAGGAAAATTATTAAGTGAAAGATTCGGAGAAAGATTATCTGTTTTCAATCCAATCGAGCAACCTTTCAATGAAGATAAACAAACATTACCTACACCACAAGATATTTTCAATGGAGATACATACGCAGTAGAAAATTGCGACATATTCTTAGCAGATGTAACTAACGAAGACAGCGGAGTTATGGTAGAATTAGGAATAGCTATTGCACTGAACAAAAAAATCATAGCTATTAATTCTGATATTAGATTAAAATCAGCTAACAAATATGATATACCTAGCTATGCAATGAACCATTACGTTCTTGGTGGTATTTTAAAACATGGTACACTAGTTTACAGCTTTGAAGAAGCTATGAACGAACTAGAAAAACTATTTTGTCTAAAAACTAAACTTTAACATTAAAAAGGGTTGACTCAAACCAATTAATAGATTGAGTCAACCCCTTTATTTTTATTTAACTTTCAACTTCTTATCTTTTAATTCTAATACTACGTCAGCAACATTTGCTAATTGATTACTATGAGTAACAACAATTACACATTTATTATTCTCAACAGCAACTTTTTTAAGAATATCAATAATTTCTTGTGCAGTATTCTCGTCTAAGTTTCCTGTCGGTTCATCAGCAAGAATAATCGGAGCTTCTGATACTAGTGCTCTTGCAATAGCTACACGTTGTTGCTGACCTCCAGAAAGTTTCATAACATTACGATTAATCTGCTCTTCTTCCAATCCAAGTTTTAGAAGAATATCCTTATTTACATTTTTCGAAACTAGCTTTAGATTCTCTAGCGGTGTTAAATAATCAATTAGGTTATAATTTTGAAATACTAGTGAAATATCTTTTCGTCTATGTTCACTATATCCTATTTTTCAATATTTACATTATTAAATATTATTTCTCCATTTGAAGGAGTATCTAACCCAGCTAATAAAGATAATAAAGTTGATTTACCAGCACCCTGATTTTCCCTATTATGGCATAAAACTTTCCTACTTCGAAGTTATAAGTAATTCCACTTAGCACTTTAGATCTGCTATTTTCATATAAGTAATCTACATTTTTAATTTAAAAAAATCGACATTTCTTATTCCTCTCTAATTTATTTGCGTTAAAAATTTTCTTCGGTTTTGTTTTTTTAATATTGGTAACAGCGCAACTACAACTGAAATTATCACAATAGTTATTATAACTATTATCACACCTATGATATTCGAACCATTAATCGAAATTTTAGTTAATTCATCGCTAATTATCTTTGGTAAATCTTCTGAAAAAAACTTTCGTAATATTGCTACTTAAATATTTAAGCAAGATAAACTCAAGCCCTAAAGCTGATAAAAAAAGCCGAATATCGTAACCATTAATGTTTCTACAACAAATTGTAAAATTAAATTGATTTTTACTTATACCTAACGATAATAAAACTCCAATTTCATATAATCGTTCTCTTATCCAAAACATGAGCACTAACGATAAAATCACAACTCCTACAATAACACCACCAATTCTAATCATGTTCGTAAGTTTTGTAATACTTTTCAACTGAAGAAGTAACCAATTCGTAATTTTTGTTAGATTTTTGAGACTGAAATATTATTTATTCCCAAACTCTCAACATTTTTAATAATATCATCTAACTCAGTTGGATTATTAACTCCATACTCTACAGATGTTACTTTGTTATTAGAAGAATAGTCTAATAACTTTTTGGCTAGAGTTATAATCTGTATAAACAGTATTTTCTATAAAATCTGAACTTAATCCTTCAAAATTATTAGTCTTCTCCCTGAAAAAAATTCCAACTACTTCAAATTCAACAGTTTTACCATTTTTGTTTCTAATTTAATCTTATCACCTAAGTTTAAATTGTTTATTGAAGCAAATTTTTCATGAACTAAGATTTTATTTTTGATCATTTTCTTCTATATGTCTTCCCTTTTCTAGTTTCAGAACTTCACTTTTAAAATCTATATTATTTTTTTGTAGAAGTTATTCCATTCATCATCACTAAATTACTCTTTATTTTTCATTTCCTCAGTAATAGTAATATTTTGATTTTTCTTGAACAACTTTTTGTCTACTACATTAACAGACTTAGCATAAAGATAATTCTTCTGGTTTACTCCAGCAACTTCATTAATTTTCTTCAAAGTATCCTTTTCTATTTCCTTATTTGATTTATCTATACTTTCAATAGTAAATCCAAAGTTAACATCTTTATATAGATTTTTTTAGAGATAGTTCCCACAGTTGTATTTAGTATACTTCCACTCAATAAGAACAACGATATTAAAGTAACAATGAAAAATAAAATGCTACTCCTAACTTTTTCTAATAATATAAAGATATGCCCTATTAAAAATACTCATGAGTTTCTCCTTACATTAGTTAATATCCGATAATAAATCTTTTGGTTTTCTATAAGCCAATCTACTAGAAGCAATACCTACAGCAACAATAATAATTAAAATTCCCACAACGACTACTGTTAGCATATTGCCAAGTCCTACACTTACATCTAGTGCTGTAATAATTTTATTCGCACCTTCAACTTCTGCATTTGCTCCAAGATTAACACCATTAGCCTGACTAGATATAGATTTACTTACCGACTTAACTGACTGTTGTAAAATTTGATTACCAATACTTTGACTTATCGCACTTCCAACAAAATACGAAGCTATAAAACTTGGAATACTAATTAGCAGAACCTCAAGAATAAATTGACCAATAATACTTGCTTTTGTCATCCCGATTGCTAAACTTACACCAATCTCTTTTCTTCTACTATTTATCCATAAGAATAAAATTAGAGAAAGAATTACTATACTAAATACTATTGTAGCTATAAATACTCCATTAGTTAAGCTATATATTGTATCTAATGATTGTTGTAATGCTGGGAAGTTTTGATTGCTTTTAACAAGCATATATTGTTTCCAGTTAATAGGTAATTTCTTAGCATCGTTAATTACACTATCTACCTTATCTTTTCCATCAACTAAAAAGGTTGCATCTTGATATATTTCTTTTCCATCTTCATAGTTATATAAAGTTTTTAGTAGTTTGAGTATCTGCTATAAAAATATTATCATACAGCTCCATGTGACTAGAAGTTACACCTTTATTTTGTCCTCCAAAAATACCAACTACAGTAACTTCTACCTCTTTATCAGATTTTTTCTCATTATCGGCATCATTTGGATTACCTTTTAATTTAATCTTATCTCCAACTTTAACTTTATTCTTCTTAGCAAAACCTTCATGAATTAAAACAGAGTTTTTATCATCATCTTTAAGATGTCTACCCTCTTGTAACTTAAGTGTCTCAGCAGAGAATCTATCGTCTAATGAAGAATCATTAGTTCCACTTACAATAACAGTTTTAGAGAAAAGTTGTCTTTGTTTGTTGTTTTTCTCCTCTTGTTGGTGATTAGCAAGTTTTAGTGGTTCTAAATCAACTAGATCTGCACTCACATTCATTCTTTTTATATACTTTTTCACACCAGGAAGATTCTTTATTTTTTCTATATCTTCTCCGATTAAGTTACCAGCACCTCTTGCAGTACCTGGATTAGTTTTTCTATTTAATCTCCATAGAAAAACTACTAGTTATATTTCTGGAAAAGTTTCTTTAGATAAAGCATCTGTTGATTTTTTTATTGAAATAGTACTTAAAATTAATGATGACATTGTTACTAAAATCAAAAAATATAACAAATGATTTAAAACTTTTCCTAGTTATATATAACCAAGCTTTTAGTTAAAATTGACATTTTTTTACACCTCTTTTTATAATATTTTTAACTTAAATAGGATTAATAACTATTATCAACCTTTATTTATATGATAACGCTTTTACTTAAAAATTAAACTTATATTATTCATATAAATTTAAAACGTTTTTAATTAATAATTCAGATAAAAAAATCAAAACACTAAAAGATTCATTTGTTTCTCGATATTTTTGGATATACATTTTTAATTAATTTACACTATCATTAATAGATAATTTTTAGAATTCAAAAATCAATACCTGTTTTATTTCTCTCATAAAAACCATTTTAACTAATCTATCTCTAGTTAAATTATCAGCAAGAAGATTGTTTAAAAGCAATTTGAGCATCTAAATCAACGATATACATTTGTTAGCAAGTTCTACTCCTTCAGGTTTATTGAGCTTAAGTTGAATTTGAGCTAAATATGAAAAGTTAAAAGCATTCATATGATACTGAAAAATAAGTCAACATTAGCTATAATGCGTCTTTGAGTAAATTCTATAGCTTTCTATACACCTTTTCTTCAGCCTCTTCAACAAATCCTCTTCTCGATAACACATGCTACAGCACCATGTACTAATATCAGAGATCTTTCCGATCTGTCAACAGAAAAATATACTATCTGAATTAACAGGGTTTTCATGTTTTTCCTCTATTACACGACGAATAAAATCATCTGAAAGATTCTTCTGCTGTAGATGTTCTTAACATTAAAAAGTTAATGTTAACATTTCATTTATATGTATGACTATCTAAACTTCTTAGATGATTTAAAAACAATTTCCCTATTTTCTTTAATTATCTTTTGGATCCCTCAAGATCACTAGATATACCTAATAATCTGATCAATATATAGTCGTTTCATTCATACTTATTTTATCTTTTTGTAAGCTTTTTACAGCCAAAGATCTAATAGCTGTGGTACTTCCTGACGAATCTAGATTTCTCACTTCTCTTAAAAATTCAGATATATCGAAACCTACAAGTGGTATATATTCAGATAAATAATCATGATATTTAATACCTATATTTACAAGTAGCTTTTCGAATACATCTAAAGAAACACTAGTTTCATCAGCCTCGAATCTGATTAAAGTTCTCACTGAAATGGCATCACCTGCTGCATCTTTCAGTTTTATGCCTCGTTCTTCTCGTATTTGTTTGAAGACTTTTCCATGTATTTTTTTCTCGTCCACTTAAGTATCCGCCTCCTAAATATTTGTCAATACAATTATAACATAAATAATGTAATTAATGGTATAAGACTGCTTTATTTTTCCATTTTTATTAAATCATTCAAGTTAAACGTTCAAAATTTAGACAAATTAAAAAAGAGTAACCGACAACACAACACAACACAGTTACTCTTTCTTTATACCTATATATATTCTCCGTTTAAATTACTCTTGTTTTATAAACTTCAAAAATTAATACTTTTTCTCATCATTATTATATTTTTTTACTTAAGTATATTTAGATACATAATATTTTTTTCTCCAATTTTTGTTAAGTATATAAATCATGAAACAACTTTTTTTCAAATTAATTTTATAATAGCAAGTTAACAAAATCATCTTTATATAAACTTCAACTTTCTTTTTCTATAATTACTACTTCATTTACCCTAGAATATCATATGTCAACGAAAAAAACAACCAAAAAGTGTTAACATGATATTTTCGTCTTTGTTTTATAGTAAATAATAAGTACGGACTCTTATAGACATTTATTATTATAGCATTATTTTTTTCATAATTTACGTTTTGTGTTAAAAATTGTCACTTTTTCACCATTTAATCGCATATTTTCAGCTAAAAATGACAGCTGTGACACTCTTTTGGATTTAATACTAGAATTATTTTTAAGTAATTATTCTCTAAAATTCTTTAGATTGATTTTCGTTATTTTTATAACAGTAGAAATCGCTCAGAAATAAGAAATAATTAGATGTATTGAATTCTAAGAAATTCATTATCTTAAAATTTCTTTAATAAAAAAATTTAACACTAAAATTTAATTAATTAATTTTAAGTTTTATTATCTTAATTTTTATATTCCTTTTCAACTTTATTCTTTTCTACTTATATTTATAAAATAATTGTCCCCCTTCTAATAAAAAGGAGACAATTAAACTATTATTTAACTTAATTATTTTCTTTATTTTTACGTAGTCTCGCAGCTACTGCTAATGCTACTAATCCTGCTACAGTTGCCATACCTGTTTGGCTTTCACCTGTATTAGGTAGAGTATTTAATCCATTTGATTTAACTCTTGGACGTTGTAATTTAGGTTGGTTATTTGATGAACCTGGAACTTTGTGACCTGGTTTTGGCGTATCTTCAGGACCCGGTTTCGGATCTGGTTTGTCTCCTGAATTTTTCCCTGGATTGTCGCCAGGATTATCTCCTGGGTTGTCTCCTCGGTTGTCTCCCGGTTTATCTCCTGGATTGTCTCCTCGGTTGTCTCCTGGTTTATCTCCTGGGTTGTCTCCTCGGTTATCTCCCGGTTTGTCTCCTGGTTTATCTCCTGGTTTATCTCCTGGGCCTGGTTCCGGACCTGGTTTTGGTTCAGTATCCTCTATTTTACTTCCTACAAGGACTATTTCTTTATAGCATTTTTAATTACCCTTTCACTTACTTGTGCAGTTAATTCTCCGGTCTCTTTATTTGCTAATAAATATGACGTAATTTTTAATATTTCTCCATTTACACCAGATTGTAGTACTTTTCTCACACCTTTAGGTAATGTACTGTCTATTCTTTCTTCAGTATCATATGCTACTCGAATAATTTCTTCTTTTGGTTTAGTACCTAAAACTACTTTCCCGTCTTGAACATCTACATGAGTTTCTTTTTATTGTGTTGTTCTACTCTTCCTTCAACAGGTTGTTCAAATAGTTTTATTATACAAGTCTGCAAAATAGTATTCAGCTTTATCCATAGGGTGAGAATGCATCTTTGTATCTTTCATCTTCTGGATATATTCGCTTTATATTTTCTGGAGAATTAGTATCGATTACATATCTTGGATAATCTTTACCGAATACACGTTTGAATATATATCTACCCAAATGTTCTGCAAATGCTTCTTCTTTATTTTTCTGTAAAATATTTTTGGATAAGATTTGCATTTTTAAAAACTACTTATTATATACATCCTCATATTCCTTACTATTTCGGAAACCTTGTACTTCTTTTTCTAAGATATATTTCTGGAGATATTTCTTCTGAAGGACCGAATGCTAATACCCTGGTAGAGTAAAACCTCCACTATAATCGATTATATGACCAATTTCATGTAATAAAACAAACAACATTGTTATAGGTTGATTATGCTCTTTAGTATATTTAAAGCATTATACTTTCATTATGTCCATTAGCCAATCCTTGTGGTTTTATCTAATTTGTCTGCACGTTTAAGATCCTTATCTGTAACTGTTAAATTAACAAGATTTTTTTCTATACTCATATGGAATTTTTTTCTACTTCTTCTTCAAATTTCTTTTTATATCATTAGGAATATTTCCTTCATATCTTATATTTAATTTTTTTCTGTTGTTCCTTGATAAAAATTAAATCTTCGAGTAATACTTTTGAAATACAATCTCACCTTCCTTGCTCAATGTTTCTTGATATTCAGCTTAATTTACCTAGTTTACTTAAAAGCTAATTTAAATCTCAAGTAATTCGCTTTTTACATCAGCATACATCGCCTCAGTAATTATATTTTTAGCAAAAATAATTTCTAATATTCTCTTTTCTAGCTTATTGTCTTTATTTATCATTGATAAATGGTTTGTAGTATCAAATTCTACAAGATAATTAAAAGCTATTTGTTAGTAATAAGTTATAGAAATCTTCATCTTTTTCTAATGAATAATCTCTCAAACCATCGATACTAGTTACTTTTCCTAGCGTTCCTTTTCTTAAAGCACTATTCTCTGGATTTAACATTTCTGGTGTTAAAATCGTAATATTTTGTTGAGAATCAACTAGTTTTAAAAGTTGTATTTTCACTATGCACTAATTCTCTAGCACTAATCTTATCTGTAATATTCTGATTTTTGGGAACTGATACAAATAATTTATTTATTTGTATCTTATCACTGGAAGTTCTTTAGACTCATCTTTTTGAATATAAATTTTCATTAGAATATACATAGTTATTAGAATAAAAGTGCTTTTTCTACATCTTTTCCTAAATCAAATTTTGGTGAAGTTACCACTTTGAATGTAGTCGTTTTAGTTGTTTCTCCATCTTTAGCTTCTTTAACTACTTCTCTTGTTCCATAATCCTTAGTTTCATCAACAACATATTCTACTTTAGACTTTTCAATTTTCTTTCAATCTGTGGCTTAGTTCCTAAAACTACTTCACTTTCAGTAGGTTCTTTTCTTTCAGCAATTTTATTACCATTTTTTTCGATAAATTTAAAGAACCATTTTCTCCTTTAGTTTTTTTAACTCTTTATAACCAACATCTTTTTGTTTCATCAGCAGTATATTTAATAGGACTTTCTATCGTTCTCTCTTCACTAATTACATCAGCAGCATATGTAATATTATTATGTTGATAAATTGCTTCTCCTCCTGCTATTGCAAGAAATGTTACTACAGCAATTTTTGCAGAAAAAGTTCCAATTTTAGTTTTTCTTATAGAATATATATTATTTTTTTCTTCATTATTCCTCCATACTATACATGCAGGATGAGAATAAATTCTCGTATCCCACATTTATTAATTAATATTATGTTTTGATTTTTCTTTTTATCATATTTTTATTTTCTTAATAAAAAAATATGTAAATTAATATTTTATAAAGATAATTTTATCATATAATCTTGTGGTTAACATAAATCATGAAAAAATCGTCACATTTCTGAATATATACTTCATATATCACTAATTTATCTTCTTAAAATGACAAATTTGTCTTCTAAATTTTTACAGCACATATCATTATTAGTTTATTAAACACATAAAAAAGAAACCAATTTGCTGTATTACAAATCAATTTCTTAAAAAAATTTTATTTTTCATGAATATATATATTATTAAAAATTCAATATCAATACCTGTTTTATTTACTTGAGAATAAGCTTTTATAAGCAATATCTCTATACTGTTTTATAAATAGGTTCATCTATAATTTTCGCAATAATATGTCTATATTTTAAATCATTATTCGCAAGCTCAATACCTTCTTTCTTATTTTTGGCGTAAATATATCTTAGCTAAAATACCATTTACTTCCGTGTAATATTCTATTATATTTAACAGAAATACATTTTTCACTATATAATTTAATTGTATCTTTTACATCTCTTTTCTGCCAAGGCATAATATCCATTTCTAGATAAAAAGCTAAAGATGCATGCAATAAATCACAATATGCTATACTCATAAATCTACTATAATCATTTCGTATAGGTATATTCTGTATACAATCTTGAATAATCCTATCAATATAATCAACTGAATAGTCCTCTCTACTACTACTAGAATTAATTAAATATCTCAATGCACATATTTCATCAAATCTCAATTTAATCGTTGTTTCAAGTTTTTTTCTTTAATTCTTTTTATTTAGTTCAAATAATTCTGAATGTTCGGTCCATCCAATAGCACTCATAAGATGTAATATAGTTACTCTTCTAGAGAATGCAATATCATTTTTAATTCTTTTTAATTTATTCACTAAATTTGATATAGAGCCTTCCTTCCACAAATTCTGACTTTGCTTTATAATTTCATTATTCTCTGCCTCTACTTCAACATTGTCACAGTAAAAATACCAAATAATCAAGATAAGATATGCCACAATTTTTTTAACAATTTTTCAAATATAGCTATTGAAACACTTGTTTCATCTGCTTCGAATCGCATTAATGTTCTTGTAGAAATTACATCACCTGCGACATCTTTTTAACTTATATCCTCTCTCTCTCTTAGCTTTTTTTAAAAAAACACTTCCATGCAGATTATTCTCGTTCATTTTTCATCTCCTAAATTTAATATTATCTATTATTTATTACTATAGTTATCTATAATAGTTATTAACAAATACTATTTTAATAGTGATTTCACCTATATTTTATCATTAAATTAATGCTTTATTTTTAAAATCACGACAAAATTGTCGCACACTCTTAGTGTTAACTCATTTTATTTAAACATTTAACGATGTGACATATTCGTCACTTAATTATATTTACTAGAATAATTTTTTCTAAAAAATAAACCTCAAGGCATAACACTCTATACCTCGAGGTTTCATTTCTATATTAATCTTTATACTAGCTCCATAAATCTTCTAGTAGGTGAGTTTGTGTTCTGTCTGGTCCTGTAGAGAAGACAGAGATTTTAACCCCTACTAATTCTTCAATTTTTTCTAGATATTTTCTTGCATTTTCAGGAAGCTCATCAAGTGATTTAACACCTGTAATATCTTCTTCAAATCCTGGTAATGTTTCATATATTGGCTTACAATCTTTAATTATATTTTCGTTAGCTGGATATTCAGTTAAGATTTCACCTTTATAATCGTATGCTGTACAGATTTTAATTTCTTTAAGACCTGAAAGTACATCTAGACAGTTTACTGACAGATTAGTCATACCTGATACACGAGCTGAATGACGCATTACTACAGTATCAAACCATCCAATACGACGTGGACGTTTAGTAACTGTTCCATACTCATGACCAACTTCACGAATTGTATCCCCGATTTCATCGAATAATTCAGTTGGGAATGGTCCATCACCTACACGTGATGTATAAGCTTTTGAAATACCTAATACTTTAAGTCCGTTTGTTGGAACAAATCCGTTACCTACAGTGATTCCACCTGCAGATGGATTAGATGAAGTAACATATGGGTATGTACCATGATCGATGTCTAGCATTACACCTTGTGCACCTTCAAATAAGATATTTTTATTTTCGTTTTGCGCATCTTCTAATACTTTAGAAGTGTCTGTAACATATTGTGCTAATTGTTTTCCATATTCGAAGTATTCATTGAAGATTTCTTCTACTGTGAATCCTTCAGTTTCATAGATTTTTTCGAATAGTTCATTTTTTTCTTTCAGATTTTGTTCTAATTTTTTCTTGAATAGATCAGCATCTAATAAATCAGCTATACGGACACCACAACGTTTGTATTTATCCACATAACACGGTCCGATACCTTTTTTAGTAGTACCAATTTTATTTTCTCCACGACGAGCTTCTTCAACCTCATCAAGTTTTAAGTGATATGGTAATACTACGTGTGCTCTATTAGAGATTCTTAGTCCATTACAAGTAACTCCACTTTCTTTTAATCTATCGATTTCACTACAAATCCACTTAGGATCTACTACTAGACCATTTCCGATAATTGAAAGTTTTTCTTCATTAAAAATTCCAGATGGGATTAATTGAAGTTTGTAAGTTTTTCCATCAAACTTAATAGTATGTCCTGCGTTGTTACCCCCTTGATAACGAGCAATTACATCAGCACGTTCTGCTAAAAAGTCGGTAATTTTACCTTTACCTTCATCTCCCCATTGTGAACCTACTACTACGATTATTGACATTAGTTACGCCTCCTGAAAGCAATTATTTTTTCCATTAATAATTATATCACAAATACAGACGTTTACAACCATTTTTTATAAAAAACTCAAAATTATCGTACGATATAGATTATTTTCATACTTTGTTCACTTTTATGCGTTTTCATTAAAAACAATCGTAATCGAACTATGTCAACTACATTGAAATACTAAAACAAAAAAAATAACTCGAAAAATAGAATAATCTATTTCTCGAGTTACTTGTTCTTAATATATTATTAGAAGATTCCTAAGATTGTTTCTGTTTCTTCATCGATATCGATATTTAAAGCACTTGGTACTTTTGGAAGTCCTGGCATTGTTAATACTTTATTCGCATAAGCTACTACGAATCCCGCACCACTACGTAGTTTAACATCGTTAATAGTAATGTTAAATCCAGTAGGACGACCTTTAATTTTTGCATTATCTGTTAATGAAGCTGGAGTTTTTGCCATACATACTGGTAAGTTCTTGAATCCAAGATTTTCTATTTTTTCAATTTCAGCCTTAACTTCATCAGAGAAGTTAACTCCATCAGCTCCATAAATTTCACGACATACAGTTTCAATTTTTTCAATGATTGAAGCTTCATCTTTGTATAATAATTGAAGTTCTTTATCGTTTCCTTCAACAGCTTTTACTACTTTTTCTGCTAGGTCTATTCCACCAAGACCACCTTTTTCCCATACTTCTGTACGAGAGAATTCTACACCTTGTTCTTTTGCCCAGTTTTCTAAAAACGCTAATTCTTTTTCTGTATCAGTAACGAATACATTTAGAGCGACTACTATTGGTAAATTAAATTTACGTAAGTTTTCGATATGTTTTTCTAGGTTTTGAACACCTTTAGCTAATGCTTCTAAGTTTTCTTCTTTTAGATCTTTTTCTTCAATATCACCGTGTAGTTTTAATGCTTTAATTGTTGCAACCACTACTGCAGCTTTTGGTCTTAAACCTGACTTACGACATTTAATGTTTAAGAATTTCTCAGCTCCTAAATCAGCTCCGAATCCAGCTTCTGTAATTACATAGTCAGCAAATTTTAAAGCTGTTTTTGTAGCTAAGATTGAGTTACATCCGTGCGCAATGTTTGCAAATGGTCCTCCGTGAATAATCGCTGGGTTGTTTTCTAATGTTTGGACAATATTCGGTTTAATCGCATCTTTTAATAATGAAGTTATAACTCCTTCAATTTTCAAATCTTTTAAGTAAACAGGTTCACCTTTTTTGTTGTAAGCAACAAGAATATTACTTAATTTTTCTTTAAGATCTCCTAATCCTTCTGATAAACATAAGATTGCCATGATTTCACTAGCTACTGTAATATCGAATCCATCAAGACGTTCTAAGTCAGTTCCAGCATTAACTTTAATATGACGTAAATCACGTGCGTTCATATCCATAACACGGTTAAAGACGATTTTATCTATTTCTAATTCATTTCCTTGGAATACGTGGTTATTTACTAATACTGCGATTGCATTGTGAGCTGTAGTAATAGCGTGCATATCTCCAGTAAAGTGTAGGTTAATATCTTCCATCGGTACAACTTGTGCATATCCTCCACCAGCTGCTCCACCTTTTCTTCCTAATACAGGTCCTAAAGATGGTTCACGCAGTGCAATACAAGATTTTTTACCGATTCTGTTTAATCCATCAGATAAACCGATAGTTACAGTACTTTTCCCTTCACCACTTGATGTTGGGTTAATAGATGTTACTAATACTAGTTTAGCATCTTCACTAATATCTTTCTTGATATTTTTTGTTTGAATTTTTGCTTTGTGATTTTCCGCATAATATTAAATCTTCTTCTTTTTATCCTAATTTTCCTGCTAACTTCAGCAATATGTTTCTTTTCACATTCGTTTGAAATTTGAAAGTCTGACTTCATTTAATCTACCTCTTTTCTTTTGGTCTTTGTTTTTATTTTTAATCTTCCAATCCTGGAATACGTTTTATAGATCTTATCGATATTTACAAAGATGTACATTTTAGATCGAAACAACTATCTAACACTTCTTTAGAAACTGTATTTTTAATAGTTTCATTTTCTTCAAGGAGCTCTCTAAATGGAATACCTTCGAACCAAGATTTCATTGCAAGTGGTTGTACTAAGTCGTATGCTTCTTCACGAGAGAATGAGTATTTTTCGATAAGATTACTCATAGTTCTTTGAGCGAAAATGACACCGTTAGTGGCATAAATATTTTTAATCATGTTATCTGTAAATACTGTTAGATTTTTCACAACATTAGTAAATCTGTTTAACATATAATCTAATAATGTTGTTGCATCATTACTTAAAATTCTTTCTGCACTTGAGTGAGAAATATCACGTTCATGCCATAATGGAATATTTTCGTATGCTGCAAACATATATCCACGCATAATTCTAGCACATCCTGCCATGTTTTCACTTGAGATTGGATTACGTTTATGAGGCATTGCACTTGAACCTTTTTGATTTTTCGAGAAGAATTCTTCTGCTTCTCTTACTTCTGTACGTTGTAGGTGACGGATTTCCACCCCAATTTTCTCGATTGAACTTGCGATTAATGCTAAAGTTGCATAGTAATCTGCATGTCTATCACGTTGTAAAGTTTGTGTTGAAATATTACTTGATTCAATTCCTAATTTTTCACAAACATAGTCTTGAACTTCTGGTGGTGTATTTGAGAATGTACCTACAGCTCCAGAGATTTTCCCTACTTCAATAATTTTTCTTACTTCATTAAAACGTTTGATATGACGATTAAATTCATCATAATAAAGAGCGAATTTTAATCCAAAACTACTAATATCAGCATGAACCCCGTGAGTACGTCCGATACATGGTGTGAATTTATATTGTAATGCTTTTTCCTTTAATACTTCTTGGAAATTTAATAGATCTCTGTAAAGTATATCATTAGCTTGTTTATATAAATATCCATAAGCAGTATCAACAACATCAGTAGATGTTAATCCATAGTGCACCCATTTTTTTTCATCACCTAAATAACTAGAAACATTACGAGTAAATGCTACTATATCATGCTTTGTTTCTTTTTCTAATTCTAAAATACCTGGTAGGTCAAATTTTGCATTAGCGAATAATTTTTCAACATCTTCTTTTGGTACAACACCTAATGTACTCCAAGCTTCTGTCGCATAAAGTTCTACTTCTAAATATGCTTTAAAGCGATTCTCATCACTAAAGATATTACGCATTTCTTCTCTACTATATCTTTCAATCATTGCAATAATCTCCTGATGTTTTTTTATTTCAATCGATCTATCTAAAAATATTATAATGACAAATGACCGATGTCTTTTCTGTAAAATAGTTCTTCACATTCTATTTTTACTATCTCATTATACACTTTTTTATATGCTTCTTGCAAGCTCTTTCCTTGTGCACAAATTAATAATACACGACCACCATTAATTACTATATCATCGCCTACACGCTTTGTACCCATATGGAATACTGGTGTAGACACTTTATCTAAGCCGTGTATTACAGCTCCTTTTTCACTGTGTTCAGGATATCCTTTCGCTGCCATTACAACACCGATAAAAGCATCCTCACTCCATTTTAACTCTACTTCTTTACCATCTATAATATTGTTTGCTATTTCGTATAAATCACTCTCTAATGATAGAAGTAAAATTTCACTCTCTGGATCTCCAAAACGAACGTTAAATTCAATAGTTTTAACACCGTCATGACATTTCATAAGACCAGCATACAGTATACCGTAAAATGGCATTCCTTCATCACTCATAGCATCAACCATAGGTTGAACAACATTTCTAACTCCTTCATCAATGTCATCTTGAGTAATTTTCTTAAGTGGAAGATATGCTCCCATTCCTCCAGTATTTAATCCTTCATCATTATCAAAAGCTCGTTTATGATCTTGAGCAATTTTCATCGGATATACTTTTCTATCTGAAACAAAACACATTAACGAAAATTCTTCACCTTGAAGAAATTCTTCAATAACGACACTAGAACCTGCCTTATTGAATTTAGCATTACACATCATTTCCTTAAGTTCAGCTTGCGCTTCTTCTAGAGTGTTTGCTATTATTACTCCTTTACCTGCAGCTAGTCCGTCTGCTTTAAGAACAATCGGAGCTTTTTGCTTGCTTAAGTACTCCTTAGCTTGTTCATAATCATTAAAACTTTCATATTTTGCTGTTGGAATATTGTACTTTCTCATCATCATTTTTGAGAATACTTTGCTTCCTTCTAATTGCGCTGCAAGTTTAGATGGCCCAAAGGCGCGAACACCTAGTTTTTGTAGTTCATCTACTAGACCATTAACTAATGGTACTTCTGGTCCAACGAAAACAAGATCGATACCATTTGTTTTTGCATAGCTTGGTATTTGGTCTTCAGTTAATGCTACACATACTCCAAATTCTTCGACTGCAGGATTAATACCTGCCATGTGTACTTCGTGACCTTCTTTATGGAATTTATAAGCGATAGCGTGCTCTCTACCGCCGCTTCCTACTACTAATACTTTAGCCATATTAATGTTTAAAGTGGCGTATTTTACTGAAGACCATCGCCATACCTTTCTCATTACTTGCATCTATACTTTCTTGATCTCGTATAGATCCACCTGGTTGCACTATCGCAGCGATACCGTAATCAGCCGCAATATCAGCACTATCTCTCATCGGGAAGAATGCATCAGAAGCTAGCACTGCACCTCTTGCTTTTTCCCCTGCTTGTTCTAAAGCTATTTTGCATGAACCTACTCTATTCATCTGACCAGCACCAATTCCTAAAGTTTGTCCATCTTTTACTACTACTATTGCATTTGATTTAACGTGTTTTACTACTTTTAAGCCAAACTCAATATCCTTTTGTTGAGTTTCATCAACTTTCTTCTCAGTTACACTTTCATATTCATCAGCAAGTTTATCGTTGAAATCTTGTACTAAGATTCCACCACGAACACTTTTAATTTGTTGTTCATGATTATTATTTTTTTCTGACAGTTTATAAATACGCAGATTTTTCTTTTTAGTTAGTATTTCTAATGCTTCCTCATCATAATCTGTAGCTAGTATAATTTCTAAGAAGATACTATGCATTTTTTCAGCAGTTTCTTTATCTACTTTGCCATTTACTGCAACGATTCCTCCAAAGATAGATACAGGATCCGCTTCGTATGCGCGACTATACGCTTCAAATACAGAACTTCCTATCGCTACTCCACATGGATTCATGTGTTTAACAGCAACACATGTAGTTTCATCAAACTCTGCAAGAATATCCAGTGCCGCAGAAGCATCTTGAATATTATTGTACGACATTTCTTTACCATGAAGTTGCACAGCATTTTGCAAAGCATAGCTTTCATTATTATCTTGTACATAGTGATAAGCTTTTTGATGAGGATTTTCCCCGTAACGAAGACTATCTTGAAGTTTATAAGATAATGTTAATTTTTCAGGTACTAAATTATCTTTTTTATTAAAGTAATTCACAATCGCAGCATCGTAACTGCAGTAGTATTAAATACTTTTATAGCTAATGCTCTTCTTGTTTCATAAGTAATACCACCTTGTTCAAGTTCAGAAAGTACTCTATCATAGTCATTAATATCAGTAACTACTGCTACATCATTGAAGTTTTTTGCAGCACTTCTTAGCATACTAGGACCACCGATATCAATATTTTCTATGATTTCCTCTTCACTAACTCCTTCTTTTTTTACAGTAGCTTCAAATGGATATAAGTTTACACAAACTAAGTCAATATATTCAATGTTATTTTCAGCTACATGTTTATTATGAAGTTCATTACCACGTTTTGATAGCAATCCACCATGAATTTTAGGGTGCAAAGTTTTTACACGCCCTTCTAAAATTTCTGGAAAATGAGTAACATCTTCGATACTAATACAACTTACACCATTATTTTTTAAATGTGTATAAGTTCCACCTGTACTAATAACTTCGAAACCATGTTTTTCTAAACCTTTTGCAAATTCTACAATATTTGTTTTATCACTTACACTTATTAATGCTCTTTTAGTCATAGTGCCTCCTCAACTAACTTCAATATTACTTCTGGATATAATTTATGTTCTAGTTTATGTACTTTTTCAGTAACAGTTTCTAAAGTATCCTCTTCTAAAACTTCAAATGATCTTTGTGCAATCACTTCTCCACCATCAAGTTCTTCATTTTACATAATGGATACTAATTCCTATCTCCTTCTCACCTGCATTGAACGCTTGTTCGATAGCATCTTTACCTTTAAATTTCGGTAAAAGGGATGGGTGAAGATTAAGAATTATCTTTTTATATTTTTCTAGAAATAAGGTGAAATAATTCTCATATATCCTGCTAAAAATATATAATCTAAATCTTTAACTTTCTCAAAAATTATACTTTCATATGCTTCTTTTGACTCAAAATCTTTCGCAGAGAATATAAACACCTTAATATTTCTATCATGTGCTTTTCTAATAACTGCTGCATCTTTCTTATCACATACTAACAACTCAATTGAGATTTTATCTTTTAATCTTTCATCATCTGCAATTTTCTCAAAATTGCTTCCTGTTCCTGATGCAAATATTGCTACTTTCTTCATACTATTTATTCCACTTTCATCTGTTACTTCTCCAAGAACAAACGCATTATCTATTAATGATAGAGTTTTATCTACGTCTTCCTTGTTTACTATTAATGCCATACCTACACCCATATTAAAGATGTGGTACATTTCTTCTTCATCTATTTTACCTTTTTCTTGTAGATACTTGAATACCACTGGTACTTCATATGAATTTTTATCAATCTTCATACCTAATCCATCTTTAAGAGCACGAGGTAAATTCTCATGGAAACCACCACCTGTAATATGAGCTATTCCTGCTACTTTTACCTCTTCCAATACTTTAAGTACTTCTTTTACATAGATTTTAGTAGGTGTTAATAATGTTTTTCCTACTGTACTTCCGTTAAATTCTTCGTTTAAACCAATATTATTATCTTTTAAAATTTTTCTTACTAATGAGAATCCATTAGAATGTACTCCACTAGATGGAAGTCCAATTACTACTTGACCAGCTTTTGTATTCTCTGTACTTAATAATAGTTCTTTTTCTTGAGCCCCTACGCAGAAGCCAGCAATATCGTATTCCCCGTCTTCATAAAATCCTGCCATCTCAGCAGTCTCTCCTCCTACTATCGCACATCCTGCTTGAACACAACCTTCAGCAACACCTTCTACAATTGCTTCTACTTGTTCAGGGTAGTTTTTACCTACTGCTAGATAATCTAGGAAAAATAATGGAATTGCACCTTGAGCTAGTATATCATTTGCACACATTGCTACAACATCTATACCAATTGTATTATGAATATCTAATTCGAATGCAAGTTTTAATTTTGTCCCTACACCGTCAGTTCCACTAACTAATACAGGATTTTTAAAGTTATAACTACTAAGGTCGAACGCTCCCCCAAAACCACCGATAGCTGACATCATACCAAGATTTTTAGTACGAGCTACGTGTTTTTTAATACGCTCCACACTTTCATAACCAGCTTGTAAACTTACACCACTTTCTTCATACTTTTTACTCATTACATTCTACCCCTCTCTTTTAGAAATTGTATTTGAATATCTGTCATTGAATTAACGTAACTTTCTTCATAGTCATATAGACCTGCTGAATAATCTCCGTTATAGCACTCCATACATAACCCTGTATACGGTGCATCATAGTTTAAACCAATAGAGTCTATTAATCCTTGTTCACTTAGAAATCCTAGAGAATCCGCTCCAATAATTTCACAGATTTCTTCATTTGTTTTATTTGCTGAGATAAGTTCTTGTGTAGTAGAAATATCTATACCATAGAAACTTGGGAACATAAGTGGTGGACATGCTATTCTTACATGCACTTCTCTTGCTCCCGCTTCTTTTAACATTTTCACTATTCTCTTACTAGTAGTACCGCGAACTATCGAATCATCAACTAATACAATACTTTTACCTTGAACTACTCCTCTTACAGCTGATAGTTTCATCCTTACACCTTGCTCACGAAGTTCTTGTGTAGGTTGAATGAATGTACGAGCTACATATTGATTTTTAATTAGTCCCATTTCATATGGAAGTCCACTTTCTTCTGCATAACCACTAGCTGCAGATAAAGATGAGTTAGGTACACCTATTACCATATCAGCATCTGGTGTAGGTTGCTCTTTAGCAAGTGTTCGACCTGTTCTTTTTCTAGCACTGTGAACGTTAATACCAGCAATATTAGAGTCAGGTCTAGCAAAATATACATATTCCATCGCTGCTATAGCTACTTGTGTATCTTCTGTATATTTCTCGATTCTAATACCTTTATCATTAATAGTAACTAGCTCTCCAGCACCTACATTACATACAAACTCTGCACCAACTATATCCAATGCACAAGTCTCACTTGCTGCAACATAGGCCCCATTTTTCATCTTACCTATGGCTAAAGGTCTAAAGCTATTTGGATCTACCGCACCATAAAGAGTTTTTTCAGTTAATACTAAATATGTAAATCCACCTTTAATAATATTTAAACTTTCTTTAAGTTGTTCTTTAAAAGTTTCTTTTTTACTTCTTCTAATTAGATGAATAAGTACTTCTGTATCAGAAGACGAATGGAATATTGCACCTTGTTCTTCTAATTCTTTTCTTAAAGTTTTCGCATTGATTAAGTTACCATTGTGGCAAATACCAACACTCATATCATAGAAATGAAATAGAAATGGTTGGATATTTTGGATGCTATTGCTACCGCTAGTTGCATATCTAACATGCCCAATAGCACTCTCACCTACTAGTCTTTCTAATTTCTCTTTATCACGAAATACTTCTGATACTAGACCTAGGTCACGATGCCCTCGTAATTTAGTACCTTCTTTAGAAACTATTCCAGCTCCTTCTTGACCTCTATGTTGTAAACTATGTAAACCGAAGTACGTTACATTACTTGCTTCAGGATGTCCCCAAATACCAAATACTCCACATTCTTCATTAAGACTACGCATTTTTTAATCTCCTTAAAACTTCTTCATAAGCTTCCATTACTGAACCTAAATCTCTTCTAAATCTATCTTTGTCTAATTTCTCATTTGTATCCTTATCCCAAAGACGACATGTATCTGGAGAAATTTCATCAGCAAGAATTATCTCACCATCTTTAGTTTTTCCGAATTCAATTTTGAAGTCAACAAGCACTAAGTTTGCATCTAAGTACAATTTTTGTAATAGTTCATTGATTTTTAAAGCTTGTGTACGGATATTTTCTAACTCTTCTTCTGTAACAATTTCTAATGCCACTGCATGATCATTGTTTATTAATGGATCATTTAGTTCATCATTTTTATAACTAAGTTCAAAGACTGGTTTTTAATCCTTCTTCAAGTCCATATTTTTTCGCCATAGAACCAGCTACTATATTACGAACAATTACTTCTAAAGGAATAATAGTTACGTGTTTACAAATCTGATCTGTTTCATTAACTTTTCTAATGAAGTGAGTTTTTTTACACTTGTTTTTCTAGATACTCAAAGATTAGTGAAGTAATTGTATTATTAAATACCCCTTTACCTTCAAATTCTTTCTTTTTCACACCGTTAAAGGCTGTAGCACTATTTTTATAATGCACATAAATCTCATCATTGTTTTCACATTCGAACAGTTGTTTAGCTTTTCCTTCATATAAAAGTTTCATTATTTTCTTCCCCCTTTGAAGTAATTCACACCATTTTTGAATATATCTTGTTTTACTTTTATTGTATTTGTTTTATATAATGTAGCTCCGTATCTCTCGCTGTGTCCCATTTTTCCTAGTATAAGTCCATCTTCACTAATTAATCCTTCAGTAGCTAGAACTGATCCATTAGGATTGAAACGACCATTTAATGTCGCATTACCATCAAAGTCGCTATATTGGAAAGCTACAAGATGTTTAAATTTGTTAATATTAAGTCCTACCACTTTACCTTCACCATGGCTGAACACTACTTCGTGTTGATCTCCAATGTTAAAATCTTGTAACCAAGGTGAGTTTGTATTAGCTACACGAGTAAAGGCTGTAGTTGAAATATGTTCATAGCTATCATTTCTATATAGTGTTAGGTCATCTTCTGCCAACTCTCTTACTTCACCATAAGGTAATAGCCCTGATTTTAATAATGCTTGGAATCCATTACACACACCTAAGATTAATTTTTTCTGAGCAAGGTGTTTATGAATCGCATCTTTAACTTTTTCATTTTTTAAGAAGTTTACAATGTATTTAGCACTTCCATCTGGTTCATCTCCACTCGAGAATCCTCCAGGGAACATAATTATATGAGACTGTTCGATAGCTTTTGTGAATTCTTCTATCGATTGTTCAATATCATTTTCACGAGTATTTCTAATAACTACTGTAATAGGTGTAGCTCCAGCTTCTAAGAAGGCTTTTTCACTATCATATTCACAGTTTGTACCAGGAAATACTGGAATAACTACTTTTACATCTTCTACATATTCTGGATAATATTTTTTCTCTTTATATTCTGTATGAAGATTTTCAACATTACCTTTATCTTCATTTTGATATAATGGATAAACTTTATTTAGTGTTTTTGTGTATGCTTCGTAAATATCTTTATGCATAAACACTTCATTATTAATTATAATTCTTTCACTAACTTTTTCCTAATTCTTCAAATGGAAGTTCAGCTGTTGCTTCTACTACTAGAGATGCTGGATCAAAGTTAAGAATATTTTCTTTTTCCACCTCAAAACCAAGATCATTACCTAATGACATTTTCACTAATGAAGCGGCAATACTTCCTTCTTCTTGGACATAAGCAGATACTATCTTACCTTCTTTAATATATTTATGAACAAGTTCATAATTTTCTAAAGTTTTCTTAATGTCTGGGTATCCTTTTTCATCTTTTTCTACAGGAACATAGTATAATTTATTTCCAACTTTTTTCAATTCAGGAGTTATTACATCAGCTATTTTTACAGGTGTACAAGCAAATGAAATTAATGTTTCAACTACATTTAAGTCATTGAAAGTACCTGACATACTATCCTTACCACCGATACTTGGTCTACCAATTTCTTTTTGAGCATAAATACTTCCTAATAAACTTTGAGTAACTTTACCCCATTTAGTACTATCAGTACCTAGTTTTTCAAAGTATTCTTGGAATGAGAAGTATAAGCTATCTTTATTTCCACCTACCGCGTAAACTTTTGCTACTGATTCTAACACCGCATAAATAGACGATAGGAATGGTGAGTAGTAAGAAATTTTTGGAATAAATCCATAAGTTAAGATTGTTGCAGTATCACTTGTTGTATGTAATGTTGGTAAAGCTTGAACACTTGCTTGAACTGGTGTAAGTTTATGTTTACCTGCAAAAGGCATAAGTACTGTAGTTACACCAATTGATGAGTCAAATTTTTGAGCAAGACCTTTTTGACAAGTTACATTTAACTCACCTAATTCGCTTAAAATATTTTCACGACTTACTTCTTTATTTAAGAATGGATTAGCTGCAGTATTATCTTTCATCACTACTGTCGATTTTTGACGAACACCACTTGTTTCTAAGAAATCAGCACTCATATCAACAACTTTCTCATCGTTGTAATGCATTTCTAATCTACGTCTATTAGTTACCGTAGCAACATGAGCGTATTCAATATTTTCTTTCTCACATTCACGAACAAACGCATCATAATCTTTCTTATCAATAGCTACTGCCATACGTTCTTGAGATTCACTAGTAGCTAATTCTGTAGCATTCAATCCTTGATATTTAGTAAGAACTTTTTCTAAATGAATTTCAATACCGTCAGAAAGTTCACCGATAGCTACACATACACCACCAGCACCGAAGTCATTACATTTTTTAACAAGTCTTGTAACTTCTGGTTTTCTAAATAAACGCTGTAACTTACGTTCTTCAGGGGCATTACCTTTTTGAACTTGGCTAGACATAGTGTTCAATGAATCGTTAGTATGTTCTACACTTGAACCACTCGCACCTTGAATACCATCGCGACCAGTTCTACCACCTATCATTATAACGATATCACCATCGACAAGAGTTTCACGTTTATAATCTCCGTCCTTAACAGCTCCAACTACAGCACCAACTTCCATATGTTTAGCTACATAGCTATCATCATATAATTCACGAACAAAAGTAGTCGCAAGTCCAATTTGGTTACCGTATGATGAATTACCATGTGCAGTTCCTTTAGCTATATCTACTTGAGGAAGTTTGTGTTTTAAGGTATCTTCACGTTTTTGTAATACATTACCACTTCCTGAAATACGCATAGCTTGATATACGTAACTACGTCCTGATAGTGGGTCTCTAATAGCTCCACCTATACAAGTACTCGCTCCTCCGAATGGTTCGATTTCACTTGGGTGGTTATGAGTTTCATTTTTGAATTGGATTAACCAACGTTCTTTTTCGCCATTATTTTCTATAGTAGTAAAGAATGAACATGCATTAATCTCTTCACTTACTTCAATATTTTCATCTTTTAATACTTTCACATGATATTTACCGATAATACTCGCCATATCCATAAGCGTAATAGGTTTATCGTTACGGTCAAGTTCACTACGGACGTTTAAGTAATAATCAAATGCATCTTGCATCTCTTTTTGGAAAAGTTCTGACTCAATTTTAACTTCATCCAACACAGTTTCAAATGTAGTGTGTCGGCAGTGATCACTCCAGTAACAATCTAATACATAGATTTCAGTTTCGGTTGGTACGCGATCTTCTTTTCTAAAGTAATCTTGGATAAATACTAAGTCTTCAATATTCATTGCTAGAGAAAATTCTTTTTTAAGACCAAGTAACGCATCTTTGTCAAACTCTAAAAATCCAGCTAAATCTTTTAGTGGTTTTGGAGTAGAATCTAATGTAAAGTCAAGAATTGAAAAATCTTTTTTACGAGCTTCAATAGGATTTTACTAAGTAACTTTCAACAAGTTCTAATTGTTCATCTGTTAATTTTTTATTAAAAAGAACTAGCTTACCACTTCGTACAGTTGCTTTACTCTTCGAGTTAAGCAATCTTATGCTTTCTTTTGCGCTGTCAGCTCTTTGATCGTATTGAGCAGGTAACACTTCGTAAGCGAAGTACTTCCCATCATTAAGCTCAATATCTTCAAACACTTCATCGACAACAATCTCAGAAAACACAGAAGTTTTAGCTAGTTCATAAGTTTCTTCATCAATATTAAAGACATCATAAATTACATACAACTCGACAGAGTCAAGACCTAGATTAAACTCTAAGTTCAGGTTATCTCTTAGCTGTAATTCTTCTTTATTATATCCATTACGTTTCTTTACAAAAATTCGTTTATTAGTCATGTTCTCCTCCTAAAATTACATCACCGTAAAAATTAATATGTCCTATTTTTCTATCTTGGCGTGGTTCTTTTTCATATAAGTGTAAGTAACCACCATTATTTTTATACACATCTATATAATAATCTAAGTCTTGACCTAGGATATTATATAATGTCGTTTCTTTATTCTCTATCTTACCAACTTTTAAGCCGCAAATAGCTTCAATATGAGCTCTAAATTGACTCTTAGTTGCACTCTGCATCGTAATATGACCTGAATTGTGAACTCGAGGTGCTATTTCATTAAAAATAACTTTTCCTTCACTTATAAAAAATTCAACAGTAAGTACTCCGTAATAGTCAAAATTACTAAGAATTCTTTTCGTGTACTCTATTGCAAGAGCTTCTTGTTCACTAGTTGCTGTAGTTGGTACTTTTGAACGATATAGAATATTATTTCTATGTTCATTTTCTACTACTGCAACGATATTAACCTCGTCGTTATCTTTAACCGCTACTACCGAGATTTCTTTATCAAGTTTAACGAACTCTTCTAGTAACGTATGTGGTTCTACTTCTTCACTAGATCTTATTTTTTTCTGACCTTTTCCATCATAACCAAAACGTACAGTTTTCATTAAATAAGGCTTAGTTATTTCTACATTAGTATCTTCTTCAATATATATATAGTCTACTGTTGGAATGTCTAGTTTTCTAGCAAATTCTTTTTCATAATATCTGTGCTGAGTAGTTCTCAATACTTCTGCACTTTGTACAATATTATACTTTTTCTCTAGTTTTTCTAAAGAAGCGGCATCAATATTCTCAAATTCAAAAGTGATGACATCACTAACTAAACATAACTTTTCAACACTTGTGAAATCGTTGAACTCAGCTTGAATAAAAATGTCACTAAAAATTTTCGCACAACAGCTGTCACTAGGATCTAGAACAGCAATCTTGTAGCCAATCTCTTTGGCACTCATAGCGAGCATTCTTCCTAGTTGACCACCACCGATTATTCCAATAGTCTTTCCTGGTAATATCGTCTTAATCATATTTTCATCTCTTCCAATACTATTCTTTCTTGTTCTTTTTTAAATCGTTCGTACTTATTAGCATACTTCTCATCATAAATTCCTAGTATTGATAAAGCACTAATAGCTGCATTTTTAGCTCCAGCTACCCCAATTGCCATAGTTAAGACCGGTACACCTGCAGGCATCTGAACTATTGAATATAATGAGTCAACTCCACTAAGAACACTAGATTTAATCGGAACACCAATAACTGGTAATGTCGTCATAGAAGCAACCATCCCAGGGAGATGTGCTGCACCACCTGCAGCTGCTATGATTAATGAATAACCATTTTTTTTCGCATTTTTAGAAAATTCAACTAAAAGATCAGGCGTCCTATGTGCACTTACTACTTTTTTATCAAAAGAAATTTCAAACTCTTCTAACAACTTACAAGTCTCTTCCATCGTTGTATAATCCGACTTCGAACCCATAATTACCGCAACTTTCATACTTTAAGCTCCTTTTTTTATTTGAATGTACGTTATTTAATTATATATTTACATATTTCATCTTTTATTGTACGTCTATATTTCAAATTATACTACTTGTTTAAATTTTTTTATCAAGTATAAATAGAATAAAAAAATCGGATATTTTTTTAATTTTTTTATAAACAATATTTAAGATTTTATGAACTTTTTAACCTATTCATTTAATTATACTGTTTATTTACATAAGAAAATACAGACATTTGATTTTTAAGCACTCTAGAAAACCTGATATACTTAACTTTTACAAAATACACTCCGAAGTTAAAAAGAAAAAAACTATTTTTTTCGTAAAAATCATTTTAAAAACTATAAGTAAAACAAGAATATTTTTAAGATAAATAAATTATAATGAATAATCTTCTACAAAAATATTTACATATGTTAAAACATATGTTAAAATATATAGTGTTAGAAGGTAAACTCATGAGTTCGAAAGAATTAATAAAAACAGCTTAATAAGTTAGGTTGGCAAGAAGTCCGAATAAAAGGCAGTCACCACCAATTTAAGCACCCTAACAAAGATTATCTTATAACTGTACCGCACCCAAAGAGAGATTTACCAAAAGGGACGGCACAAAAGATATTAAAACAAGCGGGCTTGAAATAAAGCCCCTTGATTTTAGGAGGTTAACCACATGAAATATATGTATTATGCAGTATTTACGCAAGAAAAAGATTATATAGATATAACATTCCCAGATTTAAAAGGTTGTATTACTTTTGGTGATAATTTAGAAGAAGCTTTATACATGAGTAAAGACGCTCTAGAGGGTTATTTATTGGTATTAGAAGATGAAAAAATGAGTATACCTAATCCAAGTACATATCAAGAGTTACAAGCTAAATTAAACGACAATCAACAATTACAATTAATTAATGTTGATACTGATTTTTATTAGACGTAGAGAAGAAAACAAAGCAGTAAATAAAATGGTTACTTTACCAAAATGGTTAGTAGACTTAGGGAAAGAGAAAAATAAACTTTTTCACAAGTATTACAGCAAGCGTTAAAAACGAATTAGGAGTATAACAAAATTAAAAAGGCAGTGGAATGAATCCACTGTTTTTTTATTTTGATTTAATATAAAGTAATATAGGGAGTGTCTCAAAAATCGTGATTTCTTAAGAAACAAGATTTTGTTAATTCCCCCTGCACAGTTTATTAGATTTCTAAAAAGATTTTATAAAGAGAATTTAGATTTCAATAAACCTCTACGGCTATGAGTTCTCATATGAATTATTTTAAAATTATTATATCTTTTTAATAAAATTCTCGATAGCATATACTACTCCATCTTCATTATTTGATTTTGTAACATAATCTGCTTACTTTTTTACATCTATCTCAAACCTTGATAAGGAGCTAAAAAAACACTCAGAACATATGTTCTGAGTGTTCATTCAATTAGAATTTAATTTTTTCTTCGATGTATTGTTTTAATTCAGTGATAGGAATACGAGTTTGTTCCATAGTATCTCTATCACGAACAGTTACCATTCCATCGTTTTCAGACTCAAAGTCATAAGTGATACAGAAAGGAGTACCAACTTCATCTTGTCTTCTATATCTCTTACCAATTGATCCAGTTTCATCGAAATCAACCATAAAGTCCGCAGCTAATTGTTGATATACTTCAACAGCTTTATCACTTAATTTTTTAGAAAGTGGTAGTACTGCAGCTTTGAACGGAGCAAGAGCTGGGTGGAATTTAAGAACTGTACGAGTATCATTTTCTCCAACCTCTTCTTCGTTGTATGCATCACATAAGAATGCTAAAAGAACACGGTCAACCCCTACAGATGGTTCGATACAATATGGGATGAATTTTTCATTTGTACTTAAGTCTTGATAAGTTAAATCTTGACCAGAGTGTTCCATATGTTGTTTTAAGTCGTAATCTGTTCTTGAAGCAATACCCCAAAGTTCTCCCCAACCAAATGGGAATTTAAACTCGATATCTGTAGTTGCATTTGAATAGTGAGATAATTCTTCTTGATCATGGTCACGTAAACGGATATTTTCTTTAGTCATACCTAAGTCTAATAAGAATTTCTCACAACTGTTTTTCCAAGTTGTGTGCCAATCTAATTCTGTTCCTGGTTCACAGAAAAATTCTAATTCCATTTGCTCGAATTCACGAGTACGGAAGATGAAGTTACCTGGTGTAATTTCGTTACGGAATGATTTACCAATTTGCCCAATACCGAATGGTAATTTCTTACGCATACTACGTTGAACGTTTTTGAAGTTAACGAAGATACCTTGTGCTGTTTCTGGACGTAGGTAAATTTGGCTCGTAGAATTTTCTACTACACCTTGGTTTGTTTTAAACATTAGGTTAAATTGACGAATGTTAGTGTAGTCATGGCTACCACATTCTGGACATTTAATGTTTTCACGATCGATAATAGCTTCTAATTCTTCAAATGGAAGACCATCAACTATTACATCCTCATTTTTTTCGTTGAAATAGTATTCTTCGATTAATTTATCCGCACGAAGACGTGATTTACAAACTTTACAGTCCATCATAGGGTCACTGAAGTTACCTACGTGTCCAGATGCTTCCCAAGTACGTGGGTTCATGAAAATAGCTGCATCTAACCCTACGTTATATGGTGATTCTTGAATGAATTTTTTCCACCATGCTTTTTTTACGTTATTTTTTAATTCTACACCTAGTGGACCGTAATCCCAAGTATTAGCTAATCCACCATAAATTTCAGATCCTTGAAATACGAATCCTCTATTTTTTGCTAGAGATAAAATTTTCTCCATTGTTGTTTCCTCCTATTAATAAAAATATAAAAAGCCCTAGATATGCCGAAGCACATCTAGGGACGAAATAATTTCCGCGGTTCCACCCTGATTAGTAAAAACTCAACTTTAACAATATTAAGTTGTATTTAATGCCAATATTGTTGCTGAACTTTCACCATCATCAGCTCGCTTTCTTACTTTTACATTCTATCACTAAATTTATAAATTTTCAAGTGAAATTCATAAAAATATTATGATTACGTTTATCTCTTTGATGATAGATTATTTAAGTTAGATTTTCATCTTATTGTTTTCACAATTATATACAACTTTTTAATCAATAAGGTTGTACTCAGTATTTATAGATGTTATAATAGAAAATGATTAAAAATTTAATAAGGAGGGTCTATGAGATTTTCATTAACTCGTGGTAATGTTAACCACCTACTTCTTAGTGGAATTATTTATATATTAGCAGTATTTGTTATTCCACTTCAACTCCCTCGAAACATTAGTGTTGATAATCGTGTAACTATTGTGTTGTTTTTATCTTTAACAGCTACCTTTATTCTTGGTTATATAGCCAGAAAAGGAACTAACGATATAGATAGACAACAGTCAAAATACAACTTTATCACCCTATTTGCAATTGGAATTATTGGATTTATTTCGATGATGTTACTTCAAGGTATTTTGAACGGTTTGTTAGTATACCTATCAAACTTTTTCAATTTTCCAACTAAAAGTAAAAACACAAGTAACGTCGTTGAAGTATTAAAATTAAAACCATACTTCATACTATATGTAGCTGTACTAGGACCAATAATGGAAGAATTATTCTTTAGAAAAGCAGTATTTGGATATTTTTACGATGCAATGATAGGTAGTAAAAAAATGGATTAGATTCACTATTCCTGCATTAATCACAGGAATTATATTCGCACTACCTCATGACGGTTTCTCACCAATTATGATCGTCTATATCGGTATGTCATTCGTATTTTCTTATCTATATTTACATACGAAAAGAATAATTACACCTATCGTAGCTCATATTCTAATGAACAGCTTAGTAGTTCTAGTGCAATTTTTCGTAAATTAGGAGGTAAATATGTCATCAAAAACTTGGTTATCGTCTAACTACTTTTTACAATTTTTAGTAACGGGTACTTTTTACCATTCTGGATGGTATATCTGACTTCTGTAAAAAACTTAAGTGTTCTAGAGGCCAGTTCGATATTCTCAATGTTGTATTTCGCTAGGGTTATCAGTGGTATATTTTTAAGTCCGTATTTAATAAAAAAATACAACTTAAATATTACGATGAAATTATCTGTCGCTTCAGGTCTTATCCTTGCGATAAGTTATGGATTCACAAACGAAAAGATATTATTAGGAATTATCACATTCCTATTCGGATTAATTTACTTTATGATTAATCCACTTGTAGAAGGTTTAGCTTCTTTATTTTTACGTGAAGAAAATATCGACTACGGGAAAGCAAGAACATACGGATCACTTGGGTATACAGTTGTTGGTATATTTATCGGTGGAGTTTTAGGTTATGTTGGTAACAACGCACTATACTACATACTTATATTTTTAGTAGCATTATATTTAGTATTTATGTTCCTACCACAGCCTAAATTAGTAAAAAACTTAAACTTGGATGATAACAGTAACAACGATAAAAAAGAAAGCCTATATGGCTGGGTATTAAAAGATAGAAATGCGATATTGTTAATAGTAACTATTTTCTTATATCAACTTTCTCACACAGCTTACAACAATTATAACGCTATATATTTAGAAAGTATGAATATATCAGCTAAATGGTTATCAGGAGTAATCTTAAACGTATCAGTTATAGCAGAAATTATCTTCTTTATCTTTTCAAAAAGATTGGTAGATAAAATTAAACCAAAAAATCTATTGGTGTTCGCGGGAGTTTGTGCTGTGATACGTTGGGCAGCATTAGCAACTTTCCATAATATATATGTATTTACTGTAATGCAAACATTTCATGCAATAACATTCGCAGTTGCACATATAGCATTCATCTTAATGCTAAATAGAGATTACAACAACAAAGAGATTATAGATATGCAAAACCTTTATACAGCTATTTGTTTCCAACTAAGTATGGCTATAGGATTGTATATTATGGGAGCACTATGGGATATTAGTACTTCATACGTGTTCTACGCATCAGCAATCATCGCAGCTATAGGAACAGTAGTTGCAACGAGATTAAAAAGCAATAAGATAAGAATAAAAACAACCTTAAAATATCAGAATTAATCTGAGTTTCGAGGTTTTTTATTATATAAATCAATATATAAAAATTATAGTAAAAGAAAAATCTAGATAGTATTTACATAATTTATACATATCAATACTATCTAGATTTTTAATTTGTATTCTACATCATAGAAATTACTAAGATCCTATTTTTATTATCTTTTTAATTGTAATCGGTCCTTTTGATAAGTTTAATGGATTACGTGAATTAGAAACTGCTTTACCTGCTACTGGTTTTTTTGGTTCTACTGGTTTTACTTCAGTAGGTGCAACAGGTTTTTTAACTGGGTTAATTCTTGTTTTATATGGGTTAACTGCTTTTGTTACTCCAGGAGCAAAAGTTCTTCTTTCTAACTCATTAAGTGTTCTGTATTGAGGTGTTTCATATCTACGTACACCCCCAGGAACTACTACATTTCCAGCATTACCGTTAGTTCTAATTGTGATAGGTCCTTTTGGTAAATTTAATGGATTACGTGAATTAGAAATTGGTGTACCTGCAACTGGTTTTTTTTGTTCTTCTGGTTTTACTTTTGTAGGTACGATTGGTTTTAAAGGTGGGTTAATTCTTGAATCATAAGGATTAACTGCTTTTGCTTTTCCAGGAACTGAAGGAGCTTCCCATTCATTTAGCATTCTATATTGAGGTGATGAATATCTATGTACAACCCCTGGAACTGTTACATGTGCACCATTACCATTTGTTCTAATTGTAATTGGTCCTTTTGGTAAATTTAATGGATTACGTGAATTAGAAATTGGTGTACCTGCTACTGGTTTTTTTGGTTCTTCTGGTTTTACTTGAGTAGGAAGAATTGGTTTTTTAACAGGATTTACTCTTTTGTCATATGGATTAGTTACTGTTGGTTTTTTTACAACAGAAGCTCTTTCTGCATCACTTAGTTCTCTAGCTTGTGCTACTGGTAATACTGTAGTTGCTAATAGACCAGTTGATAACACTGATAATAATAATTTTTTATTCATAGTATTAAAATCTCCTTTTTATATGTTTACGAATATTATATATTTTTTATATATTTATTGTTAATAGAAATAGTAAATATTTTAAAATCTTTTTCAATATAAATTATAAATTAAAATGTAAATATATTTTCGAAATATACAAGAAAAACAATAACGTAATTAAAAATAATTAAGAGATAAATATATTAATCAAACATAAAATAATTATCTATTTAATATTTTTTTAAAAATCATAAAAGCTAAAACACATTACTCCTCTTTTTGGTTTCAAACTATTCAGGGCCAAGAACCTTACATTGAAATCAAATTTTAACGTTTTTAAAAGAAGGTTGTATACTTAATCCGGGGCATGAAAAGAATTCCAACCCCAGATTTAGTATACAACAACAAAATAGGAGTTTGAAATCAAACATCCTTTTTTATTTCTCTTCAGTATTATTTAGCTGCGTGAGTTTTTGGTAAAACTTTTTTAGTTGCTTTCATAGCACCTTTAACAACTTTACCATCTTTAGTTACAGTAGCTAGAACGTTACCTTTGTCGTCTTTATAAACTTTAGATCCGTCTTTTCTAGTTTCAACAACTGGTTTTTTACCTGTTTGAGCTTCGATATCATCTGCAATACGTTTCTCGTTAGGTTCGTTATCTTTGATTGGATCATTATATTGGTTCGCAAGAGTAGCACGAAGTTTTTGTTGCATTACTTGAACGTAACGGTTTTTCACATTGTTGTAGATTTCTTCAAATGATTTACCAGAAGATGCTTTTGCAGCAGCAACTTTAGCTTCTAAAGCTTCTTTTTTAGAAGTGAAGTCGTGTCCTGAGTATCCAGAATCTAAGAATGCTTTTAATTCTGCTTCAGCAGCTTTAAGAGCAGCACTTTGTCCTTGTGCTTCAAATTGTTTTTGAGCTTCAGCACGAATTTCAGCATCGTGAGCTGCTACTTGACGGTTTACTTCATCCGCGATGTCACGTTCAGAAACATATTTTTTTTGGATTAGTTGGTTTGAAGAATTTGGGTTTTCTCCTTGAGCTAAAGCAAGAGGAGCAACTGTAGTAGCTAATAAACCAGCTGATAATACTGATAATAATACTTTTTTGTTCATAGTATTAAATCTCCTTTTATAATTAATATTAATTTTAATACGATCGTATTCGTATATATAGATATTATATTGAGTTTTTGTAATAAAAGTCAAGTTATTTTCTTAAGTTTTTAAGATTTTTGCTAAAATTAGGTATTAAATAGGTTTTTCTATTTCATTACTATTTTTCATATAACATTTAGTTGACATATTTACCTGTAAATATAACTTAGGTAAATAATTTTTAATACAACTATATATATATTAAATAATTTATTAAATCATCTGTTATTTTTATACTCATTACACTAATTCACTTCGTAAATAAGCATTAACTAGTTTATATGTTTGTTCTACTGAATCTATGTGCGTTCTTTCATAAGAGTGACTTGACTCTATTCCAGCACCTAATAGCGCATGTTTTACTTCTGCTCCTGCTCGCATTGCTGCTGAAGCATCACTTCCATAATATGGATATATATCTAGTTTGTATTCTATTCCATTTTCTTTAGCTAGATTTACTAGATGATTTCTGAATTCATAATTATATGGACCACTAGCATCTTTTACACAAATAGATACTGTATATTCATCAGTTTGTTGATCATCACCCATTGCACCCATGTCAACCGCAAGGTACTCTACTGCTTCTTTCGGAAGACTTGAGTTAGCTCCATGCCCTACTTCTTCAAATACACTAAACATGAAGTGTGTTGTATATGGAAGTTCAACATTTTCTTCTTTATATATTCTTAATAAATCTAATAATATAGCTGCACTAACTTTATCATCTAAGAATCTACTCTTAATGAATCCTGTATCCGTAACGATGGTTCTAGGATCAAAACTAATGAAGTCTCCAACGTCAATTCCTAATTCACGTGTTTCTTTTTCGTTAGTTACTTTGGCATCTAATCTTACTTCCATATTATCTTCTGTACGTTCTACAGTACCAGCATCTCTATATACGTGTGTGCTAGTTTGGTGAACTAAGATTGTTCCACTTACAGTTTTTCCTGTACTTGCTACATGGACAAGACAGTTTTCTCCTTCTATCATGTTCCAAGGATAACCACCCACTTTAGCTAATTTAAGTCTTCCGTCAGGTTTTACCGCGCGAACCATAGCACCTAGAGTGTCAACGTGAGCAGTAACTACACGATGTTTAGAATCATCTTTACCTAGCACTACTACATTCACTCCACCTTTATTAGTTCTTATTGGATTGTAGCCAAGTCTTTCTAATTCTTCTACTAAGTAATCAGAGATTTCTTTAGTATAACCTGTAGGTGATACTATACTTGTTAGTTTTTTCAAATAATTTATTGTTTCTTGCATTGGAATTCTCCCTTCTATTAAAAAAGACCCATGCAAAGCACGGGTCTTAAAATATGTTTCGTAGTTATTATGCTTTGTTTCTTGAACCGAAGATATCGATTTTTTCGTGAACCATAGCTTTAATAGCTTCAAATCCAGGGTTTAATAATTTACGAGGGTCGAAACCTTTAGGTTTTTGATCTCCACCTTCTTCAATGTATTTACGTGTAGCTTCAGCAAATGCTAATTGACATTCAGTGTTAACATTAACTTTAGATACTCCTAGAGAGATAGCTTTTTGGATTTGCTCAGTTGGGATTCCTGAACCACCGTGTAATACTAATGGAATTCCACCAGTGATGTTAGAAATTTTTTCTAATGTTTCAAAGCTTAATCCAGCCCAGTTTTCTGGGTATTTACCGTGGATGTTACCAATACCTGCAGCTAGGAAGTCGATTCCTAAGTCAGCCATTGTTTTACATTCGTTTGGATCAGCTAATTCACCGCTACCGATAACTCCATCTTCTTCTCCACCGATTGAACCTACTTCACACTCGATAGAAAGACCTTTAGAGTGAGCTAAAGCGATCATTTCTTTAGATTTAGCGATGTTTTCTTCGAATGGATAGTGAGATCCGTCGAACATTACTGAACTAAATCCAGCTTCGATAGCTTTTTGAGTTCCTTCGTATGAACCGTGGTCTAAGTGTAATGCAACAGGAACTGTGATTTTCATTTCTTCTACCATAGCTTCAACCATAGCTGCTACAGTTCTGAAACCAGTCATGTATTTAACTGCTCCTTCACTTACTCCTAAGATTACTGGACTTTTTGCTTCTTCTAGCTGCTAAAATAGCTTTTTGTCCATTCTAAGTTATTGATGTTGAAATGCCCTACAGCATATCCTTCTTTTTCTTGCTTTTACAAGCATGTCTTTTGCTGGTACTAATACCATGTTGTTTGTCCTCCTTAAATAACTACTTACTATATATTATAATACTACACTTTTTAGAAAAATAAACTATTTTCTTTTATAATTTTCAATTAAGTGTAATATTTATAAAAATTTTTAACATATTAATTCTTCTATTCTTTGGTATCACAAGCTTTTTGTTGTTAACGTATACATCGTTAACTTCTAGTTTTTCAAATTCCAACCTAAATTTTCATAATCAAATTTCTTAAAAATTTTTCATTTATTTAATCTATTTAATTTTTCTCTAAACTAGATTGTTATACTAGTACACCTTTAAATTTTTAAAAATCACCCCAAAAATTAGCTATTTAAACTAATATTTGAGGCGATATATTATACTTTATACTATTTATCTAATTTAGACATAGTCTCAACCATATATTCAGGAATTTCTGTTTCAAAATATAAATGTTCTCCTGTAATTGGGTGGTTGAATTCAATACTTTTTGAATGAAGTGCTTGTCCATTAGTATTTAATGTTTTTCTTGGGCCGTATACTGGATCTCCTACTAATGGGTGGTTGATGTATTTCATATGTACTCTGATTTGGTGAGTACGCCCTGTTTCTAATTCACATTCGATAAGTGTATATTTTTCAAATCTATCTACTACTTTAAAGTGTGTAATAGATGGTTTTCCTTCATCGATAACAGCCATTTCTTTACGTTCTTTTGGATTACGAGCTATTGGAGCATCAATTGTTCCGTAGTCGTGTTTGATACTACCATGAACAAGAGCGTAATATTTTCTCTTAACATCTTTATTCGCAATCATCTCAGATAATTTAACGTGTGCTTTATCATTTTTCGCAACGATTAATAAGCCTGAAGTATCTTTATCAATTCTGTGAACAATACCAGGTCTAATAGTACCATTAATACTTGAAAGTTCACTGTGGAATAATAAGGCATTTACTAATGTTCCATCTTTATGTCCTACTGATGGATGAACAACCATACCTTTAGCTTTATTTACGATAATTAAATCATCATCTTCATATACAATATCAATTGGAATATCTTGTTTTACAACGTCTAATTCTTCCGGTTCCTTGTATTCAATAGTAATAACATTACCTTCTTTTTAATTTATAATTTGTTTTAATATTATTTCCATCTACTTTGATATAACCTTCAGAAATTAAGTTCTGGATATTTGTTCTAGAAACATCTATTAATTCTTGTTGTAAAATTTATCGATTCTTTCACTTTTCGGTGAAGTATATATAATTTTTGTGTATCCATTACTTCCTCCTTTTTTTCATACTATACTATCTTAACATATACATTCAAAAACAAAAATAAAAATATAGTAGAAATGTTTTAAAATATGGTACTTCTATAATATAACCACATCAATATTCTATAAATAGTAACAATTAATCAATTTCTATCACTTCCACTATTCTCCTATCTATATTATAATGTTATAGAAAGAATTAATTAACCTTTTGTGTGAGTTACTTTATTTTTACAAAATTACTCACAATACTACTATAAAAAAAAAGGAGTGAATTTTTTGGAAATTAATAGATTACATGTAGATTTTGATCTTCAGAGTAAGTACGAACCGAAAGGAGATCAGGTGAATGCCATTGCGGAGCTTACTGAAGGTTTAAATAATGGAGAAAAATATCAAACTTTACTCGGTGCTACTGGTACTGGTAAAACTTTCACTATAGCTAACATCGTGAAAAATGTAGGTAAACCTACCCTAGTTCTTGCACACAACAAGACACTAGCAGGTCAACTTTACAATGAGCTTAAAGAGTTTTTCCCGAACAACCGAGTTGAGTATTTCGTTTCATACTATGATTACTTCCAACCAGAAGCATATGTTCCATCAACAGATACTTACATAGAAAAAGATTCTTCTGTGAACGATGAAATTGATAAACTTCGACACAGTGCAACATCATCTTTATTCGATCGAGATGATGTAATTATAGTTTCGAGTGTCAGCTGTATATATGGTTTAGGGTCTCCAGAAGAATATTCTTCTCTAGTGCTATCATTACGAGTTGGAGATGAAATAAGCCGTAACAAAATGCTAGAAAAACTTATTAGTATTCAATATATGAGAAATGATATCGAGTTTACTCGTGGTACTTTTAGAGTACGTGGAGATGTTATTGAGATTTTCCCGGCATCTCGCAGTGAAATTCGGTTCGTGTAGAGATGTTTGGAGATGAAATAGATCGTATTCGTGAAATTAATCCACTTACTGGCGAAGTACTAAGTGAACTTGAACATATAGCAATTTACCCTGCCAGTCACTTCGTAGCTGGTGATGAAAAAACTAAAGAAGCAATTAAGAGAATTCGAGCTGAATTAGAAGAAAGATTAAAAGTTCTTAATATGGAAAACAAACTCCTAGAAGCTCAACGCCTTGAACAACGTACTAACTATGACCTTGAAATGATGGAAGAAATGGGATTCTGTTCAGGGATAGAGAACTACTCTCTTCATCTTACACTTCGTGAACCTGGCAGTACACCTTATACTTTATTAGACTACTTCCCTGATGATTGGTTACTAGTAGTTGATGAATCACACGTTACTCTTCCTCAGGTTCGTGGTATGTTTAACGGAGATAGAGCTCGTAAACAAGTTCTTGTGGATTATGGATTTAGATTACCTACAGCTCTGGATAACCGACCTTTAAACTTCGAAGAATTCGAGAAGAAATTAAACCAAGCCATTTTCGTATCAGCTACTCCTGGAGACTTCGAATTAGAGCATAGTACTAAAATTACTGAACAAATTATTCGTCCTACTGGTCTACTAGATCCAATTATCGATATTCGTCCAGTTAGCGATCAAGTCTTCGATATAACTAAAGAAGCTGAGAAGATTATAGATAAAGGAGAACGTGTTCTAATAACTACTCTAACTAAGAAGATGGCAGAGTCTCTTACTGCTTATCTGAAAGAGAATGGTCTAAAAGTAGAATATCTTCATTCAGATATAAAAACTTTAGAACGTACTGAAATAATTAGAAATCTTCGTCTTGGTAAATTCGATATTCTAATAGGAATTAACTTACTTCGTGAAGGATTAGATATTCCTGAAGTGTCTCTTGTGGCTATTTTGGATGCTGATAAAGAAGGATTTTTACGTGGAGATAAAGCTCTTTTACAAACTATCGGTCGTGCAGCTCGTAATGCAAATGGTCGTGTAATCATGTATGCAGATAACATTACTCGAAGTATGAGAAAAGCGATTGATGAGACGAACCGTCGTCGTGAAATTCAAATGGCTTACAACGAAGAACACGGAATCACTCCTCAAACAATTATAAAAGATATTCGTGATTCTATAAGTGCTAAGAAAGAAGTCGTTAAAGATGATGAAATTCTTGAACTTGAAGAAAGTGCAAACATCAATGATGATAATATTGAAGAACACTTAGCAGAACTAGAACAACAAATGTTCGCCGCTGCAGAAAAATTTGAGTTTGAGCAAGCTGCAAAACTTCGTGATACTATTGCAGAACTTAAAGAAAAGTATAAACTTTAGACAATAATTTTAAAGAAGCAACAAGATTAATTCGATTAATATAAAAATCTAATATACTTGTGCTTCTTTTTATTATTCTTAAGTGTTTTAATTTTTCAAAAATTTTTATTCTATATATCTTACAAATTTATTCTACTTTTTAAGTTTTTATGATATAATAAGGTATATTAGTTTTTGTATCGTATTCATAAAATAATGAACATTACTAATTTAGCACGTGTAAATCGATATTTATACATTTCAATTAAAGACAAAAACAATTTTTATTTCTTAGGAGATTAAAAAAATGACAAAACAAAATATTGGAATCATCTATGGTGGAAAAAGTGCTGAACACTCAATTTCACTATTAACAGCAAAATCAATTATTAATGCAATTGACAAAGAAAAATACAAAGTATTCCCTATCTTCATCTCATTAGAAGGTAACTGGGCTCGTGGTGAACAAATTACATCAGAAATAGCTGATCAACATGACCTTATTTTTTCAAACTTTGATAATGACATCAGCGGATTATTATTTGAAGATGGACGTAAATTCGATATCGTCTTCCCTGTTCTTCACGGACCTAATGGTGAAGATGGAACAATCCAAGGTTTACTAGAAATTATGGATATAGCATATGTAGGTAACAATGTACTTTCAAGTGCTGCTGGTATGGATAAAGTAATTATGAAACAATTATTCGCTGCTTATGACTTACCACAACTTCCATATGTTCACTTTATCGAGTATACATGGAAAAATAAAAAAGAAGCTATTATTAATGAAATCAACGAGAACCTTAAATATCCTGTTTTCGTTAAACCTGCAAACTTAGGTTCATCTGTTGGTATTAGCCGTTGTAATGATGAAGCTGAATTAGTTAAGGGTATTGAAGAAGCTCTTAAATTCGATAAAAAAATTGTTGTTGAAGAAGGTGCTGTTGGAGCTAAAGAAATCGAAGTTGCAGTACTTGGTTACAATGAAGTAAAAACTACTGATCCAGGTGAAATCGTAAATATTTCTTCAACAGAATTCTACGATTATGAAACTAAATACACTGACGGACAATCACGTATGGATATTCCTGCACCAGTAGATACTACTTTATATCCTAAATTTAGAGAAATGGCAGCTACTGCTTTCCGTGCAATCAGTGGTTCTGGTTTAGTACGTGCTGACTTCTTCTACACTAAAGAAGGAGAAATTTTCATTAACGAGGTAAACACAATGCCTGGTTTCACACCATTCTCAATGTTCCCTTCTCTATGGGCAAACATGAATGTAAGTTATTCAGAAATTATCGAAGAATTATTCAAGTTAGCTGTAGAACGTTACGAAGATCGTAAAAACTTATTAACTGAAGAATAGGATAAGACATGAAATATTTAGTTAAAGATTTAGAAAAAATATTAAATGCAAAAAAAGTAAATATCACAAACGATACAGAAATTACTGGTATAGCAATCGATAGTAGAAAAGTTAAACAAGGGGATCTATTCATCCCCTTCTTAGGTGAAAATGTAGATGGTCACAACTATATAGAAAGTGCTTTTGAAAAAGGTGCTGCAGCAAGTTTATCTTTAAAAGATGACTTCGTTTCTAACAATAACATTATCTATGTTAATGACAGCTACGAAGCTATTCAAACTTTAGCAAAACATTACTTAGATAGCCTAAATGCTAAAACTATCGCAATCACAGGTAGTAATGGTAAAACTACTACAAAAGATATAATTACAAGTGTGTTATCAACAAAATATAAAGTTCACAAAACACAAGGTAACTTTAACAACGAACTTGGTGTACCATTAACTATTCTTGCTGCACCAGAAGATAGTGAAATACTAGTTCTTGAAATGGGAGCCGATGGATTCGGTCAACTTGATTTCTTATCTAAGATGGTCGAACCAGATTATACAGTAATTACTAATATCGGTGAAAGTCATATTGAATTCTTCAAATCACGTGAAGGTATAGCTAAGGCTAAATTCGAAATTACTAACGGAATGAAAAAAGATGGATACTTTGTTTATAACGGAGATGAAGTTCTTCTAAAAACATTAGTAGATTCATCAGATATTAATGCTACTTCATGTGGTGAAAATAGCTATAACGATATTATTTTAGAAACTACACTATTACTCGTGATAAGATTGATTTCAAACTGAATATCAGCGATGAACAATACTTCACAAAATTAAAAGGAAAACATAATCTATTCAACATTATGTTCGCAACTGCTATCGCAAGCAAAATTGGATTAACTAACGAGGAAATTCGCAAGGCTATCGAAAACACTGTAGAAATCACAGGAATGCGTCTGCAAAGTATTCCTTACAAAGAAGACTCACTAATTATTAACGATGCTTATAATGCCAGCCCTACTTCTATGAAAGCTGGAGTAGATGTCGTAAGTAGCTTCGATGACTTCGATTATAAAACATTAGTATTAGGAAGCATGTTCGAACTTGGACCAAATGAAGTTAACTATCACGGTGAAGTTGGCGAATATATTTCTAACAACACTAACGATATTGATTTAGTAATTAGCGTTGGAGAGCTAGCAGAAAACATTACTAAAAAAATTAAAAACGACAAAATAAAAACACTACACTTCCCTACTACTGCTGAAGTTAGTGAATATTTAAAAATAACAAACATAAAAAAACGAAGTTATTCTATTTAAAAGCAAGTCGTTCAATGAAATTAGAAACGATTATTGAAGAGATAACAAAGTAAGAAAAAGAAGGAAGGATTTACCTAAAATTAGGGTAAGTCCTTTTACTTATTCTAGTCAGAACACAATAAAAAATTGATAATTTTCAAATCAAAACAGAAGTAACTCAAAACTATATTAATTCTGAGTTACTTCCTGATCATGGTTTTTATTTAATTATACTAGTTGTAGAATCCAGATACATCATCACTTAAATCAATTAGGATGTTTTTCATTTGTGAATAGTGTTCTAGTATTACTTTGTGAGTTTCACGTCCAATTCCTGATTTTTTATATCCTCCAAATGGTGCGTGTTCTGGGATTTGATTATAAGTATTAACCCACATTCTTCCTGTTTCTACTCTACGGGCGATATTTAAAGCACGAGTAATATTTGTAGAGAATACTGCTCCAGCAAGTCCGTATTCACTATCGTTAGCTTGAGCAATTACTTCTTCATCTGTTTTGAATTTAATAATTACTGACACTGGTCCGAATACTTCTTCTTGTGAGATACGGCATCCATTGTTTACTCCAGCGATCAATGTTGGTTTAACGAATGCCCCTTTATCACATCCATTATCTGTATAACGTTCACCACCAACAATTACTTCTCCACCTTCTTTTTTAGCTATTTCGATATAATTAACAATTTTTTCTGCTTGTTTTTCATCTATTTGGCTACCCATTTGTGTATTTGGATCTAGCGGATCACCGATTTTAATTTTTGCAAATTTTTCTTTTACTTTTGCTACAAAATCATCGTAGATTCCTTCTTGTACGAAAATTCTTGAACCTGCACAACATACTTGACCTTGGTTAAATAAAATACCTAATTGCACCCCGTCAAGTGCTTTTTCAATATTAGCATCATCTAAGATAATATTCGCAGATTTACCTCCTAATTCTAATGTAGCTGGAATTAGTTTTTCTGCAGCTGCCACAGCAATTTTTTTACCAATTTCTGTAGATCCTGTGAATGCTAGTTTATTTAATCCTTGGTGATTTTTTAGGAATTCCCCTGATTTACTTCCTCGTCCTGTGATTACATTTAATACACCTTTCGGCAATACATCTTGAATTAATTCTACGAATGTTAATAAGCTAAGCGATGTAATACTTGATGGTTTTAGGACAATTGTGTTACCTGCAGCTAAAGCTGGTGCAATTTTCCAAGCTGCCATTAAGAATGGGAAGTTCCAAGGAATAATTTGCCCTACTACCCCAATAGGCTCTCTTAGAACTAAACTTAGGAATTTTTCATCTAAAACTGTTGCTTGTCCTTCATCAGCTAGTATACATCCAGCAAAGTATCTGAAATGTCTTGCACTGAATGGAACGTCTACATTTAATGTTTCACGAATTGGTTTTCCATTATCTAAAGATTCTACGGTAGCTAATAATTCTTTATTAGCATCAATTATATCTGCAATTTTGTTTAGTAAAGCTGCACGTTCAGATACTGTTGTATATTTCCAAGTTTTAAATGCTTCTTGCGCAGCTTCTACTGCTCTATTTACATCTCCTTCTGTTGCATCTGGGAAGTTTGCTAAGTATTCAGAATTAGCTGGATTATATGATTTTAATACTAATTTATCTTCAGCATCTACCCACTCCCCATTGATAAACATTTTAAAAATTTTTCTTTTTAATTTAGTCATATTCTTTTCTCCTTTGTTTTTTTATTGTAATATTATACTACCACCGAAAGAGTACGTTTACAAAGTATCTGTTTATACTTAATTTAACACTGTTTAAATAAAAGTATTATTTGGAAACATTGAAACAATAATTAATCATATATATACAAGTTAAAACCATTATTTTATAAGCTCTTCTTTCAACTTATAGTAAACTCTTTTAGAGTTAATATTTTATTATATAAAACAATATTAAGTTTTATAATTATTAGTAAAATTTAACATTAAAATTTTAAAAAAATCATGTTAAATTATCTCTTTATTACTTGTGGTAAAAGTGATAAAATTAATTATAAGGGGAGATTATTATGAATAAAAAGTCTTTATAGTGTTCTTTATTCTTTTTTTAACAGTATCTATGATTATTATTTCAATTATTAATACTCATGGTGAAGATTATAAAGAAGCAACAGTGAATGGAATTTTGATTAAAGGTGATAACACCAAATATAGGGTTAAATTTCTTAAAAAAATAGATGGTGATACAATTATCGTTCAATTTAATCACAAAGAATTAAAAGTGCGATATTTACTTATCGATACTCCAGAAACAGTAAAACCCGGTGTGGAAGTTCAAAAATATGGACCTGAGGCTAGTGAATTAAACGGAAAACTTTTGTCTAATGCTAAAAATGTTGAAATTGAATTTGATGTTTATCAAAAAGAAGATAAGTATCATAGAGCATTATGCTATGTTTATGCTGATGGTAAAAATGTTCAAGAAGAATTACTAGTATCTGGTTTAGCTGAAATAAAATACGTAAAACCACCTGATACTAGGTACCTAGAAAAATATAAAAAGGCACAAAATAAAGCAAAAAGTAATAAACGTAACCTATGGTCTGGTGTATAAATTAAATAATTATAAAAAAGCAACTCAACAATTAAGATCTCTAAGAAATCTCTTTTGGTGAGTTGCTTCTATTTTATTATTTTAATTTACTGTTTTTGTATGAGAATGTGAAGTAAATTATCATACCTACAATTACCCAAACGATGAAGATAATCCATGTTGTTAATGTAACACTGTATAGTAATGCTCCAAATAAAACGATAGAGATAATTGGTAATACTGGCATTCCAGGTACTTTAAATCCACGTTTTAAGTCTGGGAATTTTTTGTAGAATACTATAGTAGTATAACTTACTAACGCAAATGCTATAATTGAAGCTACGTTAGCTAAGTCTGCTAGGTTACCTAATGGTAAGAAACCAGCTAGAACCGCTGTTAAAATTCCTAATCCCCAAGTCACAGTACTAGGTACTTTATTTGCATTAACTTTCGTTAATCCTTTTGGTAATAATCCATCACGAGCAATTGTATAAGTAATACGAATACCTGCATACATGAATGATAAGATACCAGCCATAAGTCCGATTACCGCACCAAGAGACACGATACCTGCAACTTTATTTTGTCCAACTTCTTCTAAAACGAATGCTAACGCATCTCCAGTTCCAAGTCTGCTGTATTCAACAACACCAGTTAATACTAAACATACTAGAATATAGAAAGCCGTACAAATGATCATTGTGATAATAATTGCTTTAGGTAATGCTTTTTCAGGGTTAATTGTTTCTTCTGCAGAAGTAGAAATCGCATCAAATCCTAAGTATGCAAAGAATACTGTTGTTGCAGCTAACATAACTCCAGAAAATCCAGTTGGAGCAAAGTTATTTGTCCAGTGCGTTGGTTCAACGTAAAATGCACCAACAACGATGAATAAAATTACAATACCTACTTTTGCAGCTACCATAAGGTTATTTACCATTTTACTACTTGATGTTCCTTTTGATAGAATAAAAGTAATTAACAATACGATAATAATCGCTGGGATATTTCCATATCCTCCTACCGCTGGTAGTGTATAATATTCTTTAGGAATTTCTACACCTAAACCTGCTAAAAGTCGTGAGAAGTAACTAGACCACCCATTGGCTACTGTTGCAGCTGTAAGAACATATCCTCCTATTAATACCCATCCTATCGCATACGCTACAATCTCACCAACTGATACATATAAGTAAGTATATGTACTACCACTTGATGGAATTGTCGATGCTAGCTCTGCATAACAAAGTGCTGCTAAACAACATGCTAATCCTGCAATTAAAAATGAAAACACAACTGCAGGCCCTGCTTCTGCTGAAGCTTTACCTGTTAATACTAAAATACCTGATCCAATAATAGCCCCAATCCCGAATAGAACTAAGTCCATAGTTTTCATCGTGGGGTTTAACGTTTTGTTACGCGACTCAGCTAAAATTGAGTCAATTGATTTTTTTCTAAAAACGCTCATAATATCCTCCTAATTTATAATAAATATTCTCCCCTATTAATAATATTTATTAATTATATCACAGTTATAGATTATTTGCTACTAATTACTTTTACTTATGTAAGTAAAGAAAAAGTCAAATAATAAATAACCTAATAAAATAATATATTTTTCTCTTATATATATTTTTACCTACCATCTAATAAAAGGAAGTGGATAACATATTATAAATATACATACCACTTCCTCTACAATATAACTATTTTTTTATTTTATTATAAATATTATATTACAAAGCTTGCTCAACTGGAGTATATTCATATCCTAAATCATCTGCAATTGCTTTGAATGTTACTTTTCCGTTAGCTACGTTAACACCTGGTACTAATTCAGGGAATTTAGCCACTGCTTCTTTAACTCCTAATTTAGCTATTAGTTTAACATATTTAGCTGTAGCGTTACATAATGCGTATGTTGCTGTTTCAGCTACTGCACCTGGAATATTAGCAACTGAATAGTGTAATACTCCTTCTTCTACAAATATTGGTTTATCATGACTTGTAGGACGACCTTCTGTATATTCTGTTGTACCACCTTGGTCAATGGCAACGTCTACGATAACACCACCATCTGGCATATCTTTAATCATTTCTTTAGTAACAAGTTTTGGTGCTTTAGCTCCTGGAATTAACACTGTACTTACTACTAAGTCAGCAGTTTTAATTGCATTTGCAATATTTAATTTATTAGAGTAAACTGTTTCTACTTTACCACCAAAAATATGTGATAATTCAGTTAAACGATCTAAGTTAACGTCTAACATTGTAACACGAGCTCCTAATCCTGAAGCTGCTGTAGCTGCTGCAGTTCCTGCTACCCCTGCACCAATAACTACAACATGACCTGGTTGAACTCCTGGAACACCTTGTAATAATTTACCTTTACCACCTTGTACTTTTGATAAGAATCTTGTACCCTCTTGAATAGCCATTCTTCCCGCAATTTCACTCATAGGTCTTAATAATGGTAAAGTACGACCTACTTTTACTGTTTCAAAAGCAATACCGATAGTCCCTGATTCTACCATTGCTTTAGTTAATTCTGGATCTGCTGCTAAGTGTAAGTAAGTATAGATAATTAAACCTTTTCTGAAGTATTTATATTCTGATGGAATTGGTTCTTTTACTTTATAGATTAAATCTGATTTATTCCATACATCTTCTGCTTTATCTAATAAAACAGCCCCTACTTTTTCATACTCCGCATCTGAAATACCCGAAGCTAAACCAGCTCCTTTTTCTACATAAACAGTGTGCCCATCTAGTACTAATTCATGTACTACTCCCGGAATTGCAGACACTCTACTTTCGTTGTTTTTTTAATTTCTGTTGGTACTCCGATAATCATTTCCCTTACCTCTAATTTTTTTCTGTACTTATATATTACCATAATTCTCATATTAATGAAAGCGTTTTTCTAATGAAAGTAATGGTGAAAAATATTTTCCCTATTTTATTATAACAATACAGGGATAAAAACCTATAAAATAGCTATTCTTTAATTTTACTTAATACTATTTTTTTGTGAAAAATAAGTATCAATTGTTTTAGGAAAAGAAATTTGAAAAAAACAGCTGTTATATTTTCTAAGTAATTCTGTTTCAAGAGGAAAAAAAGGATTAATTTTATTTTTTTAAAATTTTTTAATTTATACAAAATTATTTACTAGAAGTATATACTTTTATTGACCACTAAAAATATTTATACAAAAATTAATTTTTCCTTTTTCAGTTTGTTATATTTCACATTATTTGATGAAAAATATAACTCTTGATAATACAATAAGCTTTTGATGTGATATAACTAACTATTTATACTTTTATTGAAAAACTCGATATTAAAAATATAATCAAAGTTATTTCTGATATCATTTTTCTTCTATCTATGATATAATATTCATAGTGAAAAGAGGTATTCTCTTTGACCTAATATTCTAAAATTATTTTAAAGCTAAAAACAAATAAGTTTTTGGCTTTTTATTTTTATGATTTTGCTCATAAACAAAACAAACCCTTTAAACATTAGTTTAAAGGGCTTATTTTTATTATCTGCTGTAAACATCACACTTTTACACACTCGATATACTTCACAGTAATTAATGTTAACAAACGTTAATTTAATAGTAATCAAAGTATATTTTTATAATAATTCAATTATAATAGAAAATAGTCGAAAAGTAGTAGATTTTATAGAGTATCAAGATGCTTTTTCCCTTTTTTTCCCCTCATAAAAATAAACCTCCCTATTTTATTAAGAAGGCTTATTATTTTTTTATCTTGTATTTCTTAAACAGTCAAGAGTGAATTTATTTCCATCTAACACTGCTTTGTATTCACTCATATAGAATTGATATGATCTATCTTCATCATCTTCAAAATCTACTTGAAATACTAGATTCTCGTACTCGTCTTCATTCATATTTCCTAAATGTGCTTTTAATTCATCAACTGAATAACAACAAGTACAGTCGTTTGGCTTATCTTCGCTCCAGTATGTTACTGTTGCTCCTTCTTCTAATACTAACTCATTAACAACAACCATCATTTTATCATAATTTCTCATTTTTAATTCCTCCGAATATCTGATTAATTTTTGCTACTTGAAGTGTCATATTCTCTAATTTTCTTTTACCATTTCTGTAATCAGATATCAATGAATATGCAACCCCAGAATCTTTTTGATATTTTATAACTACTAATTTCACTGTTTAAAAAGTTCTTCTATCTCTTTAATTATTTTATCTACCATATAATAACCTTCTTTCTTAAAGTGGTTTTATTTGATTCACTATTAACTTACATTTAAAAGTATATCACTTAATCGATATATAGTCAATAGATATTTTAAAACTTTTTTTAAAAAAATACATAAAAATAAGCCCCTACTTAATAAGTAAGGGCTATAGTCATTATAATTTATTCAGTTAGTTATTTTTTTCTCCACGTTCCGTGAGTTTCAAATGTCTCTAGATTCATAGAAGCCACATAGCGTCTTACACCACTATTAGAGATGTAAGATAACCATTCATATCCGTTAGCATTACAGAATTCCCATATAATTGAATTCTTCACCTTTTTCATATGAACCTACGATTTCTGCATCTGTAGATGGTGCATTTCTAATATTAAGTTTATCAACTCCAACTGTATACACACGTACTTCAGGTAATGAGATTAAGTCAGAGTTTTCAGAAACTACTTCGTTATCGTCTACTGGGAAATAGAACCAACCTACAATACCATCAAAATTACGTTCCATATAACGTGCTGGGCCACCTACATATAATGCATCTGCATTACCATCAACATTTTGTTCAATAGTTTTCATAGTATATCCATCACTGTCTTCAATTACAATTCCTGTATGTCCATATGGATGTCCATAGATATATGTAGTATCCATTACAAAGACCGCTCCAGCTCGTGGTTTGCTATCTAAGTTTCCTATTTCATTATATTCAACTTTATATCCTAATGCAGCAGCACTATTTAATAGATCAATAGCATTTCCCCACAAAGCTTTACCAAAAAATTTCACTGATGAATAGTTTGGTAAATCTACACATTGTGTACCATATACTCCATCTTGGTCAACACCTACTCCTAGATTCGCTATTCTTTTTGCTTCATTAATAATTTCAATTGTTTTAACCATTATTTATCCTCCGTATTGTTTATATTATTTGAATTATTGTTTCCCACAGTTTGTCTGTAAATTTGATGCACACCAACTGCACCAACTCCAAGTGTTATCGCTGTTGCATCTTTAAATAGGATAATTCCTATTAACCCTCCTAACACTCCTAGAAAGTTAGGTATCATTTCATTAGGAAAAAATTTTGACTCTTTCAAGAATTTACCTAACATCCCAAGTAATGTTACTATTAAAAATACTAATGCTGGCTTTAAAAATTCTAATTGTTCCATAATCTCACCTCCTTTCTTATGGTAATTTTGTCATCCAAGCCTCTTGCGTTGGATATACTATTAAACCTGAATTGATTCCTTTTAACATTTCACTAGTTACATTTGATAATGTAATGTCATTTAAAATCAGTTTCACTACTCCGTAAGTTTGTTCGAACTTAAATAAACCTATGCTATCTCCACTCTTTGAATAAGCTGGCACAAGGAAATTCCCCGAAGGTCTGAAGCCTTGAGGGATAATACTTTCTCTTGCATCAAATTTTTTAGTTGATATAAATCTGATTACTACGTTTTCACCTTCTTGGTAAAAATCACGTCCTTGTCCACTATTTAACGCTTCTAAAGATATTGTTAAATCACTTATAGATACATTCACAAAATAATTTTTCACGTGCAAACCTAATTCTTCCTCCAGTTGTTAGGTTAATGTTAACCCCTCATACTTCCATACAAGACTTTCCACCCTGTATTTTTTCCTGGATTTCTTTCTTTGTAGTAGAAATAATCTCCTAATGATACGTTACTATTCACATAAGTATCTCCAGGATTTGCGATTACTTTCCCCTCGGGAGTACCATTTCCTGTTAACGGCTTACTAGTTGGCAACTCAACATTATTTCCACCACTAATACTTAATGTATTGTTATTAATAGATATTGTTTGATTAGGTTTCAAAAGGTTTAATTCATCTTTAGATACAAAATTCATAGCTGTTAAGGCTGCGTTAGTTACAAACTTTGTACTATCGCCCGTTGGTTGATTGTTCCTATTTTCAAGGTTGGTTACACGTTTTGACAATTCGCTGTCATCATATACTGTGTCACTATCTTGCTTATTCTCTAAAGCACTTACTCTATCCCTTAAAGGTTTATCATTATAAGTTGTGCCAGTTGGTCTACCCTCTAAGTCTGTTAAACGTTTTTTTACTTCAGAATCATCATAAGATGTGCTTGCAGTAGTAGGTCTATCTTCTAATGCTTTAACTCTATTTTTCAGATCGCTGTCATTATATGCTGCAGGAACTTCTGTAGTTTTTGCATATCCTAGATTTTTAATTTCCTCTACAACACTTTTTTTAGCTTCTGTAATATCGCTAGTTGTTGCAAATCCATTTATACTAGGAATTTCGTTCTTAGTAGCATAAATTTTTTCTGCTTCAGTTGTAGTTAGATAATTACTTAAATCAACTCCACCACTTATTTGAAGTTTAGCTAAATAATCCTTTAGTTCGGCACGTGTCACAATTTCTAAGGATTCAATATTCTCTATATGCTTAATTCTACGTTTTTCAACTTCATTCTTATCAATTTCTGATAATACAACGTTGAATTTAAACTTGAACACATCTAATGAATCTGAATCACTGTCCAGGAATAAAAATCCTAATACCTCTTCACACCTTGCAATTAAATCTGTATTAAAGCTAACCTTAACTACATTACCTTCTATAGTCCCATTAGCTTGCCATGTAGAATTAGAATCCCTAAATTTGAATAGTACCTTAGCTGTATATTGAGATAGATCAGTTTCATTTTTTACCACAAACTCAAATCCAGCGTTATTCTTATCATGTGAGTAGAATTGAATGTTTAAATCTTTTGTTCCACGTCTACTAGGTGTGTTTGTCAAATTTGTTCTTACTAGTTTTTTCATCTTCTAACTCCTTACCGTCTAATTCATCACGTAATTTTTCTAATCGTTTCTTTAATCCTGTTGGGAATGGTACACCTAATGCACTTAAATTCTCAATTAACGATAGACAATAACTAAGTGTAAAGAATAATAAGAAAGCTGTAGCAATTTCGTTAAATCCTAAATAAAGTAAGTATGGATATACTGTAATGCACATTACACAAACTATAATATGTTCAATCAATCCACGTCTATTAATAGTTGAATTTAATTTTTTTGTTACAAAAGCTTTCGCTATTCCTGTAAAAACATCAAGAAATACCACTAGTGTAAAAGCATGAATGTAGACATCTTTAACTAAGTGATAATAGCGTTCTGCTAGTTCAGGTAATGTTATTTCCATTTAGATTACCTCGTAAAAAAGAACATGCTATTCTGCATGCTCTTCTTTTCTTTCTGTTTCTGTAGTTTCTTTGGGTGTTTCACTTACTGTTGGTGTTGGAGTGACTGCCTCTTTTGGTGTTTCACTTACTGTTGGTGTTGGAGTGACTACCTCTTTTGGAGCTTCTTCCACTTTAGGTTGTTCACTTACTGGAGCAGGAGTAACAACAACACTTCTTTTGGAGCTTCAGTTGCAACTTCTTTAGGTGTGACCACTTCTTCAACTGCCTTAAGTTCTGCTTCTTTTCGTTTGAATTCCTCAACCGCTAACCTAACCATTTCACGTAAGTTTCCAAAATTAGGTACTTGTTCTAACGTTTCAACTTCCGTAATAACCATTCTCATGTGAGTTTGTACTAAATAATCGTTTTGTTTAAATTTTGCACGTTTTACACTAAATTTCATCTTAATTATCCCCCTCGCTGTGTGATAAATTGTTGCTATTTTCTCCGTGATTGTCATGATTTTCTTCTCCTTCATCGTCTTGTGATAATTGTTCCATAATTGTTTGGACTACTTTTGTTAATGCTTCATCAAGTTGTAATTTAGTGATGTAGCGGTTATTATCGTCTTCTAACTGTTCTTTGTTTTCAGTACGTTCAAATGTAATTTCTTTATATTTAGTAGCCTCATTGCCAGGAATCCACTCAACAACGCTTGTGTGGTCTTCAATTACTTCATAAAGTTTATTTTCATATTTAAACTTATCTCCTACAGAGTAATCGACATTCACTTCGTAAGAATCAAATGCATTAATAATTGCATCTTTCTTAGCGTTGATTGTCTTAGGATCTAGCACGTTTAGTAATAATGCCATAATCACTTTATCATTACCTTTGTTCACTTTATTAGCAAACTTAGTTAATGCTTTCTCACGTTCTGCAGTATCTTGTTTATTACCAGTAAGAATACCTACTTGTTTATTCAGATTAGCATATTCAGCAACTAGTGCTGGTGTTGCCTCACCTGTGTACATTTGAACTGCAATTTGTTTTCTAATTTCCTCTAGAATTTCTGCATCATTAGCAGTTGCAAATTTTCCTGGTAATTCAACATTACCATTGAAATAAATTCCTCCAGTATTCATATTAAAATAAACATTTACACTCTTATATCCTCCAGCAGTTGGATTAGGTTGTTTAACTGAGATTTCTAAAGCCATATTATTTTTCCTCCTCGTGTTCTTCTACTTTAGTTTCTTTTAATGCTTTAAGCTCTTTTTCTTTAGCTTCTAGCTCATTAGTTAAGTTATTGTAAGCTACTTTATAATGAGCTAATTGCATAGTTTTTTCACTCAATTCTTGAGCGATTAAATCGATTGGTTGTAATTGTTTATCCATTGATTAATTCCTCCAGTTTGTTTTTTAATTTATTATTTTCTTCTGACAATTCTTGTACTGCTTTAATAAGGTAAGGTATAGTGTCATAATAGTTGATTCTTAAATAATCGTTGTAAGTTTGTTTATCGTCCATATCATGAACAACAAGGCTTTCTTCTACTGATTGAACTTGTTGAGCAATTGCTCCGATTTTTTCGAATTTATTATCTTTTTTCCAATTAAACTCAACTATTTCAATTTTATTAAGTAAATCTACTGCCTTAACTTTAGTTGGGTTAACATTGGTTTTTAAACGTTTGTCAGATATTGCACTTTTTACTCTGTTGATTTGTGACCACCACATTACTTTTGTTGTGCTACTTCCTGCTCCTTGACCATATATATCTTGGTCATGAGTATAAATATGTCTACCGTGTACATCTAATCCTCGGTTAAAAACAGCAGTTGCATTACAAACCATGGCACCATTACCATTTACATACCATGCATTCGGTCCTGCTTGATACCAATTATTCCCCCATGCTGCCCAAATTTGAGCACCACGTGTTCCAATATTGTGACCTGGGTTTAACCCACAGTTGAAGTTGTTAGAACCTGTAAGCCAAACTCCCCAGGTTGATTAGGGTTCTTACCGATTCTGAATCCTCCAATATCTCCTGTATATGCTGAAAGCCAGTCAGTATCTAGTTGAGTAGCTGATATTTTAACAGTACTTAAATTCTTAATGAAAGCGTCTTGTGCCCAAAGCTTACTAATGAAAGCTTTATGAGCAACAAATTCATCAATCATTGCATCATCTACTTTTAAGTGATTAGATGTGATTGCATCTGCTGCAACTATATTCGCTGTTACACTACCAGCTTTAAGATGTCCAGTTCCAATAGTAGAAGATTTTATATGTTTACCTTCTACAGTTCCATCTACAATTAATTCTGCACTTTTCTTTTTGTAAACAGTAACATTCTTTAATGTGAAACTAAAGAAGTTGCTATTCCTTTCTTGAAAGATTAATGGTTCAATAAATTCTATAATTTTATTTGCAGTTTGAGGTACTTTTTACAATAGCTACTAACTTTTCTCCAAAACTTCTTGGATACGGAAAAGAAACATTAAAAATTTTTCTTCTCCTCCTACGTATTTAACATGAATTGAAGCTTTAAGTATATCTGGAGGGTCGTAAGAATACACTTCTACTGAAAAGTAATATTCTCCTACTAACTCATCAGTTGTTCCATATATTCTATTTAAAAAACCATTACGTACTTTTAAATTGAGCGTATTTCTGAACTCGGGTTTAACTAAATTCTCATTAGCTGGTGAGATTACTAATCTCTCAGTTATTGCTTTAATACTATCAGGACTTACTGTCAACATACTAGCAAGGTTTCTTCCATCGAAAACTTTATTTGAACCAAAGTTAATTGAGTCTGCTGTAATTTGTAGTTGTGAGTGTCTTACAGTATCGTTTAACGTGTTAGTAACTGTATTTAAAGTTCCTGTAGTTGTTTGTTTCCATGAGTTTAAATCATTGATAATTTGTTGGTCGTCCTCGGGTGCTGGTGTCCAGTCTGTAGCAACGCTCCCTATTTCTAATTTTGGTAATTTGATATAAATTTTATCACCATTATTAAAATTAATAGCAGGATTGTTAAATGTGAACATATAATAGTTTGAAAATCTATTCATGAAAGTATATGAATATCGTTTCCAGTCAGTTGTAACATCAAGTTTTGTCTGTCCGTTACTTTCAAAACCAACTGAATTTAAAGTAATATTTCTACTAGCTTTTACATCTATAGACCATGTTAATGTTTCATTTTGAAATTGAGTTTTAACTAAGTCAGTTAAATTGAACCAAAAACCAGTTTTATCGCTTCCACCTTTTTTGGTTAAAATAATAGTATCTCCATCAACTTCTTCATCCCATTTGTTGCTACCCCAATGTGTCTTAGCTTTTAAATTTTTACTATCAGTAATATAGTTCCTACCGCCTAAGCTAGTTGGTATGCTTTCTCTAACATTGCTAATCTCTCGACTAAAACTATTCGCTGTTTCTTGCACTTTGTTTTCAACTACAGAAGTAGTTGCATAACCTTTCTCGTTAACCCAACTTTCAATGCTACGTCTTGCAGCAGTCAATTGATTAGCTGTGTTATTTTGTGCCCAAATTTGCATGTTAGCAACTCTTACTCCGTCTTGATTCTTGTAGGTCTCTAACGCTGATAGTTGGTTGTTGATACCTCTAGCACTTTCTGTAAACTTACTACTAAATTCTGTGTTCTTAATAAAACCTTTATTATCAATGATTTTATTGATTTCAGTCCTTTCACGGCTTAATTGACTGGCTGTATCTCTTTGAACCCATTGTTTTAAACTTTCAGTTCTACTACTATCTTGATTCTTGTATTCCTCAAGTGAAGTAATTTTGCTTGTTAGTCCATCTACACCTTTAGTAAACTCTGCTTTAACTGCATTTAAACTATCTTCATTTTTCTTTTTAACTGCTGTAAATTCTCTAGTTATGCTATTTTCCAGTTCTGTAACCTTGCTAGTAGCACCGTTAACAAGTCCTCTAAGCTCTCTAACTGTTTCATTATTTGAAATATCTTGAATATTGCTAACTCTATCAGTTAGTGCTTGAATTTGTTTAGTAGCTTCAACTCTATTCTTGCTTATCTCTAAGTTTGTAGCTTGAAATTGCCTGTTGTAGTTTTCCACAGTTGTTGATACTTGGTTTCTAATAGGTGCTAGTTTTTTTTCTAGATCTTCATCAATTTTGGCTATTGTTACTTCACTTGATGCTTTAGCTTTTTCAAATCCATCCTCAATCTTTTTATTGATTTCATCTGTATTTTTCTTAAATAGCTTATCATAGTTTTCACTACGTTCTTTGACTTTACGTTCTATATCCATAGTGATTATATCTGTATATGCGTTAGCTTTAGCTATCGCTCCACTACTAGCATTTGATATTTCTGAACCTAATCGACCTTCTTTTTCACCTAGAATAAACTCTTTCCATTTTTTTAGCATTGGATCATAGTGAGTTTCAACTACTCTTATTCTCTCGTCTACACCATATTTTAAATATTTTAAAATTACAGTGTCTCCACGATTGATATCCTCTGATAACTGTTCATAAGTAACTTTAATAGAGTTTTTTGGTTTGTCGATATTTTGTTTTGTGAAATATTCCATGGCCCATTCTTCTAACTCTTCAGCGGTTCTTAAATCATTGTTGGATGCTGCTATTTCATTGATGAATGGATAATCATTAATCAACGGACTTTCTACAATTAGATTAATAGTAATTTCTTCATCTAATGCTTCTAGTTCTTCTTTTTGTTTTGCTTTTAATGATTCAATTTCAGCTTTCTTTCTATCAGCTATCGCTTGACTTTCAGCTTTTCTTTGTTGAGATTTTCTCTCTCTTGCTTGATATTTAGCATTTACTTCTGATTCAATTTGAGAATATGATTTAATTACTTTACCACTACGCTTTACTTTCTTGTTATTCTTAGCAAGTTCTTTAGCGTATCTTTTAGCTATTTCATCTTTCATTTGTTGAGCTTTTTTAACAGCATTTCTACCTTGTGAGTATTCTTTTTGAGATTCCCTCAAGGCTTTTAATTGTTGTCTGTGCTGTTCTCGTAAGTCCTTTTTATCATACTTATCACCAACTTTAAAAGTTGAACTAGCATAAATTCTAGTAACAATTTCATCAGAATTACTAGTGTTAACAAATTCACTTATATTTTTAGCTGTGGTTAATACTTCTTCAGTATCTCTACCTAAACGTTCTAACAAGCTAATTTGTTTATCATGCATATCAATATCTGCAGAATAAGTATCAGCAATTCCACCTAATAATTCAAATGATGTTCTAAGTTTATTATCAGTATCATCATTATGTGATTCAAAATGAATTAATAGCATTTATATCTGAATAATATGAGAAATCTTTTTCACTGAGATAAAAATTTGAATACCATTCATCAAGTACTGACATACAGTTTACGAAGTCTTCCGAAGTTATTCACTAACCTTTTACTAAAAATCATAGTTCTTTTGATAGCTGTGACAGTAATACATTTATCGACTTTTCAGATATATCAATATCCTTAATTCTAAATAAGTTTGTTCTGTCATGCTCATCAGCTTTTACAATCATACCTTTTCAATGAATGAAAATAGATCGTTATCAACAGTTGGATATTTGAATGTTAATTTATACATTGTATTCAACACCCAGTGAATATCCGAATCGTAAGCATTATTCAACACTATTCCGTTATAAGTAAAATCTGTTTCAAATTCATCATATAACCATAACATTAAACGAACGCCCCCCATCTACACTCTATTTCCAACCTAGTAATTCCATTTCCTAGAACAATCCCACTCACTCCTGGTTTAATCTCAAAGAACGCTCCTAGCATTACGCTATTTAATAGATTTCCGTTCTTATCATATACATTTTGTTCACCTTGTTTGCATTCAATAACTAGCTTTTCAGATAGATGTTTTAATCTGACTACCTGATTACCTATGGTTAATGATGTGCCACTTGTTGAATTTCCATATAGAGTGATTTTAGGATACATTATTACATTGGTTTCATTGTTGATAACTCCATTACTTGTATATGTCTTAATATCAGATGCAATACTATATGAGAATGGATTACAAGTGAATACTACGTCTATTTCATATTCATCTACTTCACCCAGTCTAGCTCTTACTGCAGATACTGTTAACACCTCATAATATCTGCCAGGATTATCAGAGCCTATTAATTTACCACTACCTTCTAACCACACTAATAATTCATTGATTTGGTTTAATTTTACATTGTGGATTAATAGCTTATATGATTTTTCTACAAGCTCATAAGCTGTAGAAGTTCTTACAATTCCTCCTGACATATCATCAGATGTAAATATTTTGTCTTTTCTTTTCCCTTTATTGATTCCATCATTTTCTGTTACAAAAATTTCAAAGGGAAAATCGGTGAACTTCCTTTGAATGATTCATTATAATGTAACAGACATTTCTACCACCTCCAAAACTCATATTTTTGTATTCTTTCATAGATCTCACTAGTTTTTGTTCAATCTCTTTTACTAATGTATCAATGTCTTCTTTGTTGTTTATATTATTACCTGTCACGTTGATGGTAATATTAACATTAGGATTATTAGCTCCATATTGTTCTGCTAACGTTCCACTTATTCCTTTAATTTTCTCTCTTGTAGATAATGGTGTAATGTTTACACCACTTCTTGTTACTTGGAATAATTCTGGGCCAGCTTCTCCTACAATACCTTGATATCTTGGTGGTAAACTTTGAGTAGCTCCTATCATACCACCATTAGCAAACATATCAATATTCCCACCATGAGCATATAAATCAATTTTTCCACCTGTGGCAAATAACCCTAATTTTTGGAGCAATTGAATAGGTCCACTAGCAGCCACTGAAATAACAGTTTGCCAAAATTGAGGAATACTTCTTACTGCCCAAGAAGCACTATTAGCTTTGTTCGTGATATTATCATTAGCTTCTAATTGCTTTGTAGGTGTAGGTGTAGCATTAAATCTATCTACTGAAGCTTTTGCTGTATCAGTAAATGGTGTCGCATTACCTTGAGCCATAATACTTTTAGTACCTGGATTAGTTGCTGCAAATACATTTAAACTATTTGTTGCATCTTGTGTAAATGGACTAGCATTTCCGCTAGCTGATAAATTCTTATCAACAGGATTTGTTCCGTTAAATAAATCTAACTTCCCTTGTGCATCTGTAATTGGTTGGCTTGCATTATCATTAACTTTTAGACTTTTTTCATTAACAGCTTGTGCGTTATAATCTAAAACCTTTTTAAATACATTATCTATACTTGTACTTCCCTCATCTCTTAACATAATGGATTTAGGTGGTAAACTAGCATTTTTAAATGTATCTATTTTTCCATTGATATTATCTAATAGCGAGACTTGCTTTATCTACAATCTCAACATTTTTAGGATGTATTCCTTTCTTATCCAACCATTCTAAAGTCTTCTTTAGTCATCTTAATAGTACGACCTTGACTTTCAGCAATAGTTATTGCTTTCATTATGTCTGGTAATGCAATAAGTCGTTCATAATCACTTTTAAAATTAAATACAAGATCATGACCTTCAAATTTAATTCCTATAGCTTTAATATCTGAGTGACTAGTCCAATTATTTAGAATTTCATTAACTTCTTTTACTTTGGCTTCAATAGAACCTAAATTATTAATATACTCTTCTTTAGTATCAGTAATCAATCCAATTTGTTTTAACGCTGCAATTTTAGCGGCCAAGGCTGTTTCTTCCATTCCTTTTTTCAGAAGGTCTTGAGCTTCTTTGCTTGAGGTTGCCGCCTCTACCGCACTCTTACCTAGTCTCTTATAGAGATTCTCTATTTCATTCATCTCTTGAGTTGTTAAACTTCTATGGTCTTTTGCAGCATTAGATAGAATTTCTTTAATTCTTCCTTGTGCTTCTTTTGCTGAATTAATCTGAGTATCAAAGGTTTGTTTTACAACTTCTGCTTGTTTTTTATACTCTGCTTCCTCAATTATTCCCTGTGCTTTAAGAGCATTCAATCTATCCATTTCAGCTTGTCTACGCTTTTCAATACCTTCAACGGTAGATAATGTTAAATCGTTAATAGTTTTTATTTGAGCCATTGCATAATCTGCTGTAATAGTTTTATTCTCTAGATAGCTTGATTGAATACTTGATAATGAATTACCTAACATAATTCCATAGTTTCTAAACTTAGCTTCAATTTCATTTACATCTTCATCACTTAAAGATAGATTCTCTTTTAGTTTCTTTCTGATTTCTCCATCAGATGAATACCAACTACCTTCTTTAAAGTTTTTATCAAGACTTTCCATGATTGATGTATTAGCTTTTTTAATCTTTTCAGTTTCCTCTACTATGGCTTTACTATTATTTTGAACATCACCTTTTAATCTGTCTATTGCACTTCCAGATTGTGTTGCACCTTTAATAACTTGGTCATACCACTCTTTGTATTTTCCGTTAGTTTGTTCAACGGATGCTTCATGATTTCTACTGTCTTTTGTCATTTCACGATATATTCCATATCCTAATCCGACAAAAGCAGCTCCAATTAATGCAGCTCCTGCTACATATGGATTAGTTAACATAGAAGCCATGCTCCCAGTAGTTGCAGCCTTAGTTCCTACTCCAGCAATTTCAGTACCTAATTTGGCAACATCAGCTACTGCTTTACCAGTTCGAATTTTACCTAACCATTGAATTAGAGTACCTATACTCTTAACTCCTGCACCTGCACCAGTTGTTAATCTACCTAAAACAGATAGGAAAGGGCCCATACCTAACACAGCTAATTGGACAGTTGGTGGCAATTTACTAAACCATAACATCATATCACCTAATATTTTCACTACAGGTTTAGAATGTTGTAACACTTCTGCCAATCTCGGTAATAATTGTGCTCCCATTTCAATGGCCATTTTTTGAATTTCATTCTTAGCCATTTGAATTTTACTGGCACTTGTTTGGTATCTAATACTTGCTTCTTTAGTTAAGGCTGTATTTTCTTTCCAACCTTTATTTGCAATTTCTAAGGCTTTACCTAATCCACTATCACCATCTAATGCTCCAGAAAGTCTCTTCATGGCATCAGCTTCACGAATACCTGTTACACCTAATGATGCCAGTACATCGTTAACATTACCTCCACTTTCTTTTACATTCTTAAGACCTTTAAGAACTAATCCAAGTGCCTCTACAGGTCGATTATTAAAGGCATTAGCAAACTCACCAGCACTAACTCCAGCAGCTTTAGCAAACTTACCTAAGTTTTCTCCACCTGACATTACTGCGTTTTGCATTTTTGTCATAACCTGTGTCATTGCACTACCACCAGCTTCTGCCTCAATACCAACGGTACTCATTGCAGCTGCTAAACCTAATACATCAGCCTCTGACATATTAGTTTGTTTACCCATCCCAGAAAGTCGTTGTGACATTTCTACAATAGATTTTTCATTTGTAGCAAAGTTATTACCTAATTCTACTAATGTAGAACCTAGATTTCTAATACTACTTTGACTTGTTCCCATTACAGCCATAAATTGAGCTAGGCTTGCTGCACCTTCTTCACTACTTAAATTTGTAGTAGCTCCTAAATCTGCAATGGTCTTTGTGAAATCAACTATGTTTTCAGTTTTAATACCTAACTGCCCAGCTACTTCACCAATTCTAGCTAATTCATTTGCACTAACAGGGATCTCTGTAGAAAGATTTAAGAAACTCTGTCTAATCTTATCTAATTGTTGTGGTGTTGCATCTACAGTCTTAACTACTCCAGCAAAATCACTTTCAAAATTGATTGCACTTCTAGCAGCTAATAACATTCCAGAAGATATCCCAGCAGTAGCTCTTGTTAAACCGTCACCTACTCCTGACATTTTCTGTCCTAGAACTTGTGCCCTAGTACCAACATCATTAAATCTTTGAGCTGTATCAGCTAACCTACCACCACTATTTCTAAATGCAGAGTGAGTTTTCTCGACTGCATCTCTTAATTTAAAATAACTCGTTTCAGCATTAGCTATTTTAGTTGGTAATGCTCCTAATTCTTTCTGTTGAGTACTTAACGTACTATTTAAGCCTTTAATTTGCGTTTCAAGACTTTTGACTTCTTGTTCAGTCTTCTTATATGCTTTGCTTGTATTTGCTACTGTTTCTTTATATTTTTGAACAGCAGCACTACTCTTACCATAAGTGCTTTCTAAGTGTTTTAAATGCTCTTTTTGACTTTGTAACAACGTTCCATTTGTCTTTAAAACTGATTGTTTTTGCCTAAAAGCATTCGATAACTTTTCAATCTCTTTAGGTATTTCACTAGTAGATTTTTTTAAAGCATCATATTTATCTTTTAAATTATTAACATTACTTGCTGATTGCTTCATTTGAGTAGTTAATCCACTCATCTTTGCCTTGTAGATATCGTATGCTTTCGCACCGCTACCTAGTGAAGCTATATTTCTTCTAGCTTCTGCTTGAAGTTGTCGTAAGGCATTTTCACCTTGCTTAATAGCAGAGGTAAAAGACCCTACACCTTCTGCAGTCAGTATGACACCGACTTTATCCATGTAATTTGCCATTTTTACCTCCTACAGTACATTACTTATGTTAGTAACTCGCATGCCTTCTTCTTCAGAATCATCTATTGTATAATTTTCTTTAATATATCTATTTATCATGTAAATAATATAGTCGAATGAATAATCATACATAAATTCATCCTTAGTCATGTTAAACCAAGTTCTACACTTATAAAATAAATCATCCCAATCTATTATTTCTTGTGTCTCTTCTTGGCTTTCTTCGGATTCCTGCTCACTACTTTTGGTTGTGAAGGAACTAGGTCTTCTACCTGTTCTTCTAAAAAACTCTTTCCCATTTCGCTATCATCAGTAATTCCTAACATTTGAAGTAATGTTGCTGTTTGATCTCCATACATAGCTTCTTGGTATTTTATAAAAATACTTCCAAGTCTGTATCAGTGACATTTTCTAAAACTTCCTCAAGTGTTGTTTTTAACTTATTAGCTTTCAAAATCGATACTAAAAACTTGGCAATTGCTATATTTTTTTCTTTAGTAATAACATCTACCCAATCACCTTGTTTAATACCAAAGTCTGCTTCTAAGTGTAACCAAACCGCTAAATTACATCTTAATTCAACTTCATACCCAAGAATATCTGTTTTAAAAGTCTCTATATTTTTTTAAAAATACTCATTTAATACCTCCAAAAAGAGCCAACTTATGTCGGCTCTTTAATCTTATTATTATCCTCTAGGGACTACTGTAGAATCTGTTTGACCTTCTTTAATACAAGCTTTTAAAGTTGCTGCATCATAGAAACCATTTAATAATAATTTCTCACGATCATATAGATTAGTTGTACGTAAATCCATCTTACTATATACAGATTTATTGTCACTTCCAATTACTGGGAATGCTTCAATAGTAACCTGTGCAATATTTTCTTTCTTCTCATCAGTTTCAGTCTCTGCATTAAAATCTGGATGTTTTAATTGACAGTATGGGAAGTTGAAAATAATTTCTCCACCATTTTCATCTGTAACAGGGAATGACCATCTAAAATATTTATACTTCGGACTATCACCTTGAACATATGCTCCATTAGCTAGTTTAATCATTCCACTCATTTCTTCTACGAAACCTTCTGGGAAAAATCCAATATCTACTGTCATCTCTGCACTTGAGAATTTAACAATGTCACGAATTTTATTATTTGATAGATATACCGGCTTCTCCTTTTTTTGTCCTTTAAAAGCTACTTTATCAATTGCGAATACTTCGTATACCTTATCCTCATATGTTAATCCACTTTCACTAGTTGCTTCTGTTTTTACTTTTTGTAAATATCCAGCACCAATACCTGTTAGTAATGCTCCGTCTACTCTCTCTTTAGTTACTGTCATTTCAGTTCCTCCTATTTATTTAATAATTTATCTTTAACTTTCTTAGCAAATGAATCTTTGTGTTGTAATGCTGCAGGTCTAATATGTGGCTTAGGAGCAACATATTTTCTACTACCTTTTTTATATCTTCTTGCACGTTTACCACGTCTTTCTCTACTAGTAGCTTTAGAGAATCCAGCATGAAATCCTACTTCATGGAAATATAAATGTAGGTTGGGCCTACCTGCCCAACCTACTGTACTTTCATATAATGAATGTTTTGCGATAATCCCCTCAACACCAGCACCAGTCACTTTTAAACCTTTACTAGTAGCGATTTTTTTCGCATCATCTTTGATTTCTTCTGCTTCTTTTTCTACTATGCTATTAACAGCTTTAGCGTTACTACTAATCTTATTTAACTTAGCAATTGCTCCACTAAAGCCAAACTCTTTTGTCATGAGTAAATCTCCAGGTAATACATGAATTTATTTTCTTTTTTATCAGCATTCACATCAATTACTTCTTGCCAAGAACCAGTATTTAATTTTGTGTTATCCTCTAATGAGTTTTGTATTTTTTGTAAAATTTCTGAACTGTCTAAATCGTGTGGCACTAAATCATAGAAATTTAATTGATATACATGGTGTTTAATTTTCTTTTTGTTAGAAAGTCTTTTTCTGTCGTATTTACGTGAAAAATATACTATTTTTGGAAATCTGTCTCTTCACTAAATCCATATGAATATGGAATACTCAATTCCATATCAGCTATGGTTTGAAATATTAATTCCTTAATGGTCATTTCTAATCACCTCTACCAACGATAATTCAGTTTCATTTTTCACATGATTATGATAAATTCTTGAAATAACATACGATTTATTTTTATAATCACATAAAGATCACTTAACAAATAGTCATTAATGTTGTGAAACAACCTAATAACAATCCTTGTAGAAACTTCTGTATCTACTTGTAAAGATTGATACTTTTTCATTAGCTGTTACACCTAAATATCTGAACCAAAACTTTCTGATTTCCTCTTCTGTTTTATCAGATAATTTAGTATTGAATTTATCTTTTGTATGAGTATATTTAATAAACCTTACTATTCCATCATTGTAAGATTGACTAATCTTATTTTGCTTCATCAGTTTCTTCTACAGGAGCTTCCTTAACTTCTTCTTTAGTTTCAGTTTCTGCAGCTTCTACAGGAGCTTCCTTAACTTCTTCTTTAGTTTCAGTTTCTACAGCTTCTACTGGTGCTGTTTCTTCTTCAACTAACTCTAAGAACTCTCCACCATAAATTGATAGATTTTTCTTGAATTCATCATATCTTGCTTTTGTAATTTCCAAAACGTCACCTGGTTTATAAACTGTACCTGTATATAAATCTTCAAATACTTGTAATGCTTTTACTTTAACCATTTTATCTGTACCTCTCTTTTTCAATTCTTATTAATAGACTTGACATCTCACCTAAAAAATTAGTGTCAAAATATTCTAATTTATCATTGTATTCATACCTTGCTCTCTCAAACACTAATGATTTTCCTTGCTCATTATTATCAATATCAAAGAAACCACATTTTTCACAAAGAATTTCATAAGAAAAAGACAACAACCTCTTTAGATTGTCGTCCTCATCATCATGAAGTATATGTAATTTATCTTTGAATTGTTTTAATAAATCATCTGAAATATCAAACATAAGCCTATCCTAATGGCACTGCCATTGCTAAATCTTTAGTAAATGTTAATTTAACTACTGCTTCTTTGTCTACAGGTTTAACATCAAATCTAGTGATTAAACGTGTATCGTATGAATTACGTGTGAATGCTTTACCACCAACATCTGTAGATAGAATTTCTAAAGCATTTAGTGAATATAATCGTACTGCTTCATGTAAATCACCTACATATAATGGGAATGAGCCGTCTGTTTCTTTAGGGAAATGTGTATCTGGTAATACAACTACTTCTTTTCCTGATAATAAACGTTTAGTTGGTTCATTTACCACTGGTTGAAGTAGATAATTATTATTTTTATCTTTTAGTGTATCTAAAATATTAAATCCACTTTGGTTAGTGATAAATTTAGTATTATCTAAGAACATTGGATCTAATGTAACGTTCATAGCTGTCTTGATTTCATCAACCTTAGTAATAGCTTTTTTTCTCAAATGAATTTAATACTTCTAAAATTTCTTTATTTTCAGTAATAACTTGTTTTCTCGTGAACCATTTCGCTAAATAAGCTAATAAGTTTTCTGGAGTATCCTGTAATAGGAATCTTGATACTGGTAAAATTCCACCGAAATTTTTTACTGCATAAGAAATTTTTTCAAAAGTTGAACCTTTGATTTCTTCAATTTCTGCTAATTCAGTAATATTAGTTAATGCAGTAAGCTGACTTGTTTTTTCATATACTTCACTACCTGATGGGACAACTACGTTACGAACATCTACATAATCTCTTAGAGATGTAAATGAGCGTCTATATTCATTAATTTTTGTTTGAACATCTGCAGGAACTAAATAACCACCATTCTCATCTGTTGATTCTTTTAATGGCCCAGCTTCATCTACAACACCAGTTTTGATATATCTTTGTAATGCTTGAATACCAGTTTCTACTTTGTTTTCAACTGTCATATCAACTGCTTTATCATCATGTTTTAAACTATTTAAATTTTTGAATTAGATCAATTTCAGTTGTTAAATTTTTAATCTCTGCAACTAAAGAATTAGCTAATTCTTTATCACCATTATTAATTGCTGTTTCTGCAGCTTCTACTTTTTCTGCTTTTAATTGTAATAACTCTCTTAATTTTTTTATTATTCATTATTGAACCTCCAAAAATTCTAAATATTGCTTTTGCTCGTTCCGTTTGAAATTCATAATTATCTTTAATTAATTCTTTAGGAACATTTTTAAATTTATAGTAGCTTGTTCTTTAGTTAAACAAGCTGCCATTTTTACTAGCTCTGCTATTTCATCACATAATCCTAGCTCTAAACATTCATCAGCATTTAACCAACTTTCTTTATCCATTAAATCTCTGATTTCTTCTTCTGTAGTCTTATCTTTAGCTTTAGCTAAATAAGTACTAACTATACTGTCATTAATGTGATCTAAATCATCTGCCATTTTTCTTAAGTCATTTGCATTTCCATACATTCCAGTCCATGCATTATGAATCATCATCATGGCATTTTTTGGCATAACTACCTTGTCAGCTCCCATTGCAATTACAGTTGCAATTGAAGCTGCTAAACCATCAACATATGCTGTCACATATGCTTTATTGTGTCTGATTAAGCTATGAATGGCTTGCCCATCAAATACATCTCCACCATTTGAATTAATATGTAAGTCAATGTATTTAACATCACCTAAAGCATTTAATTCTTCGGCAAATTGTTGTGCTGTAGATTTTTCTAGCCACCAGTCATAACCGATATCTGAATAGATATAAATTTCCGCCTTATCTTCATTTAAGGCTTTCATCTTCCAATTGTTCATTACCTCTTGCTCCTGCTTTCCACATTTGATATTCTTTGATTGTATCGATAGGAGCATAGTTTAATGACATAAATCTCATATCACCATACTCATTATCAATTGTCGACATATCCTCTGAACGTAATATATCGTTGATTGTATAAACTCCAACATGTTGCATTTTTTCATAAAATTCTGCTCGTGATTTTTGGTCTGCTCTTAATTCAGCTTCCATATTGAACTTGAAATAATAGCCTCTTTTTCTATCTAAATCTGTTAGAATTTTAATATTTAATTCTGCCTCTATATTTGTTACGTATGGCAACATAACATTTTTTACATAGTCCATTGATTGTGATAAAGCGTTAGAATGGGTTAATCCACTGTAATCACCATATTTATATGGTGGCACTTTAAAAATACTAGCAATTTCTGCTTTGTTGTATTTCATAGTTTGGATAAACTGTGCATCAGATTGTGGAATTCCAACACTTTGATAATCAATATCTGGATTCAGAATAGCTACATTATTATTCTCAAGATGCTTTTTCCATGATTCAGCAACTGTTTCTTTATTTTCAGCTGTCAATGGTGTTCTTGTAGATTTCAATATAGCTAATGGGATACCCTCTCTTTTAAAGAGGTTAGATGCCATTTCTCGTCCTTTTTGGTTTCCTTGAATACTTTCTCTCAATACTTGAACAGGAGAACGTCCTATCAAGCCATTAATAGATAAATTTAAAATGTAGTAATTCATCACTATTCAAAATTACTTGTTTGCCTTTATACATTGTTCTATAGGTTACTGTGTTAGTTTCAGCATGATATAGTACGCTTGTAACTCTAGGATCTAACGGAACAATCTCCTTTACTTGACCATTTCTTCCAATCTCTAAATAATGATAGCTATTTCCCCACAGATTTAACTGTGTCATTACTAAATGTTTCCATTCAAAGCTAGTCATGTTTTTGTTTGGTTGGTCTTTTAACAAGCTATACACACTATGATTTTTTGCTTTCTCTACAGTTCCTTTATTGTCATAAAGTAAGTTCAATGGATACTTTGCTAAATCATCAGCTAAAACTTTTACTGAACTATAAACTTCTGAAGTACTAATAGCACTTTCTTCTGTCACATTGTTTCCTCGATTATTAAATAAATTGAGAAACCAATCAGCAGGATTTCTTAAATCACTTTCAACTTCGCTACCTGTTGGTGTCTTATTTCTAAATATCATCCTCATTTTTCACCTCCTTCCTAAGTGTCTAAATTAGTATCTAAAACATAAGTACATAGCATTAGAACCACTCCCAACACTACAAATCCTAACGTTTTGCATAATAAAAAGCCTGCGTACACAAATGATACGAGGCTCAAAAGGAATAGAATTCCTATTAATATTCTTATTAACTTTTTCATTAGAAACTAAACGCTCCTTTACTTATTTCTTCATTTAGATCATATCCGATATTATCGCTGTACATAGCACGAGTAAAAGCGAAAATACCAGCAGCAGCCATATCTATCCTGTCAGTAGATTTTTTCTTATCTAACATGATGTTATCCTGTGCATCAGCTTTTGTAACTGCGTTTCCTAGACACCAAGTTAAGGCTTTGTTTCCATCATGATGTATTTTTTGCTCATAGACACATTCTCTAAAGTGTTTTGTAGGTTCATTAAGAGTTAAAACACCTTGTCTAACTTCAATCATTAAGTATCCTAGTTTCTCCATTGATTGTGCCCATTGAGTTGCATTATAAGGGTCATAACATACTTCTTGAATACTATACTTACTTCTTAAGCTTTCTATATAGTCAATAACGAAATCATAATCAATAACTTCTCCTGGAGTGGTTGTTATCCAACCTTCATCTACCCAAAGACTATAGTTTACTCTATCAGTATTCATTCTTTGTTGTAGCATTTCCTCTGGCATGAATCCTTTACTTCTAACTGCATACTTACCTTCACCTAGTACAAATATTGAAGTTACTGCAGTTAAGTCTAATCTTTTTGATAAGTCGACACCAACAAAGCAAGGTTTACCCTCTAATTCATCATCAGGCACTTCACAAAGCTTCCATTTCTCCATATCCATATATTTATTTTCTGGAGCATTTACCCAAATATTCATATTCTTAGTAAGAAACTTAGTCATAGTATCAGGTTTATCAATTGCTTCTTTCAACCTATCTCTTAAGAATTTCATACCCTCATCATAACTTGCAAGAATAGGATTAGCTTTAATCCAATTTCTTTCATCTTTGATATCATCACCTTTATCTAACTCACAAACCATAGCATAGTAAGTATCGTTTTCTACAGGACTATTAGGGTCTAATAATTTAGAAACATATTCATACTCTGTAGCGTAACATGGGCTGTTTAAATTGAATCCAGCAGTTGTAATAATAACGATTAATGGCTGACTTCTTGCACCTTGCCCAGATTGAATAACTTCTAAAATCTCATCTGTAGGATGTGCGTGATACTCATCCATTGCCCCTACTTGAGGGTTAAATCCATCTGCAGTCTTTCCAGAATCTCTGGATAAAGCCATAATATAGCTATTACTTCGTTCATGTTCTATCAAACTTCTAGTAATCTTAAACTTATTCCTAACTTCACTACCTTGTAATTGTGCTTTTATTTCTTTAAAAACAATGTTCGCTTGATCTCTTTTAGTAGCTCCAATATAAGCTTCACTTGAAAGATTCACCAAAAGGCAGATATCTCATAAGATAAACAACAAGAAACATCTTGAGACTTAGCGTTTTTTCTTGCTACCTGGTAATAAAATTTTCTAAATCTTCTTAAGCCAGTTTCAATATGAATCCATCCATAAATATTTGACCAGTTAAAAATTTGAATAGGTGCAGGATCTATATTCTTACCTGCCAATTTACCTTTAGTGTGTTTAAATAACGACATCCATTCTAGAAATCTCATAGCTTTATCTTCATCAAAAATAAAAGGAAACTCTTTAGTTCCCTCTCTTTCTAAATCTCTAAGAAATCTCATGCATGCCCATTTCTCTTTTTCACAAACTAAACGCTCACCGTTAACAGCTTCTTCTGCCCATTGTTTCATTGCATTTTTTAACATTAGATATTACCAAACCTTTCATGAACAGAATCTTTTGGCAATTCTTCGTATGCTTTATCCATAGCGATTTTAGCACGAGCTACTGGAGTTAATCCAATTTCAGATTGAAGTGAACGTAAGATATTAAATAAATCTTTCTGTCTAATTAATAGAGGATGTTGGCCCATAGAATAATCTACCGTTCTTTCATTCTCAACTGTTTTAGAACCACGTTTTAAAACTCTCTCCGTTTCTTTTGTGTAACCCTTATCCGTGATTAATCCATCTTCTTGAATAATTCTACTGCATTCCACATACTTCTCATAAGTATCACAGTAAACAGCTAGAACATGAACATCTAGATTATTTAAAGATCTATAGAATCTGTCTGACTGACAATGTATCTAAATTCTTTCTTCGCTAAATCTCCAAGCCACTTCGGAGGCTTCAATTTATCTTTTGATAATTTTAGCTTATTTTCTTCTATTTTTCGTGCCTCTATTTTCTCTTTTGATAACCTCTGTCTATTACCTCCTAAAAGCTTTAATGACATAGGTTCAGCTTTCCTTGCCAAAGTATCACCACCTTCCTAAAAAAATCTCATTTGGAAAAAATAATTAAACGCATTTTGCGTGCAAAAAAGGAACGCCCGCTCGTAAGCAAAAATTATTTTTCAAATTTTTTCAGGGGGGTATCCTTGGGAAATATTTCCCAAAAGGCTTGATAAAATCCTATTTGTAATGCTCTATCTTGTTATGGCAGTTGCGACACACCGACTCAAGGTTGCTCATCTCTAGCCTCTTGCTCCAGTCCGTCCTTACTTCCACCTTGTGATGCACTAGGTTGGCAGTGCCACCACACATCGCACAAGTAAAGCAATCTCTTTTAAGTACTTCTTGCCTTGTCTCCCTCCACTCCTTCGAGCGATAGAACTTCATTGCATCATCATTCTTTCTTTGTTCATTGTAATATTTACTTTGTGTTTGTTTATGTCTATCACAATATGCACCACGTTTAATAAGTGTTCTGCAGTTGTGATGCTTACATTCTTTCATAACTATCTGTTCTTTCTTAAGTTATTTCCAAAATAAAAAGAGATAGCTATTAAACTATCTCTTAATATTCGTATACAATATACGCTTGTATTAATAATTATGTAGTATTGGATACTAATATTATACCATGGACAAACCCGACATTTCCGACAACTTTTATTTCACTTTAGAATATCCTTATTTAAGATTAACGTTAGCTTCTTCTTATCTTCTATAGCTTGTTACACTACTGCCTTAACATTCATTATACTGTACATTGATTGCTATACTTCTTATCTATATACCTCTTGTAAATCTATTTACTTACTCATCTAATTTAAATATTATTTTCTTTTTTTGAATTTTATTTCTTCTAAATTTTTCTCTAATTTATTTTTCCAGATTTTTATATTTTATATTTTTCAAATAAAAGATTTAAGCTCTTTCTCTTAAATCTTTATCGTTCATAATATTATATAATTTGTCTTTAAAACTTTGTATTCTTCTTTCTACTGTTCTCGTATGATAACATACTTCTTCTGCTACTTCATCTATTGTTAGATTGTAAGTATACTTAAACTTAAGTATCTTTCTATCTCTAACATCTACTAATTGATCTTCAAATTTCTCAATACATTTCAATGCATAACTATCTTTTTCGAAATCATAATCAGAAAGTTTATTAACTAAATTATTCTCATTAGCATTTGTGAAAGTATTGTTACTAGTTTTGTTATCATCTATACTACTTAACTTATCTCTTAAATATATATTCAACTGTTTTTAATCTTGTGTCTTGCTTCTAAATAATAATCTACATCGTTTCTTGTATAGTTAAACTCTCTCATCTAATCTCCTTTGCTGTGTTGATAGAGGCTGGATATCAACACTACTGCTTTTACTTTTGAAGGACACTTAATGTTATTTTTAAAGTTATCTCTCACCTAGATAACCACACATCAAAACATTTCCAGCTCAATGTTTATTATATCTTTTTATCGATAGATTAAATAGTTCATTACATTAAATTTTCACCAAACATACTTTTATAATGACTATCTAATAAGATTGCCATGGTTGAAATATTCTCATTTAAATCAAATAAATATTTTCTATTTTCATATACCTTGTCATCTATCCAATATACTAATACTACATTGTTTTTCTAGTAATAATGTTTTTGATCATAATTAATTGAGTATCCATAATTATAGTAGTTGCTTAATCTTCTAGCTAAAGCATGAATAATATTACTATATCTATCTTTTTACTATCTTTTTTTATTTTTGTTTTAGTAGCTGTATCATACTTAGAAATAATACAATATTCTAGTGATACTCCTAGAATCTTTTCCAGTCTTCTAAGATATATAGCTTTTATATAGTTTCCTTGAGCTTTATTCAATATTCTTCTGGCTAATAAGGTATTAAACTTTTGTTGCTCCTTTTGTTCTAGTTTCTTTTTATTTTAAGCTCAATCGCATCTTCAAGTTTCTTATCAACTCTTAATAACTCATTAATTTCACATCTTTTTAGATAACAAAAATATGTTTTTTTCTAAATCAAAAGCTAATCAAATCTTTAAAGTTCTTCTGCATCTTCAATCGACATTACACAATCATTTAATTGCTTATAGATATAACAAAATGTTCTATTCTCTTCTTCTGTGAATTTACTAGTGGATTCTAAATCTAATTCTTTTATTATTGATTCATAAAAATCTTATATATCTATACACTCGTTTTTCTCCTGTCCTATTCCATTTTTCATTTTAAATAAATTTACTTCTTTTTCAATATTATTAAGTAACACTGATTCTTCTTCAATATCTGTTTTTATTTTTCACATCTGATCTCTTAACATATTCTTTTAATGCATGTTTTATAATTTGAGCATCTTTATATTTTAAAGCTAAATATATTCTGTTAGTCATTCTATTCCTCTTTCTCCATATATACCGTCATCAAATATCTGTTTTCGTATAATTCATGTAGGTTTAAATCATAAGCCACAACGTGCCAATTATAGCTTTCTATCTCGTCAACTACTTCTTTAACCACCTGTTCTACTGTCTGATTCTCGCTAACTTCTATCGTAAGATATAAGAATTGTTTATCATCCATTAGCAAAGCACCTCCTTAATCTCATCTCCGAACTCCTCGATAAATTGTTCTGCAAGGTCACGACTTATAAAACAAGGCAATATAGAAAATTGCTCGTAAGCTAAAAACATATATACAAAACATTCGTCTTGATAATCATATTTTATATACCACCTTGGGAAATAACGTCCTTTAAGACCTTCTCTATGTTCTATCGCCCAATCTTTCATTTTTTGTATTAATTGTCTTTCTTTATCATAATGTTCAGCTTCTTCTTCAGTCTTGAAAACTAAACCACGTTTATAAATTTCTTCAGCTCCCTTTTCACTGTATGCATCCAAAAACCATGTTTGCCCTAAGTGATTAATATAAAAGATAATCTCTATACTTTTCTGTTTCATATGGCTTTTTATCTTCTATCTTTTCAAATATTCGAAATCTAAAATCATTATCTTCTTGTAATTCTTCGTTATTCATTTTTAGTCCTCCATTAATCTACAAATTCAAAATCATAATAATCAGCTGTATCATATCCATTTTGATTAAAGAAATAATCACATGCTAATTCTTCTAATTCTTCTTCAGATAGTTCATCTATATCAAAAATCTTCATCTACTGGCACATTAAACATAACTCTCATTTCAACATTTAAATATTTTTGGTTATCCATTGTTTTTCTCCTTCTTTACTCTATCCCTATATATATTACCTATCACTACAAAATCTGATAGAAATTCAATATTAAAAACCTACTGGTATATGATCAAATTCAAATGTTTCTATATTTTTCTATGAAAAATCCTATATTAACTCCAATTGTAAAAATATATTTATTCCCTTTATATGATAGAATATCTCCCACAACTATGTATTTACCATACTTATCTTTTAAATGACTATTAAGTAAATATATTATTTCTCCTCTTCCATACTTACCATAAGATGTATTTACCTCATCAGTATGAATATTAAAAATCAAGTACTTTTTGTTATAACGTTTAATTCCTTGATAAATACTTCTAAGTCTCTTAACAATTCAGCAGCTATAATATACTCATTTTGATTGTATGTTCATCATTAATCCTCCTATGTCTTATACTGATAATAAAATATAATCATCTAATTCTTTACCATCAATATTTTTACATTTACAGATAAAAACTGAAAAATAATACCCAGCATTACCATTATCTGCATAACAATCTGCTTGTGCTATCTTATTTTGATTATGAAAAACAGTTAGTTTTACTCTTTCTTCAACTTCACCATAATCATCTGTTTTACTATGCTTATAAATTACATCGGTTATGCAACCTTCAAAATTATCTGATAAAATCCATTCGCCATATGCACCTGCACAACAATCATTATCCGACATATAAAAACTCTATTTTCGTTCCATCAGTTAATTCTAACTTGTTACCTTTAGCTTCTTTTATTTCTTTATAAAGCAACAATTTTTTCAATTTATAAATATTTTCTAACATAATACTTTTACTCCTCCAATAATTCTTTGTTCTCATAAATGTTACCAATTACTAAATATTCATCCTCCATACCATGTACTCTATCAACAAAGTATCTTTCCTCAATCGTTAAATAATAATAGTATTCTGTATCTTCGTCTTTTTCTACTACATATTTTCTTAAATAACGTTCACCAGTATCTTTATATTCTAATATATCTCCTGTATAGATATAATTACCGTCCATGTCTTTATATCCAGTGTTATAAATAAATTCAATATCCTCAAAATCATAATAAGAATACATAGATCTATCCTCGTTATAAACTTCAACTACTTTAGTATCAAATCTAATAGACTCTACTTCTAGTACTTTATCTAAATGTTTAATATATACTTTAGGGTTGTTTCATCTTCTATCCTCCTAATCATTGTATAAAACAATGTTACTTGAATACCCTAAATATTGTTTCCCGTTTTTAACTTAACCTTTACAGTATCTTTATTATCATATGTAGTCCATTCTTCTACTTCTCCATTAACTACTTCATCGTTAGGTAGTTTAATTACTACTTTTTAAAAATTATAGTCTGCTTGCCATAAGTCTTTATTACTATTCATGGCTTTATATCCTTTAAACGGTCCAAAACCTAAACCACCTACAAGCAACAATATACCTATAATAGCTAATATAGCCTCTACATCTATTCTAAATCTTCTCATTATCTAACCTCCAACAAGTCCTTGTTTTCATAAATATTTCCGATTACTTCCGTTTTTGATAATGTTTCTCTAAGTTCATAATCTAGATCTTCTTCTGTAAAGTAACATCTAACATCGTCTTTAATCGCATAAAAACCATAAACATTATTAAATTTTATAGAAAAAAACATCTTCAAACTCTGTTTTTCAAAAATATCACCATGCTCAATTTCTTTTCCGTTTTTATCTATAAAACCAGTTCCGTAAATAAATTCAACTTCATTAAATTTATAAGGTACATTATCTGCATTATCATTAAAATACACTTCTACTATTTTTCATGGTAATTAATCACTTCTACAGGTAATATCATACCTAAACTTTTAATATATACTTTTAGATTGTTTTATCATTTTCTATCCTCCTAATATTTTGTACATAAAAATATCCAAGCTACTAAACACACTATTGTATATGCGATACACCAACTTATTAGTAATTTTCTATGGTACTTTGATAATCCTTTTTTTATCTTATTTTTCAAATTTTCTACTGCTTCTGAAATTGTTTGTGGTTCATTTTCCATTAATTGTTCTCCATAATCGCATGCCACATGAAATAATCTATATCATTAATAAATATTTCACGGCCATTAATTTCTGTCGCAAAAAAATCATTCTATCGAATTCTTCACTATTATTATGAGTCACCTGCAAATAATTAATTATACTTGCAGTGACTACTGTTTCAATTTTTTCACCATCATTCATAACAATGGTTAAGCTATACTCTGTAATATCCATACTCACCTCTAATAATCTCCAAAACTATTAACACCAAAATTATAAGCTAACCTATATTCCTGACATAAACTCTCAACTCTATCTGAAAGCTAGATAATCAATATCAGCTTCAAATTCTCTAATCAGTCCTAATGTGATTTTCAAGTGATTTTCAAGATTTTTAATAATTGATTCATCTAAACTAGAATTTATGGTATCGATATCTATTATTTCTTTTTCTTGAGGTATAGTTGGTGTACTCCACTTATCTTCTTTGTTCGTACAAACTTCAGCATAGATCACTTCTTGTTTGTTACAGTTATACACTTCTTTATGTACCTCTTTATATTCTCCACTCTTAGCAATCACTAGGAATAATACTGGAATAGGTGTGTCCTCAAATGCTCCTTCGATTAGATTCAATTCTACCAACCTGTCTCCTATTAAATCCCTCATTTTCTGTTCAGTCTTTCTATAAGCAACTCCAGGAAAACAAATATGAAAAGCGAACTTATCAGTATAATTTAAAGATTTTAAGATGAAAATATCATCTACTACACCACTTTTCTTCCAAGGGAATTCATTTTGAATATTTGTTTGTTCTTCTTCTGATAAGTCTTTAAATTTCATAGAAAACGGTGGATTCATAACTATACAATCTGAAATAACATTCTCATCAAAATTAAAGAAACTCATGTTATAAATATTTCTATTCGGAAATAATTCATTGTTTTTCTCGAATGTGTCACAAGATGCTTTCTGCACTTCAACTCCAGTTAGAAACCTGGGTTTGATATATTGTTCTAACTGTCCACTACCAATTGCACCATCAAATACTGTAGGATTTTCACCAACATATTTCTTTACTTTTTCCGCCACATATTGCCTTAATTCTTTACCTGTGATATATTCAGCGTGTTTCTTAGCTATATCTCTATTATTATGTTCAATCAAACTATATCAACCCCTGTTCTTTTAAATTTGCATATTCTTCTAATATCTCTCTTAACTGTTCAGGTAATACTTGATAAGTTAGAAATATCTCGCTACTTTCAAAGAAATCTAATGAATTTTCTGCAAAAAAGCTTAACATACCATAAGGTATGATTAATATAATAGGCTCATCTAATTCAGAGTTTGGCTCTCTTTCCAAGAATGCAACAATAAAATCTCTATCACCTTTACACTTTATCCCCCATTGTCTGTTAGGAGCTTTACTATTATTTCTAAGTGATGAATATTTTACGTCTATCGTTAACCCTTTGTATTCAAAATCAAATCCAGGATTATTCATTCTGTACAATGTATTAGCGTCAATTGCTGTAGGTACATACTTTTGGAATAATTCTTCAGCTTTTGCACCTAACATACCTGCACGACTACCATATTCAATCCTATCTCTGATTTTTAATACTCCACTACCTAACAACTTAATATGTGCAACATAAGCAGGTAGTCCACTTCTTCTCACTGCTTCCTTAAAGTCATTACACTCTAAGTAAATATCTACAATATCCATTACCCATAAATCTCCTTATATTGTTTAAGTAAGTGTAATTCTCTAATACGTTCCTTTTGTTGTTGAATAGTTTGTTGTTGTTTAATGTTTTCATTAGCAAGTTTTTCTAAATTCTTACTAGAAGTATATATCCCAACAATCACTCCAATTGTAAAAACAATAACTACTCTGAACAAATCATCAAAAGCTCTTTCTAACATTTTTATTTTTTTCTTATACTAACCACTTAATCACCTCTAAAACAAATATTATTATCATTAAAATTGCCATTCCAAATACGCTATATTCTAGCTTATGGATTCGTTCTTTTTGATTTTCTATAATATTCTTCATTTCATCTGCTCTTTGCTATTCTCAAGTTCTAAATGTGTTTGAGCTTGTAAAATATTAGAAAAACTATCTTTAGTTGCTTCTAGAAGTTTTCTTGCTTTTTGAATTGCTCCATTAATTTTTAGTCTCTTCAAAATAACTATCTCTCTCATGTTTAAGGCTTCTATTTTTATCTTGTAATTTATAATCTTTTTGTATGTCTTTTTATTTCGTTCTTTAATTCTAATTTTTAGCTTGTCTTTTATTCATTTTTATTCACCTACCAATTCTTTTAATTGTTTTACTAATTTATGTCTCTCTCATGATTCCACGCTGTAATTTGAGCATTTACCATAGCTAAATTTTTATAGCAAACTTCTTGATCACTTGCAAGTTTATTTAAGCGTTCATCAGCCTTAGCAAGTTTATTTAATAATTCTTGTCCTAATCCACTATCCTTATTTTCATCTGGTTTTATTAATCTTCTTCTTCTTTACTAGATTAAACTCTCATATAGTTCTTTTTAATTTCTTATAATTTTTACTTCTTGGAATTCTTCCTCTTTTCCACGATGTAATATTTTGTGAACCTACTCCAAGTTCTATTGCTAGAATAGCTTCACTCCAACCCGTTTTCTCTTTTACAACTTCTATCATTTCATTAATATTTACTACTTTTTTCATCTTCTATACCTCCACTTTTTCCTTGAATACTCCATTTTTTCTTGCGAACTCTTTTGCCCTCTCTAGATGTTTATTTACTTCATCTACTATGACTGGCTCAATATCTAATCCTGTTTCAGCTAGTAGTTGCTCTCTAGTTTCTCTTAGATCAAATAAAAAGTAACCAGCTTCTTTCATTTTTGCATCACTAACAACTTCAAACATTTCTCTAATAGTTCTTTCAATTCGTTTTGCACCATAATTATGATTTGCTCGCAAGCTCCACGCTAACGCTAGACAAAAATCTCCTATAAAATCTGCAACCTTAAGATTAACCTCTCTCTGTAATCGTTTAGTATATCCTTCTTCAATCTCACTTATTGCTAGTTCAGTTGCCTGACTACGAGTTAATTTCTTTTGCCCTGGTTTAGCGTAACCAAAAGTATTCCTAACTATCTTCTTTCCCATCTTCTCCTAACCTTGATATCCTTTCTAAAATTTCATCTAGTTCCTCATCCTCTATAAAACCTATAATATCATCTGTTATTTCAGTTGACATTGTTATACAGCCATATTCTGAATCAGAAAACTCTAATACTGCAAGTTCTACACCATAACTTTCTGAATTTTCTATAACCGAAGCTCCATAACCATTAGGAAATCTATATCTAACCATTCGTCCCCCAAATATTACATGTTCATCATCTATGAAAATATATTCTTTAAACTTCTCACTAATCAAATTTTTACACCTCTAACTAATCTTCCTGAAATGGATTCCACCCCATATTAAAATCAATATTATCTTCAAATTCTCCAAAACCATTATTAGCCTGTTGACTATAACCACTATTTTGCACTTGGCCATATTGAGTAGTATTTCCTTGTTGTTTCTTACTCTCTAAGAAAGTTATACTACTTGCAACTACTTCTGTAACATAAACAGTCTTACCATCATTACCTTGGAAATTCCTTGTAGAGATTCTTCCTTCTACAGCTATTAAGCTGCCTTTGCTTAGAAATCGTGCCATATTCTCTGCAGTCTTTCCAAAAGCAACACAACTGATAAAATCTGCGGCTTGTTCTCCTTGTTCATTTTTGAAATTTCTATTCACTGCTAAAGTAAAATAAGTCATCTCCTTACCTGTAGATGTTTGTCTTAAATCCACATCTCTTACTAATCTTCCTACTAAAACTACGTTATTAACCATTTATTATTCTCCTTTAAATTTATTATTGAATGATTGATTGAATGATTGATTTATTAAATAAGTATGTATCATATCTTATAAAAGTGTTACATCTGTTAAATATCTTCTAACCTCTCTACTACCAGTATTTTTAAATATAATCTATTTTTTTACAATGTAATGTTTCCCTTAATCGTTACATATTAGAAATTATTTTTAAAATGAGGTTACAAACCACCCCATTTCTTAACGGCTTTACTCATCTCATCTCTTTCAATCCCTATATATCTTAATGTGATACTAGGATCATGATGATTATATAATTTCATCAGTGTAACTACATCTTTACTTTCCTTGTAGAAATGATATCCAAATGTCTTTCTGAAACTGTGAGTACCTATATTCTTTATTCCACACTCTCTTGCCCCAGTTTTTATTATTCTGTATGCCTGCGTTCTCGTTATTGGCCTATTAGAGTTCTTATATCGTGTTGATTTAAATAAATATTCCTCATCTTCTTTATCAGAACAATATTCCTCTAATACACGCTTTAGTTTGGGTAATATAACCATTTCTCTTAACTTACCAGTCTTCATTTCACGTCTTCTGATTTTATCTCTACCTCTGACATCTCCAACTTTCAGTCCTAATAAATCACTTATCCTAAACGCTACATTAATTCCCATGTAGAAAAGTAAATAATCACGTTCACTCTGACTTTTAAAATAATAATTCATTGCATCTAGTTCTTCTTGAGTTCTTAACGGTTCAACAAACTCCAAATTGATAACCTCCTATTTAGAAATTATCATCAAACATCACTGCGTTCTTTTCCGTGTAATTCCTGCATTAAAGCATTATATGTTGCTTCATCCTCTTCAGTAACAATTCTTTCTTTACTCTTCCTACCTATATTATTCATATTGTTCATTCTTTCTTGTAAATAATCTGGCATAGGCATGACATATCGACCTTGCATATTATTTCCACCAGTGAACGTCGATTTGCTGCTTTCATATTGCTCTTTTGCATTGTACAATACGGCCAGAATATACTTTTGATGATTTGTAGGATACTTGACTTGACTTAATCTATCAAAGATATATTGAATATGCTCATGCCTCAACTTACTTAATCTTTGAGCAACCTCTCCTGCTGTTACTCTCATTTTCCCAACATACAATTTTGCATCAGGAGGCATTAGACAAATATCAACGGCATATTTTATCCACTTATCAAGCTCTACCTGTTTATTCTTGCTGACTCGGGAATACCCAAAGCTGTCTCTGAAATACTGTGTGTTGTACTTTCGAAAAGACTTATCATTTATATTTTTAGAATCATTCAATTCATTCACTTTTTCATTTTGATTAACATATATAATATTATTATTAGATTGATGAGATGATATATTCTCTTTATTTAATCTCTTATTATTCTCTTGTATAGGTTGGCTCATTTTGAGCATTTCAGAACTGCTCATTTTGGACTTTTCCATTTGCTCATTTTGAACATTTGCATTTGTCATATTTGACAGATGTTTTTCATTAGTAATTTTTTCATAAAGTTTACTAATTTTATCTTTATTCACCCTATACCACTTTGTTCTATCTGCTCCGAACTTGTTATATTCTCCAGTAATTAGATATCCATCTTCTATTAAGTCATCAAACGTCCTTCTAACTGTAGAGAATGATAGGTAATCAAATTCTTCTTCATGCCATTTTTTAATAGATCTATAAGTCCAATAATATCCATCTTTATAGACTTCTTTATTTTTCTTTTTCCTATTAACTTCTATCCAATAGTGGACTTGCTGCAATACTGTAGCGTGTCTATCACCTATTTCTCTTGCCAATGTCCTATCAAAAACTATTGGCTGTTCATCAAATAGCAACATAATTATCACCTACTTTACGTTTATAATCTCTTGCTTTTTTTATATTTATTAAGATATAATGTAATTAAATCATTGAACGTCTTTTTAGGCGTTCTTTTCCTTTTCTGGACAATCTTTTTCAACTTTATTCATGCAAACTACCCTTTTATCTTTATCGATAATTTTATCTAGTAATTTATTATTTCTATGAATATCTCCTATTATTTCTAGATCATCATTTATTAATCCTAATTGAGCTGGAATATACTGTTTAAAAATCCACTTCAAAAGTACCATCTTTAAACCTTACTATCCCAATATCCTTATCAGAATTTTTAACTATATCTCCACTAAAAATTTCATTACCTTTTTATCTTTAAGATTACTGCCATACAGTATAATTACATCATTTTTCTTTACATTTATTGATTGAACATACTTGCTTTCATATTTTCCTACTAAGCGTGATAAAATCACCCGTCCAACCAACTACTTTATATATTTTTTTATCCACATAAGCTCTGAAATTTGGAATATTCATTAATGATCACTCCTCTTTTGACTGCAGTTTTTTTAGCACTTTAGCTGCTTTTGTAAAATACACACCTAGTACTTCAAATAATTCATGTGTTTCATATTCTTTTGGAAACTTATCTTTCACATAAGGTTCAATTCTCACACCATAATATAAGACGTGATTATACATTTTTAATTGAACCTCATTAAAATTTTGTTTATTTTGATCTGTTTGTACTTCCAAAGCCTCCACCTCTTTTATCTCCTTTCAATCGTACTCCATAACTTACCTTAGGTACTTTATAGAAAATCCCTTGACCGATTCTCTCACCTTTTTTAATTGTTAAGTGCTTATTAGTTAAATTGTTAAATTCCAACATTATATGTCCTTCATTTTTGGGGTTATTATAATAATCAGAATCAACCACACCTACACCATTGCTCATGATTAAGCCATGGTTTACAGGTAAGCTACTTCTAGCAAATATTAGTAAACATTCATTCTTAGGCATAAAAGCTTTTATTCCAGTAGGTACTAATGTTGCTTCACCTTTAAATCTAAAAGCAGGAATCTTTATATCAGCACTAGCAATAAAATCAACACCAGCACTATGAATTGTTGCCTTAACTGGTAATTCACCATTCATACCTTCTATTAATTCAAATCCACGTCTAACAAATAATTTCTTTAGTTTATTCATCTTCATCACCATCTGGGAAAGCAAAAGCTCCTCTTTCATCTAATCCATAAAACGGAATAGCTATCGAAGCCATAAGTCCTGATATAATCCTTTCCCACTCAATATTGCTAAATACTAGCATGCATATAGCCACAACAACACAAGTCCAATAGTAAGTATTAAATTTTCTTTTTCTAAGTTTATTCATTTATTTATGCTCCTTTTCTACGTTTTTCACGTCTTTTATTTAATTCTTTTTCATTTATGTAGTTATATACTCTCACTTTATGGAAAGTCATATTAGTTTCAGTTGTTCCTGCATGAATTCATAAGAATTATCTAAACTCTCTAACTCTTGAATGTAATCATTAAATTTTTACATATCCATCTAGTTTTACAAAAGTTCTTAGATCACTTCTCTCAATCCAATTTTCAGGTTCATTTAATTTCTCTTGATATGCATTGTACATTTTGATTACCTCCTATTAATTTATGTTATAATTACCTCAAAGGAGTGAATTATATATGTCTAATATTTTTAAAACTATTCAATTCTGGCTATCTTTTCTATTCTATGTGATTCTAGTACCTTATAGTTTTTAGATTTTTAACTAGATACTTAGAATATCTTGTAAAAACTGATAAAAAAATGTTGCATTTGTTACAATATTTAAAAGTTTTTAACTCAAATACACTAACATCATTTTAATGTGTTTATTCTTGAGTTCATTATTGTGTATTGTTCCTCTATTATTTTTCAGATATTACAAAGATAGAATTCCACAATATGATACAATACATTATTACTTAATAAGATTGTTTATAGTAACTTTCATAGTACTGTTTAGTTCATTAGGTTTTAAAATGAAGTACAATTCTCATTTTTAGTGCGTTTGTTGGCTTTTTGCTCTTATTACCCAACAAATATTTAAAAAACGATAAATTGTCTGTAATATAAAAATATATAAAACATTAATCCTAGTAACATATCTCAAAGATAATAAATGCTATAAATTCATTAATCGTTATCATCCTTTTTCCCCTTGAAAGTGCTAATAACTTCGAAAGAATAGTGGTTATTAATGTGTGCAATATTAAAAATATATCCAACTATTGTTATTGCACTCATTAATTCACTTTTATCAGTTCAAAATATTCTATTAACATTCTCACTATCCTTTCTAGATTACTCCTTTATTTAATCTCTTGAACTACAGATTCTTTTCTAAGAAATACTTTAGCTCTTTCAAGAATTACCTTAGCTTTCCAATATGGAACATTGTGTTTTGCTAATACATTAATGACCCTCATTTCTAATTAGCTCTTCATCTTTCATATCGAAAGTATCTCTAGTTTCTGTATCTCTATATTCTCCACTAACAACTTCATTTTTCAGCCATAAGATACATCGGTTCTACTGTCATTTCTTTTCTCCTTTTTAGAAAGTTTAATATTCCCATAAAAATCTCCTTCAATAAAGTTTAATATATTAAACTTTTTAATTTAAAAATATCCTGAACTTTTTACATCAAGTGCTTTGGCAATCTTTAATAAAAGTATCAGTAGTTGTTGTTGTATACGTTCCTGTTTCTAGTCCGACAATAATTGATCTAGATACACCACTGATTCTAGCAAGTTCTGTTTGAGATAAATTTTTCCTTTCACGGTACTCTTTTATTTTATATCCCGTATTCACTTTTTAATCACCTCCTAGCTTATCGTCTAAAATAAGTTTAATATATTAAACATAAAAAGTCAATAGTTTTTCAAAAAGTTTAATATATTATACATAAATTAATTGACACGGTGTTTAATATATTGTACACTTATAAATAAGGAGGTGGAAGCATGAAACTAGGGTGATAAAAATCAAACAGTTTAGACTTGAAAAATTAACTATGCAACAACTAGCTGATTTATCAGGAAAAAGTAAAGGTTACATTTCTATGTTAGAAAAAGGAATTAATCCACAAACACAAAAACCTATTGAACCATCTTTAGAAGCAATACAAAGTATAGCTAAATCTCTTAATGTAGATCTAGAAGATTTAATAAGTGATACTGAAGATGTTATTAGACTTCAAAATTAAACAACCCACTTGTTGAAAAAGATAACTAATACTGTAAAAAACTTAACAAAGATAATCAAAAGTAAAACATATCAGTATACTAAGAATCTTTTACATTTTCAAAAATAGAACTGTACAGGAAGTTTCTATAAAAATATAAATCTAAAGAATTAACTGAAATTTTAGTAACTGAAAAAGTTGCTGCTGGTGTTGGTTATTCTTATGGTAATAATGAGGTAACATCATTCTATACAGATCGTGAAGATTTAATGCAATATGATGTGGCAACACGTGTATTCGGAGATAGCATGGAGCCTGAATTGTCGAGACGGTGACATAATTTTATTAAAACAAGGTTATGATAATGTAAATGGTGATATCTATGTTATTGATTATGATGGAAAAAGCTATGTAAAAAAATTATATAATGATGGAAATCGTTTTTGTATTGAAATCTATTAATAAAAATATTCAGATATAATAATTTATACATCAGACATACAAGACACTTATTTCAACATTGTAGGTAAAGTCGTAGATAGCTTTACACCTGTTGAAAAATAAAATATTAAAGGAGAAATTGAAAATGAAATTAAAAATATTATTAAGTTCTGTACTAGCTACTTCTATTATTATTAGTGGCTGTTCAACAAAGACTGAAAATACAACTACCCAATCTGCAGCTACTCCTCAAACATCTAATAATGATAAACAAAGCACTATTATCAATGAAGGTGGTCTTCATTCTGAAGAAAAATTTAAGAAAGAAACGAGTGTAAGTAAAGAAAATAGTGCATTCAAAGTCACAATAACTGGAATCAAATTATCCACATTATCATTTTGATAATACTTTTAATGCACAACGATTACAATCTGCTAAATTAGAAGCAAATACTGAATATACATCTGTACTTCTAAGAATTAGTATTGAGAATAAATTAACTAAAAATGCTGATATTAATCCTAATACTAGTCATTTACTAATAAAAAGATACTAAAGAACAAGTTGAACAAAAATCAATATATAGCAGGTTGGAAAGAAACAACTTATTTACCTGGAGCAGAAAAAGAAATGAGTATTTTATTTATTGCAAAATCTAAAGTAAATGATATTAAAAATATTTCACTTAATATAGATTCTCCATATACACAAGGTGATTACACTAGATATGAATCATTAACTGTTGATTTAAATAATATTCAATAAATCAACTATTAATTTACAGGAAATAAAATATATGTTATAATGATATCAGATTCGAGGGCTATGCCCACCGTGAAGAAGTCTTTTATCATTAGATAAAGGCTTCTTTTTCTTTTTTAAAACTAGTCGAATTCGACCAGTTTAGACAAATAAAAAAACTCAACACTAACAAGCGACCAAACCAGATAGTGTGAGTTTTATCAACCATAAGTCCATTTTGAGTATCAATATATCGTCATACATTAATAATTCTCTCAAAATTACTTAAGATGTAGAGCGAACCTCGCTCATTTATTAATATTATACCATCACATCTTAAGTATAGCAAGAAAGGATGTGTATTTTTATGTACAGAGAAGCAACCAACAATGGTGAAATTTAAGTATATTCAAACCTTTAAAGATAACAACGGAAAAAAAGTAGACGTGTTAGCGTTGTTAAAAAAATAATAAAAACAAGGGCCACTGAAAAGGAAGCTTATGAAGAATTACAAGCTAAGATAAGAGAAATACTTAATGCTAAAGAAGAAAAGAATATAGAATTTTATAGAGACAATTTCTACAGTTTAAAAAAGAAAAACAGTTAGTCATAATACATATAAAAATTATGAAGTATATTTTACAATTAATCGAAGATGGGTTAAAATTAAAGGACATAACAAAAATATAGAATATGATAAAAAGTTAATTGAATATAGAGAAACTTACAAACCTGCTGTTATTAAATTAATTAAAACATTATTCAATGTGTTCTTTAGATTCATTCAAAAATATTATGATCCTGAATTTAATGTAGTATTAGAATTTACATACACAAAAGAAAAAGATATGTTGAATCACAAAAATTAAATATATAGAAACAGACAATATTCCTGATGTTTTAGAAACAATTGAGCATACATTAACAAGAAATTTTGTTATAATTCAATTATACACAGGATTACGTGCAGGAGAATTATTAGCACTTAAAAAATCTGATATAGATTTTTAAAAAATAAAACTATTTCTATCACTAAAAACTAGATTGCAAAATGGTAAAGTAACCTCTCCTAAAACTGCATCAAGTATAAGAACGATAGAGGTCAATGAGACTGTATTGAAAATCCTATACGATTATATTTCTAATCAAGAATATATATTTAATGTATCAATCAGTACTTTGGGGTTCAATTTGAGAAAATATGACTTATCTACACATATGTTTCGACATACTCACGTTGCTTTACTAGTTGAAGCAGGAGTACCTATTAAGGTTATATCCGAAAGATTAGGTCATTCTAATATTAATGTAACCTTAGAAGTTTATACTCATGTTACAAAAAATATGAGAAATGACTTAAGAGAAAAGTTAGATAAGTTTCCCCCTTTTTTTCCCCTTTAAAAAAAATCGACTGCCCCAAGTACTTATAATACTGGGATAGTCGATATTTTTTGTTATTATCTGCTGTAGTACTCAACGATAAGTTGTTCGTTGATTTCTGGGTGTAATTCACTTCTTTCTGGAAGTCTTACTAATGATCCTTCTAATTTATCAGCATCAAAAGTTAAGTACTCAGGTACAAAGTTAGTGATTTCAACAGCTTCTTTAATGATTTCAAGGTTTCTAGATTTTTCTCTTACTGAAACTACTTGACCTGGTTTAACAGCGTAAGAAGCGATATCTACTTTTTTACCATCTACAAGAACGTGACCGTGGTTAACTAATTGTCTAGCTTGACGGTTAGTTCTAGCTAATCCTAAGCTGTATACTACAGAATCTAAACGTGTAGCAAGTAATGCCATGAAGTTTTCCCCGTGAAGACCTTGTAATTTACCAGCTTTATCGAATAATTTACGGAATTGTTTTTCGTTCATTCCGTTAGGTAACGAAGTTTTTTTGTTTTTTTCTTGTAATTGTAAACCATACTCAGATAGTCTTAAAGTTAGGACCGTGTTGTCCTGGTGCGTAAGGACGTTTAGCTAACTCCTTACCAGTACCGCTTAGTGAGATTCCTAAACGACGAGATTTTTTCCAAGTTGAACCTGTAAAACGAGCCATTATGTGCTCCTCCTTTTATCTTTTTGTTTTAATTTTTGTGAAAACAAAAAGCACGATTATCGTTGTTGTATATGTTATAAAACTGGAACTTCGCCTAGCAGCATAGGCTACGAGTTGCCACATTAAATAATGTATAACATAGAGGCAATAACAATTAATCCACTGCTATTATTTTACACAAAGATTAGTTTACCATTATTTGGGTTAATAGTCAACTATTTTTGATGCTGTATTCTTATTTTTTTATTAATAATGTAATACTAAATTCTATTCACTAGATTTAGAAATTTTTTAAAATGTATCAATTTCATAATCAACTTCTGGATGCCACTGTAATCCAATTAAGTTTCCTTTTTCAATTGCTTCTACAGTTCCATCTTCAGAAACTGCTGTTACTTTAAATCCTTCTGCAACTCTATTTACTGCTTGGTGATGAATTGAATTAACTTCTGCTTTATTTCCATATAAACTATGGACAAATGAATTTTCTTCTATATCTATACTGTGACGAACTAATTTTTCTTTACTTGTATGATCATTAATATGCTGTTTCAATGAACCACCATGATAAATATTTATGCTTTGTAATCCACTACAGATTCCAAGTATTGGCTTATTATTTTTTTCAAAAAGCTCAATAAGTTTGAAGTCTAATTCATCTTCATATGGATCTTCAGGATATTCTAAACCTTCTAGAGGTTCTTCCCCATAAAACTTAGGATTAATATCCCGATCCCTACCAGCAATTATAAGGCCACTACACATGGCTACAATTTCCTCAATTCCGTTTTGAGAACAAACTGGGAATAATATAAATCCAGCTTTTTCTGCTACTTCTGAAAAATAACCATTAATGTATAGACGTCTTTTTGCTATACCAGCATCTGATTGGTAATCGACACTTCTTGTTGAAATTGCAATTATTTTCATATGCAATGACCTCCTTTTTTAAATTTTATGACTCTTATTATATAAATATTATAGAAAATTGTCAAGAATAGGATTTTTCATGAAAACATGTGAAAAACTTTAAGTATATTAATAAGTTTAAATATTAAACATAATTTTATGTATCAATTATTTTTTTATAAACTATCTTGGTTAGATATTATTAAGGATTAGTACTATTTAATTTATCTCCACTAATAATAGTGAACTTTTAAAAATTACCATTATATCTATATATTAAATTCAGAGTATTAAACTAATGTTAAACTTCATACATTCTATTGTAAATATACTGAAAGATATGTATAATAGTAATGTGTTAAATATTAAGGAGGAATAATTGAATGAATTATTTATTGACTGTTAAATATCCTAAACAAGAAGTTATAGAGGATGGCAAAGAGTCGGTTACCAATGTTAAGGAAAATCATGAGGATTTAACTTCAGAGGAACTTTTAGAAAAATATCAAGAGTTTCAACGCGTAGGATATGATGTCAAAGTTAACTTTGTTACTTCTGATGTATATGATGAATTCGATGTTTTTAAACTAGCAGAAATCTTAGATCTTAATGCGATTGATTATAGTGCAAAAACTTAAATTTATAAATCGCTCAAATAAAGGATCTCATGATTATATCAGTAGTCTAGCAAAATTATTTGATAGATATACTTTTTGATTATGATATTTCGATTAAACTGAAAATTAACGAAAAATCGGAAATTGACTTTAAAAATGAAGATACATGGTTTTGGAGAAACTCCAGTCTATCAAATAAATCCAAAAATTAACGTAAAAGATGCTAAATTATTTAAAAAACTTATATGATGAATTAAATAGAAATAGCTCAAGTTGAGTGCAGAAATTAAGCTGAGAAAAATTAGAGGAGAAAATACTTTTATTATCATTAGATAATTATCCTGCAGGAACTGAAGTTATTTTCACTCTAAAAAGATTCTGAGATTTATGAATAGAATAAATTAAATTTAGAAACTGAGGGTACTAATTAATTATTAGTATCCTCAGTTTCTTTACTTTCTATTAACTACATTTTGTTCTTTTTTTCATCAAATTCAAAAAAGAACAAAAAAAGACAACAGAGAAAGTTCTCTGTTGTCTTGACGTACTTTGGTATAAGACCAATATTAACGTTTTGAGAATTGAGGAGCACGTCTCGCACCACGAAGACCGTATTTTTTACGTTCTTTCATACGAGGGTCACGAGTTAGTAATCCTGCTGGTTTTAAATCTTTACGGTATTCTGGGTTTACTTCTAGTAAAGCACGTGCAATTCCGTGACGGATTGCTTGAGCTTGTCCTGTGTATCCTCCACCGTTAACGTTAACTAAAACGTCATAGTTACCTGTAGTAGATGTAACTTCTAAAGGTTGCATTAAGTCTAATACTAATGATTCTAATGGTAAGTATTCACGCATTTCTCTGTTGTTGATAACAACTTTCCCTGTTCCAGGTACTAATCTTACACGTGCTACTGAGCTTTTACGGCGTCCTGTACCGCGATATTCTACTTGTGCCATTTAATTATTTCCTCCTATATTATCCACGTAATTCGTATTTTTCTGGTTTTTGTGCTGCGTGTGGGTGTTCAGCTCCACGGTAAACGTGAAGTTTCATTCCTTGAGCTCTACCTAAAGTATTTTTTGGTAACATACCTTTGATAGATAGTTCTAAAAGTTCTTCTGGATATTTTTCTACCATTAATCCAGCAGTTCTTTCTTTTAACCCACCTGGGTGCATTGTGTGACGACGGTAAATTTTATCAGTTAATTTTTTACCAGTTAACACAATTTTCTCAGCGTTGATAATGATTACATTATCCCCAGTATCGATGTGTGGTGTATAAGTAGGTTTGTGTTTCCCTCTTAAAATTGAAGCTACCTCTGATGATAAGCGACCTAAAGTTTGTCCTTCAGCATCGATTACATACCATTTTTTTTCTACAGTTGATGGCTTTGCCATATATGTTTGACGCATGTCTTTTTCCTCCTAGATGTTGTTTTTTTAATCTGTCATAACGACTAAGTTTTCCGGGGCTTACTCGTGAAGATATATAAACAATATCATAAGTATAATACCTTATTTACTGATAAATGTCAAGATATTTTTCTTTACTTTTATTTATATTTCTTCTCTTATTTTTTTCCCAGCTGGAAAAATTAAAATTAAGGGGCTAATCTAAAAATTAGATTTTCTCAATTTATTTCACCCTTTAATTTATAAAAATTTAAAAACTTTTTATTTAATTGTTTCTAATGCAGCTTTTACTCTAGATGCTACTCTTTCTTTACCTAGTAATTCTAAGCTTGTGTTTAATTCTGGACCGTGCATTGATCCTGTAGAAGCTATACGAATTGGCATGAATAAGTTTTTACCTTTTACTCCAGTATCTTTTTGAATAGATTTGATTAAAGCTTTGATGGTATCAGCAGTAAATTCTTCTAATTCTTCAACTTTTGTTAAGAAATCTTCGAATACTGTTGCTGTTGTTTCTTGTTTTAAAATTTCTAATTCTTCTTCATCAAATTTTACTTCTTCTACGAAGAATTGTTTTGTTAATTCTACGATTTCAGCACCATAACTCATTTGTGGTTGGTATAAAGAAATTAATTTTTCAAACCAAGCTTTATTTGCTTCCACTTCTTCAGCAGTTGCAACACCTTCTTTTACGAAGAATGGTAATGATAAGTCTACGATTCTTTCTAAAGGTTGTGCTTTAATGTATTGGTTATTAATCCAAGTTAGTTTGTTATTATCGAAGAACGCTGGTGATTTACTTAAACGTTTTTCATCAAAAATTTCAACAAATTCTTCTTTAGTGAAAATTTCTTGTTCACCTTCTGGAGACCATCCTAATAATGTAATGAAGTTAAATAATGCTTCTGGAAGGTATCCTAATTCATCATATTGTTCGATGAATTGAATGATTGTTTCATCACGTTTAGATAATTTTTTCTTGTTTTCATTTACGATTAGAGTCATGTGACCAAATCTTGGTGGTTCAAATCCTAATGCTTCATATACAACAAGTTGTTTTGGTGTATTTGAAACGTGGTCGTCTCCACGTAGAACGTGAGAAATTTGCATTAAATGATCATCGATTGCTACCGCAAAGTTATATGTAGCTACTCCATCATTTTTAATGATTACGAAATCACCGAAGTCATGTCCTTCAAATGATAATTCACCTTTAACCATATCATCAAATTTATATGTTCTGTCTTGTGGAACACGAATACGGATAGATGGTTTTCTACCTTCTTTTTCAAATGCTTCTTGTTCTTCTTTAGTAAGATGAGCATGTTTTCCACTATAGCGTGGTGGTAATCCATTAGCAATTTGCTCTTCTCTTTCCGCTTCTAATTCTTCAGCAGTCATGTAACATTTGTATGCTTTATCTTCAGCAATAAGTTGATCTGCATATTTTTGATAGATATCGATTCTTTCTGATTGACGGTAAGGACCAAATTCTTTTTCTTTTCCAATACCTTCATCATAGTCAAGACCTAGCCAATCCATATATTTAAGTTGGCTTCTTTCACCTTCTTCTTTATTACGTTTGAAGTCAGTATCTTCAATTCTTAGTACGAAGTCTCCACCGTAATGTTTTGCAAAAAGGTAATTAAATAATGCTGTTCTTGCATTTCCGATATGTAAATTTCCTGTTGGAGATGGTGCATATCTTACTCTTACTTTTGTCATAGTTATCTCCTTTTTTACTATTAAATATATTTTAATACTAGAATATTATATCACAAACTATATTCATATTTCAATGAAAGTTCAACAATTCACTAAGAAAAAGCCTTATCAATTGTTATCTTTATGTTTCAATCACAAAAATTATTTGAATTTCTGATACTCAAAAATTCATGAGAAACTAAACTTAATTCCAATTAAATAATACTTCTTCATTTTTATATTATTATTTAATACAACAAATAAAAACTAAGCAGTCTTTTTAAACTACCTAGTTTTTATGTATATTATATAATAGCTCTTCTAACCTTCTTTAATTTCTACTGGTCGTTTAAGATTTTTCACTATTAAATCAACCATTCTTTCAGCACCGTTTGGTTTTAAATGCACCTTATCTGGTTCAAATAAAGTAGTATTACCATTTGCTACAGAATACCAATCGATTATAGTTACATTAGAGTATTTTTCTTTTGCTTTTGTTAACTCTGAATTTACAGTTTTTTCCCAAGCTCTTGGTACTTTAACATTAACGAAGTAAATATCAGCTTTATCAAAAATCTTCACTAATTCATCAAGTTGACTTTCAGTGAATGGTCCATTAGTTCCTAGTTGGAATATTATCGCTGAATTCTCATTGTTATATTGAGCGTAATTTTTAGCTTCATCCACTGCCATATATAATTGTCGACCGATTTTACCATCGATAACAGCTCCTGGATACAACTCTTTAAATTTCTCTCCGATATCAACTGTCAGAGAATCTCCCATAACAACTACAGAACTATATTTCTTGTCTGAATTATTTTTATCATCTTTTATTTTCTTTGTTATCTTTATTCTCGTCAGTGAGATTTATTTTTGATTATTATCACTATTATTATTTTGATTATTTACAAATTGAGGTTTCTTTATTGTTTTCCATTTCTTTTACAAATGCTGTTGAAAGGAATGGAACACCTTTCCCAAATATTCCCATCACAAATAGTAATGATACTACACCCTATAATACTAGCGTATACTTTTTCTTGCTTTTTAGGACGTTTTTACTCATACAAACCAAGTTAACGTAGTTTATAAATCCTAGTTTTCGAATTGGTGTTTCAACAAATACAGTAACTTATAATAGCTACAACAAACGTAAGTATAATTCGTAATATTACATATAAAATATTAGGATTACCAATTTCTGACACTGGTGTAGTTAACACTAAAGATTGGAAAATGCCATAAATATAGACTATACGAAATTTTTACCAATAAAAAACTATTGGTTTTGAATGATAGTAGTTTTGACATTATAGTATAGTTTGTTTCCCACTACTTATTATAATTACTAACCCTAAAAATAGCTACAAGTAGGAATCCTCCTCTATATAGCCAAGTATTATACTCTGAGTATAAATCATAATTGCTATTAAGATAGCTATTGAAACAAACGATACTAAACTGTAACGTATATTTTCTTTTGGAGTTACTCTTGTATTAAGTTTATCCATAGGATATAAAATCGCACCTACAACACCAACAAGTAATGAAAATGCTCTAGTATCTGTTCCAAAAATAAATTCGACTAATATTATTTATATCGAATAATAAAAATATGTGTTATTAGAGGATATAAATATTAATCCTAACAACATATAAAAATTCTTATTTAATTTATATGTTCCATCTAGCTTTCTTTTTCCCATTAAATATTAAAAATAATAATGGGAAAACCATATAAGTGTTCTTCAATAGCTAATGACCATAAATGTTTAAATGGACTTTTGCGAACCAAAACTATCAAAAGTAATCTAATTTATGGAATATATACCACCAGTTACTTGAATATATGTAACCAAATAAGGCATCAAGATGACTTTTACGTAGTAATACATCATTGAATAGCACCATCACTATCAATCCTACAGTTATCATAAAATACACTGCTGGTAATAAACGTCTAGCTCTTCTTAAATAAAAATTATATAAATTAAGAGACCCTGTCTTTTTATATTCTTTAATAATCAGTGAACTAATTAAATAACCTGATAAAACAAAGAATAAATCAACACCTAAGAAACCACCTGGTAAGTAATTTACATCGACGTGATAAATAATAACGGCTAATACCGCCAATGCCCTCAAGCTATCTATACTTGGAAGGTATTTTGATTTGTTATTACTCATTTCTACCTCCTTTAATCTTTAAACATTGCTAGTGCGACACGACCTCGTTCTTTGTCTACATCAATAACATACACATCAACGATTTGTCCTACACTAAGAACGTCTAATGGGTTTTTAATATAATTTTTACTGATTTTTGAAATATGAACCATTGCATCTTGCTTAAGACCTATATCTATAAAAGCTCCAAACTGTGTAATATTTCTAACAGTTCCAGCTAATTTTACACCAATTTGCAGGTCATCTATTGTCAGAATATCTGATTTTAACAATGGTTTAGCAAATGATTCACGTTCATCACGTAATGGCTGTTTTAAATCTTTAATTATATCTTCAAGTGTTTCTATTCCTACGCCGATTTTTTCAGCCAGTTCTTTCTTATCTACAGTTTCCACAGTAGTTGAAAACTCTTCAGTCCCAACTTCCTTAGTAGATAATTTCAATTCCTTTAATAAGTTTTCCGCAGCTTTATAACTCTCAGGGTGAATACCTGTAGCATCAAAAATATTTTTACTATCTGGTATTCTAAAGAATCCTACACATTGCTCATATGTTTTCTTACCTAATCTTGGTACTTTAGCAATTTCTTTAATAGTTTCTATTTTCCCATTTTCTTGACGATAAGCCACAATATTCTTAGCTATTTGCTTATTAACACCTGAAACATATGATAATAAAGATACTGAGGCTGTATTAACATTTACCCCTACTTTATTTACCGCTGTTTCAACTACGAAAGTTAGTTCTTTTTCTAAAAATTTAGGTGTTATATCATGTTGATATTGTCCAACACCGATTGACTTAGGATCAATTTTTACAAGTTCACTAAGCGGATCTTGAATACGACGTGCAATTGATACTGCACTTCTCTCTTCTACGTTAAAATCAGGAAATTCTTCACGAGCTACTTCACTCGCTGAGTAAACACTTGCTCCCGCTTCATTAACTATAACATAATCTATTTTTAATCCCGCTTCTTTTAAATTTTCTACAACAAATTTTTCAGTTTCACGAGATGCTGTCCCATTACCGATAGCTATTAAATTAATATTGTGTTTATTAATAAATTTAATTAAATCTTTTTTAGATTTCTCTTGTTTATCTGCTGATGCTGGTTTATGTGGATAAATAACCATCTTATCTATAAAATTACCATATTCATCAACAATCGCCATCTTACATCCAGTTCTAAACGCTGGGTCTATTCCTAAAACTTTTTGGTTTTTTAGAGGACTTTGCATTAGAAGTTGTTTTAAGTTCTCTGAGAAAATAACAGCGAGTCTTCTTCTGCTTTTTTCGTTAAATCACTACGAATCTCTCTTTCGATAGATGGATAAATTAAACGTTTCATACTATCAGCGATACATTCTAATAGTAATTCATTTATTGCTGTTTGACGATTTTTTGTTAATCCTCTAAGAATATAATTATGTAGTCTATCTTTATCATTTTCTATACTTACATGAATTATACCTTCTTTTTCCGCTCTATTTAAAGCAAGAATTCTATGTGAAGCAATTTTTCGAAATTTGTTCACCGAATTCATAGTAGTTTTTATATGTAGAGTTTTTCGTCTTTCTCTTCTCCACCTAGTACTGAAGTGATCTGACCAAACTTTCTAGTATTTTCAAGTACATACTCACGATATTTTTGCACTATCAGAAATATTTTCTGCGATAATATCTAGTGCATAATTAATAGCTTCTTCAATACTATTTACTTCTTTTTCAGTATTTATATATTTAGCTGCTTCTTTATTTAAATCTTCTAAAGATTTTGGAAGTTTCAAAATATAGTTAGCTAGTTTCTCTAATCCTTTTCTTTAGCTATCGTAGCCTTTAGTACGTCTCTTTAAACGGACGATATAAATCTTCTACCCTTTGTAGTTTTTCTTGAGCTAAAATATCTTTTTCAACTCATCAGTAAGTAGACCTTTCTCTGAAATTAATCTAATTACTTCTTCTTTTTCTTTCTTCAAGAGTTTTAAATAATTAGATTCATCTCTGAATTTGCTTTATAGCAACTTCGTCTAATGAATTTGTTAATTCTTTTCTATACCTCAGCGATAAAAGCAATTGTATTTCCTTCTTCTAACAGATTCAATACATTTTACTATATATTTATCTTGTATTTTTAGCTTAGTTGCCAAATTTTGTAATTTTTCTCGTACATATCTATAACTCCATCTTATTATTATAATAAACTCTTGGAACACGTTTATTTATACAACAAAATATTTCATAACTTATTGTATTTTGATATTCTGCAAAAGCATCTACTGAAACTTTTTGACCGTTATATTCTCCAAAGAATAGTACGTCGTCTCCTACTTTTACATTTTCACTACAACGAACCATAAGTTGATCCATACATATACGTCCAACTATTTCACACTCTTCAGATCCAACTCTAATTTTAAATCCTTGACCTCTCCTTAGTAAGCCATCAGCATATCCTATAGGCACTGTCGCAATATATTCATCTTGTCTAGCTTCATAGCTAACGCCGTAACCAAGTTTTTGTCCTGCTTGGAATTTTTTTACATGTGTCACTTTGCTAATTAAACTAGCTACAGGTTCTAATTGTACCTTATCTAATTTTTCAATATTTCCACTTGGATAACATCCATATAGTGCAATACCTATTCTAGAAAGATTGTAACGATCTTCTCTATCACTATATTTTACTGTTCCTGCTGAATTTTCTATATGAATATATTTCGGTTTATGAGTGAAAACATTAAGAGTATTTTCGAAAATTTTTCTGTTTGATAATTATCATAATTATCATCATCTCCATCAGCATTTGAATAATGTGAGAAAATTCCTTCAAAATCAAGTTTTTCTGAATCTAATAAGTTATCAATCTCTTTTAGTTCTTCTAAATCGGAAGTTCCAATTCTTCCCATTCCCGTATCTATTTTAACATGAATTTTTAATTTTCCTTCTATTTCTTGCAATTGTGCTAAAGATTCTTCTAACCATTCTTTAGACGGACATGTTAAAGAAACATTATTTTTCTACTGCATATTTAACATTTTGGGGGATTTGTAACTCCTAATACAAGGACCATACTATCTTTAATAACATCTTTTAGTTCTATTGCTTCTTCTAATGTTGCTGTTGCGAAATGCCTAACTCCATTTTTATATAGATGATCTGCGATTACTTTCGAACCAAGTCCATAAGAATCTGCTTTAACAATAGCTAATCCGATTTTTGTTATTTTAAAGCATTTAACTTACTGTAATTATTTAATAATGCATCTAAATTTACTCTTAATTGTGTTGGTCTATCATTAATCATTATTCTAATCCCTTTTCTCTAAAACAACAAACGCCACTACTGTTGTATCAGTATGAGCTTATAGTCAGATGTGTCCTAAAGTCGCCATATTCTATATATGGTTTCCCATTCTCATCTTTTTACCTCAACATCATGAAAGAAAAACTCCTTAGAAATTCCAACTCCAAGTGCTTTAGAGTTTGCTTCTTTTTACCTAAAGCGTCCGCAAGAATTCCATTTTTCTTCTTTTTATTTGTTATTTTATAAAAATTCATTTAATTCATTTTCTGTATATAATTTTTTTCAAGTCGTTTTTATCATCAACATATTTTTTTCGAAGCGATAGAATATCGACGATATCACAACCCTATTCCATAAATCATTTTTACCTCTTCATTATATAGTCTTACAATATTATAACACTAATATGGATATTATAGAGCTATATTAACTTGTATTTAGCTTTATTATTTACTTAATTAGGAGTAAAACAAAAATCGTAATTTCTGTATAGAGTTTTCCCACAAAATTCTATACAATTTCTAAAAAGTTTCCACAAGGTGAATTAAGGTTCCGATTTGTTAAAGTGTCTATAAGTTTTAATATGGGGTGACTCAAAAATCGTGATTTCGAAGAAATCGATTTTTATCGAGTCACTCCCACTAGAGTTATTAGATATCTAAAAAGCTTTTATAAAGCGAATTTAGATATCAATAAACCACTGCGTCTATGAATTTTCATATAAACCTTGTTAAAATTTAGGACTTTTGAGTCAGCCCCTTTTTGATTAATCCTAATATAAAAAAATAAACGACTAGGAAATCGTGATTTTATGAAAATCTTGACTTCTAGTCGTTTTTTATTATTTTGACCGCATTGGTTAATATTAATTATTAGTCTCTATTACTACTATTTAATAAAATAAAGATGAATCTTAATAGTTCCATTAAAGCAACCATCGCTGCTGCTACATATGTTAATGCTGCTGCAGTTAGAACTTTACGACAGTGTCTGTGTTCTTGGTCATCTACGATATTTAAATCAACTACTTGCTCTAAAGCACGTTTTGAAGCATCGAACTCTACTGGCAGTGTTACTACTTGGAATAGTACTGCAAATAGCATAAATCCTATTCCAACCCAAGCAACAGTATAACCAAATTGTCCGATTAATCCTGTTAATAAGAATCCTACCATAATAAGAATAGTTGATAAGTTTCCTCCAAGATTTGCTAATGGTACTAGTGAGTGTCTCCATCTCATTGGTTTGTAGTCTGCTACTTTATCTTGAATAACGTGACCGATTTCGTGTGCAGCAATCGCAACTGATGCAACTGTTGGTTGGTCATGTACGATTGGTGATAAAACTACAACATTATTAGTTGGATCATAGTGGTCTGACAATTCAACCTCACCTCTAACTACTCTAACACCTGTAATTCCATTTGCTTTTGCATTATTATTTCTGCAACTTCTTTTCCAGTTAATCCTGATTTTGTTCTTACTTTTTATATCTTTCGTATGTTCTTTTTACTTTGAATTGAGCCCATAAAGGGATTAACATAATTAGTAAAAAGTAAAGTATATAACTTCCTGACATTCCATAATATCCTAATGGCATATAGATTACCTCCTAATTAGTAAATTATATAAGTTGAATTATACCATGTTTCTAAGCATATTTTTCTAGTATTTTTGACTAATTTTTTACTATTAAATTAAAATGAAAATAACACAGATTATTTTTCATATTTTTCATAAAATAATTAACATAAAGAGTGGTTCTAAGTATTTTAGACCCACTCTTTTTATCGTTTTATTAGTTAATATTTTAAAATTTGAATAACTAATCTATTCCACTAGTTTCTTTTGTCTTGCTAATAGTTTAATAGGAGTTCCTTCAAAGTTAAATGAATCACGAATTCTATTTTCTAAAAATCTCTCATATGAGAAGTGCATAAGTTCTGGATAATTCACGAAAAACACAAATGTCGGTGGATTAATCGCAACTTGTGATGCATAGAAAATATTAAGTCTTTTACCTTTATCTTGTGGTGTTGGATTCATAGAAACAGCATCCACAACGATTTCGTTAAGTGTAGAACTTTGAATGCGACGTTGTCTATTTTCATAAGATTCTTTAATTAATGGGAAGATGTTAAATACACGTTGTTTTGTTTTTGCAGAAACATATACGATTTTCGCATAATCTAAGTATGCAAAACTATCTCGAATTTTTTCTTCAAATTCTTTCATAGTTTTATCGTCTTTTTCAATCGCATCCCATTTGTTAACAACGATGATTACACCTTTACCAGATTCGTGAGCATATCCAGCTACTTTCTTATCTTGTTCAATAATACCTTCCTCGGCATTAAGAACAACTAAGACGACATCTGAACGTTCAATAGCTTTAAGAGAACGAAGAACTGAATATTTTTCACAACTTTCATATACTTTACCACGTTTTCTAATACCAGCTGTATCGATTACGACATACTCATCTCCATTATGTTTAAAATCAGTATCTATTGCATCTCGCGTTGTTCCAGCAATATCAGAAGCAATTACACGTTCTTCTCCTAAAATAGTGTTAATTAAACTAGATTTCCCAACATTTGGACGTCCTATTAGAGAAAATCTGATCTTATCATCTTCTTCCTCTTCTTCTAGAACTTTAAAGTTTTTACAAACTTCATCTAATAAGTCACCGATACCTAAACCGTGTGATCCAGAAATTGGGAATGGATCTCCAAATCCTAATGAATAGAAATCATAAATCATATGGTTCATATCAAAATTATCAATTTTATTTACTGCAAGAACTACTGGTTTATCAGTTTTATATAATAATTTTGCTACTTCTTCATCATCACTAGTAACACCATCGCGACCGTTTGTTAAGAATATAATTACATCGGCTTCATCTATTGCTAATTCAGCTTGTGCTCTGATTTGTTTTTGGAATGGAGTATCTTCTAACTCAATTCCCCCTGTATCAATCATGAAGAATGAATAGTTCAACCATTCTGCTTTTGAGTAAATTCTATCACGTGTAACACCTGCTACATCTTCTACGATAGAAAGTCTATCACCAATAATTTTATTGAAAATTGTAGATTTACCTACATTAGGTCTACCTATTATCGCAACTGTTGGTTTTGCCATGTTTTTCCCTCCATATCTTTAAATTTTTACTTTATCTTTATACCTAAAAAATAAAAGCAATAGACAAGCTATCTACTGCCTTTATTTCTCTATTTTTTCAAATTAAAGTTCGATGTCTTTAAATTTGTCCCCTAAACTAAATGAAGTATCTTCATCTTTTAAGTAAGAAGTATCGTATTCTGCTTCTTCTTTAACTTCTTCTTTAACTGGTTTTTCTAAAAGTTCTTTGATTGATAGAGATAATCTTTCGCTTTCGAAATCAAATTCTAATACTTTTACAGTAACTTTGTCACCTTTTTTAAGAACGTCTTCTACGTTTGTTACTCTATCATGAGAAATTTGAGAAATGTGAACTAATCCTTCAACTTCTGGTAAAACTTCTACGAAAGCACCGAATGCAGTTGTGTTACGAACAACTCCTTCCAGTACATCCCCAGCTTTAATTGTAGCACGAGCTACTTCCCATTGAGTTGGTAATAAAGTTTTTGCTGAAAGTGAAATTTTTTCATTTTCTTTATCTACAGCGATAACAGCAACTTTAACTGTATCCCCAACTGAAAGTACGTCAGAAACTTTTTCTACACGAGCGTGAGAAATTTCTGAGATGTGAAGTAATCCGTCAACTTCACCAATGTTTACAAAAGCACCGAAGTCAGTAATACGACTAACTTTACCTTCAATAACATCACCTTCATTAATGTTACCATAAACTTCTGCTAATTTTTTAGCTTTTTCTTCTTCTAAAATTGCACGTCTGTTTAAGATAATTTTATTTTTAGATTTGTCCACCTCTTCAATTTTGAATGTGTACTCATTTCCTACAAATTTAGATAAATCTTTTCTAAATTTAGTGTCGATATATGAACCTGGGATAAACGCACGTAATCCTTCTACGTCTGCTAATAATCCACCTTTAGTTTGTCCTGAAACTGTAGCTTGAATTAATTCTCCGTTTTCGAATTTTTCAATAATTCCAGTCCAAGATAATTCCATTAATTTTTATATTCAGCATTTTCTAAAAATTTTGTGTGATAAATAAATTACACCAGGTACGTCTTCTGATCTTTTTTCACGGTCAGCTCTGATTCCTGTTACTTGAGCTTCTACTTCATCGCCAACTGATAATACTTCTTCAATATTTTCGAATGGTTTTCTTGTAATTTGATTACGTAAAATTACGCAGTCATATTGAGCTCCTGCTACATCAACGTATACTTTATCGTTATCGATTTTAGATACTGTACCAGTTACTTTATCTCCTTTTTTCAGCATTTCTGAGCTATTTAATAATTCCTCAAATGAAGTTGTCATTACTTCTAATCCTCCTGTGCTTACAATACATACTATATTAATATTATACATCAAAAATATAGTTATGTCATTTATTTTTATATTAATTTTTTTAATTCTTTTTATTTCATCGAGTAATTTTGATTCCTCTTTACTAAATTCATAGTTATCTAGTAAATCTGGACGTCTTAGATATGTTCTTCGTAGACTTTCTTTTTTTCTGTAAATTTCTATATTCTTATGGTGTCCACTTGTCAGCACGTCAGGAACTACCATCCCTTTGTAGTCTTTTGGTCTTGTGTATTGTGGATATTCTAAAAGACCAGTTGAAAATGAATCATCTTTATGAGATTCTTCTTTCCCTAATACATCTGGTACAAGTCGAGCAATACTATCAACCATAGTCATCGCAGCAAATTCCCCACCAGTTAAAATGAAATCTCCAATTGAGAGTTCATCAGTTACAAGGTATTCTCTAATTCTTTCGTCGTATCCTTCATAATGACCACAGATAAAAATTAAATGCTCTTCTTCTGAAAGTTCCTCAGCTTTTTTCTGACTAAATCTTTCTCCTTGAGGACATAATAAAATGATACGTGTTTTATCTGTTTTATCTAAACTTTCTACAGCATTAAATATTGGTTCAGGTTTTAAAACCATACCTTGACCACCACCGAATGGATAATCATCTACTTGATTATGTTTATTCCCAGAGAATTTACGATAATCTACTATATTTATGTCTAATAACTTATTATCTTTTGCTTTCCCTAAAATCGAATGATTTAACGAATCAAACATATCAGGAAATAACGTCAGTATATCAATTTTCATTAGTCAATTAGTCCTTCCATAACTTCGATATCTATTTTCTTATTCTCAACATCTATTTTCTTCACTACATCCTCAATATATGGTATCAAGATTTCTTTACCGTTTTGAGATTTTATAACCCAAACATCATTAGCTCCTGGTGTTAGGATTTCAGAAATTTCACCTAAAGATTTCCCATTTTCATCAAAAACTTCACATCCAATGATTTCATGAAAGTAGAATTCATTTTCTTCCAACTCACCAATATTATCTGAATCAATTTTAATTTGTAGATTTTTAAGTTTTTCAGCTTCTTCAATCGAGTCAATCCCAACAAACTTCACTAAAAGGTTGTTTTTATGAGTTCTATAACTTTCTACAGTCACTTCTTTTACAACTTGATTACCACGTGTTATTAATAATTCAGTGCCTTTTTCAAAGCGTTGCTCTTCAAAGTCTGTAGATGAAATTACTTTCACCTCTCCTTTCAATGAGTGAGTATTTACAATTTTTCCTACTTTTAAACGCATTTGATCCTCCTATGTACTCTTATACTATTTTTAACTTTCATTCTAATTAAATATGATATATTTTCTATAATAATTATAGAAAAGTGATAACCCAATTAATAATGTTGAAATTCTGTTCCAATTTCTATATTCTATATTATTTACAAGTAAAATGTCCAATTCCACCTGCTCCAACCATGCCAAGTATAGTAGAATTTTTTAATATTTGATTCAAATCTATACAACACTATAGTAACAAATTCAGAAATATCCATTAAATATTATTTTTATATAACTAATGAAACTTCCAAGACCTAAACTCTTCGTCATTAAAAGTACATTAGTATTTATCCCTTCTAGAACTTCATTATACATTTTTGTCATTACACCAACTGTATAAATGTATAATGCAAAAAAGCTACTGATTGCCCCTGGTCCAAATCCTCTAAAGAATATTAAAGCTACTATTATCGGCGGAAATGTTCTTAGTATATTTATGAAAATTTTCATACTTAGCGCTTTATATTTACCAAATAAATTAACCGAAGATAAGTACGATGTGAAAATCGCTGTTACTGCGGCAAATATCGTTGCACTAAAAGCTATTTCAATGCTTACCATTAACTCGCTGAACATCTTTGGTACATATGCTAGATCAGGATTTATAATTCCATTTCCCAGCACCTTCAACTGTTTTAATCCTATTAAAAACCTTTCTTGGGTAATGGTAATATATTTAGTGACATACAGAATACTTCCAACTAGTACTATAGGTGTAACAACTCTAATAGTATTTTTTCTAAAAATAAATTTATCAAAAGTTAGTTGTGAAGAATTACTATAATTTCTAAAAAAGTAACTCACTAAATCGATAAAAAATATTAGAATTACTAGAGTAAGTATAATTATTGATACTCTATCATACCTCAAATGATTCAGCTCTTGCCACAATCTTTGACCTATCCCACCTGCTCCTACTAATCCTAGAACACTTGCTCCACGAATACTAGACTCTAGCGTTAAGAAATATATCGAAACCACCTGTGGTTTTAAGTTAGAAAAGAATTGCATTTTTATATATAATAAATTTTGAACTTCCTAGTGACTCCATTGCCTCTAGCTGTTTAATCTCTACTTCTTCTGCATACTCCTTAAGCAATTTAGACGCCGTAAGAAAATTAATTAAATAAATACTTACAAATCCACTAAATACACCTGTACTAAATAAACTAACAAGAATAGCCGCAATAATTAGAAAAGGTATTGTTCTAAAAATAGAAAACACAGCACTGAATAATTTAGGGTATTATTTTTAATTTAAAAAGCACATTTGTCAATATCGGTAAAAAACAATAACGCTGTAAATAAAGCTAATATTGATGAAAAACAATGCTATATTTATCGTTTCAATTATAGGTTGTTTTAACTCACCTAAGATTGAAAAAAATCAACAGGATACATTCGTCCTAATAAGTTCTGTATTCTTTTAAAACCTACTGAAAAAGTTTTTTTGCATCATATTGCATAAACGCAATCAAAAATAATACATACTATAAATATGCTAGCTAATATTTTATTTATATTTTTTTAATTATAAAGTTCTTCAAATTCATCTTTAGTCACCATATCAGAATCTTTATAAAATAAAAACTTTTCCGTCTTTCAATCCTAAAATTTTTGTACTATATTTTTTTCGCAAGATTTACATCGTGTAAATTGATTAAAACAGTAATATCTTTTTCTTTTATTTAATTTCTTAAATGTATCCATTATAAGAGTAGTGTTCTTTTCATCTAAACTACTCACAGGTTCATCAGCTAATAAAAATTTTTGGATCTTGTGCGAGCGCCTTAGCGATTGCTACCCTTTAGCTTCTGTCCACCAGATAAATACTTGAGACTTTTTAAAAAGCCTCCTCTTCTAAACCAACCTGTTTTAAATAACCTACTCCTTCATTATACTCTTTCTTAGTATAACCAAGTAAAAGGCCTAATGGAGATTTTTTACTAAATATGGAGTTAATACATTTTCAACTGTATATAAATTATCAAGAACATTATAATCTTGGAATATAAATGCAATTTCTCTTCTAATAAGCTTTAATTTCTTCTTATTGTAATTGACTATATTTTCACCAGCTATATTAATTTCTCCAGATTTAGGTTTTATTCAATAGATTTAAGCAACGCAGTAAAGTTGATTTACCAGCACCACTCTTTCCCACTACAGCTACAAATTCCCTTGATCAACATTAAATGAGATGTCATTTAATATTTTTTTACTCCATAGTTAAATACTAGATTTTTAACTTCTAACTTCTCACTTTTCACTTCATCACCTCATTATCATATAATGAATTTTAAAATAAACTAATTCTAACTTTAGTAAAATTTTATAAGTACTATTATATCACTTAAAACAGTTTTTCAGTATTTTTGCTACTAAATTTAGTACATTAATTAAACTGTTTACATTTAACTAAAAAATAATCATAAAATAATAAACTCGCCTATATTAAATAGACGAGGTTAAAATATTATTTAATGAATGTTGTAATTTCTTCTACAGATAAGCTAGAATCACATACAACTTTAACTTCACCAGCTTCAGCAACTAATAATCCTGGTACAGTTCTAACTGCATATTTTTCACGTAATGATTCAATTCCTGAGGCATCAGAAAAGTCTTCAGAATTAATAAAGAGATGCTTCTACTTTATTAGAAACAACGACTTCACTTAATTTTGGCATGAATCTTCTGCAGAATGGACATGATGATCTACCAATAAATAATACAAATTTTTCTTTTGTTTCAATTTTTTTCAAAAAGCAGTTTTTGAATCTATTACTTTAAAGTTCTCTAAGTCTTGTTCGAAAGTTTTTTTCCATGTTATTTTATCTCCTTAAGTTTATAGGTTTAATTTTACTCTTATTTTTAAAAATTTCTATTTATTTGCTTACAAACTTTAAAAATTCCATTTTATATAGAAAAAGAAGTAATGTACTTCTACACTACTTCTTTGCTAATTTCTAAAAATGGGGCGGCTGAGGGGAATCGAACCCCCGAATGTCGGAACCACAATCCGATGCGTTAACCACTTCGCCACAGCCGCCAAAATATTAATTTTAAATAAAAATGCCTTGAGACAGAGTCGAACTGCCGACACATGGAGCTTCAATCCATTGCTCTACCAACTGAGCTATCAAGGCAAAAATGGCGGTCCCGACGGGAATCGAACCCGCGATCTCCTGCGTGACAGGCAGGCGTGATAACCGCTACACCACGGGACCTAACTCTTATTCTCAATGTATTTAATTCAAATGGTGACCCGTACGGGATTCGAACCCGTGTTACCGCCGTGAAAGGGCGGTGTCTTAACTCACTTGACCAACGGGCCAATAAAAACGGAGCAGGAGGGATTTGAACCCTCGCGCCGGTTTCCCGACCTACACCCTTAGCAGGGCGCCTCTTCAGCCTCTTGAGTACTACTCCAACTCCACAGGCAGGGACTCGAACCTGCGACCCTCTGATTAACAGTCAGATGCTACTACCAACTGAGCTACTGTGGATAAATATTTGTGTTCCTAACGAACAATATTTATTATACAAAAAGTATTAACATAATGTCAATACTTTTTGTATAACTTTTTATTTTTTTCAATTACATATTTAAGAACTCTCTATTATCCTTGATAAAATAGGATTTTTAAAATTCAGTTTTAAATAATATTAAATTAATATTTTTTTGAAATTATTCGTATTATTTTACTTTATTCAAATCAATATTCATTTTTCAGAGATTCTCACTATAGCTTTATATGCGTCATTATTTGGTTCTTCAAAACCAGTAATACTGAATAGATTTGTTAAAATCTGAATTGTTTCTTTATCATTTTGAATATCTAATAATGCCTGTTTAATTTTTTTCTGTGTTTCTTCATCTAAATTGTTTGATGCTACTACTGTTACTCCTGGTATTAGCTCACTTTTTGCTATTGGTGTAACATCTTCTTTTAGTGTAGGAAATTCTTTTGTATATTTTCTAATTACATTTTCATAGCTAGCTACTGCATCTACATCTTTATTTAGTAATAATTGTAAACTTTTGTCATGACCTCCACTAAATTGATACTGGATGTCTTTATCTAAATCAATTCCGGCATCTTTCAACATTGCACCAGCATAGATGTAACCTGAAGCAGATGAAGGATCAACAAAGGCAATTTTTTTCCCTTTCAAATCAGCTAAGCTTTTTATATTAGAATCTTTTCTAACAAAGACTTCTGCAAAATAACCAGGTTTTCCACTAGTACTTCTTCCTACTAGTAAGTTTTTTGTATTACTTTGCTTATTAGAAAGCACTGCAGAAAATGGAGGTACTAACCCAAAATCAACACTTCCACTACCTATACCTTCTATCACCCCAATATAACTACTAGCAGTGAATACCTCAACTTTCATCCCTAGTTTATCTCCTAGAGCTTTAGCAAATGGTGATAAATCGTCTACCAGCTTTTCGCTATTACTACTTGGTACTACACCAAGTTTTAACACTTTTTCTTCTTTAGTTGAACTCTTTTGGGAACAACCAATTAAAGAAAATACCAATAAGAAAGAAAAATAGTTAATAATATTTTTCATTTTACTTACCTCATAATTATTTGTATAAATTTGTTTTATACAATTGAGTATAGCATAATACACTCAACAATAAAATGAAAACGCTCATTTTTGAAAAAAATAATAAAAAATTGTCTCAAAAATACGACTTTATGTCGATATATTGAGACAATCATTTGATTAAATTAATTTTTGATATTGTAATTCTATATTTTTAAACTCTTTTTTTGTTTTGTTTGTATTCTTTAACCACGAATCTTCCGTACTTCCTAATAGAAATTATATCTTGAATTGCTGCAATTTTTCTCACCATTTCTAACGATTACATGGTTTAACTTTATAAAATCTTGATCTAAGAACTCTTTCACCTTACTTCGAGACTTATTAGTAATTTTTTTGCCACTATTGAATCTAATCTAAATGAAGAACTTACTATTTCAAAATCTTCATATTTCTTTTCTATAGCAACATCAGCTAATTCAACTCTCTCAAAATTTAGATTTACTCTACCCGCTTTCGTGAATTCCATCGCTATATAGTCAGCAATTTCTTCATCTACAAAAAAATATAAACTTCATTCTCAAGAACAACAATATCCCCAAATCTATTTATATTAATACCTAAGTTATGAATTGCACCTAAAAATATTTCTATGTTCGATCTTGTTAAATTTATTATTATATTTAGCTTTCAAGCAAACAATATCATAATCTACATCATAATATTCATTTGAAATAATCTTTGCTTTCTTTTCTCAGCATCATTATATCCACCAAAAAAATTCTATTTTAAAATCACTATAATTATATGCAACTATTTGTTCTAAAAATTACCTGTTCGAAATTAGTTAGAAACTTTTGTAACAGTATTTCTATTTTTCCACAAAAACTTATACTTTGCAAAAAGTTTTTCTGCTACTTCTTTTTGTTCTACTGATGCTTGCTGTAAAAAAATTTAATTTTTCATAATACTATACTGTTTTAAACAACAACGCTATTAAAAGGTTTTTGTATTACACTTAATACAATAAGCGCTACAACAGGCGAAATATCCAACATTCAATAGGTGGTATGAACTTTCTAAATAGTTTTAAATATGGTTCTAAATAGCTTCTAGAAATTCTACTATAAAATTATTTTTGATTTGCGGTACCCACGATGTTAAAATATACGCTAACATGCTGTATTCATAAAAATTAAATAAATAGATTATGAATTTATATACCCAAAAAATATTCTGTTATATTTAGCAAAATTAATACTCTCCTTCGTAAAAAGTCTCCTGAAACTTCAACTCCATTAGGAACACATAGATAAATATCTTCACCTATAGTTTTTAATCTTGCTCCAAGTGCATAAATTCCACCTGAAATAAAGTCTAACAATCTATCTGAAGTTTCTACATCTAATTTACTTAGATTAATAATAACTACCTTGTTACGTTTAATATCATCAACTATATCTTTGCTATCAGCGAAAACTAAAGGTTCTGTTAATATTACATTATTTGTTCTTCCTGATGGTTGACTTTGTACGTTTGGTTTACTTTGCACTGGATTCTCCTTTTTTACAACTCTTTGTTTTTGGTTGTTCTTGTCTTACTTCTTCTCTTTCTACTACTTCATCTTCAAAATCATCTTCATTAACGAATAAATTATTGAATTTTTCATCATACTCATATTCTCAAACCTCAACTTACTTATATTTAACTACAATATTATAGCATATTTCTAGCAATAATGAAAATGATTTTACTACTATCTACCTTTTTATATATTTAAAAATTATATTAATTTTTCAAAATACATTTCTAATATCAATATATACCATCATAATTATTAATTAACTTATTAGATTATAACCAGCTCAAATACCTATTTCTTAAGTTCAAAAATGAACCTTAGAGTTATAAACTCTAAAGTTCATTTTATCAATTATCCATAAAATTTATCGTATCTTTCTTTAAGAGATATTAATAGTTTAGAAATTAATACTTTCAATATCGAATAAACAGGTATTCCTAAGATAGCTCCAACTACACCCGAAATATTCACTCCTATCAAGATTACAAAAATAACTGTTAAAGGATGCATATTCATGCTTCGTCCCATTATGTTAGGGGAAATTATATTTCCTTCTAGAAACTGTACAACACCCCAAACTACTAACATTTTAACTACCATAACCCAACTTGTTGACGCTGCAACTAACATTGCTGGTGTAATAGCAATAACCGGTCCTAAATAAGGAACTATACTTAAAAATGCAGCAATAGTAGCTAGTGAAAATCCATAGTGTAATCCTATCACATTATACCCTATAAATAACATCACTCCTATGCATAATGAAACTAGCATTTGACCTTGGATATACGATCCTACTTTGTCATCAATTTCATCAATTGTTTCTGCAACTGGTTTTTCTAATTTTTTTGGTAATAAACTTATTACAAACTTATTGAATTTAGATGCATCTTTTAATAAGAAAAATAGCACGAAAGGCATAGTTACCAACACCGAAGCCGTTGAAGAAATAGATGAAACTATCCCCTGTGCAACTGATGTTGCAATCGTTATTAATCTTTCACTAATTTTCGAAGCATTTAAGTTTGTATTGACATACTCTACAACCACTTGAACATAAGCATTATCAGAATATTCTTCTAAATACCCTTTTACAATTTCAACATATCTAGGCATTGCTGTAATCAGGTTTTGCGTTTGCTCTACAATTATAGGTACTACTCCAATAATAACAATTAGTATCGTAATTATACCAACAAAAAAATCGCAAGTAGACTCGCAGAAAATCTTGAAATTTTCTTAGAAAAGAAATTTACAAGTGGATTTAACATGTAATAAAATACATACGCTACTATTATCGGTGTAATTATACTAGAAATTATTGTATTTATTGGAGTAAATATATAAGAAATTTCTGTATATAAATAAATAGCGATTCCTAATAAAAATAACTATTAATAATATATAGATTATGAATTTCCCTCAATAAAAAGCTAATAATTTATCTTCTCTAGATTTTTTTCTAATCTTGATTCTCTTTTATTTTTTTCTAATTCTTTTATCCATACAATTTCCTTTCTATTGAATTACTTAACTATAGTTAAAGATAATTCATAAATTGTAATAATAGTCTTATAAGCAATATACCCCAGCGCAAAGGAAGCTAGACTTACAAAAACTCTAATTTCTCTAGTACTGTTATTTTTGAAAATTTTACCAAAATCAATTCTTAACATAGAGAAATTCGCTAATAATATCATAAAAAACAAAACTGTCAGTTTAAAAATACTCATAAGTAATCCTCTATACTTAATATGTTATTTAAACATATCAAGCCACCCTTTTTTCTTGAATACCCAAAGCATTCCAAGTGCAATCCCGAACATTATAGCAACAACTAAAAAATACCCGTATTGCCATTCTAACTCAGGCATATTTTTAAAGTTCATACCGTACAATCCTACTATGAAGGTTAACGGAAGGAAAATTGTAGATATAACCGTTAGGGTCATCATAATATTGTTCGATTTCAATGAGTTATATGTCATGAAGTTTTCACGGATATCACTAGCTAACTCACGGTTCGCTTCTATAATCTCTGTTTGTTGAACAAGGTCATCATATATATCGTGGAAATACTTTCTATCATTATCAGTCATTTCGACACGACGAGAAACTAAAAATCTATGCAATACTTCTCGCATAGGTCTCAATCCACGACGAAGCTTTAATAAGTCACCTCTTAATTCAAAAACCTCATCCATAATCTTGCTTCCAGATTTATAAAAATCAGATTCTTCAATTTCATCCAAACGATTCTCGATTTTTGAAATAATCGGAATATATCCTTCAACTATTTCTGAAACTAGCATATGCATTACATGTAATGGCGAATATTCTGCGCCACGTTGAAGAATTTTAGGTACTATTTTATTAACATAACGTATATGTGAGAGGTGGAACGTTACGATATAATTTTTTCCAACAAACATGTTAAGTGTTTCATAATCATCATCTATATTTTTTAAAACATGAGACACTAAGAATATTTGTTGTCTTGAAATTTCAATTTTTGGTCTTTGTAAAAGTGTTAAACAGTCTTCTATTAAAAGTTCGTGAAACTTAAAGAATGTTGTTAATAGATTAATTTCACTACGTGTTGGAGTATCAAAGTCAACCCAAAACCACGCTATATCTTGATCTTTAAGTCTTTCTAAACTAATATCAGTAAGAATGTCACCTTTTTATCTACTGCCATAGTTTTTAACATTAGATTTCACCTCTCGTTATTTTCACAATTACAATAATACCACACTTATAAAAATAGTAAATTTATTATTTTTAAATTGGTAGAAATATAGTGCATCACAATTCCAGCAGCAATAGAAACATTAAGACTTTCTGCTTTACCTGGCATCGATATTTTAAGCAAGTTATTTACTTTACCTAATATTTCTTCACTTACACCTGCACCTTCATTACCAAATATTACAGCAACATTTCCTGTAATATCATCTAACTGTTCTATATATTTATCTGCTTTTTAAACTTGTTGCGAAAAATACTAAACTCTGTCATTTGTTCCAGTAAATCTGATAAATCCACATTATCAAAACAATCTATATGGAAATTACTCCCCTGTGTACTTCTAATAACTTTTTGTCCATATAAGCTAGTTGTACCTTTACCTAAAATAATACAATCAAAAAGCAAATGCATCGGCAGTTCTAATAATTGTACCTAGATTTTCCAGGATCTTGAACTCTATCTAGAATAAGAACTTTCTTATATTTACTTATATCCAATTCTTTATTTTCTATACAACAAACCGCTATAATTCCTTGTGTAGTTATAGTATCAGATAAATGTCTCATTACACTATCAGCAACTTTAGTAATCTCTCCTTCAAAAGCTTCAATTAATTTATACTCATCAAAGCTTTCAGAAATAACAATTTCTTCAACTACATTCACCTGCATAGCTTCTTCTACTAAATGTTTTCCTTCTATCAAATATTTTCCATATTTTTTTATATTTTTATTCTCTTTTTAATTTTTTTGTATATCTTTAATTTTCTTATTACTAACTGATGTTATCATTTTTCTCCAATAAATTTATTTTTGTACTTTTTAGCTTTCTAATAATTATAAACAATATTGAAGAAATATTCAAAATTATGATATAATTCACTTACAGATATTATAATAAAAGGAGTTCATTATGTCATCATTCTTACTATCAACAATAGTTATTGTGGTCGTTTTAGGTGCAGTTGGACTTTTTAATTACTTCAGATTAAAAGGTGCTGTAACAAAACTTCCTTATGAAGAATTTAGAAAAAATCTTAGAAAAGTTCAATTAATTGATGTTAGGGAAAAAGAAGATTTCAAATACGCTCACATTAACGGTGCTCGTAACATGCCATCTTCTCAATTCAATTTCCTTTACACATCTTTAAGAAAAGACCAACCTATTTATCTTTGTGATAAAAACGGAACATTAGCTCCTCGTGCTGCCCTAACTCTTAAAAAGCACGGATATACAAATGTATATATGCTAAAAAATGGTCTACAAGATTGGAAAGAAAACCTAAAAACAAAAATAATTTTTAAGTACTTAATTTAATCTTAATAAAGATTGTTAAGTACTTTTTTATTTTTAAGGAATTTTTATCATTAGTCCCTATAAAATAATGCACTGATGATTATTTATTGAACACTACTATAATTTATGGTATTATATGCTTAAATTACAAATGGAGGTCAATTTATGACTAAATATTACTATGATCCTAATATGAATCGTGGATACATTCCTGGAAGATACGTTAACAAAATTGTATATCTTCTAATTACATTTTTCTTAGGACATTTTTGGAATTCAATATTTTTATGTTGGGAAAAAAATTTTTAAAGGAATACTGTGCCTATTATTTTGTTGGACATTCATTCCATCGATTATAGCTGTTTTCTCATTTATAATTACACTATTTAGACCAGCTAATGAACACGGTGATATTTTTATCCATTATTAATTAGGTAATGAATTCAAATGCTACTTAAATACTAAAAACAATAAACTCAAGTCTATCACATTCGTAATAACCTTGAGTTTATATTATTTTTACCGTCTTTATTTTTTTATTAAGCTACTTCAGCTTCTTTTTCTTCAGCATCAGCGATAGCTTTTGCTTCTTCTTCTAATTTATCAATATGCATATATTTATTTAGATATCCTTTAAGTAGAACTAATACAACACCTAGAACAATAACTACTCCTCCAATATAAGTAAATACTTGAGTATAGTTCAATTGAACTGTTAATTTAGCTAAGTATCCAGAAATAATATTTGCTAATGAGAATGTTAGATACCAGATACCCATTGCTAATGATGCATATTTTGCTGGAGCAAGTTTATTGAACATCGCCATTCCGATTGGAGATAAGAATAACTCCCCAACTGTTAATAATACATATGTTAAAAGAACATATATGATGTTAATTTTCATTCCGCTTTCTACATCACCATTGATTGTATTTAGACCTAATACCATTACAACGAAAGCTAATCCTGAAATAATCATTCCTAGTCCCATTTTTGTACCAGTATCTAAATCTCCACGTTTAGTTTTACTTAGTTTAACCCAGAATGCACCGAACACTGGAGCTAATATTGCACATAATAGACCATTGAATGAAACTAACCAAGGTGTTGGCACTGTCCATCCGAAGATATTTCTATCCACTGCTTTTTGAGTTAAAATTGCAAATGATGTTTGAGTTTGGAACCAAGCAGCCCAGAATAAAGTTGAGAATACAAACATTACTGCCATAGCTTTCATTCTATCCATATCAATTTTTGTTAATGGATGATTAACTGATTTTTTAGCAGCTTTACTTGCTGTTGGATATTTACCTTTATCTTTTAACCAAGTAGGAGCAAAGAATGCGAATACTGCAAATTGTAAGAATGCAAGTGCAGCAGCAGCTAAGAATCCAACACGATATCCATATGATACAATTTTTCCGTCATTAGCAACATTTGCAAACCAACTGTCTGTAATTAATCCGAATACTATTGGTCCAAATAAACTACCAATGTTAATCGCCATGTAGAAGATACTGTATGCTGCATCTTTCATCGTAACTTGGTCACGTTCATATAAGGCACCAACTATAGCACTAATGTTACCTTTACCAATACCCGCTGCAACTAGTAAAAGAATTAAACTTGAAATTACTGTCCATAATTCACTAGTTGAAAAGTATAAAGCAATATAGCCTATACAACTAAATAATGTCCCCAAGATAATAGATTTTTGAAGACCTAGGTATTTATCTGCTAACCAACCACCAATAAGAGCCATCATATATCCTGCAGCAGCATAGTAACCATATAATGTTACCGCGAATCCTTTTTCAAGACCTAGTCCTCCTTCTGCTGTTCCAGTTGTGAAGAACAGAATCATGAATCCTATTATACCATAAGCATAAAAGTTTTGTATAACAGTTGTGACATTTACAAGATGAAGACCTTTAGGATGTTTCATTTTTTCTTTCTTTTCCATAATAACTTCCTCCTTATTTTTATTATATCTTCATCTATTATTATATATTAAGCGTTTCCAAAAAGCAATTTATATTCTTTTTGAAATTATTTCTAATTGTTTACATAAATATATTTTTACTATTATACTTTAAATTTGTATTATAACAGTAAAATATAACCTTATTTTATTTGTATTTTTTTAATACAAACTCTATAATATGTAAATAATTCATTATCGATGACTCATTACAAAATACATAAAAAATAAAAGCAGTTTTTACACTGCCTTATTTTTATTATTCTTCTATATATTTTTAAAAGTTTTTCTTAAACGAATACTTCCCATAAAGTTGATTACATCAACGTTTATTAGACTTACTCCATGAAGCCTTTTAGTTTATTAAGCTTAGATGGGTGTTTTAATTTTCTAATAGCTTTCGCTTCAATTTGACGGATACGTTCACGTGTTACACCAAACGCACTACCAACTTCCTCAAGTGTATGAGTCTTACCATCTTTTAGACCAAAACGTAATTTTAATACATTTTCCTCACGATCAGTAAGTGTTTCTAAAATCTCTTCTAGTTGTTCTTTTAATAATTCGTTAGCCGCATGCTCTACTGGAGATTGTGCATCTTTATCTTCGATAAAATCTCCTAAATGTGAATCATCTTCTTCACCAATTGGTGTTTCTAATGATACAGGTTCTTGAGCTATTTTTAGTATCTCACGTACTTTTTCTGGAGTCATATTCATTTTTTTAGCGATTTCTTCTGGTTTAGGTTCACGTCCTAAATCTTGAAGTAATTGTCTTTGAATACGAATCAGACGGTTAATTGTTTCAACCATATGAACAGGGATACGAATTGTTCTAGCTTGGTCAGCAATAGCACGAGTAATTGCTTGACGAATCCACCATGTTGCATATGTTGAGAATTTGAATCCTTTTGAGTAATCGAATTTTTCAACAGCTTTAATTAATCCCATATTTCCTTCTTGAATTAAGTCTAGGAATAACATTCCACGTCCAACATAGCGTTTTGCAATACTTACTACAAGACGTAAGTTAGCTTCAGCTAAGTCTTTTTTAGCTTGTTCTTTTTCCGCTTCTGTTCCTGTTTCAATTATTTTAGAAAGTTCTAATTCTTTTTCTTTTGATAATAAAGGAACTTTACCAATTTCTTTTAGGTACATTCTTACAGGGTCATTTGTTCTAATTCCTGCTGGAACTGATAAATCTTCTAAATCTAGTTCCTCTTCCTCTTCTTCTACATGATTTGCATTAATTAAAATAATATCTTCATTATTTAATTCTTCATAGAAATCATCCATCGCTTCTGAAGAAATGTCTAATTTTGATAATGCATCTACAATCTCTTCTTGAGTTAATTCACCCTGTTTTTTACCTTTTTCTAACAATTCTTTTTTTATTGTTTCAAAATCTTTTGCTTTCTTAGCCATGTTCTTCTCCTTCTATTTCTTATACTTTTTCAATTGTGACAGCAATTCTTTTTGAGTTTCCACATCCATCTCTTGGATTGCAACCCTAAGCCTGTCTTTTATCTCTTCTAATGTTATTTGATTATTTGAAAAATACTTAATATAGTCACTTACAACTTCTACAGTTGGATTTTCTTCTATTAAGAAATCTGTTTCATCGATATAAGTTGCAAGTCTGACAACCTCATCATCTTCAATACTATGAATGAATTTATGAATATGAAACTCAAGATTATTATTATAGTAAATAACCAAGTAATCCATAAGATTCACAAATACTTCTTGTGGAAAATTGCATTTCTCTAGATCATTGTATTTTTCAATAAACAATGCCCTATCAACAAAAAAGTATTTAAATAACTTACACACCTTTTTGTCATAATTCGTTACTCTAAACAGCTGTTCTGGATTAGACGGTGCTACCCATTCTACAGCCGCTTGTTTTCTTTTCACATTCACTTGACCTAATTCTCTAAGAAGAACTTGTCGTTCGATTCCGAACTCCTCTGCCAAATTAGTAAGCAATATGTATCTTAATGATTCATCTTCCATATAAGCAATATTTTTTTAAGTAATTCATTTTTATACTGAATTCTTAGTTCAATATTAGTCTTTGAATCATTTTTACAATATTCAATTTTATAATTAATAAAAGTGTTCTTTATTATTTTTAATATAGTTTACAGCATCAAAATCTTGATTTTTAGAATTTTTATCTGATAAAAACTCATCTAAATCTTTAGCTCCAGAAAATTTTTAATTTATAGACATTATCTGTTGTCTGGATAATCCTATTCCCAATTTCTATCTGTGCTTTTGAACCAGCGTCATCATTGTCTAAACTTAATGTGACCTTCTTCACAAGTGATAAAATCTCTTTTAATTTATTATTGTCTATATTAGTTCCCATCAAAGCAACAGCATTCTTTATTCCGTTCTGATGAGCTTTAATAACATCCATATAACCTTCACATAATATTACTTCATTCTCTTTAGCTATAAAAGCTCTCGCATCCGAGAAGTTATATAAGACTGTTCTTTTTTCAAAAATTTTCGTTTCATGCGTATTGTAGTATTTCGCAACACTTTTATCCGTAGACATAGTTCTACCCGAAAATGCTACAACCTGATTTTGATTATTTTTTATAGGAAACATTACTCTGTCTTTAAAAACATCATAATAATTGCCACTTTCATTTTTTCCTAATAGTCCGGCTTCAACCATTAAATCTAAATTAATTTGATTAGAATTAAAAAAGTTTAAAGCTATGTTATTATCACGGGGAGCATAACCTATATTAAAGTGTTTAATAACATCGATACTCAGTCCCCTATTTAATAAGTAATTAAGTGCTTCTTCAGCCTCTTTTGTATTTAGTAAAATATAGTTATAATAATCTGCTAAAAGCATGTGCCCATAATACATTATGTCCAGCTCATTATTCAAATCGTAATTAGCTTCTAAATTCACTTTTGACTCTATATTCAGCCCTAACCTTGCCCCAAGCTTTACGATTGCCTGATTATACGTAATATTTTCAATTAGCGAAACAAATTGGAAAATATTCCCACCTTTACCACATCCAAAACAATGGGCTATTTTTTTCTCCGGAGAAACAGTAAACGATGGTGTTTTCTCATTATGAAACGGACATAAACCTAAATAATTTTGTCCTCTTTTTTCTAATTTGACATATTCACTAACTAGACTAACTATATCAATATTATCAAAAATATAGTCAATGTCTTGCTTAGATATTTTTGCCACCTTATTCCTCCTCTTCCTCAATTTACCATTAAGAATAAAATGATTAGATTATTTCCCAACACTAATTATAACATAAACAAAAGGTATTTTAATAGACTTTTGTTAAAATATTTATATTATCACTCTAAGTTAATTTTCCATTTTCAAAAGTTAATATTATATTATTTTCTATAATTATACATTAAGATTTTATTATGATAAGTCTCATTAGAATATTACTGTTGTCAATTCTATAGTATAAAGATTAAATATTCCAAACTCACTTTAAAATGATATTTTTAAAAGATTATAATTATACATTTTGTTAAGATATAAATTTAATCAAACTTTTCCCTTAAATCCGCCTATTATATCACGTCAATCATAAGTAAAATCATATGATATAGCAATTTCTCTCGATTTAGGTTATAATATGAATATCATTAAAAAAAGGAGTATGAAAGTGAAAGTAATTATAGTCGGTGGTGGTAAAGTCGGTGAACTTCTTTGTGCCGATTTTTCTAACACATTTGATGAAGTCACAATTATAGACACAAATGAGCGTCGTGTTGAAAAACTCGTTGAAACCTACGATATCAACGGACTTGTTGGTAATGGAGCAAATTCAGACATACTATTAGAAGCAGATGCAGCTAATTCTGATATGTTTATTTCTGTTACTACAAGTGATGAAATCAACATGATAGCTTGTATTGCAGCTAAACAAATGGGTGCAAAATATACAATAGCAAGAATTCGTAACCCTGAATATTCTAAAACAAAGGAATTCATTAAACAATCTTTAGGAATAGATCTTATGGTTAACCCTGAGTACGAAGCAGCTAAACAAATTTTCTATATGCTTAAGTATCCTACCGCAACAAAAGTAGAAAGTTTTTCAAATAATAAATTTAATATTCTTGAAGTATTAATAAGTGAAAAATAGTTTACTAAAGGGTGTTTCACTTATTGATAGTAGAAAATACATTGATTTTCCTTCACTAGTATGTTTAGTAGAACGAAAAGGAGACGTGTTCGTTCCTCGTGGGAATTATGTATTTGAAGTTGGAGATAAAGTTCATATAACTGCTTCAAATAAAAAATTTAAAAAAATTCTATAAACTTTTAGGAAATAAAGAAAATTTAGAAAAAATAACTTCATCTCTTAATTATAGGTGGAGGAAAAAGTAGCTCACTATCTTGTAGAATTTTTACAAAAAGCTTCCTTCTATACTAAAGTAATAGAAATTGATAAAGAAAAAGCTATCTCTTTCAGTGAAACATATCCTGAAATTGATGTTATTTGGGCTGATGGAGCGATCGTGATACTTTAATTGAAGAAGGATTCAAACATTTGATAGTTGTATCTCATTAACTGGACTTGATGAAGAAAAATATCATAATTAATTTATATGCACATAAACTTGGTATAAAGAAAACTGTCAGCAAAAAGTTAACCGTGCATCTCTAAAAACAGATAGCTGAGGATATCGGTCAATATTCTTATATCACTCCTAAAGAAATAGTAGGAAATATAATAAAAACATACAAAATCTTTACAATGTAGCCGTACAACAGATATAGAAAAACTTCTATAGGATATCAAACAATAAAGCTGAAGTAATTGAATTTAAAATCTCAAGCGAAAATTCAAAAAGTTATCGGTATTAAATTAAAAGATCTTGATATTAACGATAATACTCTTATAGCATTTATAATTCGTAATAATAAACAAATCTTCCCAAATGGTGATGATGAAATTAAAGTGAATGATAATGTCGTTGTAGTTAGTTATCAACAGAAAATTGAACATATCGATGATATTCTTGCTAGGGAGGTAATCTATGAATTTTTAAAATGATTTTTAACGTTCTAGGTAAAATGCTTATTCTTTTAGTCGCTTTACTAATACTTCCTACAATTATTTCATTTAATATATAAAGAACCTACTTATGTAACTAACTCATTTTTTTAATTACTATAATGATATGTTTTATATATCATTATTACTACATTTTTTAACAAAAGATGTTACTGAACGTGATTTCTATAAAAGAGAGGGTTATGTAATAGTTACCCTTACTTGGGTTATTTTTTCATTAATCGGAGCACTTCCTTTCTATATTTCAGGAGAGATACCTCATTATATTGATAGCTTCTTTGAAACGGTAAGTGGTTTTACTACTACTGGTTCAACTATTTTAGAAGATATTGAGACTTTAAGTAAAAGTTTACTTTTTTGGAGAAGTTTCACACACTTTATAGGTGGTATGGGGGTTATTGTATTCGCTTTAGCAATTTTACCAAGATCTCCTCATACTATTCATATAGCGAAAGCTGAAGTTCCAGGACCTTATTTCGGGAAAGTTGTATCTTCTATGAAACAAACAGCAATTTATCTTTATGGAATATATATATCACTTACAGTACTTCTATTTATATTCTTAATGTTTGGTGGAGTTGGATTTTTTGATAGTATAAACCTAGCTTTCTCTACTGCTGGAACTGGTGGTTTTTCAGTAAGAAATGCGGGAATTGCATATTACAACAGTACTTACGTTACAGTTGTGATTGCAATATTTATGCTTATTTTCTCAATGAATCTAAGTTTACTTTACTTTATTATTTTTAAAAGATATTTTAAAGTGTTAAAAAGTGAAGAACTAAGATGGTTCTTTGGAATGATTGGTATACTTTCTGTAATCATGTTTTTAGATATCTATCGTTCATATGATACATCAAAACCATAGTTTATTAGATGTATTTCTTTTACAGTTTCATCTGTTGTATCTACTACAGGTTTTACATATAATGACTTCAATATTTGGCCAGTATTTTCAAAAATGATAATCTTAATACTAATGATTGTTGGAGGATGTACAGGAGGAACTGCTGGTGGAATAAAAATTCCACGACTTATTTTCTTCGTTAAAAATGCCAAACTAAGTATAAGTAAAGCTTTAAATCCAAGGAAAATAGCAATGGTTAAAATCGATGGGAAAGTAATAAAAGACACCACTCCACTTTCTAACTATTTACTATTATTCGGATTTGTATATGTTATTATACTATTCTTAATAACATTCCAAATTAATGACTTTGAAGATGCAATTTCTTTAACAGTTACATCAATCAGTAACGCTGGACCAGCATTCAATCACTATGGTCCAATGAGTAACTTCTCACAAATACCATATTTTACTAAAAATAATATTATCTATATCAATGCTATTAGGACGTTTTAGAATTAATGCCATTAATAGTATTCTTTCTCATGCTAAATACATGGAAAAACGTAGAAAAAGCTAGAGAAAGTCAAAGAATAATTAATAGTTTTTAATGAGTAATATGAAACAAAAAGACAGTTCTACTTATAGATCTCGTCTTTTATCATTGAAAACTATCTCTTGAATTTCTTCATTAATTCGTTCATCAAGTTCTTCTTTTGTAATTAATTCATCATTATGAGCTTCGGTATATCCTAAAATTACACCTAGAGAATTCTTAACATTATGCAACATAATTTTTCTTCTGTTCATTTTTATCTAAATCTGAACTTCTTCATATATTAGATATATATTTAGGAATACAAATACTGTTAACGGTAGGAAAAATATTTTAATGTGATTTGCAGCAATAGAAAATATAATTATTAATATATTTACTATTATGAAATTAATCATATTTTTCATGATATAAACTATAAACCTCTTTTTATTTATGCCGTATTCTTTAGCAGTATTTTTAATAGCTTCTGATTTTTTCACCACTTTTGCACTTTTTCATAAATTTCATTTTTACGATATCATCAAGATTAAGTTCATCTTTTTCTTCATCTTTTGAAGGAGAAATAATAACAACAAACTCCCTTTTTCATTTAATCTCTTCACCCAGCATATCTAATATTATACTAGCTTCAAATGTTTCAATTTGTTCAGAACATCTTTGTAAGTTCTCTCGCTACTGCAATTTTTTCTTGTCAGGGCTATTTCTTTACGATTTCTTCACTAAGTTCTTCACTCATGTGGACTTTCATACAAAATACCAGTTGTTTTTGAGTTTAAAATAATTTCTAACTTTTGTCTAAGTTCTTTAGTTTTTCGTGGTAAAAATCCATAAAAAGTATAATTATATGATTCTATTCCACTTGCCACTAATGCAGTAAGTCCCGCATTAGCACCAGGTAGGGCTACAACCTCCAAATCAGCACTTTTCACTTTTTCTACAAGTACATACCCTGGATCTGAAATACATGGCATACCAGCATCTGTTACCAACGCTATTTCTAGTCCCTCTTCTAAGTATTCTATTATTTTATCACTCATCTTATCTTCATTATGTTCATGGTAACTAAGTAGTTTTTTACCTTTTATTTCATAATGGTTCAATAATTTTTGTGTATTTCTTGTATCTTCACAAGCTATAATATCCGCTTCTTTTAGCACTCTTAATGCTCTTAAAGTAATATCCTCCAAATTACCTATTGGTGTTTCCTACTAAATATAACATGTTATTTATCCCTTTTTTTTATTTAAAATCTTTTTACTTCTTGCCTTTTTACTTGCATCAAATTTAATAAAATATATTCTTCCTGTGCAGATTTTTCTTAAATAAACTTTCAGCTCTCGTCGCTTCTACTTTTTAGTCTCAAATTCTTCAGAAATATAAAGTTTTTACCGGTACTCTCACTCTAGTATATTTCGCACCTTGGCGTTATGAGTTTTATTCGTCTAACAATATCTGTCGTATATCCAGTATACCAAGTTTATCACTACACTCAACTACATACATGAAAACTACTCATAAATACCATACACTTTCTTCATTTCATCTGTATAACTACCATCTTCATTATAAATATAAAATGGTTTGTTCTACTTTAATATCACTTACTTTTCGAGATACTACCTTCTATTAATACAATTTTACTAGTTTCACTTGTTGCTTGCTTAAACAAATCTAATTCGTTTAATAGCTAAGCCATTTTTCACATTCAGAAAATAATATCACTTATTCTGTAAGTTCTATGTAACCCGATGAGAAATTTTACCATTCTGTTTAACAAGATATCTTAGTGCTTTTACAATATCACTTAGATTACATAGAATTTCATGTCGTGAAATATTATGATTATACTTTTCTCACGTTGATTCGGCATATTCTCCACTGGAAAGATACGGAGGATTACAAATTACATAATCAAATGATGATGGTCTATAATATTCTTTCACATTCTTCACATCACCATTTTCTTACTTCTATATTCGTATTCCATTAAGTTCTAAAGCTAGTTAGTTCAACTAGATCTTCTTGAATTTCTAACATTTCAATCTTTCGCATCAGATTTTTCTCTTAGAATAATTGAAATTCCACCATTTCCACTACAAAGTTCAATTATATCTAAAACTTCTCGGTACATTAGAAAAATAAGGAAGTAAAAAGAATCTGTTGACAACTATAATGATCAACCTTCTGCAAAATTTTATAATTCTTTGAAACTAAATCAACTCTCAAATTCTCTTCATACTAACCTCGTAATAAAAATTCTAAATTAATTTTTATCCAATAAAACTGTAAATAAAAATTTTTCTAAAACTAATGTAGCATTAACATTAGCATTTAAATCAGCTAAAGCGGTAGTACTTTTTCTTGAACTTTACTGTTCTACTCATATTGATTAGATTCAGAATAACTATTTGTGTTTTAATGCTCAAATATTTAAAAACTCTAATATGTCTTCTCTTAGCTTTAAGTAAGCTAAACATAGATATTAGCCATATGCGGCTCCTACTATATCTTTTACATATTCAAACAATCTTTATTATTTCTTCATTTTCTGCAACTTCCCTATCTTCACTCTTCCTACTAATTTTATCTGTTGACATCGTAGATATTAGTCGGTAATACTGCACTAATATTTTTACAGCTAAGAATAGCAATAATATCGTCTTCAGGTTCTTCTAAAGAAACTTAAGCAAGCTATTTGCAGCTTGTTCTGTCATTTTTCTATATCTTTTATCCAATATATCTTTTTTACCATAAAATGATTTAACATAAGTCAGATTTCCAATGTTTGTATTTCGTCTTTTTTATGAGTATCACTAGTTAGTTTATGAAAAATCTACATAGTTGCCATGGTTTATACTCGATGCAATTGTTACAGCTCTCGCACTAAAAATTCTTTATTTTTATTTTCTAAACAAAATATTGCTTTTAACAAAACTTAAAATAAACTCATC
>BNJS01001210.1_pt1 | contig 161745 bp, 198 predicted proteins | sample 8540461 | NCBI WGS metagenome assembly BNJS01 (sample SAMD00202454, study PRJDB9452) | human saliva metagenome | isolation source: human saliva | place: Japan | reverse complement strand
CAATAGAAACCTATAATTTTTTTGAAAAAAATATTTTTTTGCTTTCAAATATACCGTTTTTCATTTTCATATTTAATGAATCTACTTTTCTATCTATTCCAATTGAAAAATAGATTCAAATTACCCTTAAAGTGTGATATATTGTAATTTTAGCAATTTAGTGTGTGACACAACTAACATGAAAAGGGAGAAAGAAATGAGAGCATTACTTTCAAAAAATCAAAACCGACAAATTGATATTGTCGATTATTTAGTACAAGCAAACGGATGGGTTCATATCGACGAACTAGCAAAAGACTTTTAAAGTCTCTACTCGTGCCATCAAAATCGACCTCGCATTTTTTTACGCGATAAAAATCGAGGGGATTTAGACATCTTCTTCTCAACGAACGGTGTGCGTATCGAAATGCCAAAAAACTTAAGTACCGAAGTTGTTTATCCTTACTATTATTCACATTCTATTTGCTACGAAATTCTGGAGCAATTATTCTTACACGAAGACACCACTGTTACAGAGATGACACAAAAGCTCTTTATATACGACTTCAACATTGAATCGTTACATTCAAAAAATCAATAATAGTTTAAAGAAAAAATTCGATTTCCAAATCTCGAAGAAGAATTTGCAATTCATTGGAAACGAACAAGACATTCGTTTCTTCTTCGTTCAATACTTTGCTGAAAAAAAGACTGGCTTTCTTCTGATTGGCCATTCGACTTTGTAGACGAAGCTTCTCTAGAAAAAGATTCTAGTCGACCTCTTTCAAGTCGTCGAACTTCCCACAAAGCTTTGAAGGATACCGTGTCTTCAAGATGATTTTTACAGTTAACTTCTTCCGATGCTTATCAAGGGACATTTTCGTCCCAAAACATCGAAGCTAAAGATAAATTCTACGATTACTACAACCAACTAGACGGCTTAGGCGAAATCGTAGAACAATTCGTCAAAGAAACTGGATTAATGGTGACCCCAGAAATCCTAGAACAATCATTCTCGATTTTCTTGCAACCACACTTCTTCTTAAATCTAGAAGAATTCTCAGAGGCAAGAAAAGAAAATGCGCTAGACCGACTCTCTTTCGATACATTAGTGACGAATATTCAAAGTTTAGAAAAACGCTACGACTTGAAATGCGAGAACTATGATTTACTATTGTGGCACTTACACAACACGTCTCAATTAGAACGAATTGAAGTGCACTCAGACTTTATCTTGTTCGATAAGAAGATTCCGTTAATGAAATTCTTCAAGTCGCTCTCACCTGAGTTTTACGATGACGTTGCAGGCCTTTTAGAACAGTATCAACACCAGATTAAAAACGTCAAAGCGTCAAACGTAAATATCTCGCATTGATTTACACGTTCTATACGCACTGGGAAGGTCTAGTTTCTCAACTACAAGCGAAACAGGAGAAAATCAAAGTCCTTATCTTAAACGACTTCGATGAGTACTATCCAAAATTCTTGGCTTCTTATTTAGAACAAAATGCCGCCAACCGTTTCGAGTATCATACGTATGACGATTTAGAAATCTCATTAGACTTACTTGCGAAGACAGACTACAAGGTGATTTTTGAGTAACTTTGCTCTTCCTGCAAATCAAAGGCAAAAACGGGAATCTGCTCGCTTTTGATCTGATTGACCTCAAACGAGTTGATAAACAGCAGATGCCCCTGATGCAGGGGCATCTTTGCTAAAACTGAACTAAAAATAAAACTGAGTTTAGTTTTACAAACTCCACCCCTGCTCAGTTTTATAACTACTGCGTAGGGGAGTTGAGCTTTTCGTCTCAATGTCAAGCAAAATTGAAATCTGGCTTTTGCACCCAAGTCAGTAATTCAATGCTAGATCCCCCATGCTGTGCTATCGTATTTTTTTGGGTTTTGTAAAACATTTTTTGCAAAAATAGTAGCAGCATCCCGCTTCATCAGCTCTTTGAGCGAAAGGCTTGGGTGCAGGGGATGAGTCATCGGCATGGAAAACGTCGAGGTCAGTCTTTATGAAGAAGAAAAACGTTCTAGCATAAACATGCCCGAAATTCACTTATAAGTGAATTTTGGGCAACTCGGGTCCGAGTGCAAAAAAAGGCTTGGAGAGTGTACTCCAAGCCATTTCTATTTCAATTATTTAACTTCTGTATAACCGATTGATTCTAATTTTTGAGTTGCTGTAGAAAAGTCCGCATACGTTGTTGAAATGACACGTGCGTCTTTAAGTTCCATCTTGCCCTCTTCATTCGTTATAAGATTGGTAAATCCAACCGCATACACGTTTTTGAATCCATAGCTAGTTTCCACTTGAAGCGTCATTACTAAGTTCCCATTACCGCGAACAATCTCATCCCCATACGAATATGAATTGTCAACATTATTCGCTAGACCACGATAATAAGTTTTATCAAACGTTATCTTATCATTTCCGCTAAATTTCTTATTCACTTCTTCTTTTAGTTTTGCAATAATTTCGTCTTTGTTTTTAGCGTCATCAAGTTTTTCAGCAACTGTCTTCAATCCTTTAACAGGAAGTGTAAAGCTTCCGTCGCCTTCTAATACATAACCTCTGTCTTCTAATAAGTTAGCGAAATTACCGTCTAACACGATTTTGGCATCTTTTCCATTTTCTAATTTGCCATTGTTTTCAACTTTGAAACGTAAGAATGACAATTTAGAATCTGTCACATGAACTTCTGCACGGCCACCTTTGTTAAAGCCTTCCACTTCTAATGAAGTGATTTTCGCTAATTCTTCAGCCGTTAATTTCTTCGCTTCTTTTAAGCCACTTACTTTAACTTTTGTTTCTTTTGGAAGGTTAAAGTATTTTTCAGCATCTTTATCTGAAGAGAATGTGAAAGTAATTTCGTCGTTATTTGACAAGCCATCTGTTTTACTTGGAGTTGCTTTCACTTTTGTTGCAGCATTACGAACTTCTGCTTCTGTTTTCGCATCTGCTTTAGGGTTTGCGACTAAGAACTCTTTTACTAATTCTTGAGTGTCTACTTGGTATACAAGTTGCCCTTTTGTATCTAACCCTGTAAAAGTTGTTTTAATGTGGTCGCCAGCGTCTACTTTTTTCACGCCACAAGCAGCAAGTAACACAGTTGCTACTAAACAGAATAATGTTAACAGTCTTTTTTTCATGATTCCCTCCTGAAAAGCTTTTCTATTATTTTGATTACTTTTCTCATTATAAGTTCTATTACATGATTTTTCAATACTATTTTGTATCGGCTTGCGCTTCTATTTCGTTCGTGCTAAGGTGAATCTAACGAACTTTATTTACACATCGGAGGCTTTATGAATCAAAAAATCCCCGTATGGAAAACCATCCGCTTTACATTAGGCAATTTAACGCAAAACAGCTGGATGTATTTACGCAATTCCATTTTCTTACAATTTTTTATATCCGTGTTTGGATTCGGATTTTTAACGCTTATTTTTCGCGGAATGCTCTTTATTACTGGGCAATCCAATTTGAACTTCGCCAATTTCAAGACGGTACTACTGAGTCCAGGATCCATCCCGCTCCTGATTCTCTATTTATTGGCGTTCGCGTTTCTTATCTTCATGGAGTTCTCAATCCTCATCTTCATGATTTACGGAACAATTCGCGGCATTCATTTTTCATGGCGCAGTAGCATTCAAAATGCGTTCTCAGAACTGAAGCAGCTGCGAAATGGCCACTTTATTACGTTCTGGCTGTACTTTTTAACGCTCTTGCCCATCGTCAATATCGGTGAGCTGACGTTTATTTCTAAAAAGATTACCATTCCGGAATTTATCACGGGTGAAATCACTAAGACGAGTGCCGGTACTCTCTTCTACTTAGGACTGGTCGTTGTGCTACTCTACTTTCACGCACGAAGCTCTCTTGCGATTCCGCTTCAGATTCTTACCGACCAGCCATTTACCAAAAATATCATCACGAGTTGGAAGCTGACGAAGAAGAACGTTTGGCGCCTGCTCCTTATCTCGGCAGTCGTCGAAGGGGTGCTAGCCATTCTTGTTATTTTCATCTCGATTGGTAGTGTCGCCCTCGTTGAATTTCTAGACCCAAACGGCTCAAATACGCTTCTGTTAAGTAGTGTCCTCGCCGTCGCCAAACTGCTTCAAGGATTCATCATCCTCTATACGAAGATTGCTACTTTTATTGTGATGACGAAAATCATCCACGAGCATAAATTGGCGTCGCTTGAAGTGTATCATCACCACGAGGAAATTAAGCATAAACGTAAAATCGTGACGGCCTTTGCCCTTCTCTTTGTAACAGGAAGCGGGGTTCTCACAACGCTCACCACTTACAGAACGGAATCGGCCAACGACCCTATCATCATCGGTCACCGTGGCTATGTTGAGGAGGCCGTTGAGAATTCAATTGAAGGCATCAAAGCGGCCAAAGAAGCTGGCGCCAATATGGTGGAGATGGATATTCTTCTGACGAAAGACAATCAATTCGTCGTCATGCACGACTACAACTTGAAGCGATTAGCCGGACTGAATAAACGCGTTCAAGATATGACCTTAGACGAGGTTCGTGGTCTTCCAATCGAACAAGATGACTTTAAGAGCCATATTCCTACTTTTGAAGAGTTTTTCAAAGCAGCCAAAGAAATCGGTATGCCGCTTGTCATCGAGCTTAAACCACATGGCGGTGAGCCTGCAAACTACGTGGATCTTTTCATCGCAAAATACAAAGAGCTCGCCATCGATAATTCGAACAAGGTCATGTCCCTTGATTTAAAAGTCATGGAAGAACTCGAGGCAAAAGCGCCGGAAATCACGACTGGTTTTGTGATTCCCATCCAATTTGGCGGATTCGGAGACGCGAAGGTGGATTTCTATGTGGTGGAAGATTTTTCTTACCAGGAACTGGCGGTACTGCATGCGCAGGAGACAGGACATGAGGTGTTTGTCTGGACCATTAATACGGATGAAGCCCTCGAGAAATACGTAGACAGCCCGGTAAACGGAATCATCACAGACCAAGTCGCGCTCGCCAAAGCCATTCAGGAGGAGCACAAAACCAACAACAGTTTAATGGACCGCTTCTTACGCACGTTGAATGTTACAATTGCTAAATAAAATAAAAACACTACTAGCTCCTTCGGAGGCCTACATAGTAGTGAGAACAGCTGCACCGGATTGAGCCGAAGTCTCAATTCCTACCGAATTTCAAACGGACTCTAGAAAATAAATTTCCAGAGTCCGTAATTCTCTTCGGTTGCACTCGCTATTCTCACTACTATAGTCTCCGAGGAGCTTTCGTGTTTTTATTAGAGCACATTCAGATGGCGTAGAACCTGTGCATTCAACAATGTTGAGTGGGTTCTGAATGGATTGGTGAGCCCGGTCTGTGTGAAGCGTATTTCTGGAGGGCGGGGAAAGGGAAAGGAGTCAGAGAGTGCTTGGCACTTTCTTCTCCGTCCTACTCTTCCTCAGCGGACAAACTTTGAAGTGCTTACCCAACATGGGGTATTTATAAAAAAGGCTTTGTTCCAATAAAAAGATGAAGGCTCTTCGAATTAAATAAGCGGAGGACTTCCCAGACTCTATAGTAAAAGCTATAAGGATTTGCAGCCGAAATGAATTAGAGGGGCACTGCGGTTTATCCGCAATGCCCCTCTTTGAAGTTCGGCAGGAGTTGAGACCTTGGCTCAACCCGTTGCCCTTATAGCCTTTACTATGAAGATGTCTAAGAAAGTCCGAAGCTTATGACTGCTCCACCCTATGTCATCTTTTTATTGGAACAAAGTTCCTTTTAACCAATTTTTGTAACGCCACCCATGTATGGTACAAGTACTTCAGGGATTGTCACGCTACCGTCTTCGTTTTGATAGTTCTCTAGGATAGCTGCCACAGTACGTCCTACTGCCAACCCTGAACCATTCAATGTGTGCACCAATTCAATCTTGCCGCTGTCTTCACGACGGAAACGAATTTTCGCACGACGCGCTTGAAAGTCCACGCAGTTTGAGCAAGAACTGATTTCGCGGTAAGTATCTTGCGCTGGAATCCACACTTCAACGTCATAAGTCTTAGCTGCTGAGAATCCCATATCGCCAGTACATAACACGATTGTACGGAATGGTAAGCCTAATCCGCGTAGGACATCTTCTGCGTTGTCTGTCATTTTTTCTAATTCATCGAATGAATCTTCTGGTTTTGCGAATTTCACCATCTCTACTTTGTTAAATTGGTGAAGACGGATTAATCCACGAGTGTCGCGGCCCGCACTACCAGCTTCAGAACGGAATGATGGGCTAAGAGCTGTGAAGTAGATTGGTAGCTGCGCTTCGTCTAAGATTTCGTTTGCGTAATAGTTTGTAAGTGGCACTTCCGCTGTTGGGATTAATGTTAAATTGCGTTCGTCTGTTAATTGGAACACATCTTCTTTGAATTTAGGGAATTGACCAGTACCGTACATTGATTGTTCGTTTACCATGTATGGCGTGATCATTTCAGTGTAGCCATGTTTTTCAACGTGTAAATCAAGCATGTAGTTGTAGATTGCACGTTCTAGTCGAGCGCCAAGGCCTTTATAGTATAAGAAACGGCTTCCTGATACTTTAGCTCCACGTTCGAAGTCTAAGATGTCTAGGGCTTCTGCCACTTCCCAGTGAGGTTTTGGTTCGAAGTCGAATACGCGAGGAGTTCCTTCACGGCGGATTTCAACGTTTTCTGTTTCGTCTGCTCCTACTGGCACGCCTTCTGCAGCCGTGTTTGGTAAGCGAGATGCGATGTATTCTACTTTTTCTTCCACTTCGGCTAAATGAGCGTCTGTTGCTTTGATGTCTTCGCCGACTTGTTTCATTTCAGCGATTTTCTCTGTTGCATCTTCCTTGTTGCGTTTTAGAAGAGAGATTTCCTCTGTCACCGTATTACGGTATTGTTTTTAATTGTTCTGTTTTTAGTGATGAGTGCGCGACGTTCTTCATCTAAGTCACGTAACTCTTCCACTGTTGCGCGGTCAACTCCACGGTTTCCTAGAGCTGTAGCCACTTCTTCAAAAATTTTTCACGAATGCGTTTGATATCTAGCATAGTTTTCCCTCCATTTTGTGTTTTTCAGTATAAAAATACTCCGTCCCAGACAATTGTCTAAGGGACGAAGTAGAGTAATTTTTCTTCGCGGTACCACCCGGTTTCAATGTTTCCATTGCGCTCATTTTGTGGGATAACGGTTTTCTCCGGATAGCTTAATCAATGTTTTTCGCTCTCGCACCGTATGTGGATTCGCTGGTCTCTCTTTACTAGTTTTTCACCAACCACTAGCTCTCTACAAAAGGATCGCAGTTACTATTCATACTGTATCATTTGTCTAAAATTGTACACGTCTCTAGTGAAAAGTGCAAGCCTTTTTAGCAAAAAAATTCCTAGTTCGAACTTTCTGGTGAGAAGACACTTTGGATTTTGCTCCAGATACCACCAAAGAAGTCTTGAACTTTTTTTGAACCATCTGGTCGATAAATCCTTTCGCTCCGCGCATGCTTTCTGTCACGACGTTCGAAGTTTCCACATCGAATGCGGCTAAGGCTTCCACCGTTCCGTGGTCTTTCCCATCGACATAGCCAAGGTTTTCTCCTGGCATCTCAAAATTCAACGTTCCAACCGTCTGCCCTGCCGTCACAGGAGCTTTCACTTTGCCATCTTCTGTCTTCACATCATCTGCTGGTGTGAATGAAATCTTGATCTGGCTTAATGCTGTTCCTTTTGGTACAGCTGCAATAAAGGTTTTTCCGTAATCCACGCCAAGCGTTTCTTCCGTTCCGCCTTCTAATTGGATAGGCGCCAAGTTTTGAACGGATTTTCCAGGCGCGCCGACAAGAAGGCCTTCATATTTCTTAAACACTTCATCTAATAGATGTCTTGTTACTTTGAAACGATTGAGCGGTTCTTTAGACCCCATCGATACGACAATCACCGAGAAGCCGTTACGTGTGGCAGTCGTTGTAATCGACGCACCGCTGGCATCACTCGTTCCTGTCTTCAACCCTGTTACCCCTTCGTATTCGAAGAGCAGTCCTGGAAGCAGGTAATTAAAGTTATCCATCTTCGTTGTTCCTGAACTATTTGGTCGGAATGTTTGTGTTGGAATCGATGATACTTTTAAAATTTCAGGGAAATCATTCACCAAGTTCTTCGCGATAATCGCCACCGAACGGGCTGACATGCTGTTTTCATCTTCATCACCGAATGCTGGATTTTTATCAGCGCCACCGTATTTATTCGGCAGACCCGTTACGTTGATGATCGTTGCGTCTTTAATACCCCACTCATCGAGTTTGGCTTTCATCCGTTCAATCCAGTTGGCTTCAGAACCTCCGATATATTCGGCCACCGCTAATGTTGCGGCGTTGGCTGAATAAATGGAAATTGCGTCGAATAATTCTTTAATCGTGTATTTTTCACTCGGCAAGAGCGGTACGTTGGATAAGCTATAGTTCGCACTCAATTGATGAACGCGGTCGCTTACTGGGATTTGTGTTTCCCAAGTCACTTCTCCATTTTTAATCGCTTCTAAAATTAAATATTGTGAAATCATTTTACTCATGGAAGCAATCCCGCGGACTTCATCTTGATTGTTTTGCATCAAAATTTTTCCGCTCGTTTGCTCGATTGCAATGTAGCTTTTCACATCTTCAATCGCAGCTGCTTCCTCTTTTGCTTTTGCGTCATCTTGCGCATAAATTGCTGGTGTCACCGTCGTTGCTCCTACAGCGAAAATGCTGAGTGCACAGACGATTTTCTTCACCCATGTACGAGGACTTTTCATTATGTATATCTCCTAATTTCTCTCAAATCTGCTTATTTATGTTACCGAAAATCGAGAAGAAAAACAATGGTAAACTGATTAATCTTTTATTACAAAATAGGAAGGATTTTTTAATCTCATATTCGGTTTTTGTTCGAGCATTTTTGCACATTCCCACCCCTATGCGATTCGTCATTTTTTGGTGTATTACAGCGTTGTAATATTCGAAAAAATAACCCTGACAGAATGAAACCCGTCCCCTTCGTTTTTACCTTTTTCAAATTCATATTTTTTCCTATTTTTCGCAACATTTTTGATTGTAAGCGCTTGATATAATGATATTACAACAATAAGGAGGGATGAAAATGAAAGTAGTCGTTGCGATCGATTCACTGAAAGGGAGCTTGTCTTCACTGGAAGCGGGTCAGGCCATCAAAGAAGGTGTTCAGGTCGTCTATCCTGAAGCCGATGTGGTTGTTCGCCCACTCGCAGATGGTGGTGAAGGAACGGTCGAAGCATTAGCCATCGGGATGGGAGGTGAACTTGTTCATGTGAGCGTCACTGGACCATTAGGAGATGCGGTAACTGCCGAATACGGAATCTTAAAAGCGGACGGGACGCGTCCAAAAACGGCGATCATCGAAATGTCTGCAGCCGCAGGGATTACGCTAGTTCCAGATGAGAAACGCAATCCAATGCATACTACAACATTCGGTGTCGGCGAATTAATTAAAGATGCCATCGATAATGGTTGTCGCCATTTTATCGTGGGAATCGGAGGAAGTGCCACAAACGATGGTGGTATCGGGATGCTGCAAGCGCTCGGATATGATTTCCTAGATAGGACGGTGCTCCTGTTGCATACGGAGGCGCGGGTCTTCAATCGATTGCTCGTATCCAGGCTGAAAATGTCTTGCCAGAATTAAAAGACTGTACTTTCCGCGTGGCGTGTGACGTAACAAATCCGCTCTGTGGTCCAATGGGCTCGAGTGCGATTTACGGTCCACAAAAAGGAGCAACTCCAGAAATGGTGAAGGAACTCGACGAGGCGCTTCTCCACTACGCAGAATTATCGAAAGAAACCTTTGACCATGCCGACCGCCTCTACCCAGGTACGGGTGCAGCCGGAGGAATGGGATTTGCGTTTCTCACTTACACAAATGCGGTTCTTGAGAGCGGCATTAAGATTGTCCTTGAAGAAACAGGTCTCGAAGACGAAATGAAGGATGCCGACTTTGTCATCACCGGTGAAGGACGCTTAGATAGTCAAACAGCCCTTGGAAAAGCTCCAATCGGCGTTGCTCATCTTGCGAAAAAACACGGCAAGAAAGTTCTCGCATTTGCAGGATGCCTCACACCAGACGCTGGGGTATGTAACGAAAACGGAATCGATGCCTTCTTCCCAATTTTGCGAAGAGTCATCACCGTTCAAGAAGCAATGGAAAAAGAAAATGCGCGCGAAAATATGATTCGCAGCGTGGAACAAGTATTTCGTTTAATCAAAGCAGTTCAATAGGAGGAAACTAAAATGACAGCACCAACCTTTTCAACATTAGGGGCCTTAGTCGGTCTCGTACTTGCTATTATTTTGATTGTTAAAAAAGTTCATCCAGCCTACAGTTTAATCTTCGGCGCTCTGATTGGGGGAATTATCGGAGGCGGCGGTCTTGCCGAAACGGTAAAAGCCATGGTCGGCGGAGCTCAAAGCATGATGTCTCCAGTTCTTCGTATCATGACGAGTGGGATTTTAGCCGGAGCATTAATTAAGACAGGCTCGGCTGAAACGATTGCCGATACGATTGTAAAGAAACTCGGCCAAAAACGTGCGATTGCCGCGATTGCGATTGCGACAATGATTATTTGTGCCGTCGGGGTCTTCATCGATATCGCCGTTATCACAGTAGCTCCAATTGCCATTGCCATTGCGAAAAAAGCAAACCTTTCTAAAGCTGGTATTTTACTTGCGATGATCGGTGGTGGTAAAGCCGGAAACATCATTTCACCAAACCCAAACACGATTGCGGCATCCGAAGCATTCGGAATCGACCTTACAGCGTTAATGGTGAAAAACTTAATCCCTGCCTTTGTAGCGCTATTCGTGGCCATTATCCTTTCTGGATTACTTGCTAAAAAAGGCGGCGCACATGAATTTGACGGTATTGACGAAGCAGGAACAAGCGGCGTGTCACTCTCTTTCTTCAAAGCCATGCTTGGACCAATCGTTGTAATCGCCCTTCTTGCCCTTCGCTCAATTGCTGGAATCAGCGTGGACCCATTAATCGCACTTCCTCTAGGTGGTTTAGTGACGATTGTTGTAACGGGTAATGCGAAAAACACGGTTGAATTTACTGAATTTGGGCTTAGCAAAGTTATCGGCGTATCAATTCTTTTAATCGGTACTGGTACGATTGCCGGAATCATCAAAGCTTCCGCATTGCAAGTCGATATGATTGCTCTTCTTGAAGCGATGAACATGCCAGCCTTCGTCTTAGCTCCTCTTTCTGGTATTTTAATGGGGGCTGCGACAGCTTCTACAACTGCCGGTTCAACGATTGCGTCTCAAACCTTCTCAGGTCCATTGACAGCAGCAGGCGTTCCAGCCGTATCTGCAGCAGCGATGATTCACGCAGGGGCAACTGTGCTCGACTCACTTCCACATGGTTCATTCTTCCATGCAACAGGCGGTTCTGTCTTCATGGCGATTGAAGATCGTATGAAATTAATCCCTTATGAAGCCATCGTCGGTTTATCAAGCACAATCGTCGCAACAATCCTTTACTTAATCGGATTCTAAAAGAGACGAGACTCGGTATAAATGATTCCTACGAATTCTCACGGATTTCTTTATAGTAGCTGTAACGTTGTACCGGTTCGAGCCAAAGTCTCTCACCTTTAAAGCCTCAAAGAGGGCGTACGGATTATAAATCCTACGCCCTCTTGTTCGTTTTAATACGTATTCACGTTACTGCAACTATAGAATCCGTGAATTCTTAGGAATCATTTCAACCTGCTACTCTTCTTATTACGATTAGCCATAACACGTTGCAGATTCGTGCAAGAAAAAAAGAGCCCTAAGACTCTTTTTGTTAAAACCCTGGATGTTCTTTGAGGAAGGCTTCTTCTTCGGGAGTTGAAGTTCTGCCAAGCACACGATTTCTGTGTGGGTATCGTCCGAAGCGCTCAATGATTTCACGGTGCAGGAGTTCGTATTTCTTCCGACGCTCAAGCCCTGGTTCGTCAAACCATTTTGCTGCCCAATCATGCACGGCTAAAGACTCCGAATGCATGAACGGCATCACGACAAAGCCACGTTCTTGAACGGTGAACGTATCCCAATCAGACATTGCCTCTTTAGCAAGCTCCACTGCTAATGCATCTGAAGCAAACGCCTTAGCATCATCCCTAAACATATTTCTAGAAAATTGATCTAGCACGATAATTTCTGCCAGGCGGCCTTTTGCACTACGACGCCACTCGGTAGTTTTCCATGTAACAATCGCTTCGTAAGTTTCTAAAGCGCGAGCGAATTTCATTATCGAATTCCTCTGATTTCTTAAACCAATCAGCAGGCTCACATTCCACAAACCAGAAATCGAGAACCTCTTGCGGAGTTACAATCATTATTCTACCGCTGCTTTCTTTGTCTTTTCGTCGAGTTGGTCGTTCATACGGCCGTATTTATACCCTTGAAGGTCGACTGTTACAAATAAGAACCCTAAGTCTTGCATCATCGCGTTAATTTCTTCATGATTCTTCACGAGTTTTTCGATTTGGTCTGCGCCGACTTCGATACGGGCTAAGTCTTGATGCACGCGTACACGTACTGGTTCAAACCCACGCTTCGTGAAGTATTCTTCTGCCTTGAAAACTGCCTCTACTTTTTCAGGAGTGATGCGTGTTCCGTATGGGAAACGAGATGCTAAGCTGCATGAAGGAGTTTTGTTCCAGTTAGTAACACCTGCACGTTTAGCTAATTCACGAATTTCTGATTTATATAATCCCGCTTCTTGTAAAAGACTACGCACACCTTCTTCGTTACGAGCCTTCACACCTGGGCGATAATCATTGATATCATCCATAATCAATCCATCTGAAAGCACAGTAAATCCTTCGCCCTCCACATTCTTTTTAATCGTTTGGTAGAGCATTTTTTTACTATAGTACCAGCTGTTTGGGGTATTTGAGGCGATATGTGGATCAGAGAGTTCTTCCATTTCAAGCCCTATCACACGCGCGCCCATTTCCGTTCCAAGGTCAATCGCTTCACTAAATTCACGGTCTGAGAACAACTCAGAGTTCACTACTGCCGCGATAACATTATCACGTCCAAGTGTATCCACAGCGATTTTTAATAGGTAACTACTATCAATCCCGCCTGAATATGGGACAACGATTTTCCCAACTTCCTTTAGCAATTCGCGTAATCGTGCTTCTTTTTCATCCATTCTCGTTTCCTTCTTTCTTTATTAAAAGCTTTCGCGTCCTGTAAATTCTTCTAAATAAGCTTTATCTAATACCACTAGTTTTTGGTTGTGAATTTTAACAACGCCTTCTTCTTTAAGATCATGAATAATGCGGTTAACACTATTACGAGTAGAGATTCCGCAAAATCCTGCGATATCCTCATTCGTAACACTGAAATCAATGAGGATTCCACCTTCAGTTTCTACCCCAAATTGATTCATTAATTTATATAGGAAGGAACACACTGCTCCTTTTTTCCCATTCATCGTCATATATTGCAACGACTCGATGGTTTCAGATAATTTATCACGGTAATATTCACGCACATAATCTTGCAACTGTTGATCGTTTTTCACGTATTCCCAAAACTTAATACGTGGAATACGGTAGAACGTTGCTTCATCACTTTCGATACGGACATTAAATGGTGCTGAGGTATAGTTAGATACTTCGTCACGCACTAATGAAACGATATCGACCGGTGTCACATACTCTAAATTAAACTCGCGACCATCCTTCATAATGATACTTGTCTTTACAACTCCCATCGATTAACACATACGTATACGCTTGTTCTAACCCACGATAAGCAAGATACATATGTTTTTTTCTTCTTTATAATAGGGGTATTTTCTTTTTCTAAAAAAATTGAATTAAATATTCTTCGCTGTTCAAACTGAACACTCCCTTAACGCAAATTCCTATACACACTATTATCATCTTATCACAGAAAATGACGTTAACAAATGTTACTAACGTTTGGGATTTACAAGTGCGCTTTTTTTATGTATACTTATAATCGTATTAAAAAAATTTTAAGGAGATGTTATCATGGTTGAAATTAAACTACCTTATGACAAAAAAATCTATTACTGCTGTAATTCCTGACAAAAAAACTTTGCTGGATTACTTGAATCAAAAAGCTGAAAAACTATCACAACCCACTTTCTGAACAAGAAACAGTGGAAAAAAATCAATGGATAATCCCAATTGGTAGCCAAACATTAGAAGAATTAGCAAAAGGCAAAAAAAGATATCGTGTTAATCAGTTCTGACCATACACGTCCAGTTCCTTCACATATCATCACACCAATCATTTTTACGTCGTATCCGTAGCGTAAACCCAGACGCTCGTATCCGTATTTTAGTTGCGACTGGTTTCCACCGTCCTTCAACTCGCGAAGAGTTAATTAACAAATACGGTCAAGAAATCGTGGACAACGAAGAAATCGTAATGCACATTTCAACAAACGACGAAGACATGGTTAAAATCGGTCAATTACCTTCAGGTGGTGACTGCATCATCAACCGTATCGCTGCTGAAGCAGACTTACTAATCGCTGAAGGATTTATCGAAAGCCACTTCTTCGCTGGATTCTCTGGCGGACGTAAATCAGTTCTTCCTGGGGTTGCTTCATATAAAACAATCATGGCAAACCACAGTGGTGACTTTATCGACTCAGACAAATCACGTACTGGTAACTTAGACCACAACCCAATCCACGAAGATATGTTATATGCAGCACGTACTGCAAACTTAGCCTTCATCGTAAACGTTGTATTAGATGGTGAAAAACATATCATCGGTTCATTTGCCGGAGACATGGTTGAAGCCCATAAAGTAGGTTGCGAATTCGTTCGTGAATTAGCTCATGTAACTAAAATCCCTTGCGACATCGCCGTTTCAACAAATGGTGGTTTCCCATTAGACCAAAACATCTACCAAGCTGTTAAAGGTATGACTGCTGCTGAAGCGACAAACAAAGAAGGCGGCGTAATCATCATGGTTGCTGGATGTCAAGATGGCCACGGTGGTGAAGGTTTCTACCGCAACTTAGCAGACGTTAAAGATCCTAAAGATTTCTTAGACCAAGCCATTAACACTCCAAGACTTGAAACAGTTCCAGACCAATGGACTTCACAAATTTTAGCGCGTATTCTAGTACACCACCATGTAATCTTTGTATCTGACTTAGTTGAACCAAGTCTTATTACAAACATGCATATGGAATTAGCGAAAACATTTGACGAAGCTCTTGCACGTGCCTTCGAACTTCAAGGAGCAGACGCAAAAGTAACAGTTATCCGCGATGGATTATCTGTTATCGTTGAAGATAAATAATATGAAACAAGAAGAAATCCTACAACAAGTTAAAGATGGACGCCTCTCAATTGAAGAAGCGTCCACCCTTCTGAAAGGGATTGAAGACATTGGTTACGCGGCCATTGATCTTTCTCGTCAAAAGCGCAATGGATTTCCAGAAATCATCTATGGTGAAGGAAAAAACATTGAGCAATTAATTGGCATCATCACGGCAATGAATGAGCATAAAACAGCTATTCTTGCAACACGTGTCAACGCTGAAAAAGGTGAAGCTCTTAAACAAACTTTTCCTGAAGGCGTCTATGAATCACTCGGACGTACCTTCGTCCTTAACCCAATCGCACCAAAACATGAACACTACATCGCAGTCGTTACAGCGGGTACAAGCGACATTCCTGTTGCCGAAGAAGCGGCTGTCACTGCTGAGACATTTGGAAATCATGTCAAACGTATTTACGACGTCGGAGTTGCGGGGATCCACCGCCTCTTCAATCGTCTCGAAGACATCCAAGGCGCTAGCGTCGTGATTGTCATCGCCGGTATGGAAGGTGCGCTTGTCAGTGTCGTTGGTGGGTTAGTAGACGTTCCTGTGATTGCCGTTCCAACCAGCATCGGATATGGAACGAATCTTCAAGGCGTGACGACTTTACTCAGCATGCTGACTTCTTGCGCAAGCGGCGTCACTGTTGTCAATATCGACAACGGTTTTGGCGCAGCGTATTCAGCAAGCATGATTAACAACATTCGAGGAGGACTCGCATGAGCACATTATATTTAGAACCATTTTCTGGGCTGAGCGGTGATATGCTAAATGCTCTTCTACTCGATTTAGGAGCCGACCGCAAACATCTTGAAGAAGCCCTTAAGACCATTTCCCTCGACGGTTATCATCTTCATGTAGACCGCATCGCGAAAAGCAGTATTTGGGGAACAGACTTCGATGTGCATATGGAACATGGTGAAAAAGACCATGGCATTGCTGGTGACTTTGATCATCATCATCATCACGACCACGAGCATGAACATGAACATACACATGCTCATTCACATGCGCACGAAGAACACACACATGCACACACTCACTCTCATGAGCACACACATGAACATTCACACTCACACGATCATCATCATGAGCACGAACATACTCACGACGGTCATTCTCATGAACATACACATAGTCATCATCACCATCACGGAGAAGTTCGTGGGTTGAAAGAAATCGAAACGATTATTCTTTCAAGTGGCACAAGTGACTTTGTAAAAGATAAAAGTTTGGAAGTATTCCGTGACATCGCACAAGCGGAAGCGAACGTACACCAAATGCCTGTGGAAGAAATTCATTTCCACGAGGTTGGCGCAACAGACTCTATCATCGACATCATGAGCTTCTTCATTTTGTGGGAAACACTCGACATCGATGCGGTATACAGCACTGCTGTCACTGAAGGTAGCGGTACGATTACCGTTGCACATGGAGTCATGCCTGTACCGGTTCCTGCTGTAATGCAATTAAGACTCGGAACAAGCATTCCATTCTCACAAGACTTTGACATTCATACCGAGCTTGTGACACCAACCGGTCTTGCTCTCTTTAAGGCCATTCACCCAGTATTTGCACAACCTTCAAACCTAACTGCTACTAAAGTGGGTTACGGTTTCGGAAAACGTGACACTGGTAAATTCAATGCGTTACGCGGAACACTCTTAGAGAAAACGACTCATTCTCATCAAGTCGTGACTTCCCATAACGATGAAATCATTCAAATCGATACAACTATCGATGACCAAAGCGGTGAAGAGCTTGGATACATCATGAGCCTTTTATTAGAAGAAGGCGCGCTTGATGTGCACTACACTTCCGTTTACACAAAAGAAAAACCGTCCGGCAACACATCTCACACTTCTCATTCAAGAAGGAGACCTCGAACGGTTTACAGCAATTTTATTCGAACAAACGTCAACCATTGGCTTTCGTTATCAAAACGTACAACGTAAAGTCATGACTCGCACTTTCGAGACTAGGCAAACGAGCCTTGGAGTCGTGAAAGTAAAGAAAAAAACCAATATGGAACTGTTACAAAAATCAACATTAGAATATGAAGACTGCGCCCAGAATTGCCAAGGAAACAGGATTATCGATTCAAGCCGTCTATCAACAATTAACAAAAAGAATTACATTAAGGAGAATCAACCAATGGATCAAACATTTATGCATTTATTATTATCAGAATTTATGGGAACAGCCCTCATGATTATCTTCGGGGTCGGCGTACACTGTGATGACGTCTTGAAGAAAACAAAATACGCTGGAACAGGTCACTTATTCGCCATCACAACATGGGCATTCGGTATCACTGTTACTTTATTCATCTTCGGTGGTGTAAGTATCAACCCTGCTATGGCGCTTGCTAAAGTAGTTTTAGGAGTACTTCCTGCAGAACAATTCATCCCTGTTGCTATCGCTGAATTCTTAGGAGCATTCGCTGGTGCGGTAATCGTATGGTTCATGTACGCAGACCACTTCACAGCTTCTGAAGGCCAAGTAGATGGAATCGCAATCCGTAACATCTTCTCTACAAACCCTAACTTACGTAACTTACCACGTAACTACTTCGTCGAAGCATTCGCAACTTTCATTTTCTTAACAGCTATCTTAGCAACTGAAAATGTAAACAAAGAATTATTACCAATCGTGGTTGGATTAATCGTATGGGCTGTCGGTATGGGTCTTGGAGGTACAACTGGATTCGCAATGAACCAAGCTCGTGACTTAGGACCTCGTCTTGCTTACCAATTATTACCAATCAAAAACAAAGTGAATAACGACTGGCAATATGGATTATTAGTACCTGGTACTGCTCCATTCATCGGCGCTGTATGTGCTGCATTCTTCGTTCGTTACTACTTAGGTTACTTTATCTAAAATTACTATCAATAAAACAGAAAAGGTACAAGAGAAAATCTCTTGTACCTTTTTCTTTTAATCCTTTGAAACAAGACACAGCCGACTATTTCTAGTCAGCTGTGTCGTTTTTACTGGCATCTATAATTTTCTTACGGTAATCCTTGTTCCGTCTTAATGTGAAATAGTCTGGAACGGGATCTTGGCCACCTCTTATAAATGGATGGCATCTGCAAATGCGTCCGCATCCCATCAACATGCCTTTTAGCGCGCCATGCTTTTCAACTGCCTGAATCATATAGCTCGAGCAGGTTGGTCTGTAGATACATGAAGGCGGGAATAATGGAGAAATCCACTTTTGATATCCTCGCACGAGTGCAATCATGATTTTTTTCATATCGATACTGCTTTCTTAATTAATGAATCTGAAGAAGGCTTCTACTCCTTCTGCTGCAATCAGTGTATAAACGTATAATGTGACTGGTTTTGCGATTAAACAAATGGCCACGAATTTCTTAAAGGTCATATGACTGAGCCCTGCCACCATACATAAGAAATCATCTGGAAATCCAGGAAGGACCAGCGCCCAAAAGAAAATGCGCTCGAAGTGTTTTCCTTTGTCCAAATAGCCAATGTATTTATTGTACGTATCATCATCCACGAACGCCTTCGCCAACGTCTCACCGTAGCGACGAGCCAACCAGAAGTTGATACAAGAACCAATCATGATTCCCACAAAATTATAAATCCAGCCGTAAAGAGGTCCGAATACGATATGCCCGATGACACAGGTTAAGCCTCCCGGAATAATCGGGTAGACCACTTGCGTAATTTGAATCAGGATAAAAATCAAAATCCCTACCCATCCGGAATGGGCAATGCTTTCACGGAATGGTCCGTCTATAGCGAAATAATCATTCTTGGCCACGAGCCATCCTAAAATAATCGTTAAAATAATCCCGATAATCGTTACGATACGAATGATTTTACGATTGAGTTCTATTGCTTTTTGAGTGTCCACGATGTACTCCTTTTTTGTTGTTACATGCATTATAACAGAGATTGCTAAAGTTCCTTAGCAACTTTCTTAGTTTTTGTTTAAGATTCACTCTCTTCCAAATTCCAAGGTTTCACAACCGTGATATGTTCCATCAATGCTTCTTGTCGTCCAAGTTGCTCCAAGCGGGCCTTACGACGTTCTTCGTAGCCGCTGCAGATGAATTTCTCTTCGTCTGTTTCTGGTACGATGGCATCCACTGTAAAATCACCTTCGCCTTCGCGAGGAAGTGCCACGAATGTCCAGAAGCTTGTCGCTGCTAAATAGCGCTCGCCGTTCAAGACATCTTCTCCGACCACTTTACAGAAGACTTCCACACTCTTCTTCCCTGTCCCTGAGATATACGTCTCCACGCAGACAGAATGTCCTAATGGAAGTGGTTTTAAATAGTTCATCGCGTCCACCGATGCCGTTACCGCAAGACGACGACAATGACGGGACACCGTAATCGACGCACAGTCATCAATAATTCGTGTTAAATTTCCTCCGAATAAGGTATTATGCATATTCACATCGAATGGGAAAATTCTACGCGCTTGAATCGCACGTGTTTGGCTACATGTTTTTGTACTCATTTGATTAGCTCCTTGGATAGTTTACTGTTCTATTCTAACATGAATCCAAAATGCGTTCAAAGACACTATATTAACTGTGATTTCGGTGAATCTCTCGGATTGAATTATAATAGCTTTAACGTTGCACCGGTGAGAGCCTCACGTAGAAAAAAGACCCACAATGTGAGTCCGGTTATCCCTATTATTTTTTCTTTGCGCGTTTGCTTCGTGGATTAGCTTTAACGCTCTCTTTCTTGTTTTGATATTTGGGCTCTTCATTTGACGATAAGCCGTTGCTAAATCTTGTTTCATTGACAATACCTCCTCTTCTACCAGCTTGCTTTTTGAACGCCTGGAATCAATCCTTGATGCGCTAATTCTCTAAACTTAATACGAGACATTCCAAATTTACGCATCACTCCTCTTGGGCGACCATCGATTTCATCACGACGGTTGAGACGGTTCGGGTTGGAATCTTTAGGGAGTTTTCTTAGCCCTTCAATGTCTCCAGCTTGCTTTAATGCATAGCGTTTTTCAGCGTAACGTTCGATGAGCGCTTGCTGTTTTTGATACTTTGCAATTTTAGATTTCTTTGCCATTTTCTTCTCTTCTTTCTAAATCGAAATAATTACGTTTTACATTGTATCAATTGTTCCTTTTAAAATCAAGTGGTTTAAACGCTCTTTTTTAACAAAAGAAAAAGCCTAGGCCAAACACCTAGACTTTTCTTCATTGCATTAAGCATTCATTTCTTTTTTCTTTGTCAAAACGATGAGCCCTGCAACTGTACTCATGACCGCTACGACAATTGCTACAACTCCACTTTCTGTACCTGTATTTGGTAACTCCCGGTTGTTTTGGTGTTGGAGGTACCTCTGTTGTAACAGGTGGTTCTTCAGTTGTTGTAACGGGCGGTGTATACGTATTTTGGAAGGCTTTCTCTTCTGGATACGCTACAGAGGCAACATAAGCATTTCCGTCTTGAGTGACTGTAATCGTCACTTCTTTTTGGGTTGAATCGTATTGAATCGTTTCATCGGTTCCTGCGACTTCCACGACTTTATACTTGTACGTTCCAGCTTTTTCAAATGTTACATCTTTAAATGTAATCGTTCCATTTGCTTGTGCTGTTGTTGTCGCTAGAACTTCTCCATCTCCATTCAACAAGTTGAAAGTGAATTCTCCATCGACGATTGAACGTCCTTCTAATTTCTTCGTGAAAATAAGGTCTACTTTCACTGGATCCACTAGATGGTTCGTAATTGTCGTTTTACCATCTTCCGTCTTCACTTCATTGTAATATCCAGCAGGCACTGAAATTTCATCCACTGTATATTCATACGCTTTACCATTAAGTGATTTTGGTAGTCCTGTAAAGGTATATTTCCAACCATTGGCTGCATTCAATGTCACTGGAGTACCGTAAGCCACTCCATTTTGTTTCAATTGAACCGTAATTGGAGCACGAAGACCTAATTTATCTTCGCTATCATTCCAAGTTTTTTCTACAGTATGCTGCGTTTCCGCACGTTTATTCAAGACATAGAATCCTTGAGTCGATTTTTCTTGAGACCCTTCGTAGTCATCACCATAGTTCTCTGGTAATTTCTCACGAACTTTCCAATCCTTAATATTTGGATCGATGATGGTATCTTTGCTCGTCTTCTTCAACGTACCTTTCCAGCCGTTTTCTTCGTTTAACTCGATAGTGGCAACGACTTTATCTGGTTCAGACTCACGATACAATTCCATCGTAATACTTGTAACTTCTGAGCTGCGATTTTTCCAGTCTTTTTTAACAAGGAAGTACTGAGGCAATTGGTTTTGAACCGTATTCGATACCCCAAAGTTTGTTAAATCTGCCGCGTCACGGTTGACGTAATACGTGTTTGAAGAAATCTTTCCGTTCAACTCTCCGCTCTCTTCATAAGCTGGCGATTTCATCGGAACATCGAGTTAATATCTTCTCCCGGTTCGATAACTTCTGGATTAACCATCACGATTTTCAGCGCGGTTACTTTGCTATAGTCGTCCACGTTTTCTACCCAGCCGGCTGCATTCACGCCTTCTGCTGGATTGTCTGGTAAATCGGAACCAGTATTGTAATAGACTTTAAATCCGCTTGGTGCAACGACCGGTCCAGTCACAATATTGGCAAATCCATGAACATCGCCCTTCACTGGCAACTTGTCATAAAGCACAAAGTGACGGAAAGTCTCGTTCGTGTTATTCACCGTACGTAGACGGTACTTGAAGTTTTCTTCATAGTCCATCAATTGAAGCGTCTTGTTCCAAACCGTATCTGTATCTTTTTTGATTAATTTTTCAGAACGAATTTGAGTTGGTACTGTCACAATGGTGTTGGAACGAGCTCCTACAAGACGTTCTGTCTTATCTCCGTTGCCATTGACATCGTACTCATCCACTTCGCCCTTGCTATTTAACTGAATAAAGGTTTTATCATCAATACTTTCCTTATCGGTTACAAAGTAGACGCGGTTTTCATTTTTCTTGAATGTATCTACTGACGAAGGAGTTGCTTCTGCTGTGATACGCGCCTTGAACGTAATTTTTGGATAAGCGAGTTTTGTTGGCTCCACTTTTTCTTTCAATTTGAAAATAACAGCCTGACGATTCGAGTCATTGTAGTTGTCAATCACTTCAACGTCTACTGGAATATTTGAGTTTTTCAACTCTTCAAACTTAATTCCTTCTGGTAATAAGTCGATAAAACGAGGATTCTCAAACTCAACAACTGAAGGAAGTGAGAAGAAGTCCGCTGAAATATTGTATTCAACCACTTCATCAACCGCTCCTGTATCGTTGCTTGTTGTTGTTTTTGCTAGTCCAATCTTGATAGCAAGTTCTTCTGCTTGAATCTTCCCGATATGTTCTGAATTAAATGGAATTTCTTTACTATCTGTAGTTAGAAGCTTTCCTGTAAACTTCGCTGTATTTGGGAAGTCTTTATTTAATAAAGAAGCATTGTCATAAAGGACTCCTGTAGAAACATGCATACGGAAAGTAAAGCCTTCGTTTGGATCAATTTGTTTCCCATCTTTTAGACGGATGATAATTTTCTTAATCGTTTGTTGTGTTTGTGGGGCTTGTTCTTTCGTGATTTCTCCAGATTGTACTTTGGCTGCCGTATCTTTATTTTGTTGAACAGCTGCCTTATCCACCACTTCTTCAGGTGCAATTTCTGTTTCGTTACCATCTTTATCCACTGCAAAGAATTGCACTTTTTCTGAAGGGCCATATAACGCCTTAATGCTGTAGAAGAACAATTGTGGATCAAGGTCTTTATCTTCAATCGTTAATTCTGTAATTGGGTATGGTGTTTGGTTGTTCATTTCAATCAAATACGTACCCATACTATTTTTCGTCATGTCGTGGTTTGAACCTTCGCGAATCTTCAACTTGTTCTCTCCACGTTTCACCGTGAAATTCCCTGGGAAAAGATTTGGACGCAAGCGAATCTTCACATCATCTTCTGCTGATTTTTGGTCCGCTGGAGTTTCATTAAACGGATGCCAATCTACTTTCACATGATTCAAGTAATAATCCTTATCGCCTGTTTTAGCTCCTGGGAATTTTAAATACAATTCTAGTTTCGCTAATTGATTCAGCGCATTGGCTTCTTGCATATTGTCCGCCGTGATGGTATAGGAAACCGTACCATCTCCATTATCCGTCCAACCTGGATTTTTAGAAGCGTCAAATTGTGCCGTTCTCGTATTTCCTTGTTCATCCGTATAAGTTGGAAGTGTATCCGTTACGACAATCTTTTCCATGAGTCGATTTCTTTGATGCCAAGTTCCTTCATGGTTAAAGTCTGCACGGAATTTGAAAGAACATATTCTGGATTATCGATATAGCCATTTGCATTCGATGTTCCGCCGTATTGTCTAGTGTCATCATAGGAATAATAATCATTTCCTGGAAGCTTCAACACATTCATATCCAATGTTTTCACACGGAAAGTTGCGTCTCCTGTTGCTTCTTTAATAACTGTACCGTCTTCTTGTTTCCAAGAAACATTCGCACTGACTTCATATCCTTTAGGAGTCAATCCTTTTTTGAAGTTCATTGTATAAGAGAACGTTACAGAAGTAGTTGAATCGAGCTCCTTCAAGTGCACACGAGCAATTCTGTCATTTCCTTCTGTTAAATATTCGACATCTTTAATAAAGCTAGCATTCCCAACTTTAAAAGTATCGATATATTTCCCTTCATAACGAATATCAATGTATGAATCTGTCAGAGTTCCTGTTAACCCTTGCGCATCTAATGCAACTTCCCCGACACGCATCGATAGTGGCCAGTCTTCTGCTCCAGTTGAAGTAGAGATTTTAACGGAGTTTTTCCCTACTGCTGAGGTATCCCGTTTGCCACGGACACGAGCGACTTCTGTTGTATTCGCCGTACCTTCTGGCGCTACCGTCGTTTCAGATGCTGGCTCTGTTTGTTGTGAAGTTTCAGTAGTAGCTTCTGTACTTGCAGTTGTTGTCTCTTGAGAGGTAGTCGATTCGAGCTGTTCTACCGCGACTACACTTGCCGGTAGAGCACTTGCAAGGAATAAGTTCATTAGCATCACTAAATGAACAATTCTTGTGTATGTCTTTTTCATAATTTCCTCCTTATATTTTTCGTATTTTAAATCGAGTTTATTATAACAATAGCGTTAACATTTGTTAACTATTTCCATTGAGAATTATTTTTTATTTTTTGCATCAATGAGGTATAAAATTGTAAGATTCATCTTGCGCACTCTCATCATAAAACAAAGGATTCCATCCGCCACCACTTTATCCGATATACACACAAAAAGAGAGCTTTTTCCAAAGCTCTCTTTTCATATCGTTTATTCTAAAATTAGTCAATTCCAACTTCTTTGCGAACAACGTCAGCGATACGTGTAACGTAGTCGTGAACCAGTTCATCTGTTGGGGCTTCCACCATGACACGAACAAGCGGTTCTGTACCACTTGGACGTACAAGAACGCGTCCGTTTCCTGCCATCTCTGCTTCAACAGCATCGATGACTTCTTTAATCGCTGGAACTTCCATAACGCCATTTTTATCGCTCACACGGATGTTCACTAATTCTTGTGGGTATGTTGGTACTTCACTTGCTAATTCGCTTAATGATTTTACCAGTTTGTTTCATCACATTCATTAATTGAATTCCTGAAAGTAAGCCGTCCCCTGTTGTGTTTAAATCAAGGATAACGATATGTCCTGATTGTTCTCCACCGAAGTTGTAGTTGTTTTTACGCATTTCTTCAACAACGTAACGGTCGCCTACAGCTGTTTGAAGGGCAACCATGCCTTCTGCTTCCACCGCTTTATGGAATCCTAAGTTACTCATCACCGTTGATACGATTGTATCTTTGCTTAGCGTTCCTTGGTTCTTGAAGTGTTTACCAAGGATGAACATGATTTTATCGCCATCAACGATTTCGCCATTTTCATCCACTGCGATACAGCGGTCGCCGTCTCCATCGAAGCTTAATCCAAGGTCTGCGCCTGTTTTTTTCACAAAGGCCACTAACGCTTCTGGATGTGTTGATCCAACACCGTCGTTAATATTAACACCATTTGGTTTGTCTCCCATTGTGTGGAAGTCTGTGTCTAAGTCAGCGAATAGACGTGTTAACATTGAAGCCGTTGCTCCATTCGCTCCGTCTAGTGCTACTTTAATTCCAGATAATGAATCCACTGTATTTTGTAGGAATTGGCTGTATTTCAACGTTCCTTCTAAATACTCATCCACTGTTCCTAATGCATCTGTAGAAGGACGTGGTAATGTATCTTCTTTAGCATCTAATAATGCTTCGATTTGTGCTTCAGTTTCGTCGGTTAATTTGAAACCGTCTGAACCAAAGAATTTAATGCCGTTATCTTGTGCTGGGTTGTGTGACGCTGAAATCATAACCCCAGCTACAGCCCCTTGCATGCGTGTTAAGTACGCAACACCTGGAGTTGGAATGACTCCAAGTTGCATTACTTCAATCCCTACAGAAAGTAATCCTGCGATTAAAGCATGCTCTAATAATTGGCCTGAAATACGAGTGTCACGCCCCACTAACACGCGTGGATGTGCGTTTCCTTCCGCTTGTTGCAATAAAACGTAACCGCCGTAACGACCTAGTTTAAATGCTAATTCAGGTGTTAATTCTGCATTCGCTACTCCGCGAACGCCATCTGTTCCAAAATATTTCCCCATTGTGTTGTTCTCCTTCACCCATTATCGGGCTTGTGTTGTTTGTTCTTGTGTGGTTTCTGACGGTTCTTCTGTTGTCACAGTTTGTGTGGTCGACGCCTCTGTCGACGTTAGACTATTCCTTGTCACCGTAATTGTAACCTCGATGGTTTCAGGTGAAATGCTATGCACCCCTGAAGGCAGCGTCAACGTAATTGTTTTAGTTGTCGACTGCGTAATATTGCTCACGTCCACCAATACAGGTATTGCCTTGATTTGGTCTAAGCTCGACTGAGCTCCTAAAATTGTAACTTGCTTAGTAGTAGAATTCAATAAATATGAATAGTTCGATGAAGATCCTGTTGTCGTTAAGACTAATGGAACGGTCTTTTGACTCGATGAAATTGACACGCGAACTTGTACGCGTTCTGGATCAATTTTCACCGCTACCGGTTTTCCTGTTGCATCTAATGCTTGTAATTGAGCCGTAGTCGTATAGTCTGTTTTTGTTCCTTCAGGAATCGCAACATTTGCGACTACTTTATCGACTTGGTTCACGATAGATGTTGCTGCTTTCACCGTTACAGTTGCTGGTGAAGCGACTCCTTCGCCGACTTGATAACCATTTCCAATACTTGAAGCATCGGCCTTCACGACAACTGGAACTTCCTTCGTCGTAATCTTTTCGATGTTAATTTCTACTGTTTCTGGAGACACGATTCCATGAACTCCTGTCGGTAATCCTGTCACTTCCAACGTAATCGTATGTTTTCCTTCTCCTAATTCTGTTAAGTTAGGAGTTTTCACACGATAAGTTCCATTTCCTGTTGTGCTTAAAATTAAGCTATTTGGGCCTTCCAGACGTAGCGCAACAGAATCCGGTAATCCTGTTACGGCATATTCATCACTATTGATATCCACATAGATGGGTACATTCGTAATCGTATTTGAACTTGATTGTGGATTTAATGATGATGAACGCAAGCCTCCATTCGCGTCGGTTGCTAACGCGAATAGGAAGATGGTTAAAATAAACGACATCACTAGTAAGAATGATTTACGATTCATCCATTCAGCCATTTGAACGACCTCCTTTGAAGAAGTCACGTACCCAACGAACAATCGTTGGCTCTGCATCTCCTTGGTCTTCAACCACTAGTTGTTCAGATAGAACCTCTACTAATTCGCTTGAACTTAACTCACGGTGTAATTTTTCGCGAATCGCAACGCTGACTTTCCCTGTTTCTTCAGAAATGATAATCGTAATCGCATCGCTCACTTCACTCAGTCCGATGGCGGCACGGTGACGCGTTCCTAATTCTTTCGGAATCATCTTATTCTCAGAGAGTGGCAAGTAGCACGCTGCTGCGGCGATCTTATAGTCACGAATAATCACAGCCCCATCGTGAAGCGGTGTGTTTGGAATGAAAATATTCGTGATCAACTGATTCGAGATATCTGAATGAATCGGAATCCCTGTATTGATAAACTCTTCCAATGAGTTTCCTTGTTCAATCGAAATCAACGCTCCGATACGACGTTTCGCCATATATTGAATCGCTGTATTCAATTCGGAAATCATGACTTCTGCTTCGTTCGCACTTTCGTATTTACGAGAGAAGAAGTTCGAACGACCGATGTGCTCTAACCCGCGACGAATTTCCGGTTGGAAAACGATTAGTGCCGCTACAACTCCCCATTGAATCACGAAGTTCATAATCCAGTCCAAGGTATTTAAGCCTAGGAAGAAGCTGAGGAACTTGATGGCTGCGATGACCGCAATTCCCTTCATTAGGTTAATCGCACGAGTTCCTTTAATAATGACTAAAATATTATAGAGTATATACCACACAATCAGAATATCAATCAGATTGCGAAAACTCCCCCATGAAAATAAACTGTCCCAATTTATTTGCATAAAGTTAACCTCTCTTCCACCAATATGTACCCTTTCTATTATAGCACAGATAGCCCCTAAACTAAAAAGTGCACGATTATTAATATAACAATAAAAATCAAAGTGAGTTAAAACGTAAATATTCTTATAGAATTCGAAAAATAATCATTTACAAAAACGCTTACATATGTTAGTCTGAGCTTGAAATAGCACTACAAAATAACATCCATTCAAAAGGAGGAACTATCATGAAAGACGATCGTAAGGGATATTTTATTGCTGGAGTTTTAGGTTTACTCACTTATTTTGTAGGAAGCACCATTTACTATTTATTAACTCATTAATAATTTTGTACAACAGATATTTACAACAAGCGCGAGGTTCTAGAAACTTTTTAACCGAAATGGAACTAGCATTGGTCCCTATGATATGTATAGAAATTACCTAAGACCGTAACTGGAGATCTAGAATAAAATAAATAAGCGTTCATCCTTTTTAAGATGAACGCTTATTTTCTTTTATGCTTCCTCAATATTTGCAATGTAGTAAGAATAACCACCCGTCACTGCGATTAAAATAATCATAATCATCGTTGCGACAAGAATGGCAACATTATTTCCCATGAAGATTCCTGAAAGCATCATGAGGACACCTGCCACTACAGAGGCAATTCCGAAGAATCGTTGTGTTTTACGGAAGGCTGCGTCATTGTTTTTTAGCCATGAAGCACGGAATCCAAAGTGTTTTGAATTCTCTTTAATTTTTGGCGCTAGATTTCCGATAAGGATAAAGAATACCCCTAGAATAAACGTGATGAAGCGGCTCATTTGCGCACCTGCTGTCATTCCACCTAGGTATAACCAGAATTGGAAGTAAGCAATGACGTTCAATAACAATAAGAGAATCCAGCTAATTGAGCGAGCCGTTCTTACATTGCCCCCTGTTAGTTTTGGAGATGAGCTTGCTACACGAATCGCAAACCCAAGAATCGCTACAAGAATTGGGAAGAGGAAGATTGAGAATCTACTTGCCGTTGCCGTCACATTTCCCGCCAAGTCCATACGCGATACAATCGTTTCAGGTAAGAACCATACCACAAAGAGTGATACAACGAGTGGTGCAAACATCAATGCGAGATAGGCATATTTTTTAAATTGTTTTACTTGTTCCATGTTATTTTCCCCCAATAATTTGATTGATCCATACAATGGCTTCATCCAGTACGGTCAAATTCAATTCATAATAAATAAAGTTTTTATAGCGTGTTTCATAGATTAAATCAGCGTTTTTTAACTTTCTAAGGTGATAGGATAAAGCTTGAGGCGTCATCCCAATCATCGTGGCAAGGTCACCGGTGTTGGTCTTCCCTTTTCGCAGGATTTCCAAAATCTGGCGACGCGTTTCATCAGAAAGAGCAGCCATTACTTCGTTCACTGCCATGATCTCATCTTCTTTCTATTTAAATTTATCTTTAATTAGAGTATACTCCTGCGATTCGTAAAAAGCAATAGTTATTTAAAAATATTTTTTAATAACTTTAGAATCAAAAGATGATACCTGAGGTTCCTTACGGATTGCTTCATCATCGCGGTAACGATAGAATCCGTAAGTTCCTTCGGTATCATCTTCTTAAACTTGTTATTCTCTTAAATTAAAGCGCGTCACTTAAGCGGGCGAACTCTTCAATCGTCAGTGTTTCGGCACGTCTTGATGGGTCAATGCCCGCCGCTTCTAATGCAGCGGCTAAGCTTTCTTTTGTATGGCCATTCCCAACGTAAGCTTTGGCTAAATTATTCCATAGCGTTTTACGACGTTGCACGAAGCTGTTTTTCACGAGCGCGAAGAATTTCGCTTCGTCTTTTACTTCCACGAGTGGTTTTTCGCGACGTTTTAACACCAAAATCGCAGAATCCACATTCGGAGCTGGATTGAAGACCGTCTTCGGTACGATAAATCCAATGCTCGCCTCGCAGAAATATTGAATGGCAATTGTGAGCGATCCGTACGCCTTCGAATTTGGCTCAGCGGTCATTCGTTGCGCCACTTCTTTTTGCATCATCATCGCAAACCCATCGATTGGCAATTTCGATTCCAATAAATTCATAATGATTGGCGTTGTGATATAGTACGGCAAGTTTGCCACCACTAATAACGGCTCGTTGATGTCGAAATGCTCTCCGATGACTTGCTCTAAGTCGACGTCCAAAATGTCGCTATGAACGACCGTTACATTATCGTATGGGGCCAATGTTTCGTCGAGCACGGGCAATAAACGGCCATCGATTTCAAACGCCAGCACTTGTTTGGCTTCTCTTGCTAGACGTTCGGTCAATGCACCAATCCCTGGTCCGATTTCAATGACGTTGGTTGTTTTATCGACTCCCGCCACTTCTAGCATACGCGTTAAAATATTCGGTTCAATCAGGAAGTTTTGCCCTAGACTCTTCTTTACCGTTAGTCCATGACGTTCCATAATCTCGCGCGTTCTTTTCGGCGTCGCGATATCCTTTATTTCATTCATGTTTGTCCTCATTTTCTAAGACAGCCTCAAGTGCCGCCCTTAATTGTTCTTCTGTAATACCAAATAATTGTAATCTTTTCGCGAACTGTTTTCCATTCGTATGGCCAATTTTTAGAAAATCCGCCACCGCTTGACGTCTCGTTGCTGAATCGGATCGTCCGATAAACCCAAGCGCCATTAGTGTTGCTTGCGAAATCACAGGCTCTCCGGGTTCTATTGAAATCTCATGCACCGATTCGAGCGCTCGCTGAATGGCTTCTGTACTCGCGTGTTCCACTCCAAGGCTCTTATGATTATCTTTTCTGACGGCTTCTTCGCGTTCGATAAAGGCATGCTCACGCCAGGAACACGTTCTTGAATAATGTTGCGAATACGAGTCCCAGGATAATCAGGGTCCGTAAACACAATCACTTCACGCATTTGAAGCGCCTTTTGAATGAGCGCAATTGTTTCTTCGTCAATCGCAGAACCGTTTGTTTCAATCGTCTCGATATCCGGATAGATTTCTCTCAAGCGTCTTGTATCGTCTCGCCCTTCTACGACAATGACTGGATTCATAACAAGCCTCTTTCTTCCATGCGAAATAGCTTGATGGCATTTTGTGTCGTTTGATGCGCCACTTCTTCCCAAGTGAGGCCACGTTCTTTGGCAATCGTTTCAACCACATAGCGCGTATAGCCGGGTTCGTTTCTCTTTCCACGGTAAGGCACCGGAGCTAAATACGGCGCATCGGTTTCCACTAACATACGGTCGAATGGGACTAATTTTGCACATTCACGAACTTGCGGCGCATTTTTAAACGTCGTCACCCCGCTAAAGGAAATATGCATGCCTAAGTCTAAGAAACGTTTCATAAATTCCACGTCGCCATTATAACTATGCATGATACCCCCGATATCTTGAATACCTTCTTCTTTTAGAATCTTGTAGCAATCTTCAGTCGCATCGCGGTTATGAATCACAATCGGCAATTTCATTTCTTTAGCAATCGCGATTTGGCGACGGAACACCTTGTCCTGTTCCTCGGGCGTTGAATCTTTCCAATAATAATCCAGTCCCATTTCCCCCATCGCAACCACTTGCGGATGCGTCAGCGTTCCTGTAGCCATTCTTCGATTTCAATATTGTATCGATAAGCTTCAGTTGGATGCCATCCGATAATCGAAACCACTTCTTTGAACTCTTCGCTAAGCTCCAGACTACGCGTAATCGTGTCCGTATCGAATCCCACCACCGCAAAGCGCGTCACTGCTAGCTCCTTTGCACGCGCGATGACCTCTTTTTCTTCTCCTTCAAACGCAGATACATTTAAATGCGTATGCGTATCAAAAATCATAATTTCGCCTCTTATCTTGTTGCGCCATTTAAGAATGGGTTTGTCGCAATTTCATCTTTTAGCGTTGTTGGTTCCCCGTGTCCTGGGAAAATCACTGTTTCAGCAGGTAATGGCAATAAATACTTATGGATGCCTTCCATTAACTCTTTATGGCTTCCGTATGGGAAATCACTACGTCCAACGCTGCCTTTAAACATCACGTCTCCACCGATGACGAATCCATTTTCTCTAAAAATAAAGATGGTTCCACCAGGTGAGTGTCCTGGAATATGCGCTAATTCTGGTTCAAAGCTTCCAATTTTCCACTTGCCCATTTCTTTAGGGAAATAACCGTCCGCTGGCTTCACTGTAATATTTTCGCCAGAGTAGTATGAGCGGTTCAATTCAGGATCGTGTAAAAATACTTTCTCCAACTCGTTCATATACATTGGAATATTGTACTCTTCACGAAGCGCGTCAACGGCTCCGATATGGTCTCCGTGCGCATGCGTTAACACAATCGCAACTGGCTTTAATCCTTCTTCTTTAATTAGTTCTTTAATGTCCTCGGCTTGTGCACCTGGGTCAAAAATCACTGTTTCTTTATTCTCATCAATTAAAAAGTAGACATTTTCTTCTAAACGTCCTACTGGAATGCTTAATAACTCCATTTGTATTCCTCCTTTAGGTCTCCTCTTAACTCTACATAAAATAGTGAGTTCTTGCAATCAAAAAACGCCCAAGCATCATGCCCGGACGTCTGTTGATTAATCATTGATTAATTTTTTCAAATCGATGGCTTTGTTTAATGCCGTCATCAACGGAACACCCGCTAATAATACGACGATTTCACCAAAGAATGTTTCACCATAGCTTAACCAGAATGGTAATTCTAGCGCTAAGTTTAATTCAATCGCTACTAAGAAAATCATCACACTGAAGACACCTGCTAAAACAAACATACGTGTTTTAACGTCTTTCACTGATTTGAAGATCAATGCGCTGATAGCGAATGAAACAATAGAATGTCCTAATCCGAATACTAAGTCATACCAACCTAGACCAGACGCTGACATAAATACTGAGTTGACAAGTAATACACCGGCAACCACACCGATTCCGTATTTTTTGTCAAAAGCGAATAAGTGGTTCAACATTTCCGCAATACGGAATTGAATATTTCCAAATGACATAAATGCTGTTAATGATGTAACGACCACATATAGCGCTGCGACGATTGCGTTAATGACAATCAATTTTGTTTTTTTATTTTGCATGTTACTGCCTCCTAGTTTTTTATTGAGGGATGGTTTCGAACCTCATCGGCAAAAAAATCGCCACGAGCTATTGTACTACAAACCGTTTCAGATTGGTAGTCATAGCCTAAAAAAATAGAGCAACTGAATGATTTTCCAGTTGCTCCATGCTTTCTTACCATTTTTCTTTTCCCACAGGTTCAAACAATGTTACCTTCTCGGCTATAGATTCTCCCTCATAACCTTCAAACAAGTCTTGAATGGTTACTTCTACATCCTTACAGTCATCCATTTCGTTCTTTTTTAAATCATCCATTACTCAAACCTCCTTTTTCGCCTTTATCTTATCATAAAAGGCGTCACCCTTCTCCAATATAGTCTTTGAATTTCTTCTTGCACCGCTTGTGAGCTCCCTTGATGGACGTGACCGATTTATCGAAATGGTCCGCCATCTCCTCAAAGGTCGCACCATCCAATACTCCTAAAAACACATCTCTTTCAAAGCGGGAAAGGTGGTGGAAATATTCCTCCGCTTCTTCATGCAAAGCACTTGCCGCTCGCACGAATCCACCGATGCCGAAAGCAATGCGAGTTCCGCTTTTTCTCCGCGAACGACTAACTCGTGTGGAATGAGCCGCTGCCGGTGTTCCCTACGCAGGCACTCCACCGCTAGATTTTTCAAGCAGCGCTGGTAATAACCGGCAAACGAGACGGCATGGTTCTCATCGTACTTATGCACCGCCCGAAGCATCATGATACGAGCCTCTTGCGCAAAATCGTCTTGATCCATTTCATGAAAAAAATAATGGTGATGAATGCTCATAATCAATGGGTCAAAACGCCGCAATAATTCGGTGATTGCTTCCTCTTCATCCTCTTTTGCTAAATGGACAACCTCCGCTAACCCTTTTTCTTCCATAATTTATCCTCCTATTTTAGTGTCAGCTCTAGTATATCCGCGTAAATACACAAAAAACCTTGTCTTTATCATAGAAAAACAAGGTTAAAGATGAATTGTTCGAATCGTTTGTTTTGAAAAGTAACTGTCGGATTAATTCCTGTCCTTTCTTCAAAGAGCAATAAGGCCTATTCCTTTTCTCCGACCTTCTTGAAATAATGAACGCCATACGTTTGGAAGAAATCGACTTTCAATTGTACAAATCGTTTCAAATCGCGTAATAACTGATATAACTGCGCACGTTTTTCGAACTCACAACGCGTTTGTGGCAGTGGTCGTTCGCGAAAATGTTCCAACAAGTCTTCAATGTCATCGATTAATTGACTCGCCGTATTTTGTTCCGCCAACTGCTGTGCGGTCTGTTTAAACATCCCCGACAGAATCGCCATCTCTTCTCCGTCCCAGCAGAACTCGTTTAAGTTAGCAGCCATGATTTCTAACAACTTGCTTTGATCACGGCGCATTTCGAAATATTGATAATCGTAAGTCACTTCTTTTGTTAAATGGTTCTCTGCTTCGAGTCTGACATATTCGCGTGCCTCGCTTAATTTTTCCTTCAACAACTGAAGCACTTCGCCATCATTTTTCCCATTTCCAATCGTCAGAAATCCTGACATTTTCAAGAGAACTTCACGCATTTTACCTTCGATTTCTTCTCGGACACGTTCGATTTCTTGGCGATACGACGGCATATACCAGTTCAGTAAAATCGCCACACCAGCCCCAATGGTGACGAGCAAGAGTTCATTGACGAAGAGGCTAAAAGTGAGTTGTTGCTGCGTCAAAAGGTGAATCACAAGGACGGTACTCGGCGCTACGCCGATATCCACTTTTAAGAGATACGCTAAAGGAATGTAGCAAAGTAGATACAACCCGAAACTCGTCACGTCAAATCCAAAAACAGCGAATATCCCCATTCCGATTACAAGCGCCAAAACGGCTGCCGCAAGCCTTTGCCCTGTAGCCGCAAGCGAGACTTTCTTCGTGTCCATGACACTGAGAATCGCAATAATGGCTGCTGCAGATGGCGTCGATAAGTTCAGTGCCTGTGCCACGAGTAGCGCCACAAACGCCGATACAATGACCTTTGCAATTTTAAGCTTCATGCCTTTCTCCTTTCATGACTTTGTCTTTTGTGATGCGATGTCCCTCAAGAGTGAGTAGCCCACGCTTTCGCTCCACGCCTCCTGCATAGCCTGTTAATGCTCCTGTTGTTGCTACGACGCGGTGGCACGGTACAAAAAGGCTAATTGGATTTCTTCCGATGGCTGTCCCCACCGCACGCGAAGAAGTCTTTCGCCCTAATGTTTCTCCGACACGTTCAGCTACCTCTTTATACGTCCACACGGTTTGATAGGGGGATTTCTGTTAACACATCCCACACGGCTTTTTGAAATGGAGTTCCTCCTACAAATGCAATCGGCACGGCAGAAGTTACATCGCCCACTCCTTGGAAATAGGCATCCAGCGCGTGTTTTACATTCTTCCACAACGGCAACGAATCGTCCCATATTGGATCTTCCACAAAGGCGCACTCGTATTTTTGCCCTTCAAACCATAATCCCGTCAACGACTGCCCGTCACTGGATGCAATTACAGTTCCTAATGGTGTTTCTATCTTCGTTAAAACCGCCATGGCGCACTCCCCTCGTTTTTCATTACAAATCTATTTTTCTATTATATAATATTTTCTATTGAATGAAATAGGAAAGGAGCACTTTCATGCTCATTAACGAAGCCGTATTACATATTTTAGATAAAAATTCAGGAAACTTACTCTTATCTCAGGCCCCACTGCAACTGGGCGATCCATTTCTCATTGAATACATTACAAAACTCGTGGATAAAATCAAAAAAGGCGACCCACATATCGATCAATTAGCTTCAAGCGAACCGCTTCTTGGGTATCTTGCAGACGAAGGGATTTCCTTCTTAGAAAAGACGCAGCAGTTATCCGATAAACTCTTTGCTCTTATTGCTCCAGCAGAAGAAATCGGACCAGCGGACTACTTATTCTTCACAGGAACAAGCGATACAGGTGGCACACTATTTGGAATGATTCGCCTCGATTACAGTTCAAAAGTCACACACTTTGTCGACTACGAAGGCGAAGCCGTTAGCAATACCATCTTGCAAAATCACGCCATTTTACCAAACGCGACGCAAAAACCATCGGAAGCTTTCATCGTGGATTTATCAAACGGAAACTATACCTTAATCGAGAAAAAAGTGGTAATCGAAGGCCAAAAGACAGCTTATTTCTCTGAAAAATTCTTAGAAATCACGGTGCCGGTCACAACGAAAGAACAAATCAAGGAAATCAAAAAAACGGTCACTCATATCGCGAAAAAACACGACGAGGAACCGTACAAAGCGCTGGCAACGACGCAACAAGCCATCTTCCACCAGTTGGAAGAACAGGACGAAATCGATGCCGCAGCCATCTTCGACAAGGTGTTCGAGGAAAAACCGCTCGCACGTGAAGCCGCACAGTTGGCCATCATCGAAGAACGCGTTCCAGAAAAAATTGCCGTAACGAACGTGCCAAAATACGAACGCAAATATAGCAAGCAAAAATTCAAGCTCGACAACGGTATCGAAATTACCATCCCAAGTGAAATCTACGAAAACAAGGAAATGGTCGAATTCATCAACAATCCAGACGGCTCTGTTTCGGTACTAATCAAAAATATCGAAAGTATCTTAAATAAATTTAATGCGTAACACTATCTAACCTAAAACAAGAAACCTCCTAGAAAATTTCTAGGAGGTTTTCGCTTATAACGGCTTCTTCAATGGAAGACCTGGTTTTCTTGGATATTTATTCGGTGTTTCCTTCGTCTTTAAAATCGTGACAACGTGACGGTTTCCGCCTTCAAATGGCAAGTCAAAAGAGACATCCTCTTCCACTTTCCCGCCAAGAATCGCAATGGCTTTTTTCGCTTCTTCCAGCTCCACTTCTGTATGCGCTGCTTTTAACGCGAGGAAATACCCCTGCTTTTTCACGAGCGGCATGCAAAATTCACTCAATACACTAAGTTTAGCAACGGCACGAGCAGTCACCACATCAAACGATGCACGGAAATCTTTATTTTGCCCAAAGGTTTCAGCGCGGTCATGGAAACACTGCACGTCTTTTAACCCAAGCGTCTCCACTAATGTATTCAAGAAGGTAATGCGTTTATTCAACGAATCCACAATCGTCACCTTCAAGTCTGGGAAGACGATTTTCAGCGGAATACTTGGAAATCCTGCACCCGCACCCACGTCGCAAAGCGTTTGGTCGGTCAATTCGTGGTGGAATCCAAGCGCCAATGAATCATAGAAATGCTTCAAATACACGCCCTCTTCATCCGTAATCGCCGTCAAGTTCATCTTCTCATTCCATTCCACTAATAGATGGAAATATTGGTCGAACTGCTTCTTTTGTACATCTGACAATGTAATCCCATGCACTTCTTGGAGTCTTTGATAAAATTCTTCTGGTTTCATACGCGCCTCCTTATTCTTGCACTTTAGCAATCTTGCCTTGTTCGATATAGACCATCAAGATCGATACGTCGGCTGGGTTCACCCCACTAATACGGCTCGCTTGCGCAATTGTTTCTGGTTGAATTAATTTCAAACGTTGACGCGCTTCGGTCGCGAGTCCATTAATCGCATCATAGTCGATATTGGCTGGAATACGTTTAGCTTCCATACGTTTTAATTTCTCCACTTTTTCAATCGCTTTGGCAATATAGCCTTCGTATTTAATCGAGATTTCTACTTGTTCTTTCACTTCACGAGAGACTTCCACCGTTTCTCCGGCAAAGCCTACTAATTCGTCATAGCTTAACTCTGGACGTTTCAACAAGTCGCTTAGAAGGATGCCGTCTTTCAATTCCGCAGATCCTTTTTCTGCCAAGAACGCTTGTAATTCGGCAGTTGGCTTCAAGCGAATCGATTGCATGCGTTTGATTTCGGCTTCAATCGCTTCTTGTTTTGCTTGGAACTCGGCATAACGTTCGTCGTCAATCAATCCCAGTTCGCGTCCTTTTTCTGTTAAACGTAAATCCGCATTGTCATGACGAAGTAAGAGACGATATTCCGCACGAGAAGTCAATAGACGGTAAGGTTCTGTCGTTCCTTTTGTGACCAAATCATCCACCAATACGCCAATATACGCATCGCTTCGGCCAAGAATAAATGGCTCTTCTCCGCGAATCTTACGCACGGCATTAATCCCAGCGTAGAGCCCTTGCCCCGCTGCTTCTTCATATCCACTCGTACCGTTCATTTGTCCAGCAGTGAATAAGTTTTGAACGATTTTTGTTTCAAAAGTATTTCAATTGGTGCGGCACGACCACATCGTACTCGATGGCGTAACCCGTACGCATCATCTCCGCATTTTCCAACCCTTCCACACTACGAATCATCTTGATTTGCACGTCTTCTGGAAGCGAAGTCGACAACCCTTGAATATAGACTTCTTCCGTATTTTCTCCTTCTGGCTCTAGGAAAATTTGGTGACGAGGCTTGTCGCTGAAACGTACGATTTTATCTTCAATCGATGGACAGTAACGCGCGCCGACCCCTTCTACAATCCCTGTAAACATCGGTGCACGGTGTAAGTTCTCACGAATCGTTTCATGAGTCCCTTCATTCGTATACGTTAACCAGCAAGGAATTTGGTCGTAGCGGTAGTCTTCGTCTTTTGAAGTGAAACTAAATAAGTTTGGCGTATCGTCCCCTGGTTGAATTTCTGTTTTACTATAATCAATCGATGAGCCTTTGATACGTGGCGGAGTTCCTGTTTTGAAACGCGCCAATTCAAAGCCTAATTCGAGTAAGTTCTCTGATAATTTAATCGATGGTTGAGAGTTATTGGCACCCTGATGAATATTTCAATTCACCGATAATAATTTGACCACGAGAAGACGTTCCAGCCGTTAAAACAACCGCTTTTGAACGGTAGATGGCACCTGTATTCGTGATAACCCCTTTACATACGCCATCTTCAACAATCAATTCTTCCGCAATTCCTTGGCGTAAATCCAAGTTTTCTTGCTTCTCGATTGTCTTTTTCATTTCTTGCGCGTATAAATGCTTATCCGCTTGCGCACGTAACGCACGTACGGCAGGACCTTTCCCTGTATTTAGCATACGCATTTGAATATACGTTTTATCGATGTTGCGACCCATCTCGCCTCCAAGAGCATCGATTTCACGCACAACAACCCCTTTTGCAGGTCCCCCTACAGATGGGTTACATGGCATGAAGGCCACCATTTCTAAATTCATTGTGAGTAATAATGTTTTTGCGCCCATACGTGCACTCGCTAGCGCCGCTTCACTGCCGGCATGACCTGCACCGACGACAACTACATCATAATTTCCAGCTTCGTAAGTTGTTACCATAGTCTCTCCTTTACTTTCTTTCTCCATAAAATTCTACTTTGTGACTAACATATTCTCCCGCTTCATAGATGAATTTCGCAGAAAAGAACGGCTCTTGTCCTAAAATCCACTCTAGGAAAATGCGATCCCCTTCCCAAGAAGGTTTACTTAGGATTTCATCATACGGAACCCATTCCAGCGTTCCTTCTGGCGAATCAATCAACTCTCCTGAAAACTCCGTCACACGAAACACATACGTATACCAATCGTGCCCTGGGGTAAATTCCGGGAAGGTGATGATTCCTTTCATCTCCATCTTCGTAGCCTGTAGTCCTGTTTCTTCAAAAATCTCACGCACGGCACATTCTTCTGGAGTCTCTGCTGCTTCGAGCTTGCCACCAACGCCAATGTACTTGCCCTCATGGACATCGTTTGGCTTCTTGTTGCGTAATAACAGTAAAAATTCTTTGCCATTATCGATATAGCAGATTGTTGCTAGCTTCGTCATCAGCATTTCCTCCTTGTGCCTTTCATTTCTATCGATGCGCCCGATCCTTGCGCCTTTAACTTTACAGAAGCGCCCGATTCTTAGGTACATCACAGCGCTCGGATGAGGAGCGTTCACTCGTTCAGTTATTCTCTCTTTTTGAAAGAGATAAAACGGAAATTCTTACGGATTCTATAATAGCAGTAATGGGGAATAGCAACCAATGTGAATTACTGACTCTAGGGTTGTACCCGTAGAGTCAGTTTGAAGCTTGGTAGGAATTGAGACGTAAGGCTCAATCCGATGCCCCATTATCGCTACTATGAAGAAATCCGTAAAGAATTGAAGTTTTATCTCTTATTTCCCTAAGCAAAACTGACTGAACAATTGTGTTAACAGCTCGTCTTGAACAGTGTCGCCTGTGATTTCCCCTAAGAGATCCCAAGCACGAGTAAAATCGATTTGGATCAAATCAACAGGCATGCCCATGTCGACCCCGTTCGCCACTTCTTGCAGCGCTTGTTCTGCCTTTTCAAGCAGCGCAATATGACGCGTGTTCGATAAGTACGTTGCGTCGCGCTCGTTCATTTGCCCTTGGAAGAAGTAATCGGCAATCTTTTCTTCCAATTGGTCGATGCCTTCTTTCTTCAGCATTGACGTTGTGACAATCTCGCTGTCTGTCGCGAATTCTTTGACCTTGTCCATGTCGATTTTCGTTGGTAGGTCTGTCTTGTTTAATAAAATAATGCGTTTGAAGTCTTTCGTTTGTTCTAATAAGCGGAGGTCTTCGTCCATCAACTCTTCGCTTTGGTTTAAAATCAATAGCACGAAATCCGCTTCGTTTAACGCTTTACGGCTTCGTTCCACCCCGATTCGTTCAACAACGTCATCCGTTTCACGAATTCCCGCCGTATCAATCAGCTGGAGCGGCACGCCTCGAACATTCACGTACTCTTCGATCGTGTCACGAGTCGTTCCAGCGATATCCGTTACGATGGCTTTTTCTTCGCGTAATAACACGTTCAATAGACTCGATTTCCCTACGTTTGGACGTCCAACGATAGCGGTCTTCAATCCGTCACGCAAGATTTTTCCTTGGCTTGCCGTGTTTAGCAATGCGCGAATCCCTTGTGAGACTTGCTGCGTCTTCTCACGCAACAGTTGTAAGGTCATTTCTTCCACGTCGTCGTATTCCGGATAGTCGATATTCACTTCCACTTGCGCTAAGGTGTTTAAGATTTCTTGTCGTAAATTCTGAATTAACTTCGAGAGTTCTCCGTCGAGTTGGCGCATCGCCATTTGCATCGATTTATCCGTTTTCGCACGAATTAAATCCATCACGGCTTCTGCTTGCGACAAGTCGATACGTCCATTCAAGAAGGCGCGTTTTGTAAATTCACCAGGCTCCGCCAGGCGTGCTCCCATGCGAAGAACGAGTTGCAAGATGCGGTTAATCGCCACAATCCCACCGTGACAGTTGATTTCCACAACATCCTCACGCGTAAACGTCTTTGGCGCGCGAAGTACCGTCACCATCACTTCATCAATGACTTCATCGTTCTTTGGATCCACGATATGCCCATAGTGAATCGTATGACTTGGCTGTTCTTTTAATCGTTTGTCTTTCAATCGATACACTTCGTCGGCAATGCGAATCGCATCATCCCCACTAATACGAACAATCCCGATAGCCCCTTCGCCAGGCGCCGTTGAAATCGCCGCAATGGTATCAAATTCTGTCTGCATACTATCCCTCACTTCCGTTTCATTGCACAAAAAAAGTGCACACTCCACCCCTTCCTCTTCTAGGGTGGCTCGCACTTTGACTGCTAACCGATATTCTCAAAGAGATTATACACTATTTTCCTTAGAATTCATAGGCAGAAAGATAGATTGGATAAATTTCCAGCATTTTTTATTTTCTTTGTAAAATTCTATAGTTCTCGTTGCACTCTTTCTCAAAACAAGATACAATTTTCCTATGAATAAAAAGGAGGATTCCTATGACAGTAGAACATCCATTTAACAAAATCGTAGAAGGCATTGGAGTTTCTGATATTCGTCAATTTGACGCAGAAGTTTCTTCGATTCCTGGCATTATCAAATTAACTCTTGGAGAACCAAACTTTGACACACCTGAGCATATTAAAGAAGCGGCTATCCAAGCGATTAAAGACAACCACTCTCACTACACACCAAACTCAGGGATTCCTGAACTGAGACAAGCTGCGGCTGAGTATTACAACAAGAAATTTAATTTCAATTACACTGGAGACCAAGTCATCACAACGATTGGAGCAACAGAAGGGATTGCGGCAAGCTTACAAGCCATCTTAAACCCTGGCGACACAGTCATCGTGCCAACACCAGTCTTCCCACTATACTTGCCAATCACATTGGTGAACCAAGGGAACTTCATTACGGTGGACACAAGTAACGACGGTTTTGTTTTAACAGCGGATAAATTACGTGAAACTATCGAAGCAAACCCAGATAAAAACTTCAAAGCGGTGGTTCTTGTATACCCAAGTAACCCAACAGGCGTAACTTACTCTAAAGAACAATTAGAAGACTTAGCCGAAGTGATTAAAGAGCACCAACTATGGGCGCTTTGCGATGAAGTATACGCAGAATTAACTTACGACAAGACTCACTACTCTCTTGCGAATATTTTACCTGACCAAACGATTGTCATCACTGGTTTGTCAAAATCACATGCAATGACAGGATGGCGTATCGGATTCATCTTAGGGCCAACACACTTCATGAACGAAGTCGTAAAAACTCACCAATACATGGTGACAGCTCCAACAAGCTTTGCGCAATACGGAGCGCTTGCGGCGATGTTACACGGCCAAGATGACTGCGCGAAAATGATGGTGGAATATAGCGAGCGTCGTGACTATCTTGCGGCTGAGTTGAAGAAACTTGGCTTCGAAGTGGCAAGTCCTGACGGCGCGTTCTACTTATTCGCGAAAATTCCTGCAAAATGCGGCACTGACTCATGGGCATTCGTTCGTGATCTTGCGCCAAAAGCAAAAGTAGCGCTAATCCCAGGGGTATCTTTCGGACCTGGTGGCGAAAGCTATGTTCGTTTCAGTTACGCTGCTTCAATGGAAAACTTAAAAGAAGTTGTTGCTCGTTTAACAACTTACTTAGCAAATATCTAAAGAAATTTGAGAGGCGAAAAAAAGACCATATATGGTCTTTTTTTGCTTTCTATCTTTTAAACGATATAGCTATATACTATATCGTTTTTTTATTTTTTAAAAAATGCAGAGTGAAGAACATGTAATTACCATATTTGGTAATTTGCGTGTTATTTTCATGTCTGTAACTTTTTCCGTTTCCTATGGCAATAGGGAATTCAGCTTGATAAAAACCGTACTTAGCATCCGATGGTGAATTAAAATAAAAGAGCTAAAATTATCATATATGATAATTTTAGCTCTTTTTCTTATTTCCAAATACTGTCGATAAAAGTGTCGCGACCTGAAAGTCCGCGGTAACGTTTGTAATGTTCTGGATCCTTCTTGTAGAAATCTTGGTGATATTCTTCTGCAGGATAGAACGTGCTTGCAGGCTCGATTTTTGTCACGATATCTTTTTTGAATCGTCCGCTGGCTTGCAAGGCTGCTTTTGAAGCTTCCGCAATCTTTCTTTGTTCTTCGGAGTGATAGAAGATGACTGGGCGATATGAATCTCCACGGTCCACGAATTGTCCCATTGCATCCGTTGGGTCCGTTTGTTGCCAGTAGACTTCTACGAGTTTTTCATAAGGGAATACTTCTGGGTCGAACGTGATTTGCACGGCCTCTGTATGTCCTGTTGTTCCGCTACATACTTCCTTGTATGTCGGATTTTCTTTGTGGCCGCCTGTGTATCCTGAGATTACAGACTCGATTCCTGGTTGGCTATCAAATGGCTTCACCATGCACCAGAAACAGCCTCCTGCAAATGTAGCAATTTCTTTTGCCATGTGTATTCCTCCTACTCTTGTTCCGGGTTCAACGAAACATCTTCCCCGAAAATACGCATCTTAATCGCGACACCTGTTCTTGTGCCTGCCAATCCACCAAGTCCCGTTTCACGGAGTTCTCGTGGCATTCTTACCCCGATACTGCGCATCGCTTCAATCGTTTCATCGGCTGGAATCACGTTTGTAATGCCCGCAAGTGCCATATCTGCGGCAATCAACGCATTCCCTGCGCCAATCGCATTTCGCTTCACGCACGGTCACTTCTACAAGACCGGCTACAGGGTCACAAACAAGTCCTAATAAATTTCCAAGCGCTGTCGCAAAGGCTTCTGAACTCTCTTGCGGCGTTCCACCAGCTGCTTCAACGGCTGCGGCTGCGGCCATCGCACTGGCACTTCCGACTTCGGCTTGGCATCCACCTGTCGCCCCGGCAATCATCGCGTTATTGGCCACGACCATCCCAAAGGCTGCCGAAGTAAAGAGGAAACGAACTTGTTGTTCATGGTTCAAGTTCATTGTATCGGAAATCGAGAACACAACGCCAGGTAAGGTTCCACTCGCTCCTGCTGTTGGAGTCGCACACACAAGCCCCATTGCAGCATTGACTTCGTTTGTTCCAAGCGCGTATTGTACCCCCGCTAGAATACTATCCCCCGACAATGTTTTTCCACGTTCACGATACTTCTTCATCTTCAACGCGTCGCCACCCGTTAAACCTGTTGGAGAGAACACGCCCTCTCCTTCCACGCTTCGTTCAACGGCATTCTTCATCGTTTGTAAGTTTTTTTCCATTTTCTCCCAGATGTACTCACGACTTTGCTGGGTCATTTCCATTTCCTGTTCAATCATAATTTCCGAAATGGGCTTCTTTTGTTCTGTTGCTAATGCTACCAATTCTTTAATGGTCGAAAACATTGCAAACTTCCTTCCTTATCATCACGCAAACATATAGATGTTATGCGTTTTTCTTAATGTTTGTATTTGTTCTTTTAATTCTGGGGATAATAAATCAACAAGCTCATATCCCATCATTTGGCTATCTTCTGTCATTTCTACTCGTTGTTTTGAAATGGTAACGCCATGTTCATGTAGTAAATTGTAGAGAACAGGCATTTCTCCGAGAGAAACCACTTCAAGTAAAATCGGAAGCGGCCCTGATAGATCCATCTTGAAGCCATCCACCTCGATGTACTTCACTTCCACTGCTCCGCCACCAACTGAGGTCCCAATGAGACGAATCGTACGTTGCTCGTTGCTCAAGGTCAAATCCGCAGTATTGGCGTGATTCACAGGGCTTGGTTCTTTTCGCTCTACAAATTCAATATGCATCCCTTCGGATACGGCAATCTCAACGGCACGCGGCACGCGTTCGTCATCTGTCGCAAAACCTAAGATTCCACTAATAATCGCAAAATCCGTCCCGTGTCCCTTATGCGTTTCGGAGAATGATTCATAATAGTCGCATCGCACATTCTTTGGTGTGCCTCCGAACAATTGTCTCGCAAGAGCACCAATCGCAATAGCTCCAGCAGTATGTGAAGAAGAAGGGCCCACCATAATCGGACCAATAATATCAAAACAACTCTTATAATTTTTGTACCTTATTTTCCTTCCATGTCGGCCATCCTTTCTTTTGCTTTTACTATCGTATCAGTATCCGCCTTTAATGTAAATTATTTTTGGCCGGCAACCCGTATAGCGTATGCATCGAGTAAAATTCTGACTGATAACTTGTAGCGGCAAACGCGAGCGTACTTCATAGTCTGGGAAATAGGAACTCTCAGATTTATAGCCAACAAACATGATATCACTGAGTCTTGCCAGAGGACTCGCTCCGTTTGCGGTCAGTAAAATAACCGGCACTTCATTTTGTTGGCAAACACGCGCTGCTTCCACCAATTCTTCGGTATGCCCATTTAACGAGATAATAATCGCCACATCTTGGGCATTTAAACGGTGGCTGATGGTTCGGATAATATTTGGATCCACATACTGTTCGCAAGTACGTTCCAAAAGGTGCAATTTAATTTCCATTTCGCTGGCAATCATTTCGCTGAGTCCTCGAGAAAATAGAAATACTCGTTGTGCCCCAAAAATCGCTTGAACAGCATCCTCAATCGTTTTACTGTCCAGCTGTTCAATCGTCCGACGCACTTCCTGCTCGTTTTTCACGACAACCGCTTGAATTTTTTTGTCAACAGCTTCCAAACTGTTGAAGGTGGATAACTCTTCATTTGTAAAACGGTATTGTTTCTTTAAATCATGTTTAAAACTCGTAAAACCGTCATATCCTAGTTTCTTCATGGTTCGCACAATAGACGCAGTAGAAACATTTGCATCCTGACTCAACTTCACGATGGAAATAGAAGGGATCTCTTCTAAATGTTCCTCGATATAAGCGAGTAGATATTTTTCCGTATTCGTTAAACCTTGCGTGTTGAACATGCGAACTCCTCCATTTTGTAAAGATTTACAAATGTTAACCTCATTTTAGAAAACATTTACAACCTGACGTATGTAATAATAAGTATAGCAAAAAAAGCTTGGAGGTGAAATGATGATTTATACGTGTACGATGAATTTAGCCATCGATTTGTTCATTAAAACTGCGCAAATGTTGCCGTCTGAAGTGAACCGAACCGACGAGGCGGTTTACATGCCAAATGGAAAAGGCGTAAACGTCAGCTTCATCTTAAAGGAACTCGGAATTGATAGCACCGCTACAGGTTTTAAAGCAGGTTTTACAGGCCAATTTATCGAGGAAGAACTGCAAAAGGCAGGCATCCAAACGCAATTCGTTACGGTGGACGGAATTACTCGTATCAATGTTTTCACGCAAGTCGTGGACACAAACGAAGAATTCAAACTCGTTAACCAAGGTCCAAGTGTTACACCCAATCAAGAAGCTTCTCTTCTAGCCATCGTGGAAAACATGAACGCCGACGATATTTTGTTTGTTTCTGGAAGTCATCCTGAAGGCATCACACGTGCCACTTACGAGAATATCGCAAAAGCGTCCCAGCAACGTGGCTTTAAGTTTATTCTCGACACTTCCGCTCATTTTGTACCGGAACTATTGGGTTACAAACCCTATCTCATCAAACCAAATGATGAAGAATTAGCTGAATGGTTTGGCTTGAAAGACATTAGTCTGGAGGAAATTAAAGACTGTGGTCGTAAACTCCTCGAGCAAGGTGCTCAAAATATTATCGTTTCTTTAGGAGACAAGGGAGCCATTCTCTTTACACCAACTGAAACGATTCATGTCACAGCACCAAAAGGCGAAGTAGTCAATACTGCCTGTGCAGGAGATACACTACTTGCTACCTTCGTGGGAAGCAAGATACAAGGTTTATCCGATGAAGAAGCACTAATCAAAGCCGTCGCAGCGGGAAGCTCAACCGCTTTTAGACCTGGTTTAACAGACTTCTCGGATGTTCCTACATTAATGCAACAAATCAAACGAGTATCCTAACTCGGAAACAATAAAGGAGGAAAAACTATGACAAAATATGATATTATCGCTGCCACTGGGTGTCCGACAGGGATTGCGCACACTTACATGGCACAAGAAGCGCTCGAGCAAGCTGCTAAAAAAGCAGGAGTAACGATTAAAGTCGAAACACACGGACAAATCGGTATCGAAAACGAACTTACTCCAGAAGAAATCGCAAACGCAAAAGCAGTCATCATCGCTGCTGACAAGGACGTTCAACCACAACGTTTCGTAAACAAAAAGATTATCGACGTTTCAGTTGGACAAGGAATTAAAAATGCCGACGAATTAGTAGCACAAGCTCTTCGCGGAGAAGGCGTTGTGAAATACCACTCTGACGATGCAGCTGTTGAATCTTCACAAGCTCCACAATCTTCTAACGTTGGTAAGAGCTCTATCGGTCGTGAAATTTACAAACACTTGATGAACGGTGTGTCTCACATGCTTCCATTCGTTGTTGGTGGTGGGGTTCTAATCGCGATTTCATTTGCCGTATTCGGAATTTACTCATTCGATCCAAACCACGAAACATACAATGCCTTTTCTGCTCAATTAAAAGAAATTGGTGGTTTAGCAATGGGCTTAATGACTCCAGTTCTAGCAGCTTACATTGCACAAAGTATCGGTAACCGTCCAGCATTAGTGAGCGGTTTTGTTGCAGGTTTAATGGCAAGTAACGGCGGCGCAGGATTCCTTGGCGGTATCGTCGGTGGTTTCTTCGCAGGTTACTTAGTTGTATTCTTGGAAAAATTATTTAAAGGACTTCCTAAAACATTAGATGGTCTTAAAGCTATTTTCTTATATCCATTATTAGGCGTATTCATTACTGGTTTATTTATGAGTGTCATCGTTAGTCCAATGGCTGGTATTAACCAATCATTAATGGAGTTCCTAAAAGGATTCCAAGATTCAAATCCTGTTCTTCTTGGTCTTGTTATCGGATGTATGTGTGCCTTTGACATGGGTGGCCCAGTGAACAAAGCAGCCTACGTTACAGGTACAGTTCTTCTTGGTGAAGGAAATACAGCGTTCATGGCTGGGGTTTCTGCAGCATGTATCGCTCCTCCACTTATCACAACTGTTGCCGTATTATTATTCAAAAACCGTTTCGATACAAACGAACGTAATGCTGGTTTAGTCAACTTCATCTTAGGTTCAACTCACATTACTGAAGGAGCTATTCCTTTCGTTGCCAAAGATCCACTTCGCGCAATGCCTTCAATGATGTTAGGTTCTTCAATCGCTGCAATCTTAACTTACTTATTCGGCGTACAAGTACCTGCTCCTCACGGTGGATTCTTAGTATTACCAGTTGTAACACATCCATTCTTATGGGTATTAGCCATTGCGATTGGTTCTGTTGTCGGTGGTGTTGTTCTTGGAGCAACTCGTAAACCACTTTCTGAATAATCGACTTTTAGAAAGAACTTTGGAGGTTGAAAATGTTAATTAGTAAAGAATCTATTTTCTTAAATGAAAATCTTACTTCTCAAGAAGAAGTGTTTCGTTTCATCTCACAAAAAGCTGTAGCACTAGGCGTTTCAGCAGATGAAAATGCCGTGTACAACGGACTCGTAGAGCGTGAACAACAAGGAACAACAGGAATGATGGACGGATTTGCCATTCCACATGCGAAATCAAGTACCATCACGACTCCAAAAATCGTCATTGTTCGCCTTAATGATGGAATTGATTGGAACAGTATGGATGGAAAACCAACTTCATTCATCTTCAGCTTATTAATTCCAGATGGCGAAGCAGGAACGACTCACCTTAAATTATTAGCAACCGTAGCTCGAATGCTCATGAAAGCTGATGTCAAAGAAGCTTTATTAGGTGCTACAACTGCTGAACAACTTGAAGAAGTATTAAATAGTCATTTAGCAGGCTAACCCACTCTCCAGGAGAGAAAGCACAAAACAGCTCTCTCCTGGTATTTTTATTTCATTCCCCGAAATTTGGTTGAAAGTCCTCATAGTCCCCTCTTTTTTATGAAAACGCTATTGACGAAAGCACTAAAAAAACTTACAATGGTATTAACTGGTAGTGACCAGTTGTAGAAGAGTTTTTTACGAAAGGAGGAACCGATATGGTAGCCAAACCTTCTCCACTCTACTCAACACTGAGTCTAGCGTTGATCGACTTCATTAAGACCAAGGGAAAAGCACACGAAAAAATGCTTTCGGAGCGCGAAATTACAAAAGTCTATAATGTCAGTCGCACCACCGTTCGAACAGCGTTGAAGGAATTGGAGACGCTTGGATATATTTATAAGCGTCATGGAAAAGGCACGTTCATTTCAACGCAATGGAAAGAACGCCAAAACTTGCTGGAAGGCTACAGTTTCACGGAACAGATGAAGGAACTCGGCAAAGTCCCTTCCACGAAAATTACTTCGCTGGATTGTTACGAAGCCGATGAATTTATCGCTCCACTCGTTGGAATCGAAGCTGGCGACAAGCTCTTTCGTCTGAAACGCATTCGGTATGCAGATGGCATTCCACTCATGAAAGAAACAACTTTCTTACCATACGACGTCTTCAAAACCTTAACGAAGACGCAGTTAGAAGGCCAATCTTTATATGAAGTGTTTGCGAATGATTTTCATCAGCAAATCCACTACGCCGACGAAGAATTCTCAGCGAGCATTCTCACGCCGGAAGAAGCGGAAGTCTTGGATGTGGATCCGCACAGCGCTTGTTTACGGTTTATGCGAACCACATTAAATCCTGAAAATCGCATCATCGAATATACGATTAGTGTTGCCAGAAGCGACCAATTCTTCTACAAAGTAAGACACTATCGCACAAACAACTAAAAAAATATTTGGAGGGTATTATGTTTCAATTTTCAACTAGTCAATTAGAAGCTTTATCTGCAGAAATTACAACGCGCGAAATTCGCCAACAACCAGAATTGTGGAAAGAAGCTTTTGATTACTACAAAGCAAACTTAGAACGCATCACTGCTTTCTTAGACCGTTTACCAGAAGGACAAACTACGCGTGATTTTCGCAGGTGCGGGTACATCACAATATGTGGGAGATACAATTCTTCCTTACTTAAAACGTACAGGAAATGAAGACCGTTTTGATTTCCAATCAGTCGGAACAACAAACCTTGTAAGTAATCCACATGACTACTTCAAAGCAGAAATTCCTACAGTGCTTGTTTCATTTGCACGTAGCGGGAACTCACCAGAAAGTCTTGCCAGTGTGCAACTTGGCAAACAAATCGTGCGCGACTTCTATCAAATCACCATCACTTGTGCGCCAGAAGGAAAATTAGCCGTTGCTGCTAAAGACGATACAAACAACTTACTCTTAATGATGCCAGACCGCTCTAACGACGCTGGTTTTGCGATGACAGGAAGCTTCACTTGTATGACTCTTACAGCGCTTCTTGTATTCGACGAAGCACACTCACTTGAAGAAAAAGAAGGCTTCGTGAAAGCCATCCGTCAAATGGGGTCAAGCGTCCTCGAACGTGAAGACGTGATTCAACATTACGTGAACTTAGACTACAACCGTGTGATTTACTTAGGTTCTGGTTCACTCAGCGGCCTTGCTCGCGAAGTTCAATTGAAGATTCTTGAATTGACTGCTGGACAAATCGCAACAGCGTTCGATTCTTCAATGGGATTCCGTCACGGTCCTAAATCATTCGTAAACGGCTCTTCTCTAGCCTTCGTATTCGTATCGAACGACGACTATACGCGTCAATACGACATCGATATCTTAAACGAATTACACGGCGACCAAATTGCACGCCTTGTTCTTGCGGTTGGAGTGGATGCAGAAAGTGACTTTGAAGGTCTATCTTTCAGCTTCGATAAAGAATATCGTTTCATTCCAGATGCTTACCTTGCACTTCCATATGCGGTATTTGGACAAACGGTTTCTCTACTTTCTTCTATCAAAGTTGGAAACAAACCAGACACTCCTTCACCAACAGGGACTGTGAACCGTGTCGTTAAAGGAGTAACGATTCACCCATTAGAAGCATAAATAACTTTATTGAAAAGAGATGATCCTATGACAACTTATATTTATGCCAAAGCATTTTATTTTGAAGACGAAGTGAAAGGCCCAGGGTACTTACCAATCTTAGATAATGGAACTTTCGGAGCCTTCCAAACAGAAAAACCAGAAAGTGGCGCTACGATTATCGACTACGGCAACTATCAAATTGCCCCAGGTCTTGTAGATACACATATCCACGGATTCAAAGGCGCTGACGTCATGGATAACGACGTAGAAGCACTTCGTACCATTTCAGAAGGACTTCCTTCCTGCGGAGTCACTTCTTACTTACCAACAACCTTAACCGCATCTCGCGAATTATTAGCGGATGTTTGCCAAACAGTCGGCGATAACGCCACAACACTTGGCGGCGCTAAAATTAGAGGGATTTTCCTAGAAGGTCCATTCTTCTGTGAAAAATACAAAGGCGCGCAAAACCCTAAATACATGGGCGACCCTAAATCTGAAATCTTGGATGAATGGCAAGAACGCGCTGGCGGTTGGGTGAAGAAAATTGCGATTGCGCCAGAACGTGAGGGTGCTGTTGATTTCATCAAACACGCGAAAACAAAAGACATCTATGTCGCTCTTGCACATACAGATGCCACTTACGAAGATTGTAAAAACGCCGTTGAAGCCGGTGCAAACATCTTCGTTCACACTTACAACGGAATGCGCGGCTTACACCACCGCGAACCAGGTGTTGTCGGCGCGGCACTTACATTGCCAAACGTATTCGACGAACTCATCTGCGACGGTCACCACGTCCACCCAGTGAGTGCAAGTATCGTTATGAAATGTTGCGGTCACGACCATGTAGCTCTGATTACTGACTGCATGCGTGCTGGCGGTATGGGCGAATGCGAATCGATGCTTGGAGAATTCCCTGTTATCGTAAAAGACGGTACGGCTCGCTTGAGGGACGGCGGTAGCCTTGCTGGAAGTATCCTAGAACTCATCCAAGGGGTTCAAAACGTTGTAAAATGGGGCATTGCGACTCCACACGAAGCTATTACAATGGCTAGCCTTGTTCCTGCAAAATCAGTCGGTATCGACGACGTTTGCGGACGCATCGACCCAGGGTATGCAGCGGACTTCATCGTATTAGACGATGATTTACAACTCAAAGCGACTTACTTAGACGGTAAGCCTTATTTCGAAGCTTAATAAAATAAAAACAACTAAAGGAGTGTTATTATGTCAAAATTAGTATTAACAAAAGGAAAATATGATCACTTAGTAAAACTTTCAAACAAAAACCATGTCATCGGTGCTTTAGCGATTGACCAACGTGGTTCATTGAAAAAAATGATTGCTGCAGGAAACCCAAACGTTAAAGGTGACGAAGGCATCATCCGCTTCAAAGAATTAATTTCTGAAGAATTAACAAAATACTCTTCTTCAATTCTTTTAGACCCAGAATATGGTCTTCCAGCTGCTAAATTACGCCACGAAGACTGCGGACTTTTAATCTCTTACGAAAAACTGGTTACGATGCAACTGAAATCGGCCGTTTACCAGACTTACTTCCAATCTGGTCTGCAAAACGTATTAAAGAATTAGGCGCTGACGCTGTTAAAGTTCTTTTATACTATGATATTGACGAAGACCCAGCAATCAACGACATCAAACATGCATGGGTAGAACGTGTTGGTAGCGAATGTGTGGCAGAAGATATTCCATTCTTCTTAGAAATCGTTTCTTACGAAGCAAGTGACGACGATGTGAAATCAGCTGCTTACGCTAAAGTTAAACCTCATAAAGTAAACGACGCAATGAAAGTCTTCTCTGACCCACGTTACAACGTTGACGTATTAAAAGTGGAAGTTCCAGTAAACATGAACTTCGTAGAAGGCTTCACTAAAGAAGGCGTTGAACCTGTTTACACTCGCGAAGAAGCATTACGTTTATTCAAAGAACAATCTGAAATCACTGACCTACCATTCATCTTCTTAAGTGCTGGTGTTTCTGCTGAATTATTCCAAGAAACTCTACGCTTTGCTAAAGAAGCTGGTTCTACTTTCAATGGTGTGTTATGTGGTCGTGCAACATGGAAAGATTCTGTAGCAGTGTTTGCGACTGAAGGGGAAGAAGCTGGTCGTGCGTGGTTGGCAAATCAAGGACGTAAGAATATCGAGGACCTTAATGTTGTTCTAGATGAAACTGCAACTCCATGGTTAGATCGTGTTGAAGTAAAATAATTACATTATTAGTAAAGAGCGTTGCTCTTAAACACCTGATGTCTGCTGTGTTTTCTTTAAATCCTTGCGGATATCTTCATAGTAATAGTGATGAGGCACCGGCGCAAGCCTTGGTCTTGCGCCTTTAAAGCCTCAAAGGGGACGTACGGAATTTTATTCCTACGTCCCCTATTTCATTTTAATGCAAACTCCCATCACTATTACTATAGAATCCGCAAGATTCTCCGAAACCACAATAGGTGTTGTTCGCAACGCTCTACTTTTTTTCTTTTTCTAACCGTGGATTGCAGAGGAAGGGTTAGAGAAGACACAAAAAAAGGCTGGGCGAAAATCGCTCAGCCTTTTTGGGGTTGATTATTTTTTGATGCTGTATTTTGTGCCTTCGAGGGATGCTTGTAATGCGTCTACGCTTGCGTCTCCTTCGACTGTAGCTACTTTGTTTTCTAAGCTGACTTCAACGTTTGTTACGCCTGGGACGTTTGAGAAACGTTCTTTCACTGTGTTGGCACATCCTGCGCATTTGATTCCTTCTAAATTGTATTCTTTTTTCATCATAGATCTCTCCTTTATAGTTATGCTTTCCAGCGTTTTAATCTTAGGGCGTTGAGGACAACGGATACGGAACTGAAGCTCATTGCGGCTCCGGCAATCATTGGGTTGAGGAGTGGTCCGCCAAAGAGGTGAAGAACTCCCATCGCAAATGGAATTCCGATAACGTTGTAGGCAAATGCCCAAAATAGATTTTCTTTAATATTACGGATGGTTGCACGGCTGAGTTTTAACATCGCTGGTACATCCATCAAGTCGCTCTTCATTAAGACGGCGTCTGCAGATTCGATGGCTACGTCTGTTCCGGTACCGATTGCGATACCGACTTGTGCTTGTGCAAGAGCTGGGGCATCATTGATACCATCCCCCACCATCGCCACAATATAGCCTTCTTCTTGTAATTTTGAGACATAATTCGCCTTATCTTGCGGTAAAACTTCACTAAATACGCGGTCAATCCCCACTTCAGCAGCAATTGCTTGTGCAGTTCGTTCGTGGTCTCCTGTCATCATGGCTACTTGAATGCCCATTTCATGTAGGGTTTGGATGGCACGTGCGCTGCTTTCTTTAACAGTATCCGCTACAACAATCAAACCTTGTACGGCATCGTTATAGCCGATATAGAGTGGTGTTTTTCCTTGTTCGGCAAAACGGTTCGCTTTTTCGTTCATTTCAACATTGGCAAGACCATTTTCACGCATCCATTTTTCATTACCAAGGAAGACAAGCGTTTCACCAACGTGGCCTTTAATCCCAAAACCAGGAATGGCTTCGAAGTTCGTCACTTCATCAAATGCAGCCCCTTGTTCTTTGGCTTTGGCAACAATCGCTTCGCCAAGAGGGTGTTCGGACGCTACTTCAAGGCTGGCAGCTAGGCGAATGAGGGCGTCTGCATCGGTATTTTCGGCAGTGACCACATCTGTGACCACAGGAGTTCCGTTTGTGATGGTACCTGTTTTATCGAAAACAACCATATTCACGTGGTTGGCTTCTTCCAACGCTTCCCCACTCTTAAGAAGGATTCCGTTTTCGGCCCCTTTACCAGTCCCAACCATGATAGCAGTTGGTGTCGCAAGCCCTAACGCACATGGGCAGGCAATGACGAGCACTGAGATGGTAATCGTGAGGGCAAATACCCATGATTCTTGTCCAAGGAAATACCAAGCAAGTCCAGAAACAAGAGCCAAGACGATTACGATTGGAACGAATACTCCAGAAACCTTGTCGGCCAGTTTGGCAATCGGTGCTTTTGATCCTTGTGCTTGTTCGACTAACTGAATAATTTGAGAAAGGGCTGTGTCTTTCCCGATTTTTGTTGCTTTTAGAATGAAAGAACCTGTTTTATTTAAACTTGCCCCAATCACTTCATCGCCAACTGCTTTCGATACTGGAATACTTTCCCCTGTTAACATCGATTCGTCAACGGTTGAGTTTCCTTCTGTCACGATGCCATCGACTGGAACTTTTTCACCCGGTTTAGACACGAATGAGGTCGCCCACTTGCACTTCTTCTACAGGAACTTCTACTTCTTGTCCGTCTCGTAAAACAGTCGCCATTTTAGGAGCGAGTCCTACGAGCGTTTGAATCGCCATGGATGTTTTCCCTTTTGACACGTCTTCGAAGTATTTTCCAAGTGTGATTAAGGTTAAAATAACGCCGGCTGATTCGTAGTAAAGGTTCATCGCAAAATGCGCGTGGCCTTCTAATACGTGGTACGTTCCGTAAAGGCTATACAGGAACGCAGCGCTTGTTCCAAGAGCGACTAGGCTGTCCATGTTCGGATGTCCTTTAGATAAGGCTTTAAATCCATCCACGAAGAAACGACGTCCGAGCCAGATAATTGGGAGAACGAGCGCCAATTGAATCAACGCGTAGCTAACTGGACTTTGCATTGGGCTTAGAAAGGCTGGCATTGGAATTCCAACCATATCCGCCATTGCGATAAAGAGAAGTGGCACGGTGAAAATCGCTGAAATGGTTAGGTTTCGCTTCATTTCTCTTAAGTGCGCTTCTTTCTTTTCGTTCTTTTCTTCGAGTTCTTCTTCCACTGATTTGCCACGAGGACGAGCGCCGTATCCCACACCATCGACCACTTTGGCGATGTCTTCAGGGGTCACGCTATCGTTTGCTTCAACAGTCATGATCTCGGTTGCCAAGTTGACGCTGGCTTTATCAACGCCTGGAATTTTGCTGACGGCATTCTCGATCGTCATGGCACATGAAGCACAACTCATTCCTTCAATAATGTACTCTTTTTGTTTACTCATTACTTTCACCGCTTTCGTTTACATTTGTAATTTACATTGTTAGTTTACACCAGTAATCTACAAATGTCAACAAGTAAGCTTAAAAAATTTTTTTGAATAAAAAAACTCAAGCCAACAGCGATTCTGCCAGCTTGAGTTTGGGATAGTCTATTTAATTTGCTGAAGATAAAATTTCTTCTATCGTAGTTTCTCTCTCTTCGATTAAATCGTAAAAGCCGACATGAACACCATTTTCATATAGCCAACATAAATCTGTCCCATACGGTGCTTCAAAAATCTCTAGCATTACTGGAGCAATCTCATAAATGGAATCGGCTCCTAGAATTTGAAATTGGCTGCATCTGAAAGATACTCTTCATCATCTTCAATGGATAATAGATTCCATCCGTTCAATGGTGGGGTTATAGATTGATCACGAAAAGTATATCGAATCGGCTTGCCCTCAAGAATATTATTCGAAACAATAAAACCACCAAAATCACTATTATTAATCATTGTACACCTCCATTAAATTAAGAATTAACAACATTGATGCAAAAACCAAGTTGAAGATTCTATATACTTCTTCAATAAAATCTATCCTAGTTTACTTACCTCAGACTATTCTCCTTTTTCTATTGGAGATACATAATTCCACGGCAGTTTGCCTCTCCAGTCAATCCACATTTGCTCAGCAATCGGAATCAATTCTTCAAGTTCTTCCTTAGAAAACAGTTTTCTATTTTCTGGAAAATCTATCAAAGATGTGGGATATTTCCTTATAAAATTTCTTTGACTGATTAATTTTTCTTCTTCCGTCGGTGGCCAACAATCGGTCTGAAGTTTACTTAATATTTCTAACTGCGTTCTCTCCCCACCTTCCAGTAAGGCAAATAACTCATTTGGTAATTCATAAACCACTCGCTGAACAGCTATTCCACCTTCCTCAGTAACGTAATAAAGATTATTGCCATCTCTCCAAATGTGCTGACCATAACCTTTTACTTCTTCAAACTGGATGACATCTTCCCATTGTAAAGTTGTACGCCCCATACATAATCACCTCTTTTGACCCCCGGGAGTCGTATACTCACTCATAATTATATAATATCCCATTTTTAATAATCCCTGGCTTGTTGTTCGTCAATATATGTTTCATGTCTGGTAAATCATCCCCTTTTTTCAAGCGAAAATCAACCGTTATTTTTGTATCAGGATTATTATTAAACTTTCCTCTTATTGACAAATTATAGTAGGATATTGACACACCGTTGCTTGCAGGGACTACTTCTAGTGTATTCCAATCAAACTGAACTGTTTCAATTTTCGGATACTCTGAATGCACCCACGCAACGATTTGTTTTTCATGCTCTTTCAACCACGCCAATTGCTTATCTCTTGCTGTCGCAAAGATTGTGTTCGCACGCCACTCTTGATTACTCAGCGCAACGGCTCCTACACCTAACAACGCCACTGTCCCTATGATTGCTAGTTTCTTCTTCATTTCCCCATCCCTATCTTTTTCGCTATATGATTTATCTTTTTCACTTTAATCATACCATATTCACAAAAATAAATTCCGTGTTTTTAATATTACTAAAAATAAATTTCCATGTAGTTCAAAAAAATCCTAAGCCTCATCAACTTAGGATTCGTCTATTCTACTCTTTAATCTTTAACAGAAGCTAAGAAATCATCTATTTCTTTCCCTTCGAGGATTTTAATTTTTAAGCCTTGGTCTTTGAAGATTTTCAATGGTTCTTCAATGATTTTTAATGCTTCAATATCTTTACGACCGATTTCTTTCCACCACTCCCCTTTATCGAATACTTTAAACCCTAGCTTCTCGATTAATTCGTACTTTTCAATACCAGCCCTTATTGCAAACCAATCTTCATCTATAGTTATTCTTTTCATAGCAGACATCATATGAAAGAAATGCCCTTTGTATTGAATTTCGTACCATATTTCATAAAGATAATCTAATTCGTGGATATCCACATCTTTAACAAAAATATCTGGACTTTTTTCTCCAAAAATATCGATATACTCTTCAAATCCTTCTTCTTTTTCTCTGCTAATAACCCGATAGAATGTAGATATTTTCGCAACTCTATATTTCTTTCCTTTATAAATCCCGTCCATATAGGCACCTCCTATTTAATAAGTTTCCACCTATTATTGAATCCATCAAAAATCAATTCTTGGATTACTTCTCCACTTCTATTATAAACATTTACCACATCGCCTAGATCTGCAACTCTGAGCTAAGTTACCAGAAATATTATGAAACCTTTTAAGTTACTCAAAGTCATACAATACCTTTCCTTTTTGAATTCCTGGTGGATGGTTCATTGTGATTCGTCCTAATTCAGGAATACTATCTTCCTTATCCATAGTAAAATCTACAAAAATGACGGTTTCAGGAATATTATTAAATCTTCCTCTTATTGACAAATTATAATAGGACGTTGACACACCGCTGCTTACAGGAACGACTTTTAGCGTATTCCAATCAAACTGGACTGTTTCGATTTTCGGATACTCTGAATGCACCCATGCAACAATCTCTTCCTCATGCTCTTTCAACCATGCCAATTGCTTATCTCTTGCGGTCGCAAAGATTGTGTTCGTACGCCACTCTTGATTACTCAGCGCAACGGCTCCTACACCTAACAGTGCAACAGTTCCTATGATTGCTAGTTTCTTCTTCATCCTTTTTTCCCTCTATTCTCCTATATGTATCAATGTATCTACGCCGTTCTTCAAGGCCTCCCGATACGCATCATCGCCTGTGCCATCCTTGTCATACCATGCCATTACGATTTCAGTCCGATTATCAACGATTTGAGCAACTTCGATTTTAAAAGGTTCTATACGGAGCAAAACTTGCATCCTCCACTACGCAATCTCTTCAATGGATTCTAAAGTAAAATATTTATGTTTATAAAGAGTATCCATAGGAAACATTGCCAACCATGATAGAAATAGAACCAACGCTACCATTGAATTGAGAATTAATATTGACCCGCTAACATCAATGGAACTTGTCATGTAAAAATAGAACAGCAATGCGTTTAAAGCAATGAAAAAATAGTATCCAAACTGTCTCTTTTTAACCGCATTAAATACCGCTATATATTTTGTTGCTTGTCTTGGAATTTCATTAGAGACTTTTTTTCTTGAGTAATTAATTACAAACTTTGTCCCTAAATATGCAAATACAAAAGAAAAAATATACATTGCTAACTTCAAAATCATCTCTTGTTGGACATTGTTTTGTTGAACAAATCCACTCAAAAAATCTAAAATTACTTTAGTAAATAATTGTGATGCAGCCGTTATTCCTTCTATTCGTCCTGGCTGTAATGATTTTTGATCATAGTTTTGGTTGTTTTTATCGATTTCAACCATTTCTATGCGAACTTGGTTTGTAAGGATTCCAAATCCATAATAACTTGGCGTAACGGTACTAACATCCATAAGATATTTTTTCCCAGTGGAATCTGTCACTACTTTATAGCATATTAGATTCGAGTTCTGTATCATTAATTCTGTCATTTATTATCCTCCAAATACTGCAAAATAAGACCGCTATTTTCAGCACTTTTTTTGCAGTTCGCATTCTCTACTCCCCTAAATATTTTATTTTAATATTAGATATAGATATATCTCCCGTAATTTTTTCAGTTCTTTCAATATCATCAAACTTTCCAACCGGATCCAGTAACAATTCCAAATCCTGACTATCCAGCTGTTTCTTATCTTCTATTATCAACGTTACCTTTTTTGAATCATCATTATTTAGTTTTAGTTTCAAAATATAACTACCTGTACTCCAATTCTTTGTAAACAGGAGAAACTCAACCTCGCTAACCTCATACCTACGTGCAATTCTAGTCACAACATTATTCTGTTGTTCCTTCGTAATGGTTGGTTTTGAGCAAGTGACCGCCATTGCTCCAACAAAAAATAAAATAATTATTGCGATTACTTTTTTCATTTTCTAATCCCCTAATTTTACTGCTACTCTAGATACTTGATTTTAATCGTGGATAAATCGATTTTCCCGGTGATTCTCTCTTTTCTCTCTATATTTTTATATTTATCAGGCGGATTTAAACCGATATCTACTGTGTCATCGTCGAGTTTGTTGAGATTGTCAAAACGCATTACCACTAATTTGTTCTCATCACCATTAATTTTAATTTTCAAAATGTAACTGCCCGTACTTTCATTTTTAGAAAAACTCAAAAATTCAATTTCATTTACATCATAGTTACGTGCAATTTGCGTTGCGACATTATTTTGTTGTTCCTTCGTGATTGTTGGTTTTGAGCAAGTAACCAGCAAAAATACTCCCGTTATTACTGCAATAATGGCTAATAACTTTTTCATCCCTACGTCTCCTCCCGAGTGCATTATTTCCCAACGATATAGGTTATCTTTATATTTAACTCTCCGAGTTTATCATTAATTATATTTGGTCTTCTAATATCCTCGAATTTTTCAAGCGGATCTAACGACATTTTCCCTTCCGATTTTTCTAAAATATTAAGATTATTGAGCACTAAAATAGTTTCTTTTTTTTCATCCTTGTTAAGTTTAATTCTTAGATTATAAGTACCCGTACTGTCATTCTTTGTAAAACTCAAGAACTCGATTTCTTGGATATCGTAATTTCTATAAATACGAGTTGCGATATTATCTTGCTGCTCTCTTGTGATTTTTGGTTTTAAGCAAGCAACTAGCACAAATACACTCGCGATTACTGCAATAATAGCTAATAACTTTTTCATCCCTCTATATCCTCCTGGCTGCATCATTTTGCATCCTCATCCCAAAGCGGTGAAGGATAATCTGGTGTAAATCCTAACTCTTTGCCTTGTATATTCATTTCAACATAATTTTCTAACGTGTTTATAAAGTCCGCCTTGGCTTCCTCAAAACTGTTAAATTCAACCGTATTCCCAATTACATAGGATCTGTCATCTCGACTGTTAATCATAAACTTTCCATCTCTATAGAATAAGTGAAACGCCCATGGTAACCGTTTGTTTTCATCAAACAAAACATACTGTAAGCTCTCGAAATGACGTTTTTTAATTTCTTGTTCAACTATATATTTCATATTCTCAATATCAATCATCGATTTTCTCCCATAATGGAGAAGAGTATTCAGGAACTTCTCCATTTTCTACAGAAGTTTTATTTATAAAAACTGTTAGCTTCAGATTATGGATAAATTTTTCTTTTGCTTCTTCAAATGTTTTAAACTTAAAAATACCTCCTGCACTTGCTCGATCCATTGTTGAGTAAACTTCATACAATTCCAATTCTGGATTATATTCTATTCTTGTTTCCCACTCAGAAGGTCTGTGTTCATTAAAAATAGAATATCTTAAACTCTCGTAACCTAAATCTTGAATGGTTGATATCAGTTCTAAACGTTCTTTGGATTCGTCTCTCATCTTCTAGTGCTCCTCTTTTTCATCCCATAACGGTGATGGATATTCTGGTGATAATCCTAACTGTATATTCAGTTTATTAGATTCTATAACAAGTTCTAATTTTTCAAAAAAATCTTTCTTTGCACTTTCAAAATTATCGTACTCTTTGCTATGTCCAACTATATATGACCTGTCATCTCGACCATCAACATAAAATTTTCCATTTTTCTGATAAAGATGAAATGCCCAAGGAAGACGTTTATTTTCGTCAAATAAAACGTAATGTAAGCTCTCGAAATGACGTTTTTTAATTTCTTGTTCAACTATATATTTCATGTTCTCAATATCAATCATCGATTTTCTCCCATAATGGAGAGGAGTATTCTGTACCTATACCCTCGTCAACATAATTATACAAAGTCTAATTGAATAGTTTGATTGCTCTCCATTTTTTTAGCTGTATTAATAATATTTTCTATTTCTCTTTGAGTTATCGGAAGATTCTCATGAGGGGGCTCCCATTGTGTCATACTATCTTTATAAACAACAAATTTTTTATTGATTAGCAATTCCCCTTGTGCTTTTAAGAGGAACCCATTCTCTAAATCAAAAGTAATTGTTGATCTTGTTCCTGTAATTTTCATTTCTACCTCTCGAATATCATTTTTTCTACTTATTCATCTTCAATCCTCTATCGTCAGCGGAAAAATATCTTCTCCTTTGTACATTTTATCTTTCATTTCTTTCCACTCTAAAACCAATTTATAAAGATCATTTGTAGGAATAAAGCATGGTTCACCTAATATTTCTTCCTCAAATTGGAAGTAAACTTCTGTTTCTTCCTTACCTATATCAATATTCAGAATATTACCGCCAAAGTCTGACTCTTCTTTTTGACCAGTAACAACCGCCTCTAATTCTTTATAAATATGAGGATAAAAATCCGTGACTTCTGTAATCATAAAGGTTGTTATAATTTCATAATTTTCTCTATCATACAACACCGTAAGTGCATTTCTGTTCTCAACACTTTTATATAATTTATATTCTCTTCTTAACATCTACAAACCTTTCTACTCTGAAACAGTTGGATAAGCTGTAATAATTTTTCCATCAGATTTTCTTATATACATTCCACTCTTCAATCCTCTATCATCAGCGGAAAAATATCTTCCCCACTGTGCATTCTATCTTCTATTTCTTTCCATTCAATGACTAATTTATATAGTTCGTCAGTTGAAATAAAGCAAGGTTCCCCAAGACTTTCATCATCCATTTGATAGTATACTTCTGTTTCCTCTTTCCCTATATCAATATTCAGCATATTACCGCCAAAACCAGATGCTTCTTTTTGCCCAGTAACAACCGCCTCTAATTCTTTATAAATATGAGGGTAAAAATTATTAACCTCAGTGATAAAAAACTCGCCTAAAGTTTGATATTTTTCATCCAAAAATTTTATTGATAATCTAATATCACCGTCAGGATATTTAAATATTCCATATCGTCTTTTTAACATTTGTTACGTCCCTTTCTATTTACTGCTAGGATGTGCTGAAATAATCTTTTTCTCAGAGGCTAAATACATCGTAATTTTCATTCCATTCTTAATCTATGATTTTAATTGAAATGTAAATTTGTTATTCTCTGGCATCATCCCAGAGGGGGGATGGATAGTTAACCGGCATTCCTTCCTTGACATAGTATCGATTAATAATCACTATGTCTGCTAAAAAATCTAAGAATTTTGTTTTTGCTTCTTGGAATGTACTATAAACATGCTTTCCATTAAAACTTCCTCTATCCATTGTTCCGTATACAAAATATAAATTTTCTACTTGATTATATTCAATGACGACTTCCCATTCTCCAGGTTTTTCCTCTGAAAATATTGAATATCTTAAACTTGAGTAACCTAAATCTTGAATGGCTGATAACAGTTCTAAACGTTCTTTGGATTCGTCTCTCATCTTCTAGTGCTCCTCTTTTTCATCCCAGAGGGGGGAGGAATAATCCGGGGTTTCCCCTATCTGTACTCTGAATTGATTAGATTTTACAAAATGTTCTAATTTTTCCAAAAAAGCTATTTTTGCATCTTCAAAACAAGTAAACTCTATCGTTTTCCCCATCACATATGATCGATCATCTCGACCATTAATCATAAATTTACCATCTCTATAGAATAAGTGAAATGCCCATGGTAACCGTTTGTTTTCATCAAACAAAACATAATGTAAGCTCTCGAAATGACGTTTTTTAATTTCTTGTTCAACTATATATTTCATGTTCTCAATATCAATCATCGATTTTCTCCCATAATGGAGAGGAGTATTCAGGAACTTCTCCATTTTTTATAGCAGCTCTATTTATTTTCACAGTGAGGTCTAGTTTTTCTATAAATTTATTTTTTGCATCCTCAAAATTATCAAATTCCAATTTTTTGTTATAACTTGCTCTATCCATTGTAGCGTAAACAAAATAATGTTCACTAGTAGAATCAAACTCAATTCGAACTTCCCATTCACTTGGTCTATGATCGTTGAAAATAGAAAATCTTAAACTTTCATATCCCAACAATTTAATTTCTTCCATTAGTTCTTGTTTCTCTTTATCTAAATTTACCATTATTTTACCTCTCTCAAGAACCCTAATTTTTCATCCCTCTGTATCATTTTAATCCTCATCCCAAAGTGATGACGAGTATGGATGAGAAAACCCTAGTTCTGATGCTAAACGCTCAGCGTTAATTGTTTGTTGCAGTATACTCATGAATTTGTCTATAGCTTCATTAATAGTATCGTATTCCCAAGTTACTCCAACAACATATGAGCGTTCATCTCTACTATTTATCATAAACTTGTTATCCCTATAAAATAGATGTATCGCCCATGGAAGATTGCTCCGCTCATTAAATAACTCATATCTCAATGTTTGAAAGTTATTCTTTCTAATTAATATTTCGATTTCCTGCTTTAAAATATCCAAATCCATCTCTATCCCTCTTTTTGTTAGCGACAATTATTCTTCGGGAGTATCCCAAAGCGGCGAAGGATACGGTGGTTTGAACCCTAACTTTCTTCCTTTTAAAGTCACTTCAACAAATTTTTCTAACTTCTCTATAAAATATTGTTTCGCATCTGAAAAAGAATCAAATTCAACGGTATTCCCTATGACATATGACCTTTCATCTCGCGCATTAATCTTGAATTTATTGTTGTCATAAAACAGATGAAAAGCGTACGCCTGGCTACTATGTTCATCAAACAACACATAAGATAGGCTTTCAAGACCCCGTTCTTTAATCTCTGATAAAAGTTCCATTCGTTGTTCACTATGATCCAAATACACATGATTGAAATTATGCAAATCACTCATAATAATACAAAGTTCCTTCTTTAAGAATTCTTGGCTTGTTGTTCATTGTTATGTGTTTCATACTCGGTATATCATCTTTGGCTTTCATACGAAAATCAATAACAATAACTGTTTCTGGTATATTATTAAAGGTCCCTTTTACTGATAAATTGTATCTTATAGTTTGTACGCCATTACTTACAGGAAGCACTTCAAGTGTATCCCATTCGAACTGTACCGTTTCAACTTTTAGATATTTCGAGTGAATCCACTCTACAATTTCTTCCTCATGCTCTTTCAACCACGCTAACTGCTTATCTTTTGCGGTCGCAAAGATTGTATTCGTACGCCACTCTGGATTATTCAGCACAACAGCCCCTACACCTAACAGCGCAACAGTTCCTATAATTGCTAGTTTCTTCTTCATTCTTTCCCATCCCTACCTTTTTCGTTATAAGGTTTAACTTCTTCTGCACTTTTATCATACCATATTCACAAAAACTTATTCCGTATTTATTCAAAATTAATACACAAAAATGCCACCAGTAACCCAGTGGCATCATCCATTATTGTATTTTAATCTCTACAGCCATCCCTTTGCTTTCAAATACTCATCCGGGATACGCAGTTCAATCTCTGCCATGATCTCTTTTAAGTATGTGTCCCAATCGCTAGTCTCCATATACCATCGTGTTCCACTTTCAAGGGATGCTCCAAATTCATTGTTCAAAACAATAGAGAATCCGCATAGATCGTTTTCGTAACCAAATTGAACCCAGTAGTAATCATACGCTCTAAAGATGAGACGTAATATACGATGATTCGGAACATCGACGAACTCACAAATAGTTAGTTCAGAGGCTTTATCTCCAAAATAGCGCTCAATCCGACCAATTAATTCCAATTTTATCTCTTCTACACTCTTCTGCACCATACCAATACCCCCAATCCTTTTATCTCCAACCTTTAGCTTTTAAATACTTTTCTGGGATATACGACTCGATTTTTGCAATGATTTCTTTTAAATATGCATCCCAATCACTTATTTCGCTATAACGACTGTTTGGCTTAGAAAGCAATAACCCTTTCTCGCCGTTTAAAAACAGATAAATCTCAAAGAAATCATTCTCGTACTGAAATTTTACCCCAGCAAAATTATAGACGCGGAAGTTCAGTTTGAATGTACGATAATTGGATTCTTCAACAATGTCATATATAGACGAACCATCCATTCTCTTTCCAAAGTAAAACCGAATCATCCGACTAGTTTTTATCGCAAAAGTTTCTATTTCATTTAATTCCATTTTATTTTCCCCTATGTAATTAATAGTCTAGTATTTTAGCGATTTCTAAGAAGATGACTCAATTCTGGAGATAGGACCTTCGCACCCAGACTATATCCCCTACTATATTTATTTAATGTATCTTGTATATTTAAATTTCTATCTCCATTTATGTAAATGGTAAAATTAATTCCGCCCATCGGACTATATTCTGTTTTGTTATAGTCAATCTCATAAGTTTTGATAATACCATTGTCTGTAAAAGCATCCTTGTCAAAACCTTTAAGGGCTTCATCTATCAGTTTCACAACTTCTGGTTTCTTTAACTCTTCGTTCATTCGTTCTTTTGACGGTGTGTTCATGTACACAAATAGAGAAAATACTCCCACAATTACTGCGATAATAGCTAAAAACTTTTTCATCCCATGACTCCTTTTATTTCAATTAGTAATAGAACCATCTATTTTCCCTCTACCAGCTTGTTCAAGGGACCTGCCACTACTCCCCCACCTACTGTATAACCGTTATTCTTCTTTTTCACAACACAGATTATATATAAGTCCGGGTTATCATTGACAATGATTGTGGTATTAATTCCTCCCATCGGATTATACTCCGTTCGATCGTAATCAATAGCATACGAATGAATAACTCCTTTTTCTGTAAAAGCAGCATTATCCACATTTTTGATACTCTCTTCGATAACCGCTATAACTTCTGGTTTCTTTAACTCTTCGTTCATTCGTTGTTTTGACGGCGTGTTCATGTACACAAATAGAGAAAATACTCCCACAATTACTGCGATAATGACTAAAACCTTCTTCATCCCATGTCTCCTTTTATCTACTTATAAAATCCTAATTTTTGAATTAATTCTCTGTTCTTATCAGCTTAGATAAGTCTCTTGAAAGAGCAACCGTCGCTAATCTATATTTATCATTATCGTACATTAGAGTAGTTTTGATAGACAAATCATCATCTCCGTTAATAATTATATAAAATCCTATCCCGCCCATTGGATTATAGTAAGTTTGATTATAATCAATTTCATAAGATTTGATTTTTCCTATTTCCGTAAATGCGTTATTATCCAGGTTCTTCAGATTCTTTTCAATAACCGCTATAACTTCCGGCTTCTGTAACTCTTCGTTCATCTTCGTTTTAGATGGTGTATTCGTACATCCTGCGACGATTCCTATTCCGAATAATATAGCAATCAATTTTAGTACTTTCTTCATCCCGCGACTCCTTTTGTCTGCTTATAAAATCAAATCCTTTAAACTACTTTTCTTTTTTTAGCAGTTCCGATAAGTCTTCTGAGAGAACTCCAGCACCTAATCCATATTTATCATTAAATTTCGTCAAAGTAGGTTTGATAACTAACTTATTATCTCCATTAATAATCATGTAAAATTCTATTCCACCCATTGGGTTATAATAGGTTTTATCATAGTCAATCTCATAAGATTTTATAATGCCATCTTCTGTTAGTGCGTTTTTGTCTAAATTTTTAAGTGCCTGTTCAATAACTTCAACAACTTCCGGTTTCTTTAATTCCTCATTCATTCGTTCTTTTGATGGTTTATTCATACATCCTGCGACGATTCCTATTCCGAATAATATAGCGATCAATTTTAGTACTTTTTTCATCCCTGACTCCTTTTGTCTATGTGAATTACGCTACTTATTTTCCTCTTTTAGTAACTTAACAAGCTCTTCTGAACCTGAACCACTTCCAATTTCATACTTATTATTACTTTTAACAACTGAATATTGTAATTTCAAATTCTGATTACCATTCACATAAATAATCACTTCAATCCCGCCCATCGGATTATAGTATGTTTTATCGTAATCAATATTGTATGTTTTAATTTTTCCAGCTTCGGTAAAGGCCTTGCTGTCTCGTTTTTTTATAGCCTCTTCTATTACTTCAACCACTTCTGGTTTCTTTAGTTCCTCGTTCATTCGATCTTTCGATGGTGTGTTCTTACAGCCTGCGACGATTCCTATTCCTAATAATAAAGTAACTAACACTAATACTTTTTTCATTCTTCCCGCCTCTTCTATCCTTGTGCTGGTTATAAATCTATTCATTAACAGTCTTCTCATAACTGCTGTTTGCTACAAAGCATATAAATTGTTCATATTACTCATAGATTTCCAATACCTTCCCCCTACTGATTCGTGGAGGTTGATTCATTCTAATTCCTGACATTTTTGGTATACTATCAGATTTATCTAATCCAAAATCAATATGAATGACAGTATCTGGATTATTATTGAAGGTTCCCGTTACCGATAGATTATACTCCCCAACAGCTACTCCGTTACTCACAGGCCCTACTCTTAACGTACTCCAATCAAATTGTACAGATTCCACTTTGGGATAGGCAGAGTGCATCCACTTCACAATTTCTTCCTCATGCTCTTTCAACCATGCTGCTTATCTCTTGCGGTCGCAAAGATTGTATTCGCACGCCATTCTTGATTGCTTAACACTGCTCCTCCTACACCTAACAGCGCAACAGTTCCTATAATCGCTAGTTTCTTCTTCATTTCCCCATCCCTACCTTTTATTGTTAAACCATTTCGAATTACTCATAAATATACAATACCCCATCTTTTTCGATTCTTGGTTCATGATTCATTCTAATTCCTGACATATTCGGTATACTATCCTGTTTTTCTAAACGAAAATCAATAACGATAAAAGTATTAGCTATATTATTAAAAGTCCCTTTTACGGAAAGATTATACGATTCTGCGAAGACCCCATTACTAACAGGCACTACTTTCAAAGTTGCCCAATCAAATTGTACAGATTCCACTTTTGGATAGGTAGAATGCATCCACTTCACAATCTCTTCCTCATGCTCCTTCAACCAAGCCAATTGTTTATCTCTTGCGGTCGCAAAAATTGTGTTCGCACGCCATTCTTGATTGCTTAACACTGCTGCGCCTACACCTAACAATGCAACAGTTCCTATAATTGCTAGTTTTTTCTTCATTCTTTCCCATCCCTACCTTTTTCGTTATATGATTTAACTTCTTCACTTTCATCAACATATCCTTTAAACCAAACAATATCTATATCCTCAGTATTGAAGAAATACACTTGATTATCAACATTTCCAATTGGAAAAATACAAGCTGAATAATCAAAATACCCTATTGTTCCTTCTTTTATTAAACAGAGGGAATCGATTAATTATCATCAATTTTACTTCCCCATTTTTTTAATTGAACTACACTACCAATTGGCAAAAATATCATTCATCATCAAAAAAATTCCTTCCGTTTATTACTACACTATTAATAATAGTTTAATTCTTTTTTTAGATAAAAAAATTTTTTTCTAGAAGAAAAACTTTAACCCTGGTACTAATATAGCAATATAATATGCTAAAAGCAACTGTCATAATAATTATCATAATATGGAAAGTTAAAAATAAATAGTATTGCAAATATTATAAATGCTATTACTAGTATTGAAAAAAAGTGATACTCGTCTTATAAGTTTGTTTTTGCTTCTGCTATAATTTCCTTTTCCTCCTCCGAAGATACAGTTATAGGATTACCTACAGCCCATTGTTCTACTTTTTTTCAATTGAATCTGTGTTAAAATCACTACCAAAAAGCAAAATCAGAAATAAAGAAATAAATCTAAAATTAATAGATACGTCCCAGTCAAAAAAAGGTAATAAATATTTAAAAATCATTCCTGTACTTATAGAAAACGAATACAATAGTGGAGATATATCTTTTTAATGTTTTAGTTTCTTTTTATACTATAATACTGATTATCCAATGTATTCATATACACAAAGTCATAGGGCCTCTTGCATAAAAGTAACCAATTTTTTTCACTGAAAATCTTTATATTGTCATTATTAACAGACACTATATCACTCCTTTCTATTCGTAAACCGTTTCTCTGAAGTAATAACCATCTTTATCCTCTACCACAACAGAGTAGTAATAATTTCTATTAGAGTTACTACCTCCGAAAGATAATTCAATGGTTTTTGATGCTGGAAATGATAAATACTCGTTGATTTCTGGTAAATTGACATCATAATTTAACTCAAAAGAACCATTCATCGAACTATAGTATTTGTCTTTCAGTTTCAGTGTTGATAGAAAATCCTTATTTAAAGTAATTTTTCTGAAATAAGAAGGATTGTTGCTGCTAAAGTTCGCTAGCCGCTTTTTTTCATCTGAAAAAAGTATACTTTCCATTGTAGTATTCTACCGAAACAACTCTAGTATCCTCTCCAGATTTTCTTTCTGCCTCAATCAATTCTCCTTTAATCGGAGCCCCCTTTTCAGTCCCCGTTAATTTAAGCTCGACAATATTTTCATTCATCAGGCGCGCTTGATAAACGATAAAGCCATTTGGAAACTGTTCAAATAGATCCTCCAAATTCTGAGTTGGATAAACACGACTAACTTCCGTTCCAATTCTGTTTTCTAAATATGCACGATTATTTCTTGGGTTGTATTTCAATAACAAAAAAACATAAAGAGAAATCCTACGATTAAACACGCAAATAATATTTTCCTAACCTTCATCATCTTGCCTCTTCTATCCTTTTTTTATTAGTTTTAAAAAAATGAATTCATTAATAGACTTATCATACCATATTCATGAAAAATAAATTCCGTATTTATTCAAAAATTAATACACAAAAATACCACTGGTAACCCAGTGGTATCATCAATTATTGTATTTTAATCTCTATAGCCATCTCTTTGCTTTCAAATACTCATCAGGAATACGCAGTTTGATCTCTATCATGATTTCTTTTAAGTAGCTGTCTCAATCTGTGATATCACTATATCCACAACGTTTTTATAAAGAGAAATCCCATGACTATTTAAATTAATTAGAAAACCAATTAGCCATACATAATAACCATATTCTTTAAATTTTATCCCAAACATGTGATTATTTGGGACATCAACTACATCATAAACCGTTTTTATTGGTGATTTCATCAACTCAGGATCTTGAACTTGCCTCTCGGTTATTGAAACTTTTGGCACAGTCTTTCCATTCAAATTAAAATTCTTAACGGCCTTTGAGACTGCGTATCCACCCACAAAATTCCACAATAAGTTTATCATCTGTGCGGTTTCTTCGTTTCCACCTGAGGTCTAATATCTTCCAATTGATATTTTTTTAATTATTAGTAATAAGTTGTCAATTGCATTCTTAACATTAATCTGTTTATTAAACATCAATCCTCTAGGGTAAGAGGAAAAATATCTTCCCCTCTGTACATTTTATCTTCCATTTCTTTCCATTCAATGACTAATTTATATAGTTCATCAGTTGAAATAAAGCAAGGTTCCCCAAGACTTTCATCATCCATTTGATAGTATAATTCTGTTTCCTCCTTACCTATATCAATATTCAGTATATTACCGCCAAATTCAGATGCTTCTTTTTGACCAGTAACAACCGCTTTTAATTCTTTATAAATATGAGTGTAAAAATTATGGACTTCAGAATTTAAAAAACTTGATAGAGATTGACAACTAGAGCTATCGAATTTTACTAGCAAAAATTTCTGACTATTGTTAATTACTTTTACAATATAGTTTCGTTTCATTTATATTCACCTTTAAATTTATTTTATTTTTTGTGGATAAGCAGTAATAATTTTCCCCTCAGAATTTAAAATCATTTCAATCTTTATTCCATTTCGACTTATTCCTAAATAACGACTATCGTCCATCCATTCCATATTTGAATATGCCTCATTAATAACATCCACAACCTCCTGAGGGCTCATATGGTCAGGGAAAAAGGTTGAATAGCCTTTATTTCCTTTTTTAGGAATTCCATTCACTTCAACTTTCGCTTCATAAACTCCAGCATCATTTAAGGCAGGACTTTTCGTACCTTCTATGATACTGCCAGAAGTCCCCTCTACCATATCATAGTGATAACCTCCTGCTTGTCCTCTCCTATTTATATCACCTTCAAAAATGTGAATTAAAGACTTCTCAGTAAAGTTCTCTGTGTATTGGAGTTTAGCTAAGTCATCCATATTGTACATTTTGGATTTGGAAGTATTCTGATTCCAACTTTCAAGTATAGATTTTTCCTTCGCAACATACTGTTTAAACCCTGAACTTTCTCTCGCCGTCTTACTTGCTTTTATATTCTCCAATACTCGATTTTCTATTTCAAGTGCTGATTCAACTTTTGGCACTCGAATCGGATTTAAGCTGAAATTCTCAGCAATTTTAGAAAATTGATATCCACCCACGAGGTTCCCAAATAAGTTCATCATCTGTGCGGTTTCTTCGCTTCCACCAAGAAGCTTTGTACCATGATAGGCTGCTTGTCCAGTTGCTAACCCTCCGATTGTTCCCCATGTAAACTGCCATAACCCTTGGACAATACTTTTTGTCTTGGCAATTGGTATGAACACCCCTGTTGTAAGACCGAAAATTTGCTCCAAACTGTGGTATAACTCTTCTTTCCCTATGAACATTGTGTCTCGAATCGGATTTACCGCAACGGATTTTCCATCGCCAGACAATCCATAATAAATATTTTGTCCAGCTTCGATAGAATTTGAAAACCCAGACAGGGAAAAAGCCAATGCTCCAGACTTAAAAGCAAAGGTTACAATCGGCCACATAGTCCCACCCGACATGAATAGAGCACTACCACCAACAACGAAGGTTAAGACACCAAAAACAAGATTTATGGCTCCTTGCATGGTTCGTTCTTCTGCGTATACACGCACTTTTTCCCGCTCTTGCGCAGCTTGAAACTGAGGCATATGATTGTTCAAATAGATTGCAGATTGTTGCACAGCTAACATGAATCGATTCATCGACGGCAACTGACGAAAGTCTCCTACTTGATAACTTCCCAAACTGCGGTCTCTACTTGAATGCTCCGCCAATAAACTCTTTGTCGCATCTAGCAATTCCTTAAACGCCTGCAAATCTTGGCGAGCATGCATCTCTTCATACTGTGTAATGGATTCGTCTAGATGACTGATATCCTTCATCAGCTTCTCATACGTGAATTTCGTCTTTGTATGACTTGTTCCTTGGTAATTCACTAACCCTGCGACTCTGAGCTTAGCAGTTGTTAACTGCTCCAACTGTTGTTCGAATCGTTGCTTAGACTTACCTAGGTCAGAGTATAGCCCCTTATAGACATCTTCAGGCAATGCCGCATGGTTATGCGTATCGATTTGATAGTAGCCATCTTTATACAGTAGGAAACTTACGGTATACTCATTCATTAACCGCATCAGCGTCTGTATGAATGTTCCATGAACTTCTGTCATATAGCTCTTCGCACTCGTCATCGCTTTCCCTTGAAGCTCACTCTGGTTTGCGAGGAGGGCAATGGACTCTTGTAGATTTTCTAGTGATTTCCCCATTGTTGGATGGTTTGATTCGTTTGGCTCTGCATGGAGGCAATGTCGTTAAATTTTACGTAATAACTCATTTATCGTCCTCCTAGCAGAGTTAGTCCCGACAAAACATGCCCTAGTCCTTGGTCTGTCTGTTTAAGCTCTTGTCCTGTTTCCGCAAACTGAGCAATATCTTTCTCTAACAGCGCATTATAGTTCACTACTAATTGATATAATTCTTCAAATTGCTCCTGATAAAGATCCAGAACTGCAGAATTGGATGTTTTTGTAGACTAGGTTTATTTACACTCACTAAGTTATTTTTTTGAATTAGAAAGAGATAGAATATGCATTCCAAAAAAATAACTTCTGATAATTGAATCGTTTTCGTACATATTTCTCCTCCCTTAATTTAATAACTTTTCAATAAAAATTCCCAACATTGTTAATTTGCGCTTGGCACCAACCAATGAAGCTCTGTTGCTCTAATTTTTGATTTTCTAGACGTGTAATCTCATCACAAATCGCATCATGAAACGCATCTAGTTCTCGTTGGCAAGCACTAAAATCCTGCCTGAACCCCTCCCATTGATGCCCAAAGTTTTCCTTTTGCTGGCCATTCCATAGGGGTTGGTCATCTTGAACCATCACATAAATCTTAATCTCATGGATTTCGCTTCGGATGTTCCCAACGGATTGTTTTGCCGAACGGAGTTTTTGCCAACTTGGCATCAATCGAACTTATCGTTGCGGTAGCTTCGGAAATACTATTATAATGGGAGCTGACTTGGCCTTGAAGGGTCTCAATTTCGCGGTAGTCAATTTTCCCCATAAATTATCCTCCAATGCCGTTAGATTCTTTTAATTCTGAAACATTCCCTTTTGGAATATCTGTTTGCTGCAACATCGCTTCGATATTCTCTAACATGATTTCATTGTCATCATCTGTGTATCCTTCTTGAACTACTTTAAAGATATCTTCATGATTGAAATAGATTAAGCTATCTCCAACCATTCCTTCTGGATAAAGGCAAGCACCATAATCGAAACGATACACTTGTCCTTTTACAGGCAATGCAATTAACCTAGCAATAATCATCATTTTCTTGACGTTCCCTTTTAGAATAACTACGCTCCCCAAAGGTAACATTTTAGCTTCTGACATTTTTTAACCTCCCTGAATATAACAAACTTTTTTATTATTACTTTGCATAATTGTCTTTATTATAGCATAAGCACATTCACTAATTCATCCGTATTCCCCGTTTTAATTCTCAAAATACACAAAAATAATTCATCGAAAGAGTCTTAACTCACGCATAAACCCCCACCGAAAATTACGATGGGGGTTGTATTTCTTATATAAACCTTTGTTACTAACTGAAATATTTGGTACGAAACGTTAATTTCTATGACATTGTCTCTTCTTCCTGATTCTCTGCCTCTAACAATTCTATTTGCTTCAGATATGCTTTCTTATCCTCTAACATTTGGTGCTCTATCTCTTCTATTTGCCTTTGATAAACTTTATTCATCTGTTCTTCGTTCTGTTCTAATTCAGATAAAAAGGGCTTCGCATGAACAATATCAACATCTCGATATATTGTTAGAATGTAGTCCACGAGGTTTTCTGTTTTACGCTTAGAAACGCACCGATAATCTTCCAATTGTTCTTTTATTTGTTGATATTCTTTACGCTTATCTAAATATTCTTTTTCTACTTGTTCAATCTTTTTACGATCCATACATTTTATCCCTCAGTTTATTTAATCGGATTTTGCAAGTCCAACTTAGGGATACTCTTGAGATATTGTTCTGCAGAATCTGCTGTTTTCCCTTCAAAAGCCCCTTTTAATTGTGTGACAAGATTTTCAGAGTGATAAGAAAATACTTCTTTTGAATAATTCGACAATTTATCTCCTAACTCTTTTTGAAGAGCCTTAATTGTCATCTCATGCTTAGATAAGATTGCTCTAATCGCAATTCTTTCTTGTGTTTTTATATGCTGAATATAAGCTTCGTTATAGTAAGAGTAAGCCTCATCAATATAATCTTTTGCATTCCCAGTAAAGACCATCCCAAAAACTATCCCCTTTCTATTTTATAACTATTTAAACTAAACGAACTATTCGACACCACTTTAAATAACTCACTTTGTTTTCGGTCAATATCTTCTAATGTTTCTACAGAAGTAAATAGTTTATCCGAAAAACTATATATTTTATCTATATATCGATTCAATTCATCAACATTATAGCTGAACATTCCTTCATCCCAAACCGTCGAAAATTGAAATTGAGAAACTAGTTGAGATACTTCATTTCTTCCTAAATAAACCCCTGCGTGATAAGCTTCATGATTGGCCTTTTCTACAACTTTTTTTACTTGTTGGCGATAATTTTCTAACTCATTTTTCATTAGTTTTACTTTTTCATCTGATTCTATTCTTGATAAATGAGAAATACATAGCAACAATCTACTTCGTAACTCTATTTTCTTTGCACCTGTAGCACCTTGAATAGCGGCTTGCAGAATTGGAATATTTTTATGCCCCCAGGCGATTACTGCTTCCTTTGTTTCGTCAATAATCGCTTGATATTCTTCCATAAATTTCGAATAATTAAGAACTCCGTTTACCAGAGTTAAGAGAACCTTGGAAAGGTCCCCAATTTTATCTGAACCAAAAATTTGAATTTTTTTCTTTTATCAATTCAATATATTTATTCAATAATTTACTTAATTTCTCTCCCGCTTTTAAATATGCTGGAAAAAAATCCTCAGTTGCTTCTAGAATTTTTCCATCTGAATAAATTCTATATTCTCCAAAATCATGTGAACTAGGCGTATCAAATGTGGTGGAAAAATTAAACGGTACTATTACTTTCACTTTTCCTAATTGCTCATCTGTATTCCGATTTAACATCGAAACAATATCAAACGGATTTACATAATACGTCACTTTTTCATTAAGAATTTGTATCACTTCTTCAGAAACACCAGATTTTCTTAAACTCTTCAACGTATCTGGTCCATTGAAAACAACAATTTCACCAATTTGTTCTAATTCTTCTACACTAAGATGAGCTGCTCCTTGTACAGAAGAAATCGAACCTAGAGAATGTCCTGTCATATTTAATTTTGCATTGGGTGCTTTTTCTCGCAATTCTGCTAATTTTACATGCAGAGCCTCTTCGACTAATTTTCCCTGCTGTATATATTCATCGAGAAACACGAAACGGTAGTTATTTCCGAGCCAATCATTTCTTATAGGGCTTAAATTCTTGGACTTTGGAACATCACTTCCCTTTACCGCTAGATAAGCATTCTTCGTATCTGTGTTTAACTCTGAAGTGTCAGTTAAAAAATACGCATTAAAACCATCTTGCTCATTTAATAGCAATCCTTTCTTATACATTAACTCAATATTAGTTAAAGTGTCCCACCTTTCAGTTTTATCTTTATGGACATATACTACTCCTTCATTAGGGAGATTCTTACCACCCTTAATTTTAATTTGAGGGTCTTTATATTCTTTAGAAAAATCAAAATAAGCTGCATTTTCTACTTCTTTTAAATGTTTATAAAAAAACTAATTGGTCTGTCTTCGTAGGCAGATTGAGACAAATTGAGATAAAAAAATTATTAAATGTAGATAAATTACTCATAATCGTACATTATTCCTCCGCGCTTAATACCAGGTCGCTGATTCATTCTAATTTGACCCATTTGAGGAACATCATCTTCATTTGGCATCAAAAAGTCAATAAAAAAATTAAAGTTTCTGGAATTTCATTAAAAGTCCCTTTTTACCGATAAATTATATCCATTAATAGATACTCCATTACTCACAGGTCCAACTGTTAAAGAATCCCAATTAAATTGAACCGATTCTACCTTAGGATATACTGAGCGCATCCATTTCACAATCTCTTCTTCATGTTCCTTCAACCACGCTAACTGTTTATCTCTTGCCGTCGCAAAAAATTGAATTTGCACGCCAATCTGGATTATTTAAATTGAACATTGTAAAACCTCCTACACCTAATAATGCGATTGTTCCTATAATGGCTAATTTTTTTCTTCATATTCCACCCTCCAACCTTCTATACTTGCTTCATATCATTTAATTGTCTAAAAGACACTACTCTTACCAGTATTATAAGATATTTCATTAATTTTTCATATAGTTTTATTAATTAAAATTGACTTATTCTATAAAAGCACTACGTTTTTTTAACAAATACTCGTATTAAGTAGAACACTTATTTTTTTGAATCATTGAGATACTATCCCAAGATGCGTTATTAAAACATATCACAAAGAGAATTTTTTGAGATGTATCAAAAATGATACATTTGCATTTTTGGTTAATTCCAAAACCAATAAAGATCTATCGTTATGGTATAAAAACAATAATCTAATCAGCGCTTGATAAGTTATAAAAAAAGAAGGAATTAAACAAATCGCTTAATTCCTTCCTTGTTGTCTTGCTAATTTAAAGTAAAAGTAGCTTCGGTATTTGGTCCTGCGCTTGAGGCTACATAGTCACTAAATTCATTATCACCGAAACAGTCATTCACAAATCGTACATAGTATCTAATTAGTTGATGTGTTTGGGAAAGTTTCGCTTTCAACGTAGAAATTGCACTAGCCTGCATTCCCTCTGCCTCCATCACCTGAATCACGTGATTCAACTCTTGCCCAAGTCGATTCGCGATAGCAGCCACATACTTCTGTCCTTTAACAATCTCATCCAAATCAAAAGCATGATACACGCCATCTTCAACAATGGGTTTTAATTTCGTTCCTAGATTTCCTAGCATATGACGTGTATTCTGAGATCTCCAAAATGCTTGTTGAATCTGGATTAACGCAGGAATAATCACATTTCTTATGCGAGCAATGTTCTCCCTAGTGCGATATGGATAGAGTTGTTCCAATGTGCCCCAGTATGTTTCAGGGTATGTCCTCTTTTCCACGCTCTTACCATTTAATAATTCATGTGTTATCTGTTCTTCTTTTACATAAACATTTAATCCATAATTATCTGTTATTTGCAAAAGAGAACGATTCAAATCGTCTTTAAAAGATAGGAAGTCTTGTAACCCCTCTTCGAACTCCCCTAATACACTCTGATAGACCTCTGCAATTTTCTTCGCATATTCGGAACTACGCTTTTCAACTTGTCGATCAAACGCTTGTAAGACATCTTTAACATCGTCAAATATCTCATCTCGTTCTAGATATGCATTATAATTAGTTGGAAAAACTCCATTCCGAAACACGGTTACAAATTCACCTTTTTCTAATTTATCTCCAATCCACTTGTCAGCATCATCAAAATTCTCACCTATGCCTCGAACTAATGAAGCTACATTGTTTAGAGATGCTAAGATTTCTTCAGTATTAGCTGCTATTACATTCAAAACAATTGATAAAGATTCAGTGATTCCGTCTTTCTTTCCCTCACGAAGACCTTCACCTTCAAACAACTCATCACTCTTTTTTAACAGCTCTTTTGAAGCTTCTTCGATAACTTGCCATGATTTCATTATCGAAGGCCTTCCTCCGCTAAACATAGATGGTACATCCACTGTCTTTTCTTTATTCACTCGTTCCAGTAAAGATTTGCAATTATCTCTCAGTTTAGCTAATTGATAATTATAATTATTGAAACTTAAAGCTTCCCCATTAACGAGTGGCGTTTGAGATGAATTAAATCGTTTCCTCTCTAATTCTGAATGCGATACCCCTTCTTCTAGGATATCTTTATTCTTCATAATCACTCCTACTGAATCATATAAACCATCTATCAAATATGACATTCCTGAAAGTTTTATTACTTCTCTCACTTGCTCTGTTACTTGATTCTTTCTTGAATCAAATGAACTATTAATTTTATTGTTTTTTTCACTACATAAGCTTGTAATTCTCTTAATATTTGCAAGTTCAGCTCTTGAAGTTTCCTCTAAATTATTCGCTAATTGCTCTAATATGTCTTTATTAAGTTGAATCTTTTGGGATGAAGTAGCTAGAAACAAGCCCTTAGTAAAAAGATCACGAACCCGAATATCAATACTATCAATTTTAAAATCAACAACTCCATCGTTGTTAATATCGATATGTTTTAGACGAATATCTTCTGTCGCTAAGGTACCATCTACATTTACTAAATTATCAGCAGCATCAAACTCATATCCTTTTAAATTATGTTGATCCAACCAGAAAATATCTTTCGTTTGAATTCGATAAATATTACCAATTACATCCGTAGTATTATACTCTAATCCAACAATATCGTTTGTATCAATATAAACATTAATCTTATCTGCTAACCTTCTGAGATTTTCTTTTTGAATACTATCAAATGATTTATATGGATTTGGGCCATTTAGAAGATAAGCGCCCCTAATTCGATGAGCATCTTCCGCTTTTACATCTGCTAAGGCTCCATATCCATTCATTAGGCCTAATGAATGAGCAAAAATGTCAATTTTAGCATTAGGATATGTTTTCAGAGCTTTTTGTAGAGTTTCAGAGGCTTCTTCCATTTGAGGTACTCTTTGAGGACTTAACGCCTCAGGAGCTAAGACTGTAATCCCCATTGGAAGATTATTTGGCACCCAATCCATCAATGTCTTTATTGGATGACTTATCAATTCTGCTGTAGAACCTTGATATAGAATTGTTACATATTTTACTTTGGCATAATCTTCGGCAGTAGGATTTTCAGGCAATTCCACATCAGTAACAATATAAGAATCTTCTCCCCAAGCCTTGTGATTCTCTTCTGAGATATGACCAATAAAGGTTGCCCCATCATCTATAAAGACTCTGCCTCCCACCTTGTTGTCTGGGTCATATTCTTTATTCGCTAAATCAACCAATTGTTTATCTGTGTATATACTATTATTCATTTTACTGCTCCAAGAAATTAGCTAGCTCTTTCGACACTACAGAAGTTCCAACTCTATATATATTTTGGCTCTTATTAACTAGTAAGTCTATTCTAAAATCTCTATTCCCATTAATAAAAACTTCAACCTCGATTCCCCCACCAGCATTCTGATGAGTCTTTTCATAATCAATTTCATAATTTATAATTTTGTTATTCTCACCTGAAATATTTTTCTCAATATTTTTTTATTGTTTTTTTCTATTACTGCAACCACTTCTGGTTTCTTTAACTCCTCATTCATTCGTTCTTTTGATGGTTTATTCATACATCCTCCTAATATTCCTATCCCTAATAATATAGCAACTAACTTTAATACCTTCTTCATCCTTGCGCCTCCTTTATTCTTCTATACTCATTAATTGTACAAATTCATAACCTTCTGTATCAACAATATAGCCTTCGTTTGGACGTGGAGATTTTTCGTTTGAGATATACGGGAAGCGAACATATTCTTGATCGCTGATACGCATTCCCATGAACACCTGCGTCGCCAATTGTCTGTGTAAGGTTACAAGCGTAGAGTAATTCGTCATCAAGTCTTTATAGTTCCCTACAAATACTGGCGTAATACCGTACTTAGGTCCTTCTAACAGAAGCTCTTTGAACTGATTTTCTGTAATGTTGAGACTTTGACTAAGGATTTGGATATCTGGAATGATAATTAGTGATTGAGTATACTCCCCAGGTTGCGTCATACGTTCCTTTAAGTTGTCTAAGATGATATTCATTCCGTCTTTAGCACTCAGTGTATCGCTGAAACGATGCGCTTCCTTAAATTGATCTAATGGTACTAATCCTAATGGATCCACGATCACCACTTGAACAGGAGTCGTATATTGGTTCAACTGGTAAGCTAATACTTTGTAGAACTGAGTAACGCTTCGAACATTATCACTAACTAAAGAAATTGCTTTATCTAATCTAAATGCAGCTACTTCGACCATTTCTCTCGTTAATCCGAGTAATACTTGATGGTTTCGTTTCGAACGGTCTACTTGTACTTCCACCATTTCTGGTGTCACCACTTCTGGCAACATCGGAATTGGTTGTGGTAATGCACCTGTCCAATAACGAGACATTTCTTGCGCTTCTGCTTTCACTTGCTGAATCATCGATGAATTATCTTCCAAAGCATACGGCACACACACTTGGAATGAAACGACTGTGTCTTGCTTCATTAGTCCGCGACCACGGATATCTAAAAGCACTTGGCTTGTACGCCCAACAATACTTGTAATATCACTCTGTTCGAATAAGTAGAGCGCAATTTTTGTTTTAAAGTTCGCTTGTAATTGTACACGCATGGCATTGAAGCGAGACATCGTTGTAATGAGATAGATTCCTAGAGAGGCTCCCTCACGTGCTAAAATATTAACTGTTTCGTTAAACGCTTCGCTGAAAGTAGCATCATTCACTCCATCAAAACTATCGATTGCAATAAATAGTGACGGGAATGGTGTTACAGCGTCTCTGTTGTATTGTTGCATATTACTTGAGCGCGCCTCACTAAGAGCTGCCTTTCGTACCTTCACTTCTTTTTGAAGACGTCGTAATGACTTCATCACTTTCTCATTATCGTCTGCGGTAAAGTAGTCTGCCACATGTGGAAAATCTACTAATGAGATTAATCCACTCGTTCCGAAATCATATAAATAGATATGCGATTGCTCTGGCGTTGTTTTACGCATTACATCAATCAATGCATTTTGAATAAAGGTAGATTTCCCATAACCTGGGCTTCCAACAACTAGAATATGACCACAATCGTTGAAATCAACTGTCAGTGGCAATTGCGCTTGTTTTTCCGGAATATCTTGATATCCCAATAAAAACTCAGGATGTTTATTTTCACCCCAATAATGTTTAAATTGAATATCTTGGATATCTTCTGCTGCAATTCTCTCTTTTAACGGTGGAAGCCACGGACTTGCGACCTTTGGAAGATGTAGGGATTCGAATACACGCTTCGCTTCTTGAACGACTGCATCCAATTGCGTTGGCAATCGTTTCTGATTGCCGCTATCATCTAATCCACTTAAGTCTTTATTGATTGCTTCATACTGTCCATTATCTTTAATGGCATACACTGTCGTATCTCGGTGTGTAGAACGTACCGCTTCTGGTTCATAATCGGCTCCACTCCAAGCACTCTGGAATAATTCATAGATTTCATTGTTCCCAACTTGTAAGTATCCACGACCCGTCTGCGTAATTTCTGCAGCATCTGGCGTTTTAATAATTTCACGCGAATCAGCCACATCTTGTACTTTCAATGCAATCTTAAACTTCGAGTTAGACCAGATTTGATCATCCACAACTCCGCTTGGTTTTTGAGTCGCTAAGATTAAATGAATTCCGAGCGAACGTCCGATACGTGCTGCAGATACTAATTCTTTCATGAAGTCCGGTTGGTTCGTTTTCAATTCTGCAAACTCATCCGAAATCAAGAATAAATGAGGCATTGGCTCAGTGGCTACACCCTCTTTAAATAATTTCATGTACTGATTAATATGGTTTACATCATATTCTGCAAATAATCGTTGACGTTTTTTCAATTCTGCTTGAATAGATACTAAGGCACGATTGGCTTGTGCGACATCTAGGTTGGTAATCGCTCCAACTAAGTGCGGTAGATCCGCAAATAGGTTCGCCATCCCCCCACCTTTGTAGTCAATCAAGAGAAATGCGACTTCATATGGATGGAAATTCACTGCTAATGAAGCAATATACGACTGTAAGGTTTCAGATTTCCCTGAACCTGTTGTTCCTGCCATTAGTCCGTGAGGTCCATGCGCTTTTTCATGTAAATTCAACATTAACAATTCATCACGGCCACGTAGCCCTAACGGTACTGCCATTGTTTGATACGTATCATTTGTTGCCCAACGATGGTTCATATCTAATGCTTCTACAGAATCTACACCATACATCTCTAGGAATGTGACACTATCCGGAATCGCGTTTCGTAGTGTTTGAACATGCGTCACTTGAGCCAAGTCTCTTGCGAATTGTTCTTTAGCTTCAGTGGACAACTTCTCAAATGTCACAAACGGTTTATCCATATATTCGCCATTATGGAGGCGTAATGTTCCTTGACGATTTCCTTTATAATCCACAACAGTATTTACATGTTCTGGTAGGCTTTCAATCACATCTTCTACAAATAGATAGCTAATTCCAAGATGCGATAAATCTTCATTGATAAACTCCATAATATTATGATCTAGCATTAGAGATAAATCCGTAATCACAAATACGTAATGAGGAGTAAAAGTTAGTTGCTTATTAGTTCCTGCTTGTTCAGCCGCTTGCTTGCGTTCTTTGATCATTTGATAGAGAGACGTTAACAATTGATCACGACTACGTTGATGGTATACAAAACTACGACAATTAAACTGTTGGAGTTTCATATGCGGTAACCAACGACTCCATTCCCACAATGGGAGTTCTTCTTCACGAAACACTGGAACAAATTGCACATCATGGTAACTATGGAAAGTCGCCAACTGAATAATCGCTTGTTGAACTTGCTCGATGACTGTTCGACGAGAGCCGATATATCCTGTTGGGGCCGATAACAAATCATTAGTAATTGGTAGATTTTCCAAGTATTGATAATGAGCTACTAACTCCGTTACTTGGTCACTGATGGCTTCATTATATTCTGTTAGCTCAGATTTTTTATAATCCACTTTAAAACTTGGAATGATTTTTCCTGTTCCTAGACGGTACGTTAAAAAGTCAAAGTGATGTGGCGTCTTTTCATAGAGACGTCTATCCGTCACCTTCGCCATTTCCATTACAGTGTCAACAGATGGATAGTGATAATTCAAGGCTTCTGCCTGCTCTTTAGATAAGTCATAAAGCTCTTTATATTTCTCGTTCAGATACGCTTTATAGTTCTCCATCTTTTTAGCTTTCAGACGTTTATTTTGTTTTTTGTCTGAGAAGAAGCTATGAACTGAAGTGATTAAAGTAATCACCGACATCCCCATCATCATAATCATCATACCGCCATTCCCTGTAAGAAAATGCGTTGCGACCGTAAGTCCAATCATCGCTAGCGGCATAATAATTAATTTTAATAACGATTGCTTCTGCATATTATCTTCAGTTGGTGGCGCTAAGATGCTCACCACATCATCTGGCTCACGTAAAATGAACCGAGGTGAACGGTGAAAATCACTTGTCTTATCCTCTGGTGTATCTTCAAAATCTAACTGCACAAGAGTTGTTTCAATCGGCTCGATACTAGCGATAAAAACTTTTTGCCCTTGAATTCTAATAAAATAGCCACTCGTAGAAAATAGGGAATCTCCCTCACTCATCTGTGCAGGAGTCGTTACCAACTGCCCATTCAAGAACACTTCTTTCTCGGATACAATTTCATATCCTGTAGCGTTTGCTTGAATCAATAATTCTTGACTTTGAGCAATGCTTACCGCATGCAGTTCATCCGGACCAATGGTTAAAGGCTCTTTTGTTAGTAACGTTTGTAAGCTATATTGAAAAACAAATAATTCTGCAACAATCTCATTACTGAATGGAAGGCTATGTTTTCCGTTCGTGTAAATACGGTCCGCAAACGACACTTGTCCATTTTTCACGATTAATTTATCTGCAAATGCATTTTCCACAACAAAATCATCGCTTTGATGAGTTCCCACACGGTAAGCTCTCTCTTTTGAAATGTCGTAGATGGTATTATCTATCTTAATTAAACAAATCATTTACTGCCTCCGTATTAATTTTCTTTCGTTTTTTGTTGTGCTGGTAAATATTGTTTCTTTAACTCTTCCAATTTACCTTTATAACGGTTAATTTCCTCTGTACGTTTTTCAGATGTTAAGTTTGGATCACGTTGAACATCATCAATTTTCTTCGTCAAACTGTACATTAATAATTGTGGGTCATCTAAATAACTCGCAATATCCATTGCTTCATCTACTTTATTTTGTCCGATCAGTACCCAATATCTTAGGTAATCTTCGTTTGTTTGTGCTGTAATTTTTCCAAGCACTGCTTTTTGTTCATTCGTTAGTGATTCTGTCATAATCACTGAATACGCAACAATATACTTATCTTCAGCAGAAAGAGATTTACTATCGATTGATTTTACATTCGTTACCACTTGTGAATAATCTTTTTCGATAAACGATAAACGAAGGGATGCGATTTGCGTTTGCTTTGGTTGTACCACAAACAAATTGAAAGCCAGAACGGCTGCTAACACCACAGCAATGACACCTGATAAAATTCCCATCAATTTCCACACAAAAAGTTTTCGTTGAGGTACGCGTACCATTTCTTTGGCTACACGCTCTCTTTCATAGTCTAGATGTTCTTGCATTTTTTCTAGCACTTCTGAAATCGATTGAGCTGCAATAATCTCTTCACAGAATTTATGTCCTTTGTAAAATTCTAATTTCCCTTGAGATAATTCTGTAAACTTAGATTTCGAATCTAGTGTTGCTACAATCATTGATTGGTACTGCTTCAAAAATTCTTCTTCAGATAATCCTTCATAAGGAGGGACTTGCCCTTTAATTCCACGGAAAACAATTTTTGCGATTCCATCTTGTGTAAACACTACATTTTCTGGCGAAAGTGAGTATGTATATACACTTGCCTCTAATGGCGTAAATAATTTTCCTACATTAATTAAGTAACGAAGACGTTCTTCTAATGGTAATGGATAGATTTTTTCGAATTCTTGAGTATTTGCTGTATCTGCATGAATCATATAAGAACTTTCAATTTCTTCAACAGTCAATGGAACAGCTTCTGGAATGGGCACTTGCAATAGCGTTAACGCCATAGCTACATTCCCTTTGAATTCTTCCTTTGTAACTTCAACACTTCTCACGTTTTTTCTCTCTCTTTCTATAAAGTTTCGACGATGAATTGGACTCCATCACGTAAAGTTCCAACATCCTCGATGCGTTGTAACGCTGTTAGAACCACTCCTTTATCATGTACACGGATACTAGGACTAACAACATTCAAATCTAATTGATAAGCTTGTGCAACAATATGTAATAATTCCTTCATGCTAATACCTACTGGAACTCGTAAATCATATTGTCCATATGCAAACTTTCTTAAATCTAATGTTAAATTAATATACATATTATGCATGATGTGTTTTCCTTTTCTTCAAAAATTGATAAATCGATATCCCGCTCATTAATAATCCTAATGCAATGAATCCAACCATTGTTAATGGCGACGTCTTTTCTTCTGGCCTTAACGTCACACCCTTATTAGGAGTAGTTGCTGACTGCGCTAAGAAGAATTGATCCGTTTCAATCGGATTTAGTTTTTGAGAGTCTGTCGATAAAAAAAGAAGAGCCTTATCTTGCGTTTCAGATAATGACTCTTCTGCCTGTTGTTTTGAAATCATTTGAGACAAAGAGGCATCAAACAGTTGTTTCAGTGTTATGTCTTGTTCGAAATAAGTTTGCTCATTTACATTCGTTTGGACAGGAACATCCACATTGATTTTTAACGAACCGTTTTGAGCCCATACTTTGCCCGTGAGGACAACCATCATGCCAAGTACAATCATTATGACTTGACTGATTTTTTTCATTGTCTACTCCTTATTATGTTGTTGATAATGTAGCATGCTTCCAACAAATCCAATGACTCCAATAACAGAAATTACTGCTGTTGAAATCCATGCTGTAGGTTGCTGATTGATAACTGCATGTAACATATTTTCTGCAGAAACGAATGGTGTTAAATACGCTAATACTGGTGATACATTTCCATAATACGTATCAAATAATTGTCCTAGTGCAATAACGTAAATAACGATAAATCCTAAACTAATTAATAATCCATAGGCTTTTAGCCATGACATTAAAGCATGGTGCATGAAAATAGCACTTACAGCAACCAGAATTGCCATTCCGATGAGTGCAAATAATTGCTCAGCTGGTAAACTCAATTTCACACCTACCACAATACTTACTAAGGCGCCAATACCTGCCCCAACACCTGCTAGTAAAACTAAAGGTAAGAGATGTGATTTTGATTCATTAGATAGATAACGATTTGTGTCCAGTAATTGCCAATTGCTGTGTTGTAACATGTATACAAATGCAAGAGTCATCATCGCGATAATCAATACCATTAAAACTCCGGTACGATTATCCGTATGTTGACGTGAAGTGTCTCCTCCGCGTCCGTCTGCTAATGTTCCATCAATTGGATGAGATAGGTAATCATAGACTAATGTATTTGTATTGTTTCCAGACTCCGTATTGGACATCACTTTCGTAAATTCGTTTAAGAATGCCGTGTTCGATTCGAATTCTTTGTTCATAACTTTGTCCATTGATTCGACAGCGTTCTTGTACTCAGTCCCTTTTGTTTCAAGAGTTTTCACCTCATCGTTTAAACGGCTATATTCTTTTCGAATAGTTTCAGCCACTTGTTGATGAGACTTTGTGTTATCCATCAATGTACGACTTGCTAACATAAGCGTTGATAAGTCTTTGTTCATTGATAGACTCACACCTGTTAAATCAGTATTGTCACGTTTTTCTGAATCTACAAAAATCGGTTTGCTTTCAAGAGTTTCTTTAACTTTTTGAGTTTCCGTCACAATTCTTGTAATTTCAGCATTCACATCCTTCATTAACTTTTGATAAGCATCCATATTTTTCTTTAAAGAGACTACATCCGTTGAAAGTGTCGCAACTCGTGTATTTAATTCTTCTGGAATCACAAGTTTTTCTTTAATATCACTTGTTAATGTATTCGTTACTAGATCGACTAAGATTTCGTCTAGATTTTCAAACGCCAACTGCGCATATAATGAATCTCCCGCTGGCTGTTTAGGATTTGCTCCATTATTTGAATATAAGTCTAATCCATAAACTGCCTTCACTTGACCTGCAAAATCAAGATACGCTTTTACATCATTAAACACGGCTGTAGAAATTTCTCCTAAGAACGCTTTAGAATCTGTGAAAACAGTACGTGCATCACTACCGCTATATGTTCTTTGAATTGCTTGAGAGCTAGTATTCACCGTTAGAGTTGCTCCATCTAGCGGAGTTAATGTATTGAATTTTTGAGGAGTCGCATTCCCTGAAGCTTGATAATTATTAAAAGCTTCAATCACTTTATTGGATTGTTGAATACTACTATTTAATGAAGCAATATTATTTAATAACGCTTGTTTTTGTTCATCGCTAAGATGAGCAATTGATTCTTCAGTCACAACATTGATTTTCGATAAGATTGGAGCAAACCAACTATCACTTGCGACCGATCCACCATTGTATTTCAATTCATAATCTACACGTAATTGCTTCGCAGAAGCATTATACCCTGAAGTCACTTCCACAGAACTACCACTTTGTGAGAATGAGGCTCCTTGACCATTAATGCGTAAACTTTGAACACTGTAACGACTATCAACAGCTAGAGTGATTTTCTTAATGTTACCCGCAATATCATTTACAGCAATCTGTCCTGAAATTACTTTGTTCTTAATGTCATTTTCTTTATTGCTAACAAAAGTATCTTGGTTACTTGTTTGTGTTGTTGCTGATGGATTTAGTTTTTGAATAAAATGAACTGTATTTTTTAGAAACTGCTTATCTGCAGCTGATAATGCCATACGATCAATCGTAGCATCATCATAAAGCGTCATTTGTTGAGCGCTTGAAATAAACTTCTTATCAATATTATTACGTAACTCCGAAACCATTAAACCTAGCGTTTTCTTCGTTTGGTTACTATTATCAGCAAGCGACTCTGCTACTGCTTGCTTAATTTTCGCTTTATAGGTTGTATTTAAATAAGTATTAATTTCTTCGTTTCTCTTCTTAATATCCTCAACGAATTCATTCAGACGTTTACTTAACTCATTTGAGTTTGCTAAGACTTGATTCAAATCTTGTCCGTTGCTTAATTCTGGAAGCTTTTGTCCATTTACTTCTTGCATAATTTTCAACGGATCCGTCACCGTCATGCTAGAAATACCTTTATCATAAACTGCTAATTCACTTTCTCGTTTAGCGATCGATTGAGCCCACGCATCTTGCAACTCTTTAATTTTAGCAATTTCATTCTCATATGTTTTATCTACGGAAATAATTTGTGTGAACGATGCATTTGAATTCTGAATGATTGTATTAAATCCATTCATCACTTCTGCTGCATTATTCGACGAACTAGAAATCCCTTTAAATTCTTGAGAATATTGCATCAACGGTTCTAAAAGCCCAGTTTGAAATTGGTCAACCGTATCTCCTTGATTTTTTACGACTCCAGAAACTTGTTTCTGTGCATTTTTCAAGTTGGCGATTACGCTACTAAAATAAATACGAATAAGATCTTGGTTAAACGCCTGTTTTAATGACGATACTGCCTCTTCTGCTTGTTTCACTAAAACTTGTTTGTCGGCATTTACTTTATATTGGAACAATGCACGTTTTGGCGCTGTTGCTTCTAACGAAAGGGCGTCTTGTGAAAAATGACTTGGTAAAATCACCATCACTTGATAGTTCCCATTTTCTAACCCTTTCTCAGCTGTCGAACGAGACACCGTTTCAACTTTGTACGGAGTTGTCTTTGCAAAAGATTCAATTAAGATATTTGAAACTGTCACTTTGTCTCCATTATAGTTTGTCCCACTATCTTCATTCACAACAGCAATAGTGACATCGCTTTTAGCTGTCTGTGAGTCTTGAACTGACGTCGAACGATTTGTATTTTGTGGTTTCACCACTCCGAATAATGATAATAATAATACCGCTATTAAAAGAACTCCTGAAAACAGGAAGACTTTCTTATGTTTCATTTTCTTCTCCCTTCAATTTTTTAAAAAGAAAAAGGCGGGATGCGCTCCCACCTTCTTAGGATAGATGGTCTATCCATTATCCATTAGTTTAATCCGAATTTTTGAGATAAAGCTTGGTCATGCTCTTCCATTGCACGAGCAGCTCCAACTAACTGAACGTTGATTTGTTCTAATAATTCAGCAAATTCTTTTTACTTTTTGGTTTTAATTCGTTAAATTGTCTATCAAAAACCTTGGAAAGCTTGTCCTTCCCATTCAGCTGCTAATGTTTGTTGTAAAAGCAGATAAGTTAGATAAGATTCCATTTACTTCGTTTGAAGCTTTGCTATATTCACGAGCACGTGTTTGTAACGTCTCTGGAGAAACTTTAATTTGTCCCATTTTAATGAACTCCTTCAGTTATAATATTGATTTTTTTGTTACATTTCGATAGTATCATATTCACAAATAATTAGCAATATAAAAATAAAAAAATTTCACGGTGAGTATCATCGTTATTTTCTAGTAGTATCTTCTCTTTTTTATTTTTGAAATACTCACTAAAAAAATTTATATAGGTATTAGATAACTTTTTTTCCATCTTTTTGTTTTCTCGATCAATATTTTTTTGAATCGCTTCTGAAAAAAATTACCTTTAATATCGTTATCCACCACATCTTTAATATGTACTATCTCGGTATATACTTTCTCTGCAGATTTAATATACTCTTTATCTATTTTGTATTTTATTCTATCACGTAACGCCACTTTCGCAGGTACGTAATATAATCTTATCGTCCGTCTTTCAAGTGATTTTTCCACTTCGAGCAATATTTCGCTAGTAGATTGTACTGCTCCTCTCAACAAATTCTGATAAGCATTTCCAATTGTATCCCAAACTTGAGTTGCTAGCGACCCTATTTCCATACTATCCCTCATCTTCTAATCTTTGAATTTTTATTTGTAAATCTTCCATCTCTTCTGATTTCTTTCGGAGCTTTGTCTTATACTCCAGTTGGATTTTTTCAGATTCTCTGTCTAATGAGTTTAGAGTTCTATAAAATTTATCATCATTCGCTTCATAATATAATTGGAATAATTGACTCATTTTTTCGTAATCCACTACTTGATCTTCATTATTCTTTAATTCCTGTACTGAAGCCTGATATTTTTGCTCTAACATATTAGCAAGGTCTCTTCTGAAAGAATTAACTCTTCTTGTTTTTTTCTTCTATTTTTAGATAATTCTTTTTTCTCCTCATTTTTTATCTCATCAATTTCAGCACAAATTTTTCTTAACCTACTCTGTAAGGTCCCCTTTTTATCCATATTTATCTCTATCCTTTAACAAATAAAGCTGATAACTCTTGATCTTTTTCAACTAATTCGGCAATACCTTCATTAATTACCTTTCTTAAGGTATCAAAATTTTCTGCAATTTCAACAGCTGTTTGTAGTTTTTTATTACTGTATTCTTCGACATCACCAACAATGGAGTCGTAATGAACGCCTTCTTCATAATACACAGCCATTATTTCCTCAGCTGACAACTTAAAATTAGCTGGTACTTTCGATAATTTTTTATATAGTTCATTCGCTTCCTGGATTCCTTTTGCTTGAGTTTGTTTGAACGATTCTATAGCTGCGTTATTAGCTTTCACAAGCCCCTCAGATAATACTTGAGCCTGAAGTGCATCCAAATAAATCCATTGACTTTTTGTCACTCCAGATATACCTTCTCGACTAGATCGAATAAAGTGCAACTTTTTATCTGTAATGCTACTCATACCAAATTCGATTGCTAAAATTCTTTTCAACTCAGCAGTTTGCTCTTCACTTTCAACAATAGCATCTAAAGAGTGCCCGCCCGAATTTGTCAAAGTTATTTCTCTTCCTATATAAATCCCACCAACAACATGAGCTACAGCTTGAAGGGGATCATACTGTGTATTCACACGAAGGACTTTCCCAGAAAATTTTACCTGGTCTATTGTAATACTTGCGATATTAATAAGAGATATAATCCCCAACATTAAAGGGCTAAGACTAGCTGCATATAAAGGAGCTGGATTATATACTATGGTCATCGGTGCATTAAATCTCAGAGCGACACGCTGTGCTATATTTCCTCCAAGTGAATGCCCTGTCAAAATAAGATTTTCAGGACCGTATTTAGCAGCCATTTTTTCATAAAAAGCATAAGGTGGAGCATAATGAATACCTAAATTCAAGCCAATTCCGAAAACATCAACAAGTGGATCTTTAATACCATCCGCTTCCATGTTTGTTCCAGAATATGCAATTATTACTTTCCCTGTGTCTTTGTCTTTAAAAGCTGTACCACTTGTACCTGTTACTTCATCATAGAAATCGTCAATATATTCCAGATTGTTAGGTATCACCTTATCACTTTGGGCCTCATGGATTAGGTCATCTCTATCTTTTACTTCAGGCATATTCGTTCTAACTTTTTCAAATTCATAAGCTAGGTTTGCCGCATCCAAAGTACTTACCATACTTCCTGTAGTTTCAACTATCGCCATAATATCTCCTTTCTATTCGTAAACCGTTTCTCTGAAGTAATAACCATCTTTATCCCTTACCACAACAGAGTAGTAATAATTTCTATTAGAGTTACTACCTCCAAAAGATAATTCAATGGATTTTGATGCTGGAAATGATAAATACTCGTTGATTTCTGGTAAATTGACATCATACTTTAACTCAAAAGAACCATTCATCGAACTATAGTATTTGTCTTTCAGTTTCAATGTTGATAGAAAATCTTTATTTAACGTGATTTTCTGGAATAAGAAGGATTGTTGCGGCCAAAGTTCATTAGCCGTTTTTTCATCTGAATAAGTATATTTCCCATTGTAGTATTCAACAGAAACAACTTTAGTATTCTCTCCAGATTTCCTTTCTGTCTCAATCAATTCTCCTTTAATCGGAGCCCCTTTTTTATCTCCAGTTAATTTAATTTTGACATTATTTCCATTCACCTGGCGTACTTGATAAACGATAAAGCCATTCGGAAACTGTTCAAATAGATCCTCCAAATTCTGGGTTGGATAAACACGACTAACTTCCGTTCCAATTCTTTTTTCTAAGTATGCACGATTATTTCTGGGATTGTATTTCAACAACAAAAACATAATGAGAAAACCTCCTATTATACAAGCCAATAATATTTTTCTTAACTTCATCCTTAATCCTCACTTTATGAGCTCTTTATTTAAATTAAATATTATCACACTTCCAAAAAAACACAATGTTTTTTCTTATTTACTGAAAAGATATTCTATTTTTCACGAGACCTTTGTGTTTACAATAAAATCTTAGCAGTATACCAAAAACTTATTATTAGCTAAATAATATCATTTGCTATTGATTCATTCGATAGTTTTCCTAACAAAAACAGCTCAAAAGCGTTCTAACTTTTGAGCTGTCCAGTATTTTTTCTAACTGAAGTTGATTAACCTCTTAATTTGCCGTTTTGGCCAAGGTTTTCGGCTTTGATTTCTTGAATAATGATATGAATGTGTTCTGTTGGCGCGCCAGTGTGTTTAGAGACCACTTCTGTCACTTCTTTGACAAGGGCTTCTTTTTGTTCACGGCTTCTTCCTTCGATCATTTCAACATGAATAAATGGCATGGTTGCGCCTCCCTTCGCTTAAACTAGTTTATATAGTTGCTCTTTGGTTCTATTCTACTCCTAAATGGGAGTAAATACTAGGTGGGTGCTGGAAAGGCCTCACACCCTGTGTAGTCGGGTTCGAATCACACCCTGTGTAGTTGAACTCGGGCTCACAGGACTGACGTCCACTTCCTGATATGTCCGCACGACTCGTTCCGAGTCCCTTGCGGCATATCAGTCCAGTGGTTCAGTCCTGAGCGTTCGCCCTCATATCCTGTTTTAGTCGGGTTCGAAAAAGCAGAAACGACGTCCACTTCCCGAAACGTCCGCAGAACGTTTCACGTTCCTTCCGGCGTTCCGGTCCAGTGATTCGTTTCTAACCGCTTTTTCTCACACCCTATATTTCTCAATTAAAATCTTCATGGTTTTGTTTGAAAAGAGCACGGTGAGGACGGCGGTATTCAATGGGAGTGTGATCATATTTCAGGATTCGCAGTGGCATAATGACGGCGAAAGCTTTTTGCGTCATCATATGCACCCATATTGAATTCAGTCCGAGGTTACAGAAGATGGTGACGAGTAATACTGTCATAAAGATTTGTTCCCATCTAAGTGGTCTCTTATATAAGAAGTATCCGTAGATGAGTCCTCCGACAAGGGCTGTGAAGGTGTATCCTATGAAGAATTGTCCGAACTCTCCGCGGAAGAAGTTTCCGAGGATATCGACTAGAATTCCCACAAGTGCTGCACGCCATGGTCCAAGCATCACCCCTGCGATGGCTGCTCCGATAAACCCGAAGCCGATTTGTACGTAGAGGCCGAATTTAATTTTCGGCAACATTTCCATCACAAGGCGAATGGCTACGACCATCGCCATCACTGTAATATCCAGTGTTCTTTTTCGATTGTATTTCTTTGTATTTTCCATATTAGCATCTCCTTTAATTGTAAAGAGTTGCTCCATTTAACTACTTCTATTTCTAGTGTTGTGTAAATGCAGCGAATGCGACTAAATTACCGCAATGTTTCCATTTTCGTCCCAGTGGCAACATTCCATCCTCCGGGCACTTAACGCAATAAAGTCTACTCTGATTTTAGGTTCTAGAAAATTTAGTTCCTACTTTCCATGAATCTCCTTTCTTACTCTTGGTTAGAATACCTGTCCTTTCTTGTGGCGTCAAGCAAACCATATTTTTTCTTCTTTTGAAGGGACCAAACTTGAATGAAAACTTGCTTCCAATAATTTTCATAACTCCTATTAAATATTTCACTTAAATTTTATATAATGTTTAAGATTGATACCGTTTTTCCCAACGTGTATAATATTCTTAACTCTCTTTAGAAATAGAAAGGTTAGACAATGAGCAATGAACGTTATTTAATGATGGAATCCGATATTAAGAGCTTATCGTTTCAATTGGAATCTATCACAAAATCTAAATATGACAGCGACTGGCATAGTACGCTCCATACGCACCCTTTTACGGAATTATTTTACGTTGTAGACGGAAAAGGCGAGTTTAATATTCAAGGCCAACGTTTTCCTGTAAAAGCAAACGACTTTGTCATTATCAATCCGCAGGTAGAACATACAGAATTATCTTCTCCAGATGAACCGCTGGAATATATTGTATTAGGCATTAAGGGGCTCTCTTTCTCAAACTTAACACCTGTCTCAGAAGGTGGACATCCATTTTCATTCTTCAACTTGCGAGATGAGCAAAAAGACATCTTGCGTTATTTGAATGCGATGGTACAAGAGGCCACTTCCCAATCGATGAGCTACGAATTAGTGTGCCATAACTTATTAGAAATCTTATTAATCAAAATCTTACGTCACCAACACTTCGATCTTGAAGTCGGCAAACAAAGCAAGGCGACAAAGGATATTTCGTTTATCAAGCACTACTTAGAAACGTACTATCACGAAAGTATCCAGCTAGAAGACCTCGCTTCGATGACACACTTGAGCCGTTTCTATATTTCACACAGCTTTAAGAAAGAAATCGGCATGTCTCCGATGGAATATTTGATTGCCATTCGTATTAAGGAAAGTAAGATTTTACTACGAACAACGAATTACTCGATTTCACAAGTGGCGGATATTGTTGGATTCACCACTCCAACGTATTTCTCAAAACAATTCCGTAAGAGCACGGGAATTTCACCAACGGATTATCGGGAACAATATCAAGGAGTCCAGAAATGATTCGACAACCTAAGCGCGATGAACGACGACAAATCATCCCTCTGATTGAACTGATTATGCAAGATATGGAACTGCCAATCTTGGAACATACGAGCCCGGAAATGCTCTACGCGATGCTAGAAGAAGCCATGCTCGACGATCAGTTTCGCTACGGACTTAAGAACACCCTCGTCTATATTCATGAAGGAAAAATCGCAGGGGCCATCTTTGGCTACCACGGACACTTAGAAGACGCGATTGACGACCCGTTTCACCGATTATACGAAGATTACCAGATCGAGCATCAACTCCCGCTCTACGAGGATAAGGAAACGATGCCTGGCGAATGGTACATCGATATATTAGCGGTCTATCCCAAATATCGTCGCATTGGAATCGGCCGTAAATTATTGGTCGAAGTAGAAAACTTAGCGCGCCAACAAGGGGCCACAAAAATCGCCCTCAACTGCGAGAAGGACAATACGAAGGCCTATCAATTATACGAAAAACTAGGCTACACGCCTGAGAGTGAACGCATCTTAAGCGGTCATCCGTATTACCATATGACGAAAACCTTATAAAAAATCCCACTTTGGACAAAATCGTTCAAAGAGAGAATTGTTAAAATGTAACTTATATGTTACATTTTGCTTTTTTACAAAACGAAAAAGAGACTCGAAATTTCGAGTCTCTTATTTTTGCTTCTATGATTATTTTACAAAAGCTTGACGGAGGTTAATTGTACGTCCGAATGGAAGTACTTCGAATCCTTCTACGTTTTCAGCAAGTAAGTAGCTTTGACTTGCTTGGTAGATTGGAGCGACAACCGCATCATCCATCACGATTTTTTCTGCAGCAATCATTTGTTTGTAACGTTCTGCTGGCTTCGTTGCGTATGTTGTTTTCACTTCAGCAACAGCTTTATCGTAGGCTTCGCTTGAGTAGTTCGCGAAGTTGATTCCGCCACCTGTTACGTATTGTTCTAAGAAGTTCACTGGGTCTTGATAGTCAGGTGCCCATGTTCCGAAGAAGAAGTCGAAATCATCTGCACGTTGTAATTCAAGACGGTTTTTCAATGGAACTGATTTAATGTTCAATGTCACGCCTGGTAAGTTCTTTTGGATTTGCGCTTGTAAATATTCGCCGACCACTTTCGCACTACCTGCATCTGACGTTAATAATGTCACTTCGATCGTGTCCATGCCTAATTCTTGTTTCGCAAGCGCTAATTCTTTTTGCGCTTCTTCTACATTGTAGCTGAGTAAGTCGCCACGGTCTTCTACGTAATCTTTACCTGTTTCTGGGTTTTCACCGAATCCTTTGGAACAAGACCATTTGAAACGATTGAGCCGTCTTTTAATACGTTGTTTACAAGAGCCGCTTTATCGTATGCCATCGCAATTGCACGACGGAAGTGTTTGTTTCCTGTAATCTTACGTTCTACGTTGAAACTCATGTATCCCATTGTTGCTTTTGGAATCGCATGATAAGTAGGTTGCCCTTTGTATTGATCAACGAATTGTTCGCTAATCGTTGTGTATTGCACTTGTTTTCCGTCAAATAATTGAACAGAAGTCGCTACTTCTTTCGATACGTTCACAGTAACGGTTTGTAATTGAACGTTTGCTGCATCCCAGTAGCCGTCGTTCTTCACAAGTTTCCAAGAAAGTTCAGAACCTGTCCATCCTTCTAACTTGAACGGTCCGTTTGTCACGATTGAATCTGCAGAAGAGCCGTACCCTTCGCCTTTTTCTTTCGCCACTTTTTCAGATTGTGGTAAGAAACGTGAACCTGTTAATAATTTTGGTAAATATGGAGCAGGATTTTCAAGCGTGATTTCTAATGTTTTATCATCAATCGCTTTAACTCCTAATTCTTCTGTAGATAATTCCCCTGAACGGATTTTCTTCGCGTTTTTGAACACATCAGCTGATTGCGCCACATGTCCTTCTTTAGGGTCTACTAATTTACGGTAAGTGTATACGAAGTCGCCTGCTGTTACAGGAGTTCCGTCAGACCATTTTGCATCACGTAATTTAAACGTATATACAAGGCCGTCCGCACTCACAGTTGGCTCTTCTGCTGCCATTCCTAATTCAACTTTATTGTCTTTAGCGACACGATATAATCCTTCGAAAATTTGCCCTAACATATCTGAGCTCGGAACATCATCGTAGTCCGCGCTATCTAATGTTGCTAATTCCCCAAATGTTGTAATCGTTAAACTTTGTTGATTACTTGATGTCGATGTTGAATTGCCACCACATGCAGCCAAACCTAAAGAAACAAGTAGTGTTGTCATTAATAATTTGGTTGATTTTTTCATAACAATTCTCCTTTGTGGTATAATCCATCGCCTTTGCGATAACAACATGATAGCATGGATACCCAAACCACCAAAATTTAATGCCTATGATACGAGAAAAAGCGGTCAGAAACGAATCACTGGACCAACCCAACGCAAGCATCGTTAAAAACGATGTGCGTATGGGTTGGGAAGTGGACGTCGTTTCTGCTTTTTCGAGTTCGAATGCTTAGGATGTATGTCTTCACGGTTAGCCTTCCCAGGTATTTTGACAAACACAAAAAATAAGCTTTCAAAGTCTACTATTTTATGGTATTTTATGCTTATTAAATTCATCATTTTAAAGGAGAACAATTATGACAAAAACGCATAGTAATATATCCTTCATCGGTATGATCATTATTGCAGTTCTTATGTTCATTATAAGTATAGGTGCGGTAGGATACTCACTACTCTATCCAACTGCAGATACTTTATATAAAGAAGGAAAAGTCTTTGGTTTGCCTTACAAGAGCGACCAAGAAACGGTTGCTGTAAAAATCACGTATTTCGCCCCTGATTATATGGCTACTGTCACTAGAAGTAACACAAAATTATATTTTATTCAGTTTTCAAGACCAAAAACAATTATGAATACAAATCCATTCGGGTATGCCAGCATTGAGATTAAAGACGGCGATCCCCTTCTGGATAAATTAAAGTCAGCGCCTAATCTATCCCAGAACCCAATGATTGTGGCCGCCACTATTCGTAAATCTGGCGCTAAAGACGCTATTCAAGATTATCATTTTATGTTCAGTAATCTTGTGGATCGAGATGAAGATATCAAACCTTATGCTGAAACATTATATTATGTTTCGGTAGATGAATATGATAAAAGTCGTTTGGTAGGTTATCCTATTGCTCTGATGACTATCCTGATTGGACTATACTTCCTATACGGTGCTTTTTCTTTAAGAAAAAAAGAAGAGAAAGCATACAATGAACTATACGATTCCTATCCAGAATTAAACCATTCAATGGATACGGTATTAGGCAACGCAACTTATGTAGACCAAGCATTAGGAATTATTTTATATAAGAACCATCTGATTATTCCAAAAGGGGAACTTAGAGTATATGACCTAAGAAAAGCAAAACAAATGTACCACCGTATCTTGAATCATAAATCCTACGGAATAACAACAGGCAGTTTTTCACAACTGATTATTCTTACGGATGATAAAACTTACCGAAAGAAGAAAACTTCTTTTCCCATTAATAACGTTGGAAAAGAAACAGATGACTTACTACAACCTTTCTTTTATACCGTAAGCCAAGAATTCCCTGATATCCTCTTGGGAGTCACAAATAAAAAACAACGCCCATTCTAAATAGGATGTGAGACATCGCGCTCAGAAATGGAACGTTGGACTCGAACGCCGGAAGGAACGTGAAACGTTCTGCGGACGTTTGAGGAAACGCACGCCATTTCTGCGATGGCGAACTCAACTACAGGATGTGAGGCAGAAAGACAGCAGACAAAAAAGAGCTCACAGTGTGAGCTCTTTTTGCTTTTCTTGAATTCCAAACCATTCACACTGCGAAGAGCGCTCAGGACTCAACTACTGCATTTTAGTAATTGCACATCCCCCTGAACTCCCCCTTGCCTTTCTCTCCTATCTCCATTACCATAGAACTTACAAGAAAAAGGAGTTTTTCATATGCGTAAGAATCGTGTTCGCGGCTATAATAAACGTTTTTATCCCGGAGTAGCCTTCATCGTTGCGGCGATACTTTGCCTTGTTTTTGCATTGACAAGACTGAACATACCGCTATTAGAAATGCAAATAAATATTTTAATCTCTATGACGCCGAAAAAAATGAAGTTTATATCTTAAAGGTGAACGGTATCGACAAGAACTCTGTCAAGAATTCCGATTTTGGTAAATGGGCACTCTATCTCGTTTCTTATTTAGAAAAAGACAAATATGGAAATGAATCAACAGAGTTAATCGGCTTAGAATTAGATGAAGAGACCGCCAAACAATTAATCGATAAGAAAAATACATTAAGAGACAATCCTGAAAAAATTGCAGGTACATTTGTTAAGCCCGATATTAATGATAAGAACGTGATGGACTATGGCCTTCGTACACAAGCTGCGATGAAAAAATATATCAAATTTCCAAAGTCAAGACGCTATCAAAACTATGTATCAATTAAACCTGGAAAGGAGACACAAAAACTCTTCCTAATCCTCTCTCTCGTCCTCTTGATTCCAGGACTAGTACTCGTATATTTAGCGGAAAAATATCATCAATTTGCGTCATACTACAATAGCCTTTTTGCAGGATATGAAAACACCGAAGCGTTAGTGGCTAGTCATCCAGAGTTGAAAGGCAAACGTCTATCCGCGTTATTGAATAAAGCCGATTATATCGATGAGACCTTAGGCGTGTACATCTATAAAAACTTCTTCTGTTCTACTGTAAAAGGCTTAGAGATTTATGACTTAAACAAAACAAAGAGCGTACATCACCTCGAAAAAACTTTTTACCCTGAAGAAGGTGGCAGCTTCATGAAATCGTACCTTGTGTTTGACACAAGCGATCCAGATGCTGTGGTTCGTAGTAAGAAAATCCAAATTAAAAGTTTCGGCGAAGAAACCGATGCACATCTACAGCCATTCTTTGACAAATTGCGTCAAGACTTCCCCTCTATTGAGATTAGGGCAAAAAAAGAAAGTAAGTGATAAGGAGTCCAGCAGGATTCCTTATTTTTTTCAACACGAAATTATCATATATGATAATTTGTACTGACCCCAAAAAGTTAGACAATTAATTTAAGCAAAGGATTTAGTTCTGTATTGCACAGGACTAAGTCCTTTTAATTTTACTTTGATTCGTTTGTTGTTGTAATAATCAATATAGTCGACGATTGCCTCCTCAAGTTCCTTTATAGACTTAAATGTCTGCTCATAGCCATAAAACATCTCTGATTTAAGAATGCCAAAGAACGATTCCATCATGCCATTGTCAGTACTATTACCCTTGCGGGACATAGATGGCTGAATGCCCTTATCTTCTAAAAACTATGATAAAACTCATGCTGGTATTGCCATCCCTGATCACTGTGGAGAATAGTACTCTCGTATTGTTCTTCTCTAAAAGCTTGTTTTAACATATCTTTTAATTGGTCTAAATTTGGTGAAGACGAAAGGGAATAAGCTATAATTTCGCTGTTATAACCATCTAAAATTGGTGATAAATATAGTTTTTGGTTACTTGTTGGGATAGAAAATTCCGTAATGTCTGTATAGCACTTTTCCATCGGTTTTGAAGCTTCAAATTGGCGTTGAATAATGTTTCCAACTCTCTTTCCAACAGTTCCATGATAAGAAGAGTACTTACGTTTTCTGCGAATACGAGCCCTTAGACCTAACATTTTCATCAGGCGTTGTACCTTTTTATGGTTTACGATGAAACCACGGTTTCTAAGTTCAAGAGTAATACGACGATAGCCATAATTTCCTTTTATGCTCGTTATAAATAGTTTCTATTTCGTTTTTTTACGGCCTGATTCTTATCTTCTAGGTTTAGCTGCTTTAAGTGATAGTAGTAAGTTGAACGAGCAAGTTTAATAATCTTTAGAAGAATATCTAAAGGAAACTCTGGCACTAACTCTCTGACAATCTGTGTCTTTCTTCTTTCTCTTTTTTTCCTCCTTCAAGCGGAGTTCTCTCAACTTTTTTAGAATGGCATTCTCCGCTCTTAAATACTCATTTTCAGCCTGAAGGCGTTCTAGTTCTGTCATCTCTTCTGGTTTTTTCTTTGGCTTACGTCCCATCTTAAGTAGTCTCCCTCTTGTTTTTCTCAACAATAGTATACTTATTTTTCTTGTATTGTGCGAGCCAATTATAAAGCATCGCAGGACCTGGAAGACCGTATTCGAGAGAAACTCTTTCTATACTCAAACCTTTATGTAAGACTTTATCAATCATTTCTTGTTTTATTTCTGGAGGATAATAAATTTTCTTCCCTCTTTTTACTATCTCTAAACCATAACGATCAATCAATTTAATCATATAGACAAGATTTCTCGCATTTATACCGAACGTATCTGCAAGTCGTGCGTAGCTAACTCCTTGTTTTCTGAGTTCATAAATTTGAACTTTATCCTCATAAGTTAATTTCATAAAAAAGCACCCCAAAAGTTAGATTTTCTGTCTAACTTTTGGGGTGCACTTCAAATTACCATATATGATAATTTCGGAATTCAAATAAAGTCACTTGCAAAATGCTATTCTCTGGGGTATTATATCTGTATTATATCCATATTATTGAAAAGAGGTTTTTATCATATGACAGAAAATCGTAATCACGGCTTTAGAATTCGTTTTTACTTCGGACTTATTTTAATTATTGCCGCTTGCGTCATCGGATTTTTCAATTTCCAAAAACCAGATGCTAAAAAAATCTATGAAGAAGGAAAAACCCTTGATTTCAGAACAGACAATGACGATAAAGAATCAGCTCTAAAAATTACGTATATCTCAAAAGAGCCTATCTTCAAAGTAAATGGCGGAAAATCCTATATCTACATTGTTGGATATGAAAAAAAAGGCACTTCAAAAGACAAAGAACCTGGTTATATTGGTCTTGAATTATCAAAAGAGGAAGGCGAAAAATTAGCCGCAAAAGCTGATACAATGCAAGACAATCCAGAATATGTTTACGGTACAATCATTTATGCTTACCGTAATAAGCATGCGATTCAAAAGTACAGCGAATTAATTACTCAAGCATTCCATGACTATAACCTTCTACAAGCGAACCCTAATACAACATTCTACCTCTCGCAAACAGAAGCTAGCTCTGCAAAAAAAGGCGGATTAATGGTTGCTGCGGGGCTTACAATTGCTGGTCTTGTATTTATCGGTTTAGCTTTCTTAAAACGTAAAAAAGTGGGTGCTGCTTACGACGAAATGTACGCTGCTTACCCAGAATTACGTGGCAACTTAGATTTACTACGAACAAACGCTACTTATGCGGATGATGAAACGTTTGTATACATCTACAAGAACCACTTCTTCACTACTTGGAGCGGTTTGGAAGTATACGACCTCACAAAAGCTAACCGTGTTTACCACTATCAATTAACACATAAGAGATATGGCATTACAACGAATATCGAATCATTCCTCATCTTCTTATCGGATGACAAATCATACAAAGGTAAGAAGAAGAAAATTGAAATTAAGAACATCGGCCAAGAAACAGATGACTTCTTACAACCATTCTTCCGTGCAGTTGCACAAGAATTCCCTGACACAGCCGTAGGATATGAAAATAATCGACCATTCTAAAATCAGGATGTGAGAAAAAGCGTTCAGAGGCGATGACGGTTCGCAGTTTAGCCGTAAGCGGTCTGAACGACCGTGCGGACTAAACTCGAAAGGCTTGAGCCTCTGCTTTTTCGAACTCAACTTCACTAGGATGTGAGGCAGAAAGACAGAAGACAAAAAAGAGCTCACAGTGTGAGCTCTTTTTGCTTCGTAGTCTTTCGTCCGCAAAGTTTATTAGACATTCTTGAATCACGAGTGATGAAAAGAATGTCAATAAACCACTGCGCTGATGTGGAAACTACAAGGGACTCGCAGTGCGAGTCCTTTTTTTTATTGCATTTCTAGTGAAAATCAGCTTGCAAAAAATCAATATCTAGAGTACTGTTAATTTAATCACTATTATTGCAAAGGAGTTTTATTTTATGACAGAAAATCGTAACCACGGTTTTAATATCCGTTTTTATTTCGGAGTAATTTTATTAATTGTAGCTGCTGTCCTTGCTTTCTTCGCTCTCAAGAAAGTAGACGTTGACACATTGGTAAAGGACAATAAATTCTTTACCCACTATTCTGCAAAGGATGGCGAGCAACTGGCTGTCAAAATCACACAAATTAAAGCCAACCCTATAGTCCCAGTGAATAACGGAAGTTCATACGTATACATTATTGAGTATGAAGATGAAGGTAAAGAGTTAAATGGCCAAAAAAAATACGCTTATATAGGTCTTGAACTAGATAAAGAGACTGCTCAAAAACTAGTCGCAAAGAATAGTACTTTACCAGATAACCCTGAGATAATGGCTGTTACCCTTGTGGACTCTTCTAGAAACAAAGGCGCTATTAAAAACTACGACGATCTTATGCTCAATGGTTTCAAAAGCTATAATTTAGTTGGAAAAGAGATTGAATATAGAGACTACTTATCTATCTCTGATAAATCATCTACTCAAAAAACTCAATTAATCATCGCTGCAGGTCTTACTCTTGCAGGTCTTGTATTTGTTGGTTTAGCTTTCTTAAAACGTAGAAAAGTTAGTGCGGCTTACGATGAAATTTACGCTGCTTACCCAGAATTACGTGATAACTTGGATTTATTAAAAACAAATGCAACTTATGTCGACGATGAAATGTTTGTATACATCTACAAAAACCACTTCTTCACTACTTGGAGCGGATTAGAAGTATACGACATCACAAAAGCAAATCGCGTTTACCACTATCAGGTAACACACAAGAAATATGGAGTGACAACAAATATTGATTCATTCCTCATCTTCTTATCAGATGACAAATCATACAAAGGTAAGAAAACGAAGATTGCCATCCATAATATTGGGGAAGAAACCGATAACTTCTTACAACCATTCTTCCAAACTGTGGTCCAAGAATTCCCTAACGTAGCAGTAGGATATGAAAATAATCGACCATTCTAATTAAGGATGCGAGGGCGAACGCTCAGGACTGAAACACTGGACTGATATGCCGCAAGGGACTCGGAACGAGTCGTGCGGACATATCAGGAAGTGGACGTCAGTCCTGTGAGCCCGAGTTCAACTCTGGATGTGAGAAAAAGCGTTCAGCTAATATTCACAGTGTGAATATTAGGTGACGGTTCGCAGTTTAGCCGTAAGCGGTCTGAAAGACCGTGCAGACTAAACTCGAAAGGCTTGAGCCTCTGCTTTTTCGAACTCAACTCCACTAGGATACGAGAAAAAGCACTCAGCTAATATCCACCAAACCGACTCGCAATGCGGGTCGGTTTTTTTGCTCAAATCAAATTAATTCTGTCTACTAAATTAAAATATTAACTTTGCAGTTCAAAGATATTTGTGATATATTATATCTATCATACAATCCATATTAAAGGAGAATAATCATGACTGAAAAACGCAATACTAAAGGCTTTGTCGGCCTCATTATCGCTGGAATTCTTTCCCTCATCGTTGCTCTTGGTGCGATAGGATACTTCCAGTTCTATCAAACTGCTGACAACTTATACAAACAAGGTAAAATCTTTGGTACTTCTACAATGAAAGACGAAGAAACGGTAGCTGTAAAAATTACGTACACTCAACCTAAGTCTATCGGAAGTGTCGAAGGAAGTGATACAAGCCTCTACTTTATCAAATTTTCAGGAGTAGATACGAATGATTTCGGTTATGCAAGTATCGAAATTAAAGAGGGAGATAAAATAGCTGATAAAATAAAATCTGCTGATGTAGATAACCCAGTGATCGTTGCTGCTAAGATTCGTAAATCAGATGCAGACGGTGCCATTCGCGACTACACTTTCAACTTTAAAGATTTGATTAGCGAAAATGAGACAGTTTCAAAACTAGCAGAAACAGAATATTACGTATCTGTTTACGAGTTTGACAAAGACCGTCAATTCGCATATATCGTTGCTGGTATTGCAGGTATTATCGCTCTTGTATTCTTCTACAGTGCTTTTGCAACACGTAAAGGAGAAGACAAAGCGTACAATGAATTATACAGCGCTTATCCAGAATTAAACTATTCAATGGATACAGTATTAGATAATGCCACTTATGTCGATAATCAATTAGGAATCGTTTTATACAAACATCACCTACTTGCGACATACAAGAATTTCCAAGTATACGACTTAACAAAAGCTGAACGAATTTACCACTACGTTTACACTCAAAAATCATACGGAATGACTGTTAGCCGTACTTCTCAATTAATCGTTCTAACGAACGACAAATCATACCGTAGAAAGAAAACGTCTCTACTCATTAAAAACGTTGGGGACGAAACAGATGACTTACTACAACCATTCTTCTACGCAGTAAGCCAAGAATTCCCAGACATCCTATTAGGATACGAAAACAAAAGCAAGAGACCGTTCTAACAAGGATACGAGGGCGAACGCTCAGGACTGAAACACTGGACTGATATGCCGCAAGGGACTCGAAACGAGTCGTGCGGACATATCAGGAAGTGGACGTCAGTCCTGTGAGCCCGAGTTCAACTCCAGGATGTGAGAAAAAGCGATCAGAGGCTCAACTCTAGGATGTGAGACATCCAACCTAAAAAAATAAATAACCCAAAAAAGAACCGCCATCTGGCGGTTCTTTTCCTTTACATGATTCATTTTTGATTAATCAACATATGGAGTTTTTGTACGGTTTAAGAATGCATAAGCTAGCCCGATTAAGATTCCTCCGCCAATCCAGTTCCCAACAAATGATACTGACCAATGACGAATAATATTGAGCCAATTCAAGGCATCGATTGAGTTTCCAACTGGTGAGAATTTCACGATAGAGAACGACGCAAAATTCGCCACAACGTGTTCATTTACTAAGTAAACGAACATAAAAATTGCAGAAATAACAATCCATAATTTAGCTTCTTCACTCTTGATTAAGATAAATGAAAGAATTGCTACGTTAACAAAGACATTTGCTAAAATACCTTCTAATAAAATTAGTTCGTTTGAACGAGACAATTTCAATTCAGCAACTTTTGCTATAAATTCATTTGCATTGATTCCGTTAAATGCTGAGCTATTTGCGAACAATGCTCCTATAAACATGGCCCCAATTAAATTAAATAGCGTACAATAGAATAAAATAGCAATTGCTTTAGACCATTTGATGTGCTTTTGGTAAGCTCCCGCTGTTAAGAACATCATATTTGAAGTAGCTAGCTCTCCGTTTAAAAATACAACATAAACTAATCCCCAAGTGAAGATAAATGCAAAAGTAAATCTACTTAATGCAGGGTTTAATCCAGCTATAATTTGTGCTGCATGAGCTCCTGCGGCTGTACTCATCGTTAAAAATGCCCCTGCAAACATTGAACGCAGTGCATAACGCATCTTACTCTCGTCAAAAAGTGCCTCCTTTTTGTGACATGCTTTTTCAAGTTTTGTATTGAACTCACTCGTGTGTTCCATAACATTCCTCCTAAAAATTAATTACACCTTAGTATACCACTTTTTGTAAGATTTCATAGAGTTTTTTTTCGTGAAAATTTACTTTACAACACTATGAATGCTTGCTAGAATGAGCAGTGGTTTAAAAGACAACTTCAAAGGAGAACTCTTATGAAAAAAATGATTGGAATTTTGGCGGCTGCCCTCTTCTTAACAGCGTGCGGACAAGCCCCAACGACAACAACGACTAAGGAAACAACTACTGCAACTACTGTAGCACAATCGACAACAGTAACACTGAATATCACAAAAGACGGACAAGCCATCGAAGGTAGCCCGTTCACACTCACATTCAAAGAAGGTGACAATCTTCTAGACGTGATGAAAGCACAACTAAAAATCGTTGAGAAAGACGGCTTTATCTCTTCGATTAACGGTGTGGAACAAGTCCCAGCCGAAAACAAATACTGGTTATTCGACGTAAACGGTACAATGAGCCCTGTCGGCGCAAAAGAAGTCATCTTAAAAGCAGGCGACGTCATCGACTGGAAACTCAATAAACTTCAATAGTCCGATGATTAATTCAACTCGAAAAATTATCCTTATCGCCCTCCTATCAGCATTTTGCGTGATTGGAAGACTTGGACTTCTCTCACTTCCAAATGTTCAACCAATTACCGTGGTGGTCATTTGGATTACTTTGGAACTTGGTCTTTTGTACGGCGTTGCTATCGGGAGCATCTCCATTTTGATTTCCAACCTTTTAGTAGGAATGGGGCTGTGGACACTCTATCAGATGGTCAGTTTTGCCCTCGTCTGCGCTTGTGCATTACTTCTTCGTCCACTATGGCGAAAAAGACAACAATTCCCACGCCTATCTTGGATTCTTTTTCCAATCTTTGCAGGACTGATGGGCTACTTATACGGCTTTATCATCTCGATTTTCTGGGTATACAGCATGCCTGGCCTGAACTTTTGGATTTACTACTTAAACGGCGTTCTATTCGATACGTACCACGCCATCGGAAATGTCGTCTTCTGGATCTTATTAATTCCACTGTTCGAGAAACTAAATCCATTCAAAATGCTACAAAAATAAAACAGACTTAAAATCTTACGGATTCTATAGTAGCAGTAATGGGGAATAGCAACCAATGTGAATTACTGACTCTAGGTGTAACCCTTAGAGTCAGTTTGAAGCTTGGTAGAAATTGAGACGTAAGGCTCAATCCGATGCCCCATTATCGCTACTATAAAGATATCCGTAAAGATTTAAAGGAATCATTCACTTAAATAAAATATCTAATCTTATTTCAGCAAGTAATTCAATACATCTTTTTCTAATTTTTTGATGGGGTACTGCGCCTTCACTTTTATTTTTTTATTGTTACATCCAGCGTAGCCTTGCACGACATCCACTTGTGGTATGACCACCCAATCTCCAAGAACTTCTTGCGCGCCTTCCTCTTTTTCATCCAAAATGCACACAAAGCGGTATTCTCTCTCGTGTTGCCACTCTTTGAATTTTGCAAAGGTCGCCTTAATATAAAAGTTCAGATTCGAATAAGAGAATTGATTGCTATTGCTTCTTGTATTAGGGCGTTTATCAATATATTCTACTGGGCCGTATACACAAAGTCCTTCTACCTTCAAGGAATGAATTTTATCCAAAAAACTCGCATACGAATACTCCAGCGCATACCCTGCGTGGCTATTGGCGTAATAAGACCACATTAAAATATTATCTGCAGCATGCGTAAAGCAAAACACTCGGAAGAAATCCATCATCGAATGGCCGTCCGCGTAGTAGCAATTACAGTCAAACGGGTCGTTGAAATGCTTCGGATGACTAAACGACACATTCCCTTCCACCACCTGATACGGATTTTTCTCAATCGTTTCCTTGGCATAGTACTTCACAAAAACTTGTCGCTCTTCTTGAATCGTTGCTTCTGCCTTTTTAAAATACGTCTCAACGTCTTCTTTAAATACCCCTTGAAACTGCTCGACTAACTGATCTGGTGCAAGAAAGCCCAATCGGATATTCTTGGCGAGTTGGTCATTGAATTCTTTATCCGCCCTTTCTACGTCAAACCCTTCCGGAATCTTCGCATTCGCATTTTGAATATACACAACCTTTTTATACTCTAAGTCAGTCGGTTCTTTCGTCGGTTGTTTAAACAGTGAGACAAACACTTTCTCTTTTGTCTTGCGGTTGGCTACTAAAAAACAATTACTATCCAAGAAAGATTCCACCAAGCGGTATTCTTTATGCGTTTGTAAAAATGTCGCCTTAGCAATCAAATAACGATACAGCTCAATGTCCTCTTTTAAAATAATTTTCAATAAGCCCACCTCCTCACTGAAAGTATATCACTTCTTTTTGCTAGTTTAAATATCCTCATAAAACCATGCACAAAACTCCCCAAATTCTCGTTCGCTTTCCCCTTCACGAAAAGAAGACTATTTTTTATAAACATATAAAGGCACCCTCTTTTTTGTATGCTCATAAAAAATGGTCTATCTGGAAGATTCCCGGATTCTATAATAGTCATAGTGGGAAAGTGCAACCAATGTGAATTACTGACTCTAGGGTGTAACCCGTAGAGTCAGTTTGAAGCTTGGTAGAAATTGAGACGTAGGCTCAATCCGGTGCCCCATTATGACTATTATAAAGACATCCGAGGAATCTGAAAGATAGACGTAAGTCTATCCAATTTTTAGCACTTACAGCACAAAAAAGGAGGGGTTGCCCCCTCCTTTTTGATTATTCATTTTCTTCTATGACTTCTACTTCTTCTGCGTCCTCTGCAGCTAATTGCTCGAGTTCTTCTTCGGAAAGCTTTGTCACATGGATTTTACGAATACGATCATTCTCGATTTCCGTTGGTTGTAATAGATACCCTTCGAATCTCACCTTCACTACCTCATCATCATCTGGGAAGTAGCCAAGTTTCTCGATAATCGCACCCGCCATTGTATCCACTTCATCAGACTCTAATGACGTTTGATAAATTTGATTGAATCGATCGAGCGATATTCCGGCATCAATCACCGAATTGTTTTCGTCAATTTCTACGACTTCTTTTTCTTCTTCGTCGTACTCGTCTTCGATATCTCCGACGATTTCTTCAATCAAGTCTTCTAATGTAACAATCCCTTCAACCCCGCCGTATTCATCTTTTAATACCGCTAAGTGTTGACGAGTTTTTCTAAATTCTACTAATAAATCATCCACGAAAATCGTTGATGGAACGAATACTGGCTCATGCGCTAAGACACGTAAGTCAATATTGTCAAATCCTTGCTCTCTTGCAGCACGGAAGACGTCTTTCACGTGAACCACACCGATAACTTTGTCTTTATCTTCTTCGTAAAGAGGAAGACGTGAATAGGAGCAATTCAAGATAATCTCTAGGTTCTCCGCTAACTCATCGTCGATATCCAGCATCAACGTATCCGTACGAGGAACCATCACTTCACGAGCAAGCTTCGTATCTAGAGAAAGTACTCCTTGCATCATCGCAAACTCGGAAATATCAATCGCTCCGTCGTTACGGCTATTGGCAAGTAGAGACTTCATCTCGCTTCGTGTTAATTTTTCTTCCACCTGAGTAAATTCAATTGGTGTCATTCGTTTTAATAATCCTGTTGAGAACGTCAAAATCCAAACGAATGGTTTTGCAATCTTTTTGACAAACAAAATAATCCCTGCAGTATGTAATGCAATGGGTTCTGCCACTTGTAACGCCACTTGTTTTGGATATAATTCCCCGAAAACTAAAGTGAGGTATGATAGAACGACCGTCACAATAATTAATGCTAATGTTTCGGCTCCAGGAATGTTTCCTAATAATGGTTGGATTCGTGAAGAGAAACTTGTTGCGGCAGACGCACTCGAGAAGAATCCTGCAAACGTAATCGCTACTTGAATCGTTGCGAGAAATTCATCTGAATTCTCTAATAAGCGCATTACTTTAATCGCTTTTTTATCTCCTTCTTGCGCTTTTTGTGCCATTTTCCCTTGATTGATCGACACAAACGCAATCTCCGCTGCAGCAAAAAATGCATTTAATGCAGTTAATAATACAATGATTAAGATCTGGACTCCCAGCGAACTCCCATCTGAATCAGCTGTCATAATTTTGTTAACCCCTTTTAACTATAAATTTTTCCATTTTATGAAATGGTATAGAGATATCATATCAGTTTTTTTTGAAAAATCAAGATTTAGTACTGTTTTGTAATGGTTCTTTAATGTTTAAAACCCTTTCTAATGCAATTTTCAGATTGATTCTTTCCATTTTCTCATCATTTCCTAACTTTTCTAGTTACAATTTGCCTAAAAAGTGGTACTATTGTAGTGAAACCAATCTCAAGGAGGAATGAGTATGTTATTAAAATCTCTTGTAGTTCCAAAAAAGAGTCTAACGGTTGTTAAAGAATCTTGTACGTTAGAAGAAGCGATTGCAATTTTAGAAGAATCAGGATACCGCTGTGTTCCTGTATTAGATGAAACGGAAACGTTCTTTAGAGGAAACATTTATAAAATGCATATCTATCGCCACAAAGCAAATGGTGGAGATATGAGTCTTCCAGTTACTCATTTAATTAAAAATTCTACGAAATTTATCAGCGTGGATAGCTCTTTCTTCAAAGTGTTCTTCACGATTAAAGAATTACCTTACATTGCCGTGTTAGATAAACAACAACGTTTCTACGGAATCTTGACACACAGCAGCTTACTTGGCATGCTTCAAGAATCATGGAACGTGAAAAACGGTTCTTATGTATTAACGATCATCTCTGGTGGTGAAAAAGGCGCACTCGCGAATATCTCTAAAGTAATCAACAAGTACGCTTCTATCGCCAACGTAATGACCATCGATACTCAAAAAGATAAAGCTTACGTCGTATCTTAATTACATTGCCAGCAGGCGTGACAAAAGATACCTTACACCAAATCGTCGACAGCCTCGAAAAGAAAGACTACACAGTAGCTGAGGTGGAGGATTTGCAAAATAATTAGGCAGAAAGACAGAAGCTAAAAAAGAGCTCACAGTGTGAGCTCTTTTTGCTTCGTAGTCTTTCGCCAGCTCTTTTTTTGCTTCGTAGTCTTTCGCCCGCAAAGTTTATTAGACTTTCTTGAATCACGAGTGATGAAAAGAAAGTCAATAAACCACTGCGTATACGTGAATGCGTATAAATATGAGAATAGTTAACGAGGTCGAGTTCAACTTCTAGGATGTGAGCCTATGCTTTTGCGAACTCAACTTCACACAAAAAACCAGCACACCAGCCTTAAGCTAGTGTGCTGTTCTTTTTTTCTTTCAATTAACGAACCACCGAACGTGCCATACGAGCTACTGTATGACGAACCCCTCGAATCGCAACTGACAATGCGTAAATATTTTCCACTGTCGCTAAACCGCCGTATCCTGCGTCCCCGATATGTTGAATATCCACACCAGCCACTTTATTACGGATAGCAATTTGTTCGATGACTTCTCTTGAAGAACCTTCTTGGCTTGTTCCAATCGCAGAAAGCACAAGTGCATCATTGGCATGCGCCTCTTTCACAATTTCCACCAGTTCTGCGTCTGTAAACCCTGGCACCGTTCCAACTGCTGGAACCAGAATCACATCTGCTCCTGCTTTAATGAAGCGTTTCGCGATGTCCACGTTCATCACAGGTTCCTTCGAGCCTGCTCCGTGCATCTTCCCAGCAATCACAAGTCCTGAATAGTGTTGTTTCACCATGGCAAGGGACGCTTCAATCGTTTCATTCGTTACCCCTGTTCCTGGATTTCCTGTTAAGCAGATAAAATCAAGACCAAGTTCTTCCGCACGTTTCACTGTTTCCACCGTACATTGACGCCCTGGTGAGATTTCGATGCGTGTTTCTAGCATTTCTGCATTCATATCCACTGGTTCCAAGTTCGCCCCGATTGGCAATCCACTCAGTTCTTTGGCGCGTTGGACTGGGTTTTCACTTTCTTCAGCACCATAAATCAGTGGATCAATACAGTCAAACCCGTTCAAGAGCACCATGTCTCCACCGAACGCCTTTGCGATTTCTGCGTTCGATAATTCATTCAGCATCGTTGGACGTGAGCATACCGTTTCACAGCACACCGTTCTTCCTTCTGCAGCTTCAATCGCCTTTTTCAATTCTTTTCCTGTCATTTTTCTGAAATCACTGGCCACACAATTTAACAATCGTTTACTCATTTCGTTTCCTCCTGTCCACGAACAAGCGCCACTACTTCTTTCAACAACGCTTCATCCGTCTGTTCGTAATCTCCATTTTCATGATAGGCATAGCTTAGTCCCTCGCCTGCAGTCGTCGGATCCGTCTCCCACGTCTTAAACGTTCCATGGATTTGCGAAATCCCCGTCTCCTGCATTAAGTGCTGCACATTTTCTTTAGTGACACCACCGCCACAAAGCAGTTCAATCTGACTTCCGTAGCGAGCTTGCAAGTCTTTTAAGAGCGGGATTCCTTTTTCAATGTGCGCCTGTTGTCCCCCTGTTAAAATGCGCGTGCATCCAAGTTTGATTAAGCCCTCGATAGCACTATTCACATCCGGCACAAGGTCAAACGCCTTATGGAACACACTCTCGGCATGATATTTCTGACACAACTCAATCATCTGCTTCGTACGGTTCCAGTCAATCGTCCGATTTTCTAACAGAAATCCAAACGCTAATCCTTTCGCACCCGCTTCTAATAAGAGTTTCGCATCCATTAGCATGCTTTCAAACTCTTCCTTCGTGTAACAAAAGCCTGCGCCACGAGGACGAACCATGCACACAATCGGAAGGCTCACTCCAGACTCGAGCACTTTTTGCAAGGTACCGATGCTTGGCGTTAATCCTCCTAAGACAGTGCGCTATTCAATTCAATGCGGTCAGCACCAGCACGCTCTGCAATCTGGCAGTCTGCGATGCTTCCAGCACATACTTCTACTGTCATACCGTCCCCTCTTTCATGCGCGACAATGCGAGTAGCGCTAATCCATAAATAATCGTATCTGTTTCTAAGTCTTTTATACCGATCCATTCATTTGGCAAATGCGCAATATCTCTTTGCCCTGGGAAACTTGGGCCATACGCAATGATATTTGGAATAATTTTGGCATAGGTTCCGCCCGTTGTCGTCACTGGAACGCTATCGCTCTGCGTGATATCCGTGTACACCTTCTGCAAGGCTTGCACATAGGCGGAACCCTTGTCATAAAGCACTGGGTCCCAATGCGAAATCACGTCTAGCACGCCACCTTCTGGCACATGCGCATTGATTTTCTCAACCAACTCGTCTTTTGTGCAACTTGCTGGATAGCACATCGTCCATTCAACATAATGGCGACCGTCTTCCACTCCAAACGTTTCTCCTCTCAGTTGCATCATCCCGAAGTCATTATCTTCATAGGCGATGCCCAATTCTTCCCCGCGATGGTTTGTATGGAGTAGTTTTTCGTTGGCAAATGTATACAATCCGGACACTTTATCTGAAGGTACAGACAAGCGAACTCTGAGACGACCGCGTTCACCGTAGACGACTGGCCATTTACAGTCTGGCGTCCACCCGAATGTTGGAGGAATTTCTTTCGTTAAATAGTGCTTCACGCATCCAAATCCTGTCTCCTCATTCGTCCCAAAGACAATCCGCACCGGTCTATCAAAGGTCACACCCTTTTCCTTCAACACATATAACGCATATAGGTTCGATAGAATAGGCCCTTTGTTATCCAATGTACCGCGTCCGTAGAGTCTTCCGTCACGAACGGTAAGGTCTAACGCTGGAGAAATCCACCCTTCTCCAAGCGGCATCACATCCACGTGTCCAAAGATGCCATAGTACGCGCCATCTGGTCGGTCTTCTCCGTACTGTGCGTATCCGATTTTGTTATCGATATTCTTTGTTTGAAATCCCAGTTCACTGGCAATCGCAAGCACTTCATCGAGCGCCTGTCTAGTCCCTTGCCGAACGGGGCGCCTTCTTCGGCTTCTCCTCGAATACTTGGAATGGCGACCATTCGTCTTAGTCCTTCAAATAGTGCGGGTTGAATGCCTTTCAACTCTGCAATCCATTCTTCTTGATTCATTCTTTGACCTCCAACGGCTTCATGCGCTCTTCTAAATACGCTTCAAGCCATTCTTTTGTCGCTAATTCATGTCGCATCGTGCCATCACTTTGTGGATGCACACGGAATACCGTTGGCGCTAACGTACTTGTGGCAACAACAAATGAGAAGTTCTCGATATTGGAAGCTGCCCCAAAGTCTCCTTTGGCATTCATGGCCACTACAGAAATATCTCCTGCTTCGCCACGCGTTCTCTTCAATCGTTCTGCAAGGTCGCTCACGGCTTTTTCACACGCCTTTTGCGGAGAGAGGCCTTCTTTCATGAGACGGACGATTTCATACGAAATCACGCCTTTCATCAAGTCTTCCCCTAGACCCGTTGCCGTCGCGCCACCAATCGTGCTGTCGACATATAATCCAGATCCGATAAAAGGAGAATCTCCTACACGACCTGGTTTTTTCATAAAGAGCCCGCTCGTTGAGGTCCCTACGACCATATCTCCAGATGCGTCCAATCCCACCATGCCGACCGTATCGTGTCCAGCATATGGTGTGAGTTGTTCGCGTTCGATATCTTTCAATCGATTATGGAAATGAATCTTCGCACGGTCCGTCAGCATGTCTTTTTCTTCGAAATGATGAGCCTTCGCAAAAGCTGCTGCCCCTTCTCCAACCAGCACATTATTCACTTTATAAGCACTCAAGGCACGCGCCACCGAGATTGGATTGGCGAACTGTTTTAAGGCGCAGACCGCACCGAAATCAAACGTCGATCCATCTAAATAAGCGGCATCTAACTCCACTTCCATCTCTTCATTTGGGAACCCGCCATATCCAACAGATTTAAAGTAAGGGAAGTCCTCCACTTCTTTAATCGCGCCTTCAATAGCATCTCCTGCAGTCCCGCCCGCTTCTAAATTCGGGGTCACCTTCTGGATTCCTTCGAGCGCCATTCTCCATGTCGCAATCATACCCCACATTCTCTGTCACCTCTTTTACTGAAATCGTTGTTCACTTTCGTCTTTCGTTCCGCTAATAATCGCAACGGCTCCGCCTAATGCTTCGCGTAAGCCCACGCCGCCTTTTTTCGGCATTTCTAGCATGACGACTTTATCTTTATAGGCTGCGATGGTTTCTTCATTCTCTTTCGAACAAATCACATAAGGCTTACAGTCGGTTTGCTCTTGAATCGCTAACGCAATTTCTGCTGCCATTTGCGCATAGGTACCGTAGTTAAAACATGGTCCCTGCAAAGAGCACTTCCGCTTTCGTCTTTAAAATCAGATTTTTGATTTTATGAATCACTTCTTCTTTATGCGATTGGAAATAATCCGGACCACAATAAATCGTCGCAAGCGCTGTGAGTCCTGCTTTTTCGAAGTCTTCTTTGAACATTAAATAAGAACCCACTCCCACTTTTTCAAGGCCTAATTCTGTATCGCCACGTTCCTTTCCGCCGTATCCTGCTTGAACTTGGTCGAATAATAATAGTGTTCTCATCTGTTCACCCCTTTCTATGTAAAAAGGTGGCATCCGTTTTCGCATGCCACCCAATGTTATGAAATCTTGTGACTTATGCTTTTGTCATTTTATAAAGTCATCAAATGATAAGTCGTTTAAGTCAACGTTGTCTAATTCATCACCTGTTAACATGCTAGCACCCGCTTCTTCTTTCAAGTATTGGTTATCCAATGCTTTGAAGAATGGGAAGTAGATCAAGCAGCCTAAAGAGAATCAAGAAGATTTGGAAGAATCCGGCTACGATACTACCTGTTGACAACCATCCTGAGAAGAAGAATGGCGTTGTCCATGGAAGAGATGCCCCTGTAGTATAAGGGATAATTCCAACCATTGTAGCAATTGTTGCTAAGATTATATTTACAAGTGGTGTTAATAAGAATGGAATCGCGATAATTGGGTTTAATACAACTGGTAACCCGAATGTAACCATTTCGTTGATACCGAAAATACCAGGGATTAAAGCTAATCGACCGAGTTTCTTCATTCGTTCTGATTTTGCAAGGAAGACCATTAAGAATACAAGAGATAATGTACTACCTCCACCACCGAAGTTACCGAAGAAGTCTCCGAAAGGTCCAGTGAAGATGTTTGGTAATGGTTGGCCTGCTTTAAATGCTTCTAAGTTTTGGTTTGTTAATACTAAGTGAATTGGGTTAAATACTGTATTTGTTACAGCTGGACCGTTAATTCCGAAGAACCAGAATAGTGTTGATAGGAATTGATAGATTGGTTCGAAGAATACTGTTTGTCCAAATCCTTCTAACGGAGCTTGTAACACTTTATAAATAAATGTTTGTGCATATTGATATTCTGTTAATGAGAAGATGAGATAGATTGCAAAGGCAAAGAACATCGCAAACGCACTAGGAATTAAAGCTGCAAATGAATGGTAAACTGCTGGTGGCACTGCATCAGGAAGTTTGATAACCCATCCTTTTTTCTGAATTGTTACGAAGATTTTTACTGACACAATCGCAGTAATCATCGCTAAGAAAACCCCTGCAGATCCAAGGTTTGAGAATGCAAAACCACTAAATGCTTTACCTGCTTCATTCACAAATTTTGGGTGAACTTTTGGAGTCATGATAAGGTAGCAGACAAGTGATAAAGCTGCCCCTGCAATGGCATCACTTTCTAATTGTTTGGCATAAGAATACCCGATACCAACTGCCCCTAAAACTGCTAAAATACTAAATGTTGAATCAATCACGGCATCCATAGAGTTTTCCCAACCCTTGCCGAAGAATTGCGCCATAAAGTCGCTATACCCTGGTACTGGGAAGTTGGCAATTACAAGGAAAATGGATGCTACGATAATTAATGGTGTACCTACTAAGAACCCGTCACGAATCGCAACTAGCACCTTATTCGTGCTCAAACGTTCTGCCACGCGGCCCATTGTACTTTCTAAACCTGCAAACATTGTACTAACCTCCTATTGTTCTTTTTTTGATTTTAATAATTGAATGGCACGTTTTAAGATACGTTCGCCATCTGCATTTCCGTAGTCTTCAAGATTGATGACATCGACAGGAACTCCCATCGGATCGTATTTTGCATGAACCGCATTGAATTTGTATTTCACTTGAGGTCCTAACAAGATTACGTCTGGATGGTATTGCTCGTAAATCGTATCAAGTTTCGGGTCTGGAAACGCTTTAATTTCTAGTGGTAAATTATGCTTATCTGCTACGTCTTGCATTCTGCTAGCCACTAGACTGGTTGACATCCCCGCATTACAAAATAGATAAATTCTTTTCATGTTTCATTTCCTCCTTCCGTTTCTATTTAATTGTTTCTATCCGTTCATAAAGGGCGATAATTTCTTCTGCTGTAATTTTAAGAAATTCCGCATTCATCAACTGGTCTTCTGCATGGACCAGTAAGAGCGAAAATGGCACCGGCTCACCGGATGTTTCTTGTTGTAATAATCCAAAGTGCGCTTCATGCCCCTGCGCATGATATTTATCTCCTTCTTCAATACAACGGCGCGCCTCTTCGAAATGTCCTAAACGCGCTTCTTGCACCGCCTCCATAAAACTGGATTTTGCTGCACCTAGTGCGCTAATCATCTTAAAACACACTAGCTCAATTCCTTCCATACGATTTCCTCCTTCCTTATCGAATCGCCTGAATAAACGACTCTACATTTTTTGCTTCTAATAAACACATCATTTTGTCCGGGGAGTCCAGTTGCTTCCCGAGCCATCGTAAGAAGAGTTGCATGAATTCCATATCCTCTTCCTTCAACGCGAGTAAAATTACGAGTTTCACTGGGAAATGATTCCACTGAATCGGCTCTCTTAAAACCGCGATTGAAATCATCGAGCACTTGCTAGATGGATGCAACGGATGCGGAATCGCAATCGAATAATCGAAGTCCGTCGAAGATAGGCTTTCGCGTTTCAAAACCGATGGTAGAAAGTCCTCATTCACGATTCCTGCTGCTTCTAAGTGTGAGCCCATTTGCTGTAGAATTTCTTCTCGACTTGTTGCCTCCACGTCTGCATAGAAGAAAGCTTCATCCATCAACTGCCCAATTTGCGTGCGAATCGTTTCACTCATCTTCTGCGTTTCGAGTCGATTCATCACTTTAATCAGTTGAATTTCGTCTTGTGTATTGAAAAATAATCCTGATCGAACGACTGGAATCGCAATGGGTGGTTCCATTTGCTCGAAGGTAATCAATAAATCCGCTTCGTAAAAGTCCGTCACTCCTGTGGTAAATGTCGCTTCTTCTGCCACAAACTCCATCCGATGTTGGAACTGCTCCTTCAATCGTTCGACACTTCCAGCAATCAGAGGATATTGCGTATTTGCAATAAGGACCGCGCGTAATTTCGCATTGGTCGCTCCTTGCATATAGGCAGCTCCAATATGCAGTGCAAGGAATCCAATTTCCTCTTCGGTAATCTGACATTGCAGCTCGTTCATTAAATACTGACTCACGGAAACTGCCGTATCAAACACCAACGGATATTGTCGTTTAAAAGTTTGTACATAATGATTCGGTAAGCTTAGGTTCATCTGTACTCGTTCGAGCAGCCCTTGCAAGTGTAATTGGAATCGCACCTTGAATTCCTTTTGATCCACAAAGGAGATGCCCATTCGTTTAAAGAGCATTTCATCAATCTTTCTTGTCAATTCCTCCAGGTCGATTTTCTCACCCTTAAAGTAGACATCCGATTGAATTGCACTTGAATTATGATAGGCCTTTAAGAGTTTTGCGTAGGAAAGAATTTCTCCTTCCGGAATCTCTTCGTCGCCAAGAATTTCTTTAAAAATCGACCGAACAATCGTCGCTTCGACTTCCAAATCTACTTTTTCGACAACACTCTCTTGAACCGTTTGTCCATGACGGATTCGTTGTAAGACTAATCCTAAATGCAATAATAAAAACGGCATGAGTGTTTTACGAATCGAATAGCGAAACTCCTTCAATTTCTCCCATATAATCGTCTCAAAATGCGCTAAATCCAACTCCGGATATACATTCGCGAGCTCTGAACTATTCAAGAAGTCTTCGTTTAATTCTTTCTTCAGCAGTTCTCGATACAATTTTCGCTTACTGGCTTCTGGCCCTTCTAACATCAGCGAACCGTTTCTTGTAACCAGGAGCAATCCCTCGTATTCTTCCAGCTGTTTGGACACGAATGCGGTCTATATCAAACGTTTTAGCGCTTACAAAACATTGTTCGCAAAAACCTTCGATGGAAACACCCTCCCCATTGAACAAGAGTTGCTTCAATAAGTTTGCACTTCTTTCTCCGCTATCTTGTGGGGTTCGTAGTAAACTTTCTGGATCGACATATCGATTTTGTTGAAAAGCCACGAGACGATATCCTTTTTGGCGATCCGCTTCGATAATATGCGGCATTTCTCGATTGATTTGCTCGATATCGGAACGCACTGTTCTTGCGCTAACGCCGAGGCAGGAAGCTAATTCGCGTCCTTTAATCCATTCGTGGCGTGCAAGTAAGTGCAGTAGTTGTTGGTGTCGTTGTTTCATTAAAAATCCCTCCACCTCAATTTGACTATATCAGATTCTTTGATTCCATTATACCTAAAATTATTTCCTATTGTTAGGAAATTTTTAGTCCCTTTTTGAAACATTTCGTAATTTTTCTTACTTTTTGACTGATTTTGGATGATTGATGTGCTAAAGGAAAAATCTCTGCTCAGACTTTTTGTAATAGTTTTTCTAATAGTAGCTGTAATAGGGCACCGGTTCGAGCCGAGTCTCAACTCTTTCAAAGATTCAAACGAGCTGAGAAAATCAATTTCTCAAGCGGTCGTAATTCACTTTGAATGCTATTCCCCATTACTGCTACTATAGAACTTTCAAAAAAATCATTCGAGACATCTGTCTACAACTGCTCTATCACACATTCAGTCAACAAGAAAAATTACGAATGATTTCACAGTGGGCAAACGGAAAACATAGTGATGAGAATCCGATTAGAGAGTCTCTTTTTGGAGACTCGCATAGATCTAGCTCTTAATCACAGACTTTTTCTTTAAAGATTTTTCCTTTAGCGCACATCACAAACATGAGTGAATAAGGAAAAAATTACGAAATGTTTCAGGCGGCGGGACAGGGATGGAGAAGGTGTGGTGCTTTTTCAAAGGGACGGTTTTTGGGCAACAAAAAAAGGCACCGGAATCGGTGCCTGTAGGACTGGGGTAGCTGGATTCGAACCAACGAATGACGGAGTCAAAGTCCGTTGCCTTACCGCTTGGCTATACCCCAATGGTGGAGGGGGGCAGATTCGAACTGCCGAACCCGAAGGAGCGGATTTACAGTCCGCCGCGTTTAGCCACTTCGCTACCCCTCCAGCAAATATTAAAATTTCGTACTCAGATATCTTACAATAGTTTGAAATAGAATGCAAGGATTTTACCGTAAAAATAGAAAGAATCTAGTCAGTTTTCTGGCTAGATTCTTTATGAGATTATTTTAATTTAGAGGTCACTTTCTTCTTCGAGAAGGTACGCTCTTGTTTATTTCCTAATGCGTTCAGACGTGCATCTAGGAGAATATGACGGCCTTCTACGTTACGAGTGTAGATGATTTCGTAATTGCCGATGTATTTTTCAATGTTGGCAACAAAGGCGATGACGTCTTCTTTTCGCTTATCGAACATACTTGGAACGGCGAAATACTTCGTTTGGTCATTGACCCAAGTCGTGGCTCTTAGAATATAGCGCTGGTTCTCGATTGGAGCAAAGAATTCCGATAGCGCCTGTGCAAAAATTTCTTTTTCGCGCAAGGTTCCACCCTTTAGATAAGTGGCGGTGTGAATCGAATTCTTATCACCGCGTACGACTCTGGCCTTGCAGTTTTGGGTCTGCAAATGTCCGGACGCCAGCAAGGCTTTTCGGACGGCTTCGGCAAAGAGTTCGAGGCGTTTATACGGACTCTTGTATAGGAAATATCTCAACCAGACGATATTTAATGCGATCAGCGACAAGATAAACACTGGATATAAGAATTGGGACGGTCCGTTCGCAAAATCGAGAATAATGTAGACAATCAGTTCCGTCAGTGCGATTGCTTGCGCATAGGTTAGAATTTTCCGTGCATCTGTCAGAAGAACGGTTGGCAAGAACGTCTTGTCCACTCCCACTTCATTGGAAACTTCCATGTCTTCTAGAAGCGGAAGGGATTCATTCCAGCGCTCCCTTAACTCTTCACGGTTACGCGAGCGTTCGATGGTTTCTTGGTTGAGCTTTGTTAAATCCTTCTTCGTAAACTTGATTGTTCCAAGGTCGAGTCGATCCACGCCTGATTCAATAGTATTTTCATTATAGTGTAGGCCTAAGAACTGCTTCATGCGGCGCTGTAATAATTCCATATCCGGACTATCGATTCCAATCGGTAAATCCTCTTCGTCTTCTTTCTTCTTGAAGAGTTTTTTCTCCGCAAGATTAATCGACACCAGATGCCAAACGCTACTTGTCTTATCCGGATTTTCCGGCCAAATGCGAATCGCGCGACCTCGCATCTGATTGCTGAGCATGAAACTTCCGACAAAGCTAGCGAGAATCAATGAGTTCACGCATGGCGCATCCCAACCTTCGCCGAGGAGAGATTTTGTCCCAATTACGACATGGATTTGCCCTTCTTGGAAAAGCTGAGTCACGGCGCTGACTAAGTCATGTTGCGAGCCTACTAAACGGACCTTTACATAATCCTTCTCATCGAGCTGTCCCACTTGTTGGAAGGTAATCTTATCGGGGCCAAAAATAGCCTCTAAACGCGATTTTACACCTGTCGGGATAATCACGAGACTTCCTGTCAAAACCGCCACAGGAACGTCTAATTGGTGCTCCACAAGCTCTCTACGTAGAACTTCAAAGTACGGTAATACGCCCAGTTGGCTATATTGGACTTCTGGATTTCCTAAGTGCACCTCAAAATCTTTTCGAATGAAGTCGGTTAGAATCAACTGTCTCAAGTCGTTGCCTAAGGTTTCATATTCAGCCTTAAAGATTTCTCGGACGGCGTTTAATTTTCCTAGTGATTGATTTAATAGCTGGTCGAGTTGTTTATTGCGAAGCAGCTGCACTTGTTTACGGTCAATTAATCCGAGCGATTTCAACTCATGCTTCAATTCTTTACTGTCTTCTTCGGATAAATCATACCAATGCGGCACGTCAAATAACATTCCTTGTAAGAGGATTTCAAACCACGCCAAATCAAACGTCGGAAGGAGGCTCGCCCCAAGTAATTGTTGGAAATGTTTCGGAAACTCGATGCCTTTATGTCGTAGGAAAATCAGTGTTGCCGAGAGATACTTCGGCTCATTTAAGAGTTCATCTTCCGAGATGGTTCCATCGAGTGCACGGCTAGTTCTCACCGCCTCGCAAAACATCGAATCAGAGGATAGATTTTTCAAGAACGCTCTCTTCTGCGTAGAAAACTGATCGAGTTGTTTCTCTTCTTCCTTCGTTGGGAAAGAGAAATACACATAGTCCTGGTGCGGACACAAACTGCCCTCTTTAACGAGTTCTGGGACGGTAATTTCTTCATCAATTTCCCCACACATGGCCACATAACGCTCCCAAAGTGCAGGTTCTCCTTCATATGGCGGTGTTGCCGTTAGCGAAATCACATTTATATCCGCAAAGGATTACGGAAGGTTTCTAGACTCTTCCACCATTCATTTCGCAAGTGATGACACTCATCGAGGCATAATGTTCCAAGAGACGCATTCTTGAAGAGTGCAATAATATCCACGTCTTTAAAATCAAAGTGCTCGTTTTCGACGACATCGTCCGTATCCTCGACTTCCGCGTCGCCTTCCAGACGATTGATGGCACTGTGCAACGCTTGATACGTCGCAACGGTGATTGTCTTTGGCTGTTTCAGATTTTGCGAAATCATTTCATCGGCTAGACTCGCATCATCCAAAAACGCCTCACGAATACGGTCCACCCACTGCTGACGAATGGTTACAGTCGGCACTAAAATAAGCGCCGGCTTACTATTACGACGGATAAATTCAATTCCTAGCGTCGTTTTCCCAGAACCTGGAGCCGCCACCAAATGAATATGGCCATCCGCCATAATCGAATCGCTCTTTTCTAAAATGCGCTTTTGATACGCTCTCCACTCGCCTTTAAAAGATAAGTGTTCGAACATGTAACCCCTCCTTTGCTCATTCATTATACCATCAGATTTCTTCTTTTAATTCGATTTTGATAACACTGTCCACCTCATCTGGCAATGGATAGGTGTAAGCCCCAATTTCTCCATATTGTGCAAAACAAATGTCTTGAAAAGCTAAAGTAGTCCAACTGTTAGAAATTCTTACTTCGCTACCATCATGGACAAAACTCATTCGTTCAATCTGCTCTTTATCGATCCCTGTTAACGCAATCGGACCAATAGGTTGTTCAAACACATGAGCATACAAAATTTTCCCATTCTTTGTATAATAACCCCATTCCGGTTTTGGCAGATTCACTAATTCTCCTTCGTAGATAGATTCTCCATTGCTCTTCATCCAGCATCCTATTTCACGCAAAATATCGATACTCTCTTGAGGAAAGCTTCCCTTTGCATTTGGTCCCACATTTAAAATCATGTTTCCACCCTTACTGACACATTCGACCAATTTTCGAATAAGAACTTTAGAACTTTTAAACTGTTTGTCAGAAGGATTATACGCCCAGTGATTATTCATCGTAAGACACAATTCCCAAGGTAATAACTCTCCCTTATAATTCCGAATCCCTTCATGTGGCACAATTTGTTCAGGACTAACAAAGTCTCCAGAATAAGAATGAATCTCTTCTGTTGCAATACTTCCAAACCCTTCCCCCGAAGTCTCTAATCGGTTATCAACGACAACGTCTGGTTGATGCTTTCGAACAAGATCAATTAGTTCACTCGCCTTCCATTTCTCACCAAACATCTCTGCATATGAAAAATCAAACCAAAGGATGTCGAGCTTTCCGTATTTGGTGACAATTTCTTCCACTTGGTGGTGCATGAAGTCCAAATAGCGATCAAAATCGATTTGTTCATCCTTATAAGCGATATTTCCTCTCATAGGATGATGTCGATCTGAGTACTTCGGATAATCTGGATGATACCAGTCCAGCAGACTAAAATATAGTCCGACTCGAAGCCCTTCAGCCCTTACTGCCTCTACAAATTCCCGAACCAAATCCCTTCCAAAGGGTGTATTGGTAATTTTATAATCTGTATACTCGGAATCAAATAAACAAAATCCGTCGTGATGTTTAGCCGTCAATACGACATACTTCATTCCCGCTTCTTTAGCAGCCTTTGCCCATACTTTGGCATCGAATTCACTTGGATTAAATGCGTCAAAATAGGGTTGATAGTCTTCAATTGTCATTTTTTCATTACTGCGAATCCATTCTCCCCTTCCAGGAATCGCATAAAGACCAAAATGAATAAACATCCCAAATCGAGCTTGTCTAAACCATTTGGTCCTTTGTAAAATGATTTCTAAGGAATTCTCCATTTCCCTCCACTCCTTTACATCAATACATTCAACTAATGTTATTCTAGCACTCTTCTCTTTTCAATTACACCTTTTTCTTGAAAGAACAGGATTGCCTTTTAATATAATCACAATACAAAAAATCTCTTAGATAGGATTACCTTCTCACAAGGATTTACAGTAATCCAGAGATATCTAAGAGATTTGTTCTATTAATGATTCATTCTTTTTTTCTGATAGTCCTTTGAGACTTTCATCAAAGTCTCGTACGCTTCTGCCAACTCTTCTTTTAAAGTGGCATCTTTCAAGTACGACTGCACTTTGGCAATCACTTCTTTTTCGCGATTCGCATCTAAAATCGCAATGCCATTTTCTTTTTTAATACGAGCGACATCGACAACGACTTGCATGCGGCGTTCAAAGAGCGCTACAATCTCGCGGTCGATGGCATCAATTTCTGCGCGTTGTTTTTCTAACAAGAGATTTCCTCCTCATTTAAATTCCAAAGAAGACGCCTAATGGGTAACCTACAATAATCGCACTAGCGGCACTGAGTAAGAATAGGCCTCCTCCGTATACAAAGGTATCTTTTGCATTCGTCCAACCAGAGCCGACCGAAATCGCTACATACGGCATGCTTGGTGGTGTCATGAAGGCAAGACTCGCCATGAATCCAATCAAGCAGGCAATGGTTCCCAGCTTGTACATCCACAGAGCCTGTCGCATAGACAGTCGTTAATACGGTTGTGACGACCGATACAGTTACTAAGTTTGAAGAGACATTCGTTTGTAATCCTGCCCAAAGGACGAAGATGATTACGACAAGAATTGGAGCTAATGTCGCAAATACAGGTACGAGTGAACTTTCAAGAAGTCCGATGACTCCTAATTCCGGTTTTGTGACAAGAGTTCCCATGCTTAAAGTGGCTCCAACCAAGAACATACTTGGCCAGTACACGCCCTTTTGTAGCCCTTCTTGAATCGATAAGAGTGGTTTCCCATCAAATGACAGAATCGCCATCAGGATAACTCCAATCATCGGTGGGAATGCCATCCCTGCTGTTTTTAGGAAGGCCGCAACGTCCGGTAAGAATCCTCCTACGAGTTCTGGAAGTACCCATAATAAAACGACTCCCATGAAAATCAGCACTGTTGCAGTTTCGCGCTTTGATTTGGCAGGAAGTGCTTCAAGCGATTCGAGTGGTTTCATTTCCACGTTTGACAAATCCACTCTCCAAACCGTTCTAAGAACAACTCCCATCGCGATAAAGAGCACGAGTCCGGCTGGAATTCCAATCATCATATATTGCGCGTTGGAAATCGCGATTCCCGTTGCACTCTTGTAAAGCGCCATGGCGGTCACAGAGAAGACGTGGTTGATTGGCGTCATCGCTGTACCGATTGCTACCGTGGCAAAAAGTACGATCAGGAGTACCGAAGCCTGTCTATCGCCTTTTTTCAAACCGAGAACGGCCATGATTTCCTCGTAAATCGGGAAGACAATCATAAAGAGAATCGTCGGCGAAATAAAGAGACTTATGGCAAGAACGCTGGCATAAAAGGCCCCGATAAAATGCCATGGAGACTTCCCTGCAAAGGAGCTACCGAGCGCACGCGCAACGAATCGTCTCAGTGCGGGCGTTTGTTCCAAAGCGTAAGTCATTAAGAATGTAAATAATAGGAAGACAAAGGTTGTGTTCCCAAACGACAGACTGAAAATCTGTGAGTAATTCACTCCAGGAAGCATCCCGATGCCTAACATCACATAGCAGAGAACACTCGGCCAGTCTGTTGCGACAAAGAGCCAAAGTAAAAGGCTGCTAAAGAAGATGGATAGAATGGAAACGGTCGGTGCCGCTAGTCCAAAGAATGTTCCTTGTGTAATGGTTAAATAACCGCTCATTCCCATGAGAACGGCGCTCAGTGCAACGATGAACTGTTGCAACTTGGTCCATGTTTTTCCTTTCATTGGTTCACCTCATTCTTATCTATCCTACCTCATTTTTTAGCAGATTGCTATTGGAAATAAAGAGTTTCTGCAAATTTCTAAGCAGTTTTCTACTATTATATAGAAGAAATTTTCCTCCAAACAAAAAAGCCGGGCACGAAGCCCGACTCTGGATTAATGTTCTAATTTTAAGGTTTGTGCTAAACGTTTGTACATTAACATCGCAAGTACGCTATTTAGACCGAACTTCACGATATTAAATGGAAGTAATGCGAATGCCATTAATGACCCTAAGTCTGTTACCAATGGGTTTAATGCATGTGCTGCGGCAACGATTTTTTCCATTGGGAAGTTCATCGCTGTTGCGTAAAGTGGGAACATCACGAAGTAGTTCGCTAGCAGTAACACCACTGTCGCTGAAATCGTACCGATGACTAAGCTAATCACCGCTGATTTAAAATTACGGCGGCGTTGATAGTAAAGCACTGCTGGTAACATAAAGCTTAAGCTACCGATTAAGTTCACTGTCTCTCCGATTCCAAAAGTCATTGACCCGTTATAGAAGAAGTTGAGCAACACTTTAATGAGCGCAATCAAGCTTCCGTGCAATGGTCCAAGAAGATATCCACCCAGCAACACTGGTAAATCCGAGAAGTCGAGCTTCACGAATGTTGGGATAAACGGTACGTTGAATGACAACAGCATTAACACGGTACTAATCGCACCAAAAAAACTCCTACTAGAACAATTTTTTTTAGCCGATGTTCTGTTCGACTTTCTTACATTTGTACTCATGGTACATCCTCCTTCATAGGGCGAAGGAAATTGCACTGTTTCTCAGTTTCAAAGAAAAAAGCAGCATTGAAATGGACCTTTCAATACTGCTCGTCAAATAGACTTGTTGAAATAGTGCCATTTTCTCACATCTAGACTATACTATCGGTTCTGGAATTGCACCAGATCATGCCAATCGGCTCGTGGACTATACCACCGGTCAGGAATTTCACCTTGCCCCGAAAATGTTATTTATGTTTGTATTGTAGCACCTCACCGCCACTTAGGCAATCTCTCTGCCTTAAAAAGGTGAATTTATGCTGTTCCTCCAATAAAAAAACTTGGATTACGTTTATCATCATCCAAGTTCTGCTATTTGATTGATAAAATTATTTCTTTTCTTCTTTTTGCTCAACAAATCCAAGGCGTTCAATGTTTTCTTTAGATGCTGAAAAACTTACTTTGTCATCTTTCTTAATCAGTGCAATATCCATTGTTTGATACAAACTTGGCGCTTTTTCACGACTTTCTGCGTCATCCAATTTGAACTTTTTCACATCTATTTCAATAGTGAAACCTATTGCATTTTCACCATCTGACGAAGTGACTTTTACGCCCTCAATATCTTTCATTTGATTCACGAGTTCATCTCTTTTTTGACGTGTTGCTGTTGCAAATTCCGGAACACCTGATAAACGTACTACGATATCGGTTGTTAGAGATAAAACTGTGTCATTCTCTTTGTCATATACATATGTATAAGTGACCTTCGAATTTTCTGTTTGCAAAACAAATGATGCTTTACTTTCTGAACGGCATCCTAGTAATACAAATAATGCTCCTAATAGTACAATCGATAACTTCAATATTTTCTTCATGAAAGCACTCCCTTTATTTCACTTCTTTAAACTCGTATTCTAAAATAGCGTCTTTAGATAATTGGTAGCTAACAATATTATCCTTTTCTTTTCAAAGCTGCATTAACGGTGTTATAGAGTGTTGGCGCCTTCTTGCGACTTGCTGCATCATCGAACTTAAATTTATTAACGTCGACTTCAATCGTTAGCGTAATGTAGTTATTATCGTCCTTTTTAGTGTATGTAACACCTTCAATTCCTTCCATCTCCGATACAATCTCGTCTCGCTGACTACGAACGGCTTCTGTGTACCGTTCATCTTTGGTGATATCGTAAATGATTTCCATCGTTAGTTTAGAAACTGAATCTTTTCTCTTTATCATATACATAGGTTAATTTCGTCTTACTAGCAGTCTCCTGTAAAACAAATTCACTTTTTGTTTCTTGGCTACATCCTAGTAAAACAAATAACGTCCCCCAATAATAGAATGGATAGTTTCAAGATTTTCTTCATTCAAATACTCCTTTAAATCTGACTTGCCTTTATCATAGAAAATGAACTATCGTTTGTCAAATTCTGTTGAAGTCCACACTCGTCATAAATATAAAAAACTTGGATTCCATTCACTGAAATTCAAGTTTCTATCCGACTATTTCACTTCTTTAAATCCTTCTTTTAAAATACTCTTTTTAGATTCTTCAAAGCTGTAAATATCATTTTTCTTTATTACTGCTGTATGAACGCTACTATATAGAGCTGGCGCTTTAGCAGCTGTCTTCTCATCATCGTAGTTGAACTTCTTAAGATCCACTTCAATCGTTATCTTTAGTTCTTTTGCGCTATCAGATTGAGTGACTTTAACCCCTTCAACGCCGCTCGCGTCGTCTACGATTAGTTTTTGGGTACTACGTGCTCTTTCTTCGATTTCTTTACTTTTTGAAATGTCGTAGATGAGATTAAATGTCACAGATGAAACTGAATCTTTTTCTTTATCGTATACATAGGTTACTTTTTGTTTTATATCGCTTAAATCAAGATCAAATTCACTTTTAGCTTCTGAGCTACATCCGACTAAAACAAATAATGCTCCTAACAACACCATTGTTAATTTCAAAATTTTCTTCATTAGAGTACTTCCTTACGTTTTTTCTTTATCATAAGGAATGCGAGGGGATGTGTCAACCTATTCCAGTTAAAGCGGCACTTCCCTAAAAAGTGCAAACAAAAACCGCCTCCCTTTTGAAGTGCACCCCAAAAGTTAGACAGAAAATCTAACTTTTGGGGTGCTTTTATTATGAAATTAACTTATGAAGATAAAGTTCAAATTTATGAACTTAGAAAACAAGGATTTAGCTTTCAACAACTCTCAGATATGTATGGTATAAATAAGGCAAGTCTTAAATACATGGTTAGATTGATTGATCGATATGGTTTGGAAATAGTAAAAAAAGGGAGAAATAATTATTACTCTCAGCATTAAAACAGGAAATGATTGATAAAGTCTTAATCGATGGGTGGTCTCAAAATAGAGTTTCTCTTGAATACGCACTTCCAACTCATAGTACGCTTACTAACTGGCTCGCACAATACAAGAAAAATAAGTATACTATTGTTGAGAAAACAAGAGGGAGAGTACCTAAAATGGGACGTAAGCCAAAGAAACAACCAGAAGAGATGACGGAACTAGAACGCCTTCAGGCTGAAAATGAGTATTTAAGAGCGGAGAATGCCATTCTAAAAAAGTTGAGAGAACTCCGCTTGAAGGAGGAAAAAGAGAAAGAAGAAAGACGCAGATTGTCAGAGAGTTAGTGCACGAGTTTCGTTTAGATATTCTTCTAAAGATTATCAAACTCGCTCGTTCAACTTACTACTATCACTTAAAACAATTAAACCAAGAAGATAAGAATCAGACCGTAAAAAACGAAATAGAAGCCATTTATACCGAACATAAAGGTAATTATGGATATCGCCGTATTACTCTTGAGCTTAGAAACCGTGGGTTCATCGTAAACCATAAAAAGGTACAACGTTTGATGAAAATGTTGGGGCTAACTGCTCGTATTCGTAGAAAACGTAAGTATTCTTCTTATCATGGAGAAGTTGGAAAGAAAGCTGCGAACATTATTCAACGCCATTTTGAAGCTGAAAAACCGATGGAAAAGTGCTATACAGATATTACGGAATTTTCTATCCCAACAAGCAACCAAAAACTATATTTATCACCAATTTTAGATGGTTATAACAGCGAAATTATAGCTTATTCTCTATCGTCTTCACCGAATTTAAACCAAGTAAAAGATATGCTAGAAAAAGCTTTAGAGAAGAACAATACGAGAATACTATTCTCCACAGTGATCAAGGATGGCAATACCAGCATGAGTTTTATCATAGTTTCTTAGAAGACAAGGGCATCCAGCCCTCTATGTCCGGCAAAGGTAATAGTACTGACAATGGCATGATGGAATCGTTCTTTGGCATTCTTAAATCAGAGATGTTTTATGGCTATGAAAAGACATTTAAATCTATAAAGGAACTTGAGGGGGCAATCATCGATTATATTGATTATTACAACAACAAACGAATCAAAGTAAAATTAAAAGGACTTAGTCCTGTACAATACAGAACTAAATCCTTTGCTTAAATTAATTGTCTAACTTTTTGGGGTCAGTACATTTCAGGAGACGGTCATTTCATTTCATATTAGAAACGGATGTATGTTGCTTGAGCTGCAACGCTTGCTGAGATTGTACGGTAAGAGATTACGTTTAATCCACGTACGTTCATTTCAGAGATGTATAATGAACCATCTGCGTTAACTGCTTCTACGAAAGCTACGTGTCCGTAAGTTGGGTCAGCACCTGCTAAACCTTGTTGGAATACGATTGCTGAACCAGCTGATGGTGAGTTAGATACTGAGTATCCATAGCTACGAGCGTATGATGGCCATTCAGCCGCGTTACCCATCATGCTGTGACCGATTGGTGTACCAACTTGTGCCATACGGTTAAATACGTAGTAAGTACATTGTCCGAAGTATCCACCGTTAAGTGAAGCACGGAAACTTGGGTCAACTGCTGGGAAACCTCCGCCAGTTGTGTAAGTGTAGCTTGATGTTTGTGTTGAAGCTGCTGCTGTTGAAGTAGAGCTTGAAGTTGAAGCTGTACTTGTTGAAGCTGTGCTAGCTGCTGCTGCAGGAGCTTGATATGAAGTTTGTGTAGCAGTTGTTTGTGATTGTGAAGCTTGTGCTGCTAATGCTTGACGAGATGCTTCAGCAATACGAGCTGCTTCTGCTTCTGCTTTTGCTTTCTCTTCAGCTAAACGTTTTTGGAAAGCTTCTTTTTCAGCAACTAATCCATCACGTTTTGCGATTTCAGCTAACTCTTCTTGTGAAAGGTTCGCTAATAATACTTTGTTTTTAGAGAAAGTATCGTTTAATTCTGTTTGTAGAGAAGCTAATTCTTTTTCAGCTGCTTCTTGTTCAGCTAATTTTTCTTGTTGAGCTTCTTCTTTAGATTCTACTTGTTTTTTGTCTTCAGCTTGTTGTTGCATTAACTCGCGGTTTGCACCCATTAAATCCATTACAACACCGATACGGCTAACCGCATCTGATAAGCTTTCAGCGTTTAATAAGAAATCTAAGTATGAACGAGCACCATTTGTTTGTACTGAACGAGCTTGTTCTTCTAAACGTGTGTTACGTTCTGCGATTACTTTTTCTAATTTAGCAATTTCAGTTTTTAATGTTTCAATTGCTTCTTGAACTTCAGCTTTTTTAGCTTGAGTTGTATCAATTTTAGTTTGTACATCAGATAATTCTTTCGCTAATGTATCGATTGTAGAATTAACTGCTGATTTTTTCTCATTGATGTTAGCGATTGATGAGTTAACTGTTTCGATTTTTGAATCGAAATCTTGCGCGTTAACTGATGGCGCTAAAGCTCCTAATGATAATACTGTTCCTGTTACTAATACTGTTAATAAACGTTTCTTCAAGTGATTTTCCCTCCAATGTTTCTCACTAATATATATTCGAAGTAGCCGGTCACGGCTTTTAATAAAACTTAACTTGGTACTATAATACCATAGGACTTTAGGCTGATGTTGATTTTCTTCGAATTGATAATACCTTGTAATAAAGCTGTAACATAACTCGAATGACTGACCTTTTTGATACATAAATGGTTATTTTTTGTGAAATATTACAGGCTAAAATGTGAATTTTTGAAGATTTTTATCGTGAAAAAAGTATAGATTGATTCCAAAGAATCCTTGCGGATTTATTTATAATAACTGTAATGGGGGACCGGTTCGAGCCGAAGTCTCTCACCTTTAAAGCCTCAAAGCGGCCGTACAGAAAAATTTCTGACAGCCGCTATTTCGCATTTAATCCTATCCCCCATTACGGTTATTATAAAATCCGCCTACTCTTTGGAATCTTATTTTTTCTCCGCTTGAAAATAACTCTGCACATTCTGCGTTAACACAGCCAGAGCTTCTATGGTTTGAGCGAATGCAGGTTTAAATGGGAAATTTCTGGCTTTTGCATTCGAAATGCGCTCACTAAAACTTGAGTTTGGGAGCCAATAAATTCGGGCTTTTGACCAAAAAGTTATTTTGCAATATAACGTATATGTCATATTGTGTTTTTTACATTTGCTTTTGAAATATGATTGTGTAGGCGTTTATAGCATGTTTAAAAATCTATTTAAAACATTTTTTCAGTTCAAACTTTGTGAACTGCTCGTTATCGTCAGCTCACAAAGAATAAATTTTCTTAGTAGTTTTGGATAAAATGCACAACAGGATGATTCTGGAGAATACTGCGGATTTTATCATCACAGTAACGTGGTAGAGCATAAAAACGAGGGAGAAAGACAGAAATGTCATGGATACATTTCTATCTATGGCATTTCGTTTTCTTTCCCCCACAAAGTTGAATAGGAATGAGATAGCTGTTTACAGCTAGACTCATTCCATTCAACCACTGTGCTAAGAGGGCGTAGGATTTATAATCCGTACGCCCTCTTTGAGGCTTTTAAGGCGCAAGACCAAGGCTTGCGCCGGTGCAACGTTACAATGATGATAAATAAATCCGTAAGGATTCGCAGGAATCATCCGTACTTGCACTTATCTTTTATTTCAACACCACTAAGAAGTATTTTTTCTTGCCGCGGCGGACGATGACGAAACGTTCTTCGAAGGATTGTTCTTTCGTCCATTCGAATTCTAAATCTGTTACTTTTTCGCCGTTGATTGAAATCGCGCCGTTTTGAATGTCTTCGCGTGATTGTCTTCTTGATGGTTCGATGCCAAGATCCACAAGCCATGTCGCTAGGTTTTGGCTTTCTTTTGAACTTTCAAATGTTGGCATGTTTTTGAAGCCTTGTTCGATTTCGTCGGCTGTTAATTGTTGTACGTTCCCTGTAAAGAGCGCGTTTGTAATTTTCTTCGCGTCTTCTAAGGCTTTTTCGCCGTGAACGAAGCGAGTCACTTCTTCAGCAAGGCGGATTTGCGCTTCACGTTTATGTGGTTCTGTCGCCACTTTTTCTTCGAGCGCTTCGATTTCTTCGCGTTCTAGGAATGTGAAGTACTTGATGTATTTAATCACGTCGCGGTCATCTTGGTTTAACCAGAATTGGTAGAATTCGTATGGTGTTGTCTTTTCAGGGTCGAGCCATACAGCGCCACCAGCTGATTTTCCGAATTTTGTACCGTCTGATTTTAACATTAATGGAATTGTTAACCCGTAAGCACGAGACTCTGCACCTTCTACTTTACGGATTAACTCAAGCCCTGAAGTGATGTTTCCCCATTGGTCCGCACCACCGATTTGAACTTGCACGTCTTCTGTCTTGAATAAATGCAAGAAGTCCATTGATTGTAAGATTTGGTATGAGAATTCTGTAAATGAAATTCCCACTTCTAGACGGCTTGCGACCACGTCTTTCGCAAGCATTGTGTTCAAGTTGAAATGCTTCCCGTAGTCACGCAAGAAGTCTAATAATGATAAATCTTTTGTCCAATCGTAGTTGTTTACAAGGCGTAATGTTGCTTGGTCTTCATCTGTGGTGAAGAATAATTTCTTCATTTGCGCTGTTAATTTTTCTACATTGTGTTGAACTTGTTCCATTGATTGAAGCACACGTTCGCTCGTACGACCACTTGGATCCCCGATAGAACCTGTTGCTCCACCAATCAAGATGACTGGTTTGTGTCCTGCTAATTGGAAACGACGAAGAATCATAAATGGAATTAAGTGTCCAATGTGCATGCTGTCCCCAGTTGGGTCTACTCCACAGTAGAGCGATACAGCCTTTCGTTTGTTAAGGCACGTAAGCCTTCTTCATCTGTCATTTGGTTGATGGCGCCGCGCCATTCTAAATCATCGATAATGTTCATCTTGTTTCTTCCCTTCTTTCTTGTAAATAAAAAATCCCTAATAGCCAAAAAGACTATTAGGGACGATTTTCACCGTGTTACCACCCTTGTTGACGATGCCAGGCATCATCCACTCGAGCATCCTTATCGCGGATGAGACGTCCTGACGGATAGCTCCCAAGTGTACTTCGCGGATGTGGGGGATTGTCTTGCACCAACCGACAATTCTCTTCTTTCTCCCGTGGACAACCACTACTGCGCTTGTTCATTGCTTCTATATGTGCATTTAGTATACGGCTTATCCTACTTGATGTCAATGACTACATTTCATCAGGAGCAGCTACGCCAAGAAGCGCTAAGCCTTGTTTTAGGATGCTTGCTGTTGTTTGTACTAAAGCGATACGGCTGTTGAAGGCTTCATCTTCAACGAGTACTTTTGTATGTGCGTAATATTTGTTGAACGCTTGTGCTAAGTTGATAACGTATTTCGCAATCGCTGATGGTTCGCATTTTTCTTCAGCAAAACGCACAACGTTTGGATAGTTTTCGATGAGTTTCAATACTTCCCACGCATCATCGTCTGTTAATGAGAAGGCCTCTGCCATATCCACTGTATGGTTGGCTTTACGTAAAATACTCATCGCACGAGCGTGTGTATATTGCACGTATGGCCCTGTCTCACCTTCGAATTGTACGACTTCTTCCAGCGCGAAGTCGAAGTTGTTTGTACGGTCGTTCTTCAAGTCGTGGAAAATAACCGCACCTACCCCAACAGCGTGTGCCACTGCTTCTTTGTTTTCAAGTGATGGGTTTTTCGCTTCGATTTGTTTCAAAGCAAGTTCTGTTGCTTCTTTTAACACGCCTTCAAGAAGGATGATTTTCCCTTTACGTGTCGATAATTTCTTACCGTTCAATGTGATTAGTCCAAATGGAATATGCACGATATCTTCAGACCAAGGTAAGTTTAATTCCTTTAAGACTGCTTTTAATTGTTTGAAGTGGTTTGATTGTTCCATCCCTACCACGTAAATACATTTCGCGAAATCGTAAGTATTCTTACGGTAGTTTGCGGCTGCTAAGTCACGTGTCATGTATAGTGTTGCGCCGTCTGATTTTTTAATTAATGCTGGTGGTAAATCATATTTCTCAAGGTCTACGATGGTAGCGCCATTATCCACTTTTAATAAGTTCGCTTCTTCAAGCTTGTCGACCATAACGTCCATCTTGTCGTTATAGAACGCTTCACCGTTGTAAGAATCAAAAGTCACGCCGAGTAAGTCATACACGCGGTTGAATTCTTCAATGATTCGCTTCTGAACCATTCCCATAGACGAACCGCTTCTGGGTCTCCATCTTCTAGTTTCTTGAACCATGCACGGCCTTTGTCATCAAGCGTTGGGTCTAGTTCTGCTTCTTCGTGGAAACGAACGTATAATTTAATCAGTTCTGCGATTGGATCTGCTTTTACAAGCTCTTCGCTTCCCCATAATTTGTACGCTTCGATTAATTTCCCGAATTGTGTTCCCCAGTCTCCTAAGTGGTTGATCCGAATTGGCTCATAGCCCACTTTTTTCTCAAGGTTTGCAATCGCGTTCCCGATTACTGTCGAACGTAAATGTCCCATTGACATTGGTTTCGCGATGTTTGGTGAAGACATATCGATCACGACTTTACGTCCTTGACCGTAATCCCAGTCACCATAATGCGCGCCAAGTTCTAAGACTTCTTTTAATACTTCATCGGCAAAAGCGCTACGTTCTAAGAAGAAGTTCGCGTATGGTCCCATTGCTTCAGCACGTTCGATATGCTTATCGCTAACGGCTTCCACGATTTCTGTCGCGATAGCTTGTGGCGCTTTACGTAATACTTTTGCAAGTGTAAATGCAGGGAAAGCTAGGTCCCCTTGGTTCGCGTATTTAGGCACTTCAATCATTGATACGATTTCGTCAACGCTTAAATGCTCGCCGACTGTTTTTGCGATTTGTTCTGCAACAATTTTCTTATAATTCATCTTTGTTCTCCTTTTCTTTGTTTTTTACTCGGATATCCATTTGCACAAAAAAATCCCTATACGACGACAGTCATATAGAGACGAGAATTCCCGTGGTACCACTCTGCTTGCTCAAATTGAGCCACTTTACTCGGTAACGGCGAATCCGGATTATCCTACATTTCAAATAATCATTTCAAAAGTGCGGTTCATTTTTAATGAATGGTTGGCTTTCACCCTTCCAACTCGCTAATACATTCGGTTAAAAACTACTCTCTTTTTCATCAATTTTGCTATTTAACTGTCATCCACTGTATCATAACTAGCGCGATTTTGCAATTTTACTTCTCTTTGAAATAACGAATCCCATTGACCACTGACGAAATGGCAAATAATGCCGCGCAGATGCCATAGAGGGGCTTCGAAGTGACCGCTAAAATCACAAAAGCAATCGCACAAATGGCGTACACAATACATTGATATAATTTCTGATTCATATTGGTCACCTACTTCAATTTATCATGGTCATACGTATGCACAAGCTCAAGCCCTGCAAAACGTTGTTGGCGAAGCGCTTCGTACACAACAATCGCTGCCGTATTCGATAAATTCAATGAACGCACATGCGTATCGTTCATTGGAAGACGCAAGCATTTCTCTTCGTTTTCGCGCATAAACTCTTCAGGAAGACCAGTTGTTTCTTTTCCGAACATGAAGAATTGCTCCTCATCACGAGCTAAATCCACTTCATCATACGTATGGTTGGCGAATTTTGTAATTAAATATAATGGACGTTCTCCTAAATACTCTAGGAACGCTTCAAGGGATTTGTGATACGTAATATCGACGTCATGCCAATAATCAAGCCCCGCGCGTTTTAAGTGCTTATCATCTGTCGAGAATCCAAGCGGTTCAATCAGATGCAGTGGCGAATTCGTCGCCGCACATGTTCTTGCGATATTTCCCGTATTGGCTGGGATTTGTGGTTCAAATAATACGATATGATTTACCGTCATTTGGTTGCCTCTTCTCTATATTTTTCTTGTAAGACTACAATTGCTTTGTCTAATTCTTCCACTAACTCGATATCTTCCTTCGACGGATTTTCGAGCGATTCGAGTTTTTTCGTCGCTGCTGCTTTTTGCTCGTTAAAATAATCAATCATCTCTTGATTGGATTCATTCACGATTTCTGCAACGGCCCATGCTGCAGTTCCCTTCATCACGGGACGCATATCTTCTTTCATAACACGAAGTAGCAGTGGCACCGCCGTTTTATCGCGGTAGTTGGCCAGAGCGATAATCGCATTTCGTTGCAACGGCTTCTTTCCACGCCATGATCCGGCCATTTTGCCAAAACGCTCCTTGAATTCCTTATTTGAAATCGTCACGAGCGGCTTCAATAGCGGATGCGTCTCCTCAACGGACGGCTCCATTTCAGGATGCAAGTGGAAATCTTTCCCCTTATTATACGGACACACTTGTTGGCAAATGTCACATCCGTAAATCACATGCCCGATTTTTTTACGAAACTCTTGTGGCATAAAGCCCTTCGTCTGCGTCTGATACGACAAGCAGCGCATGGCATTCATACGCCCGTCACCCAGTAACGCACCGGTTGGACAGAAATCCACACAGCGCGTACAATCACCGCATCCATAGTCTACCATCTCGTCGGTTGGAAACTCGATATTCGTAATCAGCTCCCCTAAGTAGACATACGAGCCAAATTCCTTCGTAATGAGAAGTCCATTCTTACCGACAAAGCCAATTCCTGCACGCTCAGCCACGCGGACATCGATTAATTCGCCGGTGTCGACCATCGGCTTAAATCTGGAATCTTCGTCTTGAACTTCTTCTTTGATGTAGTTAATGAGGGCTTCCATGCGTCTTGAAAGAATAAAGTGATAATCCTCACCCCACGAAGCCCTTGCAAAGGCCCCGCGACGCTCTCCCTTCACACGTTCCGGCTTATTCTTTGGAAGTGTCGGATATGCCAGCGCGATGGAAATAATGGTTTTTGGAGTGTCGAAGATTTTCTCAGGATAAATACGCTCTTCTAGCACTGGATGCTCAAATCCTGTCGTATGGCCGAGTTCTTTGGAACGGCGCATACTCTCTTCTAAGTGCGTAAACGGCTCCGCAGAAGCAAAACCAATCTTATCGATGCCAAGCTCTTTACTTTTAGCGATAATTTTCTGTTTTAAAACTGCTGTATCCATCAAAAACCTCCTCTCTTTGTTCCTATCTATTGTACTATACTTCTCTTTTATCACAAAGTGTCTAAATTTTACGCAAAAAAAGAACGCTAGCCTTCGGTGTAAACACTGCGAAAGTTAACGTTAGTCGAACATCAATTGCCGTGCAAAATGAATTACAGAGCAAAAGATTATTTGTATAATAGCGCTTTTCTTAGAAAAAATCAACTGAAAAGTTAAGAAAAGTGTAAGAAATTTAAGACAAGAGAAAAATTGACAAATTTCAGCATTTAATCACCCTTAAAACTGCCTATAAACATTGCCAAATAATCAAAGAAATAAGGACCCACACTGTGAGTCCTTATGCATTATGCGTCTTTTTTGTGGGCTTCTTTAATTTTATTAAAGATGCTTTCTGTAATATAGGCACCTGCTTCTGGTTTTCCTGTTCCATTAATGATTACATCATGGATACTAAGATTACCATCAAGTTGCTGGATGAGTCCTTGCCAGTCTTCTCCGAATTTTTGACGGAATCGAAGCCAGTCTGTAAAGAACATCATTGCTTGTTTCTTTTCTGTACCTTTCTCCATGGCTAAATCAAACTTGAATCCGTCTTTGAATTTCGTAACGCCTTTTTCATCCGCTTGTGGAACTTCTCCATGGGCACGCATTGGAGTGATGAATTTAGCCTTCAATAATTCTTGCCCGAAGAAGTAGAAGTACATTTCATGAAGAAATTCTTTTTCAGGAGTATCTGGTTTTCCTAATTGACCAAGAAGCAACATCCAGCGAACCAATCCTGGGTTTTCAACAGGAACATCTACTTCACGCATTCCCTCATAGTTTGGAAATTCAACTAAGCCTTCTGCTGCAATCGCAGTATATTCAGAAAGAATCTGAACCCCTTGTGCTCCATCTAATAATATGGCCTCTCTGAGGAAGTTTAAAATACCTTGTTTATCTTCTCCATTATCGATATAACGAAGTTCATAGTTTTCGTCATCTGCATTTCGCTCTTTTAAGTGTTTCTTGTTCGCTTTCGTTACCAAGTGAATCATTGGAGGTGATGTTAAATAGTTATCCTCATCTTCTGTCGATGTCTTAGCAAACAAGAACGGTTCACCTGTTTTAACAGAATAGACTGCATAAATACCATCTAAAATCAATAATTTATCTCGAACGATTGTCACAAGAGTACGAAGTTTGTTGAAATTCTCTTCACGTTTTTCTTCCGAATCATTCTCTGCATTGGCATTACAATACCATAAAAAGAGTCTCCAAATTTCGGCAATGTCGGTTATTGATAAGTGAGCTCGGTCTAAATCAGTGATGACGCCGTCCTCCACACCAACAAAACGTTCGCCAAGAGCATTGATGTATGCAGAGTACATTTGCTGCTCATTGACGCCTTCAGAATGAAGTACCGTTCCAACGTATGGGAAGAATTGTGTTGCATTCTCCACCCATAAAACAGCTTTTTTGTTCGACACTTCCATCACACGATCTTCACCGACTTGAATTCCGTAAACTGCTGTTCTAAATGGTTCTTCATCATCGCTCCCCATTTTAGTAAGAATGACTTCATCCCCAACTTTTATGGTTCCTGTTACTTGTCCAGCAACAACCATATCTGGTGAATCTTTTGAGACAGTATATATATATTCAATTCCCACTGTAAACACACGGGGTTCTTCAGTTTCTTTAGTTTTTTCTACTTTTTTTGGAGCAGTCTCAACTGCTGCTTGCTCTTCCTTTTTTTCTTCTGGTTGAACCGGTTTTTCTTCTACTTTCGGTTCTTCTTTTTTACGAGAAAATAAATCCTTTAGTCCCATTATTAAACCTCCTGGCTGTTAATAATTGTATTATAACATACTTTTATTGTTTGTTTTCGCCTTTTTTCACGATAGCTACAAAATAGTGAACCGTTACTTTTGAGAGCGGATGAGAGGTGCTATAGGCCTTATCTTCGGCACTTGCTCCCCAGTATAAAGGCGTCATTTCGAGTAAATGACGATAAGTTTCTTCGGTTAAATCGACCGTGTAGCAAACCTCTTCAAACGTGACTTGAGGGCATTCGGACTGCACGCGTTCTAGGATATCCGCATTCGAATACGTTTGTTTCCGGATTCGAACGGTAGAGCTGTTGGCGTAATTCCGCTAAATAATCGTTGCCAGGGATGACTTTCACGAGCGTCCCTCCTGGAGCCAATACGCGCATAAACTCTTGGTAGTTCGACGGCGTTAAAATATTCAAAAGCGTCCCGCAAGATTCGTCCTCAAATGGCAAGTTCGCCAAGTCTCCTAAGAAGAATAGCGCTTGGTTTCCAAAATGTACCGACGCTTGATGAATGCCTTCTTTAGCGATATCCATTCCGCATAAAGGTGCCTTCACACGCTTAGACAGCCACGATAAATGACTGCCTTCCCCACATCCGATATCGACAATAAACTTCTCTTCGTCTGCCGAAAGATGCGGTAAGATGGCCTCTAATAACGGTTCAAAGAACCCACTCTGCGCCAGTTCATAGCGATGATGGAAAAGAGGCGCATCATAATCTGTATTCGCATTTTGCTTCATCAGATGCAAGGTGCCTTTTTTCGAAATATTAAATCGGTGCCCCTTTCCACAAACGACGCTATGATTCTCGGCAGAAACCATCGCATCATGGCAATACGGGCAACGAAAGGCATATAAGTGTTGGTTGATAAATTGTTCGGCCCAATCGATTTTCTTAATGGCCGCGTTTAGTGCTTCCTGTTTTGTCATTCGATACACTCTTTCTCGTTTTCTCTGTTTCAGTATAGCACATTCGCAACCAAATGCTGGAAACAGTCTATTTTGAGAATTTTTAAGAGAGTGCTACAATGAATTTACTTGAAGAAAATGGAAAAGGTGAAGGAGAAGAATTATGACACAAAAAATTCCAGTTACAATCGTCAGCGGCTTCCTTGGCGCTGGGAAAACGACTTTAATCAACAAAGTTTTAAAAGAAAAACACGGCGAACATATCGCTGTTGTCATTAACGAATTCGGCGAAATCGGTGTAGACCATCAATTCGTGCTTGACGTTGAAGAAGAAATCTATCAAATGGATAACGGCTGCCTCTGCTGTACCCTTCGTACAGACATTGCCGATATGTTGAAATCCATTTTAATGGTCAAAGAACAAAACGGCATTCGCGTGGACCGCGTGCTATTTGAAACAACAGGTCTTGCTGATCCAGCTCCAATCGCACAAACATTCATTAACGTGCCATTCTTAAACGAGCACTTTATCTTAGATGCAGTATTAACGGTTGTGGATTCTAAAAACTTCCTATACCAAACAGCTCATCAACCTGAACCAGCAAAACAAGTTGGGTTCGCGGACAAGATTTTCATGTCAAAACATAGCTTAGTAGACGAAACGATTTACGCGAAAGTGATTAACGAAGTTCGTAGCATCAATGCCTTTGCAGAAATTCAAGACCTTGACGCACGTCCTGTTCATATGAGCGACATGTTCGGGCTTGAATTGTTCTACGCATCTGAGAAGAAAATCTTAGAAATGCAAGAACACGCCGAAGAAGAATATTGCGAAGAATGTGGCCATACACATGCGCACGGTGATCACGATCACGACCATCACCATCATGATCACGACCACCACGATCACGACCATGAGCATAAACATCATGACCATGACCACGAACATGAACACCATGACCATGATCACGAACATCATCATCACCATAGTCATAGCCACCATAGCGGTATTAACTCATTCGTCATCGAGACTGAAAAACCATTAGTTCTCGCAAACATTAACGAATGGTTGAACGAGCTTGTCTATATTTACGGACCAGAATTATACCGTTACAAAGGAATCTTGAACGTGGAAGGATTAGATTACCAAATCATCTTCCAAGGGGTTCAAATGAGCTTTGATATCTCAAGAGGTCGCGATTGGAATGATACAAAACGCGGCTCAACATTGGTCTTCATCGGAAAGAACCTTCCAGAAAACCAATTACGCGAGAGCTTTATTGCTTGTACTGAAAAATAAATCAAACGAAAAGGCCGTCCTGCTTGGACGACCTTTTACTTTTTATCTTAATTTCTACCTTAATGGATTTCTATTTTCCAAGTTCATCCAATAGTTCTTGGTGTTTTTGGCGCCAATCTGCCTTCTCTTCTTCGGTAATTTCACGAAGGACGCGGCAAGGATTTCCGACCGCAATCACATTACTTGGAATGTCTTTTGTTACCACAGAACCAGAGCCGATGACCGTATTATCCCCAATCGTCACTCCAGGATTCACCGTCACGTTGGCCCCGAGCCATACGCTATTGCCAATCGTAATCGGTATTCCAAATTCTGGACCCGCATTGCGCGTTTCGGCATCGGTTGGGTGTCCCGGCGTCACAAGCGATACGTGCGGACCGAACATGCAGTTGTCTCCAATCGTAATCGGCGCTACGTCTAATAATGTACAGTCAAAATTCGCATAGAAGCCTTCGCCAATCGTTGTATGAACTCCGTAGTCCACATAGACGGGTTGCTCCATGTAAATCTTCTCGCCTGTTTTTCCAAATAACTGTTTTAATAATGCGCGTCTTCCTTCGAAATCATCGAAGTCCAAACGATTGTATTGTTGCGCTAATTTTTTTCCTTTAATCGATAAATCTCTTAGCCCTTCTGTGAGAGACGGAATATATAAGTCTCCTGTGAGCATACGTTCTTTCATGGTTTTCATTTAGGTACTCCTTTACAGCTAGTTCTCCAATTGAATCACATGATCAAAAAGATTTCTATTCTCTTCGATAAAATGATGTGTCACCATTATAACGGTTAATTCTGGATTAGACAAAATCATTTTCTCAATACGAGCAGCGCTCTCCATATCTAAGCTGGCCGTACTTTCATCAAAAAGAAGGATTTTATCAGATTGCGTTAATGCTCTCGCTATAGAAATTCTCTGTCTTTGGCCACCAGACAATTGACTACTATGCTCAGTAACTGCATCATCTAATTGACAAAATTGCTGAATACCTAGCTCGTCTGGAAGTGAGATTTTTTTTTTTGTATTATCCCACAAAGTAATATTCTCTTTAACAGTTGCGTTAAACAAATGATTCTTTTGCGGATTGTAGTGAACCATACTACTCAATTGAACTACTTGTCCCTTCGATAGTTCTTTTCCATCTAAATATACTTCACCAGAATAGTCATTGTTTTCTCCTGCAAGAAAATGTAATAATGTCGATTTTCCACTTCCACTATCCCCTACTAGAGCATATTTCTTACCTTTCTCAATCGTAAAGGAGGTTGGTTTCACAATTTTATTTCCGTTGACAGCTACTTCTACAGATCTCAATTCTAGAGAGTCCTTCAGTTTCAGTTCTTCTTGTAGCATTTCATCAGGGAGGATGGATTCATATTTATCAAAATACACTTGAACAGATTTATACTGTACTAAATTTTGCGCGATTAAGCTGACTTTGCCGAAAAGGACACCTGTAAATGAACCAATACTTCCCATAACCCCAATCGATACTACTCCATTAACTACAAGATATCCGACTAAAATAGCACTCAATGATTGACCTAAACTATTCACTGCTCCTGAAGCAATTCCAGATAGCATGAATGCGCGAATTAAACGAACCACCGCATCTTTAACAGCGTTCGATTCAAATTGGATGCGATTTTTAAGGTATCCATTTTATTTAATGCATAGAATACAGAATAACCCTCTAGTAAATTTTGTACATTCGAAGAAAATTTTTCTTGGGTTGCAGAATAACTTTCCCAGTACTTTCTTCGTATGTGGTTCGAATAATTTTGGAACCAATAGAAGTCCGCTAATTAATACCACTAAGAACAATAGAATAGACCAGTGATAAGTAAGGATAACTCCTATGGATAACAGCACCGTTAGCACACTTTCTGTTATCGTAAAGAACAGTGGAAGTCCCAATGACGAGATTCTCTCCATATCATTTGTCATCCAAGATACATACTCTGGAAATTCACGTTTGGTGATTTCCATAAAATTCGCCTTACGAAGTTTCTCTGCAATTTCTTCCCTTAATTCCGTATTGACTAATTGAATGAATTTTTCTTGTCGAACGGAAAATAAGAATTCTGAATACGATAATATTCCTTTCATAGCGAACCGGATTGCCAACGCTCCTACAAATTGCCAAGCATTTAAGGCGACTAACCCGTCAATGGCAAATGCAATAATGGCAATATTCGCTACGGTTAAAAGACTCTTAATAACCACTAGTACGAGAAGAATCATTACTTTGGATGGATGTTGTAGTAACTTCTGTTTCATAATGATTTCTCCTTCCCTAAGTAAATCACTTCATCAAATAAATTGCGATGTTCTTCAAAAAAATGATGTGTCACAATCACAAGGGTTAGGTTAGGATTTTGAAGGAGTTGAGCTTCTATACTTCGCGCACTTTCCAAATCTAAATTGGCGGTACTTTCATCAAGTAATAACACCTTATCTGATTCAAGTAATGTTCTAGCAAGCGCTAATCGTTGTCGTTGCCCTCCTGATAACTTAGTCCCATGTTCACTCACAACTTCCTGAGCATTCGTAAATTGATTCAACCCCATTTGACGAGATTCTTCCTCAAACGGACGATCTTCCCATAGCGTAATATTATCTTTTACTGTGGCGTTAAAAATATGATTCTTCTGAGGATTGTAAGCAGTAATATTGCGCAACTGTACAATTTGTTCCTTAGAAAGAGGCTTTCCGTCGAGGATTACTCCACCTGTAAATTCGTGATTTCGACCGGGCTAAGAAATTCAATAATGTTGATTTTCCAGTACCGCTATCCCCTAACAACGCATATTTCTTTCCTTTTTCGATAGTGAAGGTCACGGGCTGTACAATGACATGCCCATTCACGCTGACGGTGACATCTCGTAACGATAAAGTCTGTTGCAGAGAACTATTGTCTGGTTGTAAATTCGAATCTGCTTCTAAGCTATTAAATTTATCAAAATAAACATGAATCGATTTTAACTGAACTAATTGTTGAACAACTTGTTCTAACGATGCAAAGCAGTTAAATGTAAGAGAGCCTGCTGCAGTAAATGCCCCCACTGAAATCATCCCAGCAAACACCATGATTCCGGCTACGACATCTACTGAGATTTTTCCGATGAATTCAGTAACGAAATGCACAATTGTACGAATGAAAACTTCTTTCTATAACTTACTTTAACGTCTGATAATGCATCTGAAGCGACTTTAATTCGCTTCACAAATTGTCCCACTGCATTTGAGGTATAAAACACTTCGAATCCTTTAAATAAGTTTTGAACGGTTGTAGTAAATGCTTCATTAGCAGCCGATAGATTTGAAGTAGCTTCCTTAGTTTGTTTTTGAAACCACTTCGGCGTGAGAATAAGCATCACTGCTACCAAAACAGTCACGACTGCTAATCCCCAATGGAATAATGAGAGAGAAATCAATGCAAAGATTAACATCATTCCGCTTCCGATGCTATTGAATAACACGGCAAACCCATTGTCTTCTAATTGCTCTAAATCACTTGTAAACCATGAAACATAGGCAGAAACATCTTTTTCTGTCACTGTTGAATAATTCGCATGCCCGATTCTATCTGCAATTTCTCCTCGGATTTCAATACTAATTTTTTGGATGAGCTTATTCAGCTGCACATTATATCCATATAACGATGCCAAATATACTCCACTGAAAGCTATCCCTACTAACTTCCATGTTAAAAACGTAGAAAAATCTCCCTTTACCAAAGCATTAAACGCTGGTGCATTCATCGAAATACTAATAATAGAGGATGCATTTTCCAAGAAAGATAATAACATCACGACAAGAGATGCTACTTTATGCCTGAGCAGATACTGTTTCATTGATTTCGTTCCTCCTATAAATTTCTAAATAGAAATTATATACCGCTTCAAATCCTCTAAATCCATTAAGAATACTCTCATCAATTGTCTCTGTATTGAATTTTCTAAATTGCATTAAACCATTATGTATTTCTACATAATTAATAGCAGAGAGTAACTGATTTTCAATAAATCTGAGATATTCTATATTAGGTTGTCTTTCATATACCAATAGTAATACATAGGTAATTCCCAATATACCCGAAACTAGTCCTGGAGATTTTGCATCATCAAAACACAACGCATCCAAAATTTCTAAACACTCTTCAAACTCCCATTGTTTCGTATTTTGTAACATCCCCCAGATTAAACCTGATGTTCCTTCGTCAATATAAGGTGAATAAACATTCCCTTTCCCGAGTCGTTTGACTAATGTTCTTTTTTCAAATTTTGAGATTCTATTTCTAATTTCTTTTTTTATTTCTGAATGTAATTCTGGAGTAACATTTTCCACCACAAGTCTTCCTATTCCTTTTAAACCTGTATGTAAAGATTCTAAATTTTTATAATCAAAAGACTTTTCTAGTGAAAAATGAACTTTTAAGTAGTCGTTTATAACACTCTTTACTTTTCGTACTTCTTTTTCTTCTAACATTGTCAATGCTTCTTCAATTTGAGGATTAATATTATCTAGTAAATATATAGCCACTTTACAAATATTTAGATTAATTTTTTTCTTTTAAAGATTTTTTTGTAATGATAGATAGTATCCTCTATCGAGATTATTGGATTGACATACAAAAAAATTAATATCTCCTAACAAGTAAAGTATTAATAAACCTAATCTTCTTAAATTCTGAATATCAGCAGTTTCGTTAGAAAATTGAGAAATCCAAAAATCCTCCTGTTTGAAATAGTGGTGTTTTTGCTTTCACAATAATCTAAATCTATCCAAAAACAACTTATTATTACTTAGTATAAAAATTTCCAGGATGAATGTCTAATTTATCAATTCCTAAAAAAGATAATTCTCTAATACTATTTAAGAGTTGGGAAACTATGTTTTTAATATCTCCGATTTATCTTTTTGATGCGGATTCCATAAATCTCACTAAAAGCCGGAAAATTTTTCTAATGAACTGCCATACACATAAGAATAAACATAGAATATAGAATACTTTTCTTCAACTCTCTTGATAGCTTTAGGTGTATTTAAATTTTTATTATTTTTTTACTCTACTTATAAATTGAAATTCAAATTCCTTCTGTGCAGTCTTTTTATATTAGGGCTAATATATACATTTTTTCTAACTTCTTTAATAACGACTAGCTCATCTTTTTTATTCTTAGCTAAATAAATATTTCCTTCTCCCTTTCGTCTAAGTATTTTTATAAAGCGATATTGTTTCTGGATGATAGAACCCGTTAGAAATTGGTCTTCCGACACAAATGGATCGGTTATATTTTCAGGTAAAAAAAAGTAAGGTTTTCTTTCTTCCTTTTCTGCATCCAATGGTGTATGTGTTCCATATCTATACCAAATAACTTTTGAATCTCTATACGGACGATCAGAAACCACTTCAATACCATCATAATATTTCAACTCATCATATAATCTGTTTAATAGATTTTTTGCAATACTAACTGTCGATGGATATAAAGTAATTAGTTTACCAATCTGACTTACAGGTACTCCTACACTAGAAAGTAAATACAGTGCATCTCTGTCTACTACTCTTTTATATGTTACTCCAAACTCCGTCGCAATTTTATGCACTATCTTTTTAACAATTTCAAAATCTTCTATTTTGGGTGATATATGTACTTTCCAAAACTTTCCTTTTATTTCTACATCTAGCTTATTAGGCTTAATAAATTCAAAGATATTACTCATAAATACTTATCATGGATAAAATCGCCAAGTAATAGAATTACTTGGCGATACTAGTTTAACTACAACTTTGAGTAATAATAACTACTGTACATCTGTTAGTAGAAGTTGCTTCTGCTTCTTCTAAAACCGATTCATCCAATACTAAAGATGATTCTGGAAGTTGTCTTAAGTCCATTTCCATGATTATGCCTCCTTCCTAGGAATTTAAAATATTCCTATTGGTAAGTTAAGCATAACTGTTCATTTCCTGATTGTTCATTTATTTATCATATATGGTTGGTAAGAACATCTTCGCATATTTTTTGTAATCATGGGCTCGTTCCACTTCTCCAATAAAAATCAAAAAATCAATTACTTGTTCAACTTTTGCTTTACCTAGATTAACATTCCCTTTTTTAATCATCAAAATACCTTTATAATAGTTTACCTTTAATCTTTCATAAAAAAGGGGAGTATCCTTTAACATCTTCTCTAATTTATCTATAAGAATTGAAGCAGATCTATATTGTCCCTCTTCCAAATCCTTTCTTATCACATTTAACATAATTCTCCCAATTTGTTCTAAAAAAACTTTTTGAATTAGAAAACAAATAACTCTTTTTATCAATTCTACTTACAAACTCATTAATTCGTTCAGATGAAAAGAAAATTGAAAAGTTCCCAAAAATCATCAATTCGTATCTTCCCCAATCTTCAACAGAATAAAGGTAATCTACAATTTTCTTTATATCCCTTTTGTCATTTTCTATATTTAGTAATTTATTAATATGAAGTTTTATAAGTAATTGATTATGGTAATGACAATAATTTCCAGTCTCATTTTCTAACTCCAACTCTTCCATACATAATTCGTTTAACAAGCTAACTTCTTTTTTTACAATTACCGATCTAAACTTATCCAAGAAATTTTGATAGGTATCCACCTCTTTACGATATAGAACCTCAAATTCCGAAAAAGATATATTCATTCGTTTTAATAATCTAAAAAAATTTTTTATCTGTGGTATCAGTTTCTCCTCGTTCGTATTTTTGATAGTTGCGAAATTGACATAATCCCATTTGATAATTCTTTCTGAGTAAGGCCTTTACACTCCCTTAAAGACTTTATTAAATATCCCAATTTTTCCATAATGTTCCTCCTACTCCAATACTCCTACAAAAAACTTTTCAATCTTTACAAAAGTGTATTCTATTAACAAATAAATATTGGAGTTGATTTTCTATGAGAAAAATTGTTATTAGCTTTTCTATTCCTATCACTTTTGTTATTTTCGTCTTTTTCTAAAAAAATAACTTAGATTCTCGTTTAGGTTATGATGATGATATAGTTGTTATAGATGATTCTACAATTTTTTAATCTAACCACATTATAACATCTAATAAAACAGGAACAATACAAAAAACGTGGAGATTTCGTACTTTCTCCACGTTTTTTCGATTAAAACATTGTATTTTTAACTTTCCACATACGCCTTTGCTTGAACGATGCGCTTTTCGAGTTCCAAAAGGTCGATAAAGCGTGCTTGACGCGCGAATTCTTTGTCTCCAATCATCAAGAGAACGGCCGGTACTGTTAACACTTCATAGCGGCTGGCCACTTCTGGATGAAGAGTAGCATCGATTTCTTCTACTGGAATCTTATACTCTTTGGCAAGTTCCTTTACTCGTGGTTTAACCGCATGACACACCCCACATGTTTGCATGGATATATATATGATTTTTACTTCGTCCATTTTCTCACCTCACTCCTATCATACCCGATAGCCCAAGAAATCTTGCAAACTTTGCTCATAGGCCCTTTTTTAGTAGAAAACACTTAACAAACCGCGTCTTGATTGTGTATAATGGAAGAGTTAAGTCCAGATGAAAATCAGAAAGTGAGTGAAACAATGGGACGTAAATGGGCAAATATTGTCGAAAAGAAAACAAAATTAGATGCTAACAATAGTAAAATCTACGCTAAATTTGGGATTGAAATCTATGTAGCTGCAAAACAAGGGGAACCAGATCCTCATTCAAACCAAAAATTAAAATTCGTTATTGACCGTGCTAAAACTTATAATGTACCACGTCATATCATCGAACGTGCGATTGAAAAAGCAAAAGGTGGCGGCGATGGTGACTACCAAGAACTCCGTTACGAAGGTTTCGGACCAAACGGCTCTATGATTATCGTAGATGCCTTAACAAATAACGTAAACCGTACAGCAGCTGACGTACGTGCCGCTTACAGCAAAAACGGAGGCAACATGGGTGCGCCAGGTTCTGTAACTTACTTATTTGACCACACAGCAATCTTCGGTATCGCAAATAAAGATGCTGACGAATTATTAGAACAATTAATGGAAGCAGACGTTGACGTTCGTGACGTTGTTCAAGAAGACGACCAAGCGATTGTTTACGCTGAACCAAACGACTTCCACACTGTTCGTAAAGCATTAGAAGATTTAGGAATCACTGAATTCACAGTGAGCGAAATCGAAATGATTCCTCAATCAGAAGTGACACTTGAAGGCGACGACTTACGTTTATTCGAACGTATGATTAACGCTCTAGAAGACAACGAAGACGTTCAAAAAGTTTACCACAACGTAAACTTAGAAGACTAATAATAGAAAAAGCAAAATGTAACATATATAAGTTACATTTTGCTTTTTTGTTTCCCTTCAACCTGAGAACGTACTTCTCATCAGCTTCTTATCTCGAGAGGCACCTCCCCTAGAAAGCTCTCAATTAACTTTTCAGCAAAAAGGACAAAACCACGAAGAACACTTTGGATGCAATAGTCATCATTGTAGGGAATCATAACCGATGTGAATTACTGCCGCTGGGAAATTCATTTACTAGCGGCAGTTTGAAGCTTGAAAGGAATTGAGACGTAAGGCTCAATCCGGTGCAGCTATTGTCACTACTATGAAGATATCCATAGGAGCTTGTAGTATCCTGTTTTTTTGTCCGTCCTATTTATTTTGCACATACTGCTCTAAGCGGTAGCTTCCTGCAGTGAGGTAGACCCCTGCCATCGCAAGAATAACCCAGACTGATGGGAAGAGCGTTTGAAGGTCAATCGACTTGTACAACCAGTAAATCGGGCTGATATACGCCACAAGTCTGAGCCAACTTCCTCCAAAATCCCCAAACGCTGCTGGCATTCCAATCCCAGCCATCACCATTACAAACAGCACTCCAAACGTCGTCGCGTGTCCTGGTACTTTGAAAATTCTGAAGAAGAATAAGTTCAGGCAGAGACTGTAAATAATCGCTACGGCTAATAGTCCCGTAAACACTCCCCAGTTCATTTCTGGAACGAGGGCCTGTCATGACCATCGCTGACATAAGGAGCATATTAACGATAAACATAAAGATAAAAGTACGCCAATAAGAACGAAAGTGTAATTTCCAAATTAGAGCGTGGAGAGACGACTGAGCGTTTCAACACATGACTCTTCTTGAAGTTAATCCAGTCCGAAGCAATCACCGATGCATTGGTGATGACATAAAGGAGAGAGATGAGCATGACTACTCCACTCGCAACACTCGTCTTCGTTTCATTGATAGTAACCACCATTTGATTGTCAGTCTCTGGCAAGGTCTCCTCTTTCGTCAACACGCCTGTTTGTTGCAGTTTCGCGTTTAGCATGACTTCTTTTAACACCTTCGTCAACTGTGCATCAAGTAGAAAGTCTCTCGTGCCGCGCTGCGTATTCCAGATGCGAATCGTTGGCACTCGGCCTTCTTTTGCCTTTTGTAAATAGTTCGCAGGCACTTCGTAAATAACGGTCATTTCTCCTTTTTTCAGGGCTTCTTTGGCACTGTCTAAATCGAAGTACACATTCTCTTCTCGGATATACGGCGCAATCAATTCTTCGTACTCCTCATTTCCCTCGTTGAATACAAAGGCAACGGTTTTTGCGACCGTACTTGGCGCTTTCGTATCCACCGTTCCTTGCGAGGCAAGCATCATTCCGTTGATAAGGGCCGGCATTCCAATCATCGTAAAGAGAATTAGTGGCATTTTCAATAATCGTTTCAAATGAAAGATTGTCATTCTTATAAGATTCATTGACGCGCTCCTTTCTCTTCAATGACCAGTTAAAGACTAGCCCTAACACTAAAAATAATTGGTGCGGCAACCATAGCCATTCCTTTCATCGACACGCCATTCATCACATCGACAAATGGGGTGTAAGTAAATTGGCGGAACGGATTTCCGCTGAGGAAACTAAAGGTTGAACTAACACGATCTAGCGGGATGAGACCCGAAAAGAGCATGTAACCCAAGTTGATTCCAGTAGAAAAAGGCATGAGGTTCTTCTCCGTCACGAAATTGCCGAGTAAGTTTCCAAGAACATTGAAGACTAAACTATAGAAAACGATAAGGACAAAGATGATACCGATGTTTCCTCCAAAAGTTGTTGGATCGAGGATTTTCCATAGGCCGATATACACGAAGGACAATAGCGTCGTCGCAATCATATTCACGGCTAAATCGAGTCTGTCTCGTTCACAAATGCTAAATGGCAATACGTTCAAGCGTTTGCGAAGACCGCTGAGTTCTCGTTGTACCCCAAATCGCATCGCACTTTCAAGGAATATGATGAATAAAAATCCAAGTCCCGTAATTGCGTAGTGTTGGTTCGCAGTCACTTGGGATTCAGCTTCTACTTGGTCTGTCTCAAAAGCTCCCGATGCAATTTCCTGTTGTAAGGATGCAAGCATCCCTGCTGCTTGTTCAGGTGTAATGGATGCATTTTTACTCTCTGCGACTTCATGCATCACCGAACTTGCTTCTAATAATTGCGAAGTCATTGTTTTCAAGAGCGATTCATACACCGCAAGTGACAGGCTCGATGTTCGCCCTGATTTCTCGATGGTAATCGGAGTTGCTTGCGAACGCGTTTGAATCGACTCTGTAAAATCAGCTGGAATCGTCGCAATGATTTTGGCATCGTCTTTCACACTTGTCAGCGCAATTTGTTTTTCCTCAGTGAGTTGCTCAAACAACGCTACGATTTGTTCTCCAAAAGCTCCTTTGTCTTGATTATCGATATAAATCTTCGTTTCAATCGTTAAATCAGAAGGATTGAAGGCACTCTTAGTGGTAAACGCCAAAAATAGCGTTAATAGAAATGGCATTAAGACCATGAGTAATAGCGCCGGAAAAGACTTCAGAGAGGATATTAAATTGGCTTTAATATAACGAATGTATCTCATAAGTCCTCCTTAATCACGAAGCGTCTTTCCTGTTAATTGTAAGAACGCCTCTTCTAATGTTGTTTCTTTGACGTTGACGGATTTAATCAAGAGTTGTGCCTGTTCGACTTGCTCAATCAACTTCATCATCGAGAAAATCGTTTGGTCGATCGTGAGGGCTATGTCTTGGCCGTCGACGGTTACAAATTGAATGCCGTTTTCGCTATTCTTCAACACTTCGTCAAATCCCGCAGGAACGCGGTCCAATGTGAGCGCCACCGTTTGTGTATGCCCCACGAGTTTTTTCACTTCTTCTTTCGTGCCATACGCCACTTCTTCTCCTAAATCGAGAATGAAGACACGCTTACAGAGGGCTTCTATTTCCTCCATATAATGCGACGTGTAAAGAATCGTCGTGCCTTGTTCGGCAAGAGATTGAATATAGTCGAAGATATGTTGACGCGACTGCGCATCCACCCCAACAGTTGGTTCATCTAAAATCAAAATCGAAGGATTATGCAACATCGCAACGGCAATATTCAAGCGACGTTTCATCCCGCCAGAGTAGTTTTTCACTTTCTCTTTCTTCTTGTCGGTTAGACCTGCCACTTCCAGCAACTTCTCAATTTGACTCTTCAACTCTGCTCCCGCTAACCCGTAAAGTCCACCGAAGTATTCTAAGTTGTCAACCGCGTTCAATTCCTCAAGAAGCGCGATATCTTGTGGCACTAAGCCTAAGTGTTTTCGAATTTCTACTTTATCGGTTTTAATCGACTTTCCATTAATGAAAATCTCACCGCTATCCATCGATTGAATCCCTGTCAGAATATCAATCAATGTACTTTTCCCGGCTCCATTAGGTCCAAGTAATCCAAAAAGTTCCCCTTCCATAATTTCAAAGGAAACATTTTGTAGGACTTTTTGTCGTCCGTAAGATTTGGTTACGTCTTTAATTTCAATCATATGTACACCTCTTTATCGAATAAATGAAAGAATGGCTGTTAATAAACAAAGAACAATCGCTACAATTGCTTCCTCTTTTAAATCTTTAGGGGTCTTCTTGGATTCGTTCATTTGTTTATCCTCCTACTTGTTTGTACCCTTATCATAGCAAACACCCATCGGAGTCTATAGTCCAAAACGTCATCTCGTACCGTGACGAAAGTCATGTTTTTATAAAAAATGCCCCGACTCTTTCAGATTCTATACTCCACGGTGGTTTGTCTGAAAGAATCGGAGCAGTCTTGATTATTGTTTGAGTTTGTTTTCGTACGCGAAAATCACAAGTTGCGTGCGGTCACGCAATTCTAATTTCGATAAAATCGTACTAATATTATTTTTTACGGTTCCTTCTGAAAGGAAGAGCGTTTGCGCAATTTCTTTATTGCTTAAGCCTTGCGCCACTTGTTGAATGAGCTCCACTTCACGTGGTGTGAGCCCCCATTTCTCCGCATCAAAGCTTACAGTCTTCTCAACAGTCGTATTCGTCAGTAACGCCTCTGAAATGACCGTATCCATCACGACTTTTCCAGACATGGCGACTTTAATCCCGTCAAGAATCGCCTCTGGACTACTGTCTTTTAATAAATACCCCGAAGCACCATTTTGTACGGCTTCGACAATATATTCAGTATCTTGGAAAGTCGTCACAATCAGCACCTTCACCTCTGGAAAGGCCTCTTTAATGAGCTTCGTCCCTTCGATTCCGTTACTCTCAGGCATGCGAATATCCATCAAGACCACATCTGGTTGGTGCTCCTTGCAGGCTTCAAAGGCCGCACGTCCACTCTCTGCTAAAGCGAGGACTTCGACATTACCGCTCGCCTCAAGCATGATTTTTAAACCGGTACGGATGAGCATTTCATCGTCGGCAATAATAAGTTTGATTGGGTTTGTCATGGTTCTCCTCGTTTCTATTGTTTTTCTGTATTCGGTAGGATCATTTGCACGGTCACGCCAGGATTTGACGCCTCAAGTGTCACCGACCCACCTTCTGCACGAAGTCGTTCTTGGAGGGATTTAAGCCCGCCTTTTGGAGCTAAATCGACCGCTCCCGTTCCGTTATCTTTAATCGTCACGACTAATTGCGATGGATTATACATCAGTAGCACGGTAATGCGTGTCGCTTGTCCGTGTCGCATCGCGTTTGTAATCGCCTCTTGGACTCCACGGAAGATGCTGAGCTCTGCCTCACTTGTAAGCGTGAAGGTCGGCTCATTTTTTCTAAATTGAATATCGATGCCGCTGTTGACTTGCACCTCGTGGAAATTCTTCCAGCGCAATATCCAGCTGCTTCTTATCCATTTGTTCCGGCTTCAAGTCATGAACAATCTTACGCACTTCTTGCAATCCTTCGACGGCAAAATCACGAAGCCCTTCGCTCATTTCTTGAATCGGTGAATTTTGTTGCTTGGCCAGTTGAGAAATGGCCCCTAGCTGAATAATAATCGTGGATAGACTATGTCCCACTGAATCGTGAATCTCACGAGAAATTCGGTTTCGCTCTTGCAGCGTGAAGATTTCCTTCATCGTCCCCATTTTATATTGGGCTTGTTGCAAGTCATACCGTTGCTCGCTGAGTTTCTGCTCGGCTTTTTCCAACTCTTCTTGTAGCGCTCTTCGCTCTTCCAAAATATGATTTCCATAAGAGAAGAATAAAAGGAAGAACAGGGTCATCACCACTTGAATGCTGTTCCCTTGTTGAACGGCTGGAACGATAACGACCGCCCCTAATATGAACTGTAGAATCAATGCATTTCTAAAGGAGAATCGTAGACTCACCTCGAAACAGAGAAGAAGAATCAGTCCCTGTAAAAATGGTATGGAAATACAAACAGAGGAGGACGACCGCGATGCCTTCAATGAGGATATACCACTGATATTTCAATGAATAATAGCCAACTTGCACAAGCGTGATAAAGCCAAAGAAGAAGGCGATGTCTCCTGCGTTCATATTCGGCAGTTGCGACCATTCAAAAAGCGCAAAAAGGATGAAACCATACCGAATAATGAATCGTACCCATTGATCGATTTTCATGATTTCACCCCTTTGTCATTACTGATTTAATAAAAATAAAAACGCGATAAAATTATTGAGAAAATGCATCGAGATAGATGCAAAAACATTGTCGTTATAATAACGATACATCCCAACAATCGGAATCGTTAATGGAACGTACATCAACGCCGCTGTCCAGTCAATCAAACCTGCAGCATCTTTTGAAAGTGCGTGAAGTAGCACGAATAGAAACGCTGAAATAAACGTTAATACGTGAACGTTGAGCGATTTCTTAAACGAACCGATGATCGCTTCACGAAACACCAATTCTTCCAAGATTGGCGCCACAACGCATAGTAGAACAAACATCAAGACGGCGTCATTTGCGCTCATCATCTTCTCAATTTGTTCTTGGTTGTCCGACGTCACATCTCCAATAAACTGAGCGACCGCAATTGCTAATCCGATACGAAGTGCGTATCCAATTGCCAAATCTCGAATAAACGGACGCTTGATGAAGTTTTTGAACCCTTCCACAAGCTTCTCGCGGAACAATGCGACCCCAATCGCTGTTGAAACCAGTTGAAGGATCAGGTAGGCATTTGTATCAACACTTGGTCCCGAAGACGTATAACGAATAAAGAACGCCGGGAAAACCATCAAGTTTAAAAAGTAAACAACCCATAATAGAACCGCATTTTTCTTCATAGAACACCTCTAGTCATCCGTGAAACGGACTGGTTTTGTATTTTTAATGCTATAGATTTTTTCAATTTTGCCATCATGCCATACGATACCGTGAAGCGCGCCGCCAAAAACAGCTCCGCCATCGATACCGATTTTGCCATCATGTTGCCATAATTTCATAAAGTCTCCATCTTCGTTTAAGCCACGTAAAGGTGTGTGCCCGAAGATAATCGTTTTGCCAGTGTTGTTGGCCCCTTTATGGAATGGCTCACGAATCCAGTAGAAGTCTTTTGGCTCAGTGTCGTGCCAGTCGTCTAAGCGTAAATCCACTCCAGCATGCGCTAAGAGCAAGTCGCCTTCATCGATAAAGAGAGGACGTTCTCTTAGAAATGCGATGAGTTCTGGATATTGTGCTTTAATCGCTTCGGCATCTTCCACAGGATTGACTGGAGTACCTTGTGGGCGACCGAGTAAGTCGTTAATCGTCGTATCCCCATTGTTTCTGAAGTAGTGTGGAAAACGTCCTTCAGGATCGTCGATAAATGCAAGGAACATCACTTCATGATTTCCCATCAAATACCATGCATTTTTCTCTTTCGCATATTTCATTCCTGTTAGGACACTACGTTTATTGTCTGGTCCACGGTCAATCAAGTCTCCCATAAAGACAAGTTGCTGAGTTTCTTCGTCCCAGTTTTGAAGCATTTCTTCCATCATGTCTGCTTCGCCGTGAATATCACCAATAATAAAATACGTTTTTTTCATTTTCTACACCTCAATTGCTCTGTTACTGTCTATTATAGCAAACTTTCGCGTCAATATGAAAGTGGATTTGACTCATGAAAAATTTTGCAAAAAAAGAAGCCTTACTTTCGTAAGACTTCTTCGTCATTTAAGATTATTGGTTTTCTTTTTTACGAGTGAATAATAACGCTGCCGCTACAACCACAAGTACGCCACCTACGATTACAGAGATACCTTTTGCTGTACCTGTATTTGGTAATTCAGGACGTTTTGGTTCTTCTGTTGTTGGAACTGCTGGAGTTTCTGTTGTTGAACCTTCAGTTGTAGTTCCTTCTGTAGTTGTTGAAGCTGTTGTTGTTGAAGCAGTAGTTGTTGTTGCTTCTGTTGTCGTTGAAGCTGTTGTTGTTGTTGCTTCTGTTGTTGTTGTCGTAGTAGTTGTAGTAGTAGTTTCAGGCATTTCACCGTCAGCTGTACCAGAACCAGATAATAATGTGTAAGTTACATCTGTTGATTGTTCACTATCTAAACCGTCAGCTGTAATTGAGATTCTGTTTTGTGGGTTCTTTGTAGGATCCACTAAGTTTACGATATAGTCAACGTAAATAATTTTATCTGTTGTATCGATTTTTACTTTAATACCTGTATCAGTGATTTCATAGTCACTTTCAGAAAGGAATCCAGCTGAAACCCATGGATTTTCTGAATCTACTAATTCAACACGTAATGAACCAGTTACGTATGTTTGGTTTGAATCCCAAACATCTTTAATTTCAACATTACTTAATGTTTTTCTAGCGGCGTTTAAACGTGCCCACCAGTGAACTTGTTCAGCGTTCTCTGTTGGTTGAAGACCCCATTTAGTAACCATTTCTCCTGGAGTAGGTCCTTCAAGTGGATCGATTTTTTGTGATACGACAGTACCGTTAAAATCAAGTTCTTGAGTAGTATCTGCTAAACGATTGTCTGGTTCCCACTTAACATCAACTGTTAATTCGATGTTTTTGTTTAACTTGTGGTCTTTGAAGTATGGACCAAATGTTACTGTGACATTGCCATTTTCTGGTGACACTTCAGCATATGCTACTGTTTCTCCCGCTTTATTATAAATTGGGAAGCTGTAAGAAGATTGAATTTTCACAGGTGAATTCACTTTGAATGTCATTGTGTCATTCAAGTTGATATCGATATTATCAGGAATATCTACTTTGAATGTAATTCCCCAACGAGCATATAAATCGGATGCATCTCCCGAGATTTGAACAGTTGGATTCTTCACTTCAATCGCTGTTCCATTTTTTGTTACTTCTGCCGCACTTACTTGTTTTGGAGCAAAGAATACTGCTAAAGCAAATAGAGCGGATAGTAATAAGAATAATTTCTTTTTCATAAAAAAATCCTCCCTAGTTTCTTGATTTAAATTCTATTCTTTCAAAAATCAATCAATTTTTATCCTAAAAATCAACACTGTTTTTCGAAAAAGCGATTACGTTTTGAAAGAAATTTGAACATAAATCAACTAATAGTTATTCTAAACTACTATTTCTCTAACTGCAATTCAAAAGCCCCTAAATCATGTGTTTTTAATGATTTTTTTCTCTTAAAATGAAAGAAAATAAAAAGCTAGAAATATCGGAAATATTTCTAGCTTGCTCAATTATTATAAAATTCATTTAAAGCTACT